>Ga0208299_1000050_pt1 | contig 113036 bp, 101 predicted proteins | sample 15_taG_FD_184089 | JGI IMG/M metagenome (GOLD analysis project Ga0208299, IMG submission 184089) | Marine viral communities from the Subarctic Pacific Ocean - 15_ETSP_OMZ_AT15312 metaG (SPAdes) (version 2) | ecosystem: Environmental > Aquatic > Marine > Oceanic | place: Pacific Ocean... | reverse complement strand
GCACAAAACACGGAATCGGTTGACCCATCGTGACCGCTCAGAGTACAAAACTGACTCCAGCGTGATGGCCGTGTGCAAACCGGTCACGATCCCCGGAATGACCGGTCACGTTCGCCGGAATACGCAGAGATGCTGAAAGGCATTGAAAATACCGACCTGGAAGTCGCCCTGCGTGTTTTTGAGCGGGTTATGGAAAATTCCGCCAACCTCAAAAATTCCTGAATCCGAGACATTTTTCAGGCAGCGAGCGAGAAGATTAGAACTGGAGCGTTCTGCACATTACACCGTTGCAGGACAATTCCATCACGGCTAGCTGTCAATCATTACTTGTGTTACGTTTAGTTTATACTGAACAGATTGAACAAGTTGTGCGGACAGCCGTCTCATCATTTCTGGCCGGCGACCAAAAAGTCGCCGTACGGAAGGTATGTCAGCATCCGGGAGCAAGTTCTTTTACATCCGGTTCAACCCAGCTTTGACAGAGGAATCTTCAGTGAAATCTGGATGTTGCAGAAAGCGTTACCGGAATTGGTGCTCAGGTCTGTTGCTGGGTTCTCTTGTGACATCAGCTTCCGCTGAAGGCCTGCTGTCCCTGAAAGTGGAAAACGATGCGTTTTCCGCCGGCGGCGATGGTCAATATACCAACGGCGTAGAGGTGATCTGGGCCTTTGAGCCCGCCGATCAACACTGGACCCGTCGTCTTGCGGATATTATTCCGGGCTGGTCTGGCAGTAGTCTTGCCGGCGCAACGTACCGGCTGGGGCAACAGATGTATACGCCGGAAGATATAGAGGTTGAAGCGCTTATTAAAGATGACCGTCCCTATGCCGGCCTTTTGTTTGGCGGGGTTTCGCTACTGAGCGAAAGGGAGCACGGTGGCTTGCGTTTGGCAGACAGCCTGCATATCGACGTGGGCATCGTAGGCCCGGCCTCCGGCGCTGAGGTGGGTCAACGAAATTTCCATGAACTTATTGCGGCAGACAAGCCGAGGGGTTGGGATAACCAGCTTGATAACGAGCCAGTTATCAATTTCGGTTATGAACGTGCCTGGTTTATGAAGCAAAACTTCTCTGGGCTGACCATTGAATATGGGCCGTCTGCCGGGTTTGCGCTCGGCAACCTGTATACCTACGCTTCCGGCGGCCTGGGGTTTCGTTTGGGAGAGGGGCTTGAGCGTAGTTTCGGCATTCCGTCAGTCGCTCCTGCACAAGGCGGGCAATCCTCTTTTCGGCGGGATCAGGGCTTTAGCTGGTACGTCTTCGCTGCCGTTGAAGGGCGCTATATGGCACACAACCTGCTGCTCGACGGCAACAGTTTCGAGGACAGCCACTCCGTTGATAGTCGCGAATGGGTTGGCGACGCCCAGGTGGGTGCGGCATTGACCTGGGATCGCTGGCAGATCGCTTACACCTACCTGTGGCGAAGCGAAGAATTCAAGGAAAAGGACGGCGTCGATCAGTTTGGATCGATCGTTCTGTCTACCTGGTTATAAACGAAGGCATGGATCGAACGGTTTTTGAGTCTTTGGCCCATTCAGAGGTTAGTTATATGGAAACAGAGAAGAGTTTGATGGTGCGTCTATTTGGGGCCCGCATGCTGCCCATGTGGTTGGCGGTTCTTTTGCTGGCTGGTTGTGACAACTCCTCCGGTCAGACAAAGGCTGAACGGTCTGCGCCGCCGCCTCCAGAAGTCGGCGTTGTTGAGGTGCAGCCGCAGCGTGTGAATCTTTCAATGGAACTGCCGGGCAGAACCGCCGCTTACCGTATCTCGGAAGTGAGGCCGCAAGTCACGGGCATTTTGCAGGAGCGCTTGTTTGAACAGGGCGCCCAGGTCAAAGCAGGTGAGGTCCTCTACCAGATCGACCCCAACCGATACCGTGCTGCCCATCAGCGGGCCCAGGCAGAACTGGAGCGCGCACAGGCCGAATTGCGACAGGCGCAGCGGGAGTGGGCACGTACGTCAGACTTGTTTGAGAAGAATGCGGTCAGCAAGCGTCAACGTGATGAAGCGCTATCGGCCTTGGAGGCAGCCCGGGCGGATGTCTCCCGATCCCAGGCGATGCTCGAAACGGCGGGTATCGAGCTGGCGTATACCGAGGTCAAGGCTCCCATCGCCGGGCGCATTGGCCCGACACTGTACACGGAGGGTGCGCTGGTGACCGCCAATCAACCCCAGATCCTGGCGCGCGTTGTGCAGCTTGATCCCATGTATGTCGATATTCAGCTACCGGTCGAAAAACTGGCTCGAATTCGGTCGTCTCTGAAGGAGGGCGCGGCTTCTGAGGCCGGCCCAAATGAAGCCGAGACTGTTTTGTTGCGCGAAGACGGCACCCCCTATCCGCATAAGGGACGCGTTGACGTTACGGATGTAACCGTCAACCAAAGCACCAGTTCTGTCACGGTGAGAGCCGTCTTCCCCAATCCGGACGAAGACCTTCTGCCTGGAATGTACGTGCGCGTTCGTCTGAGTGAGGGAGTTCGGGAGAACGCCATTCTGGCGCCGCAGCAGGGCGTGAGCCGTAATCCGCAAGGAGAGGCCACCGCGTTGCTGGTCAACCCGGAGGGTGAAGTTGTCGCCCGCCAGTTAGAGGCAGAGCGGGCCATTGGTGCATTCTGGCTGGTGGAGAAGGGGTTGGAACCGGGAGATCGTCTCATCGTCTCCGGTCTGCAGAAGGTTAGGCCAGGAGCCAAGGTGAAGCCGGTTGCCGCAGATATTCCATTACATCCCACCCAAAACCAGCAAGCCAGTGGCACGAATAGTCCGAAGAAGAACGCCTCCGACGAGGAGGGCCCCGCACAATGATCAATTTCTTCATTTCCAGGCCCGTTTTTTCCTGGGTTCTGGCCATTGTCGCCATGCTGGCGGGTATCATGGCGATCTTCGTTTTGCCGGTCCAGCGGTATCCGTCGGTGGCACCGCCGGCGGTGGAAATTCAGGCCGATTATCCTGGCGCCTCGGCGGACACCGTGTCCAATACGGTGGTTCAGGTCATTGAACAAGAGATGACCGGCCTCGACAATCTGCTCTATATGGGGTCGACAGCGGATTCCTCAGGCCACGCTACGGTTACTCTCACCTTTGCGGCGGGCACCGATCCGGACATTGCCCAGGTCCAGGTGCAGAACAAGCTCAAACTGGCGGAACCGCGACTCCCGGAAGTGGTGCGCCAGCAGGGGATCAGCGTCGAGAAATCCAGCACCAGCTTTCTGATGGTAATGGCATTCGTCTCTACCGACGGTCGTCTCAGCAAGCTGGATATCGCCGATTTTATCAGCTCCGAGTTAGCCGAACCCATCGGACGGGTAACCGGTATCGGCAGCGTGCAGGTTTTCGGCTCTGAATATGCGATGCGGATTTGGCTGGACCCTTCGGCGTTGACCAATTACGGCCTGACCGTCGCCGACGTGAGCGCCGCCATCGAGGCGCAAAACGCCCAGGTCACCGCCGGTCAGCTCGGCGGGCTGCCCGCAGTCGAGGGCCAGCAGCTCAATGCCACGGTCACCGCCCAGACCTTGCTCACCTCAACCGAAGAGTTCCGCAACATCCTGCTCAAGAGTATGCCCGACGGGTCCCGGGTGCGCCTGGGGGATGTTGCCCGCGTTGAGCTGGGCGGCGGTGCAGTCCAGATTGACACTTTCTACGATGGCGAGCCGGCTGCCGGCCTTGGCATCAATCTGGCGCCGGGTGCCAACTCGCTTGCGGTCACAGAGGCTGTTAAAGCGCGGCTCCAGGAGCTCGAGCCCTATTTTCCCGAAGGGGTGGAGATTCGGTACCCCTACCAGACGGCCCCTTTCGTGGAGGCCTCCATCGACGCGGTGGTCACAACCATCATCGAGGCAATCGCCCTGGTGGTCCTGGTCATGCTCGTATTTCTCCAGAGTTGGCGGGCTACCCTGATACCAGCGATCGCAATCCCGGTGGTGCTGCTGGGCACGTTTGCGATCATGGCGGCCTTCGGCTTTTCCATCAACATGCTCACTCTCTTCGGTCTCGTATTGGCGATCGGCCTTCTGGTGGATGACGCCATCGTGGTGGTGGAGAACGTCGAGCGGGTGATGCATGAGGACGGCCTGGGCCCGATGGAGGCGACGCGTAAGTCCATGGGGCAGATTGCCAGCGCGCTGATTGGCATCGGTGTGGTGCTGTCTGCTGTTTTTATTCCGATGGCCTTCTTTCCGGGCTCCACGGGGGCCATCTATCGACAGTTTTCTTTGAGTATTGCCGGTGCCATGGTGCTTTCGGTGCTGGTGGCTCTGATTCTGAGCCCCATGCTGTGTGGTCGGATACTCAAGCCCACGCACGAAAGAACCTTGCTGCAAAAGCTGTTCGGCTGGTTTGAAGCAGGCCTGGGGCGACTGACCCGGGGCTATGTCCGGCTGGTTGGCCATACGGCGCGCCACGCCTGGCTCTACACATTGGCGTTCCTGGGCATCGTTGTCCTGGTGGCCGTTCTCTTTGTGCGGTTGCCCGGCGGGTTCCTGCCCGCGGAGGACCAGGGGTTCGTCGTGTTGCAGTATCAGTTGCCCTCCGGTGCGACCCAGCAGCGCACAATCGATACCATTGAGGTTATCGAAGATTACCTTATGGAGCAGGATGAGGTGCAGGGCCTCTTCACAATCGCGGGTTTCAGCTTCGCTGGCCGGGCGCAGAACGCGGGACTGGCGTTCGTCAATCTCAAGCCATGGAGTGAGCGCGATCCCGAGACGCAAAGCGCCGGCGCCATCATTCAGCGGGCGAACCGGGCGCTTGCCGGGCTGGTGCGTGATGGGCGGGCTTTTGCTTTCAATTTGCCACCGATACCGGAATTGGGGCAGGCCCTGGGCTTTGAATTGCGCTTACAGGATCGGGGTGCCATCGGGCATGAAGCGCTCATGGCAGCGCAAGGTCAATTGCTGCAGTTGGCGGCCGAAAGCCCCGTGCTGGCGAGTGTGCGTCCCAACGGTTTGGCGGACAATCCCCGCTACAAAGTGGACATTGATCACGAAAAGGCACAGGCCCTTGGCATAGAGTTGTCCGAGATCAGTCGACTTCTGTCGGTGACCTGGGGCTCGCAATACGTTAACGATTTTCTCCATGAGGGGCGGGTCAAGCGGGTCTATGTTCAGGGTGATGCCCCTTTCCGGATGCTGCCTGAGGATTTTGAGGCGTGGTATCTGCGAGCCGCTAACGGAGAGATGACCCCGTTGAGCGAAGTGACGAACGGACGCTGGGAGTATGGCTCACCGCGCCTTGAGCGTTTCAACGGTGTTCCGTCCCGCCAGATTCAGGGTGAGCCGGCACCGGGGTACAGTACCGGTGAGGCCATGGCGGAGGTCGAACGTTTGATCGCTCAACTCCCGGACGGTGTGGCCGGAGCCTGGAGCGGCCTGTCCTATCAGGAGCGCCAGGCCGGTGCCCAGGCATCCCTGCTTTACGCGCTGTCGGCACTGGTGGTGTTTCTGGCGCTCGCCGCGCTCTACGAAAGTTGGACCATACCCATTTCCGTGATGCTGGCGGTGCCCTTGGGCGTACTCGGGGCGGTACTTGCAGCGATGGTTCGCGGGCTTCCTAACGACGTCTTCTTCCAGGTTGGCATTCTGACCACCGTTGGTGTGACTGCGCGCAACGCTATACTTCTGGTGGAGTTCGCCCGAACACTCGAGGAGCAGGGAATGAAGCTGATTGAGGCAACCAAGGAAGCGGCGCGAGTGCGCTTGAGGCCGATTCTGATGACATCGGTTGCTTTCGGCATGGGTGTGTTGCCGCTTGCTTTCGCCAGTGGAGCCGGTGCAACCACCCGTATTGCGATAGGAACGGCGGTTCTCGGCGGCATGATTTCGGCAACGATACTGGCGACGTTCTTTATTCCACTGTTCTATGTGGTGGTCCGCCGTATCACGGATTTTCTGAGTGGCTCCAGAGACCAGGATGACTCGGCTGCGGCCGCTCCCGGACGTGCAGACGGAGGTGTGGCTGATGACCGTTAAGGTATTGCTGGCCACTGTGATGGCGTTGTCACTTGGTGGCTGCTCACTCGCGCCGACTGTTGAGAAACCCGAGCCGTCGGTGCCGGAAAACTGGTCTTCCGCACGACTTTCGGCGAACGAGAAACTCCCCCTGGATTGGTGGCGTGGCTTTGGCGATCCGGCGCTTGTCACCCTTGTTGAAGAGGCGCTTGGTGCCAACAGCGACCTGCAACTTGCTGCTGCCAGGGTCGCCGAAGCACGGGCGCGCCTTACCGGGCAGCAGGCGGAACAATATCCGCTTCTGGAGGTAGAGGGCTCTGCGGTGCGCCAGGGGCCGAGTGAGGAGGTGGTCAACAGCGCTGGTGGTGGTCAACCCTTCAACGATATCCAGGTCGGTGGGGTGCTATCGTACGAGCTGGATCTTTGGGGGCGGCTTGCGAATGCCAGCGAAGCAGCCCGGGCGCGTCTCCTGGCCAGTGCAGCGAATCGCGAGGCCGTGCGACTAGCCGTGATTGGTGAGGTAGCCAATGGTTACTTCAATTTGCGTGCGCTTGATCGTCAGATCGACATCACCGAACGCACCGTGTCATCCCGCCGCGAATCGGTCGCCCTGCAACGGGCCCGGTCCGAAGGAGGCGAGGTTAACGAGTTGGTCCTGCGGCAGGCTGAAGCCGAGCTTGCAGCCGCTGAATCCGAACTTCCGAGGCTTCGCCAGCAGCACGCCCTTCAGCGAAACGCCTTGGCAGTGCTTCTGGGGCGAGATCCACAACAGATTGTACGGAGTGATATTTCCGTGGCGGATACCATTGGTGAGATGAATGTTCCGGGCAGCGTCCCTGCCGGCCGGCCGGCGGATCTGATGGTCCGCCGACCTGACATTGCGGCAGCCGAACAGGAGTTGATAGCGGCCAACGCCGAAATCGGTGTTGCCCGGGCGGCGTTCCTGCCCAGGATTTCGTTTGAGGGCCTGCTGGGCCTGCGAAGTGCCTCCGGTGGCGACTTGTTCCAGGGCTCCGCATCCACTTGGCAGTTGGGCGGCTCGTTAGTCGGCCCGTTGCTGGACTTTGGGCGTTCCGAGGCACTGGTCAATCAGGCGGAGGCGCGTCAACGCCAGGCCCTGATTGCGTATCGTCAGGCCATTCAAGTGGCGTTTCGGGAGGTGCTCGACGCTATGGCCGGGGTGCGTGGTACCGAAGATCGCTTGGAAGCGCAGGCCCGGCAGGTAGCAGCACTGCGAAGCACAACTAAACTTGCGCGATTGCGCTTTGAGGGGGGCGCGTCCAGTTACCTGGAGGTGCTGGACGCTGAACGAAGCCTGTTTACAACCGAACTTGATCTCGTGGAAACGCGGCGTGATCAATTGCAGTCAACGGTTAATTTGTATCGAGCTCTGGGCGGGGGTTGGCAGAGTTCGTTACAATCTTCTGATTATGCAAACACTGACTGATTCAGACAGGCGTTTTATTGAGCGCCTCGGTCTTCAGGCTCAATCTGAAGGCTTTTCCCGCATCGCTGGCCAACTTTGGGCGACACTTATCGTGTCGGATGGTCCCGTCAGCTCATCGCAGCTTGTGGATACGTTGCGCGTCAGTAAGGCGAGCGTCAGTACGAATACGTGCTTTCTTGAAAGACTCGGCATTGTTGAACGTCGAACAATGCCGGGTGAACGCCAGGATTTTTTCGCGATTCGTCCCCATCCTTACGCTGCCTTGGTGGAAGGGCAGATAGAACGGCTCGAGGCCAGAAAGGAGGTGATTGCCGAAGCCAAGGCAACCATTACCAATGAACAAACGCTTGCCAAGCTGACTGATCTCGATCAGTTCTACACTCTGTATTATGAGAGCTCCAAAGACCTTCTGAAGCAGCTGAAATCTCAAGTCCGAGGTCATAAAACAAAATAAAACCAAAGGAGTAGGCTCGAGCTTCATCCGGGCCTGAATGAAACGCTGGCTATGTCAGAGCAACCCCCGTCGGTGTTACTGAAAGGAGGGCCTGGACCGTTCTCACCGTTTGGAATGCCTTGTCAACGGTTCTAAACAAAGCAGGCTCGTCAATTTGTCTCTTGCAAACCTACCTACTGATAGGTAAATTACGTGTCGTATGCTTAATGACCAACAGAGGTAATCAATGAAAATTTACGACACTGAAGGCTTTCCCAACCCGCTACGGGTTCGCATCGCCCTGGCAGAAAAAGGCGCAACGAATAAGGTGGAATTCGTCCCGGTCGATGTCATGGGTGGGGAGCACCGTTCCGATGCGTTCAAGACGAAAAACCCGGATGCCACCGTGCCCATGCTGGAACTTGACGACGGCACCTGCATCGCCCAGTGCAATGCCATCACCGAATATATCGACGGCGTCTTTGATGGTCCGTCCCTTATGGGTACAACCCCAGCGGAGCGTGCCCGTATCGCAATGATGAATCTGCGGGCAGAAAACGGTCTGATGAATGCCGTGGGTGCCTATTTCCATCACGCGACCCCCGGGCTTGGTCCGGATCTGGAAACCTGGCAGTGTGCTGAATGGGGTAATAAACAGAAAGAAATTGCCAGCGCAACCATGGCCTATCTTGACAGCGTTCTGGCGGACAACGAGTTTCTCGCAGGCGACAGCTTCTCGGTCGCAGACATCACCGCCTTTGCCGGCCTGGGGTTTGCGGATTTCGCGAAGGTGGACATTCCCGAGTCCCTGACCAATCTCCAGGCCTGGCGCGCAAAAGTCGCAGCCCGTCCTTCAATTGCCGGGTAATCCGAAACCTTCGGATTTAATGTAAGCGCTGAAAACATGAAGGGCACAAAAGGGAGGAATAACATGGAGATCAATGCAGATTTCTCCAAACCGGTGGTTATGCATTCCGACCAGATTGAATGGCAGCCCTCGCCCATGAAAGGGGTGGAGCGGCGCATGCTGGACCGGATCGGGGACGAAGTTGCCCGCGCCACGACCATCGTGCGTTATGCGCCGGGCAGTCATTTCTCGGCGCATACCCATACCGGTGGAGAAGAATTCATCGTACTCGATGGCGTGTTCCAGGACGAGCACGGTGACTTCCCTGCTGGCACCTACGTGCGCAACCCCCCAACCACGTCACATATTCCGGGCTCTGAAACGGGCTGCACGATATTTGTGAAACTGTGGCAGTTCGACCTGGCCGACCGCACCCAGTTCAGCAAGAATATGGAGGCCGAGCTGGGCGCCCCAGTGGGCGGCGTTGCCACCGCAAAGCTGCATGAGGACGATCGTGAGATCGTGACCTACAGCCAGCTCGATGCGGGGGCGACACTGACCTCTGAGGCGCCCGGCGGAATCGAACTGCTGGTGGTCGAAGGTTCGGCTATCAGGGATGGCGAGGTGCTGGCCAGGCATGACTGGCTGCGCCTCCCTGAAGGACACAGGTTGTCCGTGACGGCCGGGGACGACGGCGCCAAGATCTGGATGAAAACGGGGCACCTGCGATTTGCCGGGGCGCCGAGGGTATAAGCCCGGCAATAGCGGGATTGAAAAGGCAGACAGGTGAATAACCATGAACCGTGATACCAGAACAGCCCTGATGGATCTTGCCGAGCACACCGTCCGGTCACGGGGCTTTGACGGGTTCAGCTACGCGGATCTGGCCGAGGCCATCGGCATTCGAAAGGCCTCGATCCATTATCATTTCCCCACCAAGGCGAAGCTCTCCGAAGCCTTGATCGAGCGCTATCAGACCAGTCTGCAGCAGGGTCTGACCGAGATAGACGCAGCCCATGCCAGCGCCTGCGCGCGCCTCAAGGCACTCATTGCCCTGTACCGCGGGGCGTTGCATGATGGCCAGACCGTGTGTCTGTGCGTTGCCTTTTCGACCTGTCGCGAAAGCTTGTCCGACACCGTCATTGCCAGAGTCGGCGCCGTTCGCGCAATGGTTCTGCAGTGGATTACGGCAACGTTTGAACTGGGACAAAGGGATGGATCCGTCTCGGCCATCCTGGGTCCCGCCGATGAAGCGCAGGCGACCCTGGCGATGCTGGAAGGGGCCCACCTTGCCGCGCGCACCGAAGAAGACCTCGCCGTGTTTGATGCCGCAACGCGACTGCTGCGCGCCCGCTGCCAGTAACGACGGGACAGGAATCGCGCTTTGAGCGAGCGATTAAATTCGTGTTCGCTCACCCGGCGACATTTCCTGTGAGCTTTGGTCGATGTCTACCCGTACATAATCGCTACGCAAATTGACTCATAACGAGCGAAAAGGAGCAAACAGATGATGAGCACCCTGAAAACAGCACTGGCAGCAGCCACGCTGTCACTCACTGTTGCAAGTACGCAGGTACTGGCAGAAACGCAAACCAGAACCATCGAGTATCAAGTCGGCGACGAGACCTTCACCGGCTACATGGCCTGGGATGATGAATTCGGGCAAAAGCGTCCGGGCGTTCTGGTGGTCCATGAATGGTGGGGGCACAATGAATTTGCCCGGAATCAGGCAGAACGGCTTGCTTCAGCCGGCTATACGGCGTTTGCGCTGGATATGTATGGCTCTGGCAAACAAGCCGACCATCCCGATACCGCCCAGAAGTTCATGCAGGAAGCCACCCGGGACATGAGCCAGGTCAAGGCGCGCTTCATGAAGGCGATGGACATCCTGAAGAACCACGAAAGTGTTGATGCGTCCCGCATTGCGGCACAGGGTTACTGCTTTGGCGGTGCCGTCGTTCTCAACATGGCGCGCATGGGCGTCGATCTGGACGGCGTTGTCAGCTTCCACGGCGCGCTCGGCAGCCCCCTCACGGCTGAACCCGGGTCCGTGAAAGCCAGGATCCAGGTGTACACCGGCGGTGCCGACAAGCTGGTCCCCTCGGATCAGGTCGCGGGCCTGGTCAAGGAGATGCAGGATGCCGAAGTCGACCTTACACTGGTGAGCTTCCCCGGCGTGCTGCACTCATTCACCAACCCGGGCGCCGACAAGATCGCCGAAAAGTTTGGTATGCCGGTTGGTTATGACGAAGAGGCTGCCAGCCGTTCCTGGGATGGCACCATGCGTTTCTACAAGGCCATCTTCACCCAGTAACACAAGCGAGTGCAAACAAACCGAAACCGGCAGTATTTACAGTGAATTCTGGAACACCAACCGAAAAGCATGATGAGGTGCAACATGGCAACTGAGAGTTTACCACTGTTCGATGGAGACAATCGTCCAGACTATAAGTCGCTGGGCAATTCGGGGCTGTTCGTATCCGAACTGTGCCTGGGCACCATGACCTTCGGCGGCGATGAGGACATCTGGGGCCTGATCGGCCAGTTGCAGCAGGAACAGGCCGACGAACTCGTGAAGATCGCCCTGGAGGCGGGGATCAACTTTATCGATACCGCCAACATCTATGGTTTCGGCGCCAGTGAGCGCATTGTCGGCCAGTCCCTGAAGAATCTCGGCGTTCGCCGCGAAGATGTGGTGCTGGCGACCAAGGTGCTTGGCCCCATGGGGGCAGGCCCCAATGCCCGTGGTGCTTCCCGCGGCCATATAATGAGCGAATGCAAGGCGAGCCTGGCGCGCCTGCAAACGGATTATATTGACCTGTACCAGATCCACGGTTTTGACCCGGCCACGCCGATCGAGGAAACTCTGGAGGCACTGAACACCCTGGTGCAGCAAGGCCATGTGCGTTACGTGGGCCTGTCCAACTGGGCCGCCTGGCAAGTGATGAAAGCCATCGGCATCACCCGGGCCCGCAACCTGTGCCCGATCATATCCATGCAAGCCTACTACACCCTCGTAGGTCGCGATCTGGAGCGGGATATTATTCCGATGCTGGAATCTGAGAACGTCGGTCTGATGGTGTGGAGCCCACTGGCCGGGGGTTACCTGTCCGGTAAATACGAGGGGCCGGACGTTTCCGAAGAAAACCGGCGCGCCAAGTTTGACTTTCCGCCCGTCAACCGCGAGCGGGGCAGCGAAGTCATCAAGGTTATGCGGGAGATTGCCGATGGCAAACAGATCGACGGCGAACCGGTCAATGTGGCACAGATTGCCCTGTCATGGCTGCTACACCAGAAGCCTGTGACCAGCATCATCGTTGGCGCCAAGCGGCCCGAGCAGCTCAGGGACAATATCCGCGCGGCCCAAATCCGCTTGTCCGACGATGAACTGGTAGCCCTGGATGAAGTCAGCCGCCTGCCCGAGGAGTACCCTGGCTGGATGATGAAGATGATGGCGGGGTACCGGGATCCGGTAAAGCCGGGAGAATGATGTCGCCAATTGATATCACGGGTAGCCGCGCCGCTCTGGTGCGGCTACCGGGGGAGGAGAGCATGAATATATTGTAAAACGCAGAAGCGCATGCCCACTGATCGCTGCATTGTATTTGCTGGCTGTTGCAGCGCCAAGCGTGGCAGGCGAAGAATGGGAAACCAGTCTCGGGGCCGGTGCGCTCTATGCTCCTGATTACCTGGGCAGTGATGACTACGAAACCCGGGCCTTGCCGATACTGAGGCTGAGCTATGGCGATCGTTTCTATTTTAATTTAACGTTCGCGATGGGCTGGGCTGGAATGCTATTCGCCAAAGTAATTGGCGGGTCTCACCCTTCATTGGCTATACAGCAGGGCGTGACAATGATAATGATCTTCAATTACTGGAAAAGGTTGATGGCGGCGCCATTGCCGGTCTACGCATTGCCTGCGCTGATAATGCCTGGTCCTACAGCGCCACCGCACAGACACCCTTTACCGGCGACGTAAATGGTTATCAATTGGCGTTCAAGGCGCAATGGCGCGATCAACTCAGTGAGAAATGGTCCGCTTCCTTCGGACCAAGCCTGACATACAGCAGTGAAGACTGGACCGAAGACATGTTTGGCATTTCCCCGAGCGAAAGTGTCCGGTCTGGCCTGAGTACCTACAGCCCTGATGGCTACTTTCGTTTTGGTCTGACCGGCAGCATTAGGGGGCTTCTGTACAACTCTCCGAGACGATGGCGTGGGCTAGGGGGACTATCTGGAGCCACTTACCTACCTGATGTTCCTGAAAATGGCGGATGAGTACAGCAAGACGCCCTACAGTCGCGATGTGGCGGTCCCGGAGTAGTATAGCTGGCAGTCGCTCACCCGTAAGAAGGGGGCTGAGCTCGAAGTGTTGTATGTTGAGCTATTGCGTGAATTGGGCAGGCAGACCGGAATGCTTGGGCAGATCTTCACCAAGGCTCAAAACAAGATTCAGGACCCGGCCAAGTTGTACGGGGCGGTCCATTTATGAAAAAACGCTCGCCGCAAAATTATGAGTTGCGCTTGAGCACGCGGGAGCGAGCCATGCGGCTCGTGAAAAGCAAGCGTTTGTGAGAGCTTTCAGTGAACTGACGCCCAAGGGGCAAGCGAAATTACTGGCGACGTTCAGCGGAAAGCTCAAATGGGCAAAACAAGTTCTGGAGTAACCCAGTGGCGAAGCCGTTTCTGTTAACGCTCAATACCCAAGACCCTCAACCTGAAGTTCTGGATTCTGGTCAGTTGTACTGACTCGGGCATAGCCTCTGGGGCTGGTCCATCTTGGGAAGTTATCCCCGGATTATTCGCATGCAGTCAATTCCGGTGAAGAAATCCCAGCATGACAACCTTACCCTGTTTTTGTGACATAGGGCCAGGAGTGGGGCCTATCCTTCAAACCATAAATGGCTTCTTGCTCTGTACGGTAAATGTCCGTACAATTTGGGTGTGTCTTTCAAAGGCGCTGAAGAAAGAGAGAAATATTGTCCAACACAATAACGGGAGATGCTGAGGAAAACTCTTTTAAAGAGAAATTTCCAGCAGATGAAAAAATGCAGCATAAAGTCGCAAGGCTGGACCTACGATTGGATCCAGACATCAAGAACCTTGCGGCGCGGGCTTCTGCTTTAGTGGGCTCGAAAACTTTGAGCGATTTTGTAGTGCAAGCAATTCGCGAAAAAGCCAGTCGAGCAATCGAGGAAGCAGAAGTTGTGCGGTTGAACAGCGAGGCCTTTGCTGCCTTTAAGGCGACATGCGAGTCACCAGAGACAGCAAATGAAGCGTTGTCAGCAGCCATGCGCCGCCGACATAAACGGAAACAGGAAAGTGCTTTTTATAGAAGAACTGAACAAGAAACTTCACGACCGTAAAACGTTTGATTGCGGGCTTGCTGACGTCAATGAGTTCCTGAAAAAGCGGGCGAGTCAGCAAGCCCAGCAATCCATCAATAGAACCTGGGTGGCACTCGATGATGAAATGGTGGATTTTCATCCAACGCCAATAGTTGGGTTTTACACTCTAACCAGTTGTACGGTGGCTCATACAGACATCCAGGGGAACTATCCCCACTACCCATTACCCGCTTTTAAGTTAGCCTGGTTCGGTGTTCATAATGAATATCAGGGCACTCCAATGCGCGTTGGTGAAGAACTGCTAGTAGAGGCACTGCTTCAGTCTTGGGAGCTCTTTACCCACACTCAACTAGGTGTTGCCTTAGTTGTTGACCCGTTAACCCAGAAAAGTGAAGACTTTTTCCGGAAATACGATTTCCAGGAAATTGGGCGCTCTTTCCATGGTCAAGAAACTCTCTATTTGCCGATGAGAAAAATCCGACAGATGATTGAAGCGGATCTGCTTCTGGGGGCCGAGGAAAAGTTTGGCTCAAGAACGAAAGCTGAACGTTGGTTTGATACACCTGATTCACTGTTTGGTGATCTCTCGCCTCGAAAGATGATCGATGTAGTCGGTGGCGTCGGCATTTTGGAAGATGCGATCTATGAGAGTTGAAGGCGGCGCGCGTCAGCTCTGATTCTTGTTTACAGATCAGTTTCAGCTTCCTGAGCTGTTTTTACGCTATCGGGGGGAATGACATGCTCAGCGCCTGGATCAAGTTTCGAAACCAGGTTGTGTACCAGTTTTCCCTCCACTTGGCCACGTGATCTCCTGTGTCACAGACGACATGGCCCGCTTACCAGCAGGCAATAGCAGTGCCAGAGCCAGAACCTTTCGTGCCCCAGTAAAGGCCGCCATCGTATTGAAATTGGTCGTAGCGAGTCGGAAGTTGTTCGATTGGGCCTCGGTGCTCCATCAAAAGGCTACGCGGGCACCATTGAAAAATTTAAGTTGAACTGCCTGGGCTAATAATCAGATTTCCATTTAGTAGCACAATGAATTCAGACTATCCTTAATTTATCTCGTAAAAACAATGAGTTAAAATATTATAGATTAATAGAATAGGATTTTTATTTGCAATAGCCTAGAGTGATCAATGGTAACTGGATCCAGATGGGAAGATGCGTATGTCGATCAATGACCTTCTGAAACGTAGCTCCTCCCATGGTACGGAGGAAGCAGAAGTAGCTTTCTTCTCAGCTATAGAGGCTTGTGGCCTGTTCCTGAATCAGTGACTCTACGCTTGAATATACTCACCCGGGCAGGACTCAAGCCAATTTTCCCTGGAATCTAGCCAAAGCCGGTTTGTTGATGGCGGAAATGCCTAGGACAGGTTCGGTCAGCTGCCCGAGATTGATTATTTTGAGACCGGAGCCTGATGTTCCTACAATACCCGATTGCCCCGGCACAGTTTCCGGGTGATCCCAGGGTGAAGGCCGTTATTGAGCTGGCTTATCCGGAGGCTGATTCGCTAACACGGTGTCACGTCTCAAGACGAGGTGGCTGCAAGAGCGCCAAGATTGGCGTCGCCGTGAGCTGAGAAGAAGCGCTCATCTACTGGTGGACGGATGGTGTCTACAGCAATGGTTGTCTAGATGACAGGCTCTGCCTGTTGGTGATCATAGGAGTTACCGAGTATGGCCACAAGGAACTGGTCGCGGTTGAAGATGGCCATCGGGGGTCTGAAGCCAGCTGGCGAGAGCTGCTCACCGGCTTGCGGGAGCGGGGCCTGGATTATGCCTCCAAGCTGGCCGTAGGCGACAGGGCTCTGGTTTCTCTATCTGGCGAAGACCCGTGAGGGCGCTCACAAAGCCTTTGACAGCACCTTGAAGCGATTCCGGGACAAGTACCCGAAGGCCATGGAAAACCTTGAAAAGGATCGGGATGAACTGCTCGCCTTTTACGACATCCCGGCAGCGCACTGGATTCATTTGCGGACCACCAATCTGATTGAGTCCACCTTCGCCAAGGTAAGGCTGAGTACAAAGCGAACCTGGTCCTGTGGCAACCCGACACCACGTTATCGATGGTGTTCAAATTGCTCCATTCCGTTCAGAAACGCTGGAAGCGGATCAAGGGGTTCAACCAACTGAAGCTGGTGGTGAACAACGTCCAGTTTCGGGATGGAGAACGCGTGGATGATCAATCAATCTGGCAGAGACGCCGCCTTATGGCCATTTGCCAGATTTGATAATAACTCCAGATAGTGCGGATTGATGTGTAATCAAAAAAAGGGGCGTTGCAACCCCCCCCAAATTTACCCATAATTAAAGCGTTGACAATAATTACAACATACGGTGCAAGCCATGTTATCAAACGTGCTCAGTAATGCCGTGGTTTTTGCTCAGGCACACCCGCTAGAAGTATCCGATTACTTCAGTCGTCATGTCGGGCACCACATACTGGAATTTGCGGATCGGGTTTGCAGTCGCACGCAAGCCTCTCGCCTCAATTACCGTGATTTCGCTGGCCTCGGGCTGTCATCCATCAGCTACGGTGATAAGGTGAATGTTCGTTGTCCCGAACCTCGAGAGATCTACCATTTTCAGTTTGTGGCCCGAGGTGAATGCCTTTGGCGCTTCCCGGACAAGAACATTCGGCTGTTGCCTGGTCAAGCACTTATGGTTAATCCCTATGATCAAGTATCGCTAACGTATTCTGCTGATTGCGAAAAAGTTATTGTTACAGTGCCTCCAGCGCTGATCAACGAAATATGCCTTGATCAGGCAGGCTCATTGCCTCGTGAAGGGGTTAAGTTTTCATCTGATGTTATAGACTTGAGTGAATCGGCATGTTTCCTGAGGTTGCTGGATGTGCTGTTAGCAGAGGCCAATGGCAGCGAGTTGGGTCTGGAGCATGTGCAGCGGCCCTATCGCGAAATTCTGATCCGCAAGCTGCTGCATCAGTTCAGCAGCAATATTGCCTCCGAGCATGACCTACACGCCAATGATCCCAGTTTTTGCCACCTCTTGGCTTACATCGAGACCAATATCCGCGCTGACCTGAGCGTTGAAGAACTGGCGCAGGTGGGGAATGTGAGTACCCGCACCGTCTACAACTTGTTTGCCAAGTATTTTAGTGTGACGCCGAAGCTGTTCATCAAGCAAGCCAAGCTGAAAAGCCTGCGTGAAGATTTGGCCGGTGGCAAGGCTATTCGCAATGTGACGGAAGTTGCTTTGGACTACGGCTTTACCCACCTTGGGCGTTTTTCATCCGACTATCGCAAGATGTTTGGTGAGCTGCCGTCGGAAACGCTGCAGCGCAGGCGCTGAAGCCACTGAATGCCACCAAGTGGTAGCTCACTCGGTTAATATGAGCGGCACGCCTGATTTAGGCGTGCCGTTTCAGTTGTGGCTGACCGCAGATCTCATCCGTGACCTTCTGTACGCAGGTTATCAGCTGTTGCCGTAGCGGTGAACCCGAGGTGATGTCGGTGTCGCAGGCCATCCCTATCAGGCTGACGGCCGATGAGATGTGGCCGTTGATATCGTAAATGGCGCTGCCCGCCACGTTCAGGTCCGGTAAGTAGTCGCCGTAGAAACAACACAGGTTGTCGTTCCTAACCTGAAGCAGGTGTTGTCGAAACTGTTCGCGCTCAAGGGCACGGCCGCCATGACGAGGCAGGGCCGGTGGATGCTGGAAAAACTGCTCCAGTATCTCTTCACGGCGCTCATGGGGTAGGCTGGCAAGGAAAATTCGGCCTGACACTGAGAAGAAGGGAGACAGTTCCAGCCCCAACCGTATATTGACAGCGACGGGAGAGGTGGAGTCCAGCCATTTGATTACCAGCGGCGCATGGCCGTTCCAGATTGTCACCGATACGGTCCTGTTGCTGGCCTTATTCAGCTCTTCAGCCGCACTGAAAACCAGTCGAATCGGATCGATGCGGCGAATGGCTGCTACTCCGAGTGTCAGGCAGGATCTGCCCAGCGTGTAGCCGTTGCCGGTGTCATGAGCGATATGGCCCATGCGCAGCAGGCTGACCAAGTACTTGTGCAGTCGGCTGGGCGAAAGCGACAGCCGGTCGGACAGGTTTTTGAGGGTCACGGGCCTGGGTGACTCTGCAATGGTATCCAGAATTCGCAAGCCGATCTCAAGAGAACCGATCCCTTGACGTGGGGGGTTGGCATTTTTTTCTATTTCTGCAGTCATAGGCGGGGTCCCTGTAGTGCTGCTTGGATGGGGGATTGTACTCGTAACCGATCCGGATCGGGTGGCAAGTAAGTTGTTCAGACAGCGAGGTTGGACTCAACCTCGTCCAGCCGTGCCATCAGCTGCTCGGAATTGTCACTGAATATCAACCTGCCTTGGTCACTTGCCGCCATATATCGCTCATTTCACTGAATGCTTATCCGGGACTCTGGGAATAATTCAGGCTGTTGCTTTCGGTGTTGTTAATAGTGTGATGCATTCCAAAATATAACATTTGCAGTACCAGGACAAAGAATGCGCTGTCCGGATAGTCACCCCAGGGGACTTATATCATTATCAAGAAGAATAAAGGAATCCACGCAAGGCAATCGAATGGCAAAAGTAGGCAGCGTTATCAAAGACTACGACGAAAAACACCTTTGTCGTGACCGTTGGGGCATGGTTGTTGATCCTGAGTTGTTCGAGCACAGACGAAGAATGCGGGGGGGATAGTAACGTCTGTCTGGCGCATGGAAACCAGGGCACAATTTTAACAGTTAGTCCAAGACGCAATCTGGTCAGAAGGTTAGGCAGTAGTGCGTTCTCGTATTCCGCTTGACTCCGGGGTCGGAATGTATTTGATGCGGGCGCAATAATCAATAACTATTAAATGTCGAGGGGGAGTGATGCAGCAAGAAAGAAGAGAGGCCTCTATTTGGTCTGGAAAAGTGTTCAGCTCTGGGTGGGTAGAAGCGCGGGGTGGTGTCTGTGATGTTACCGATCCATCCAATGGCGATCTGCTTGGCGTTACGGGCATTGCAAATGGTGAGGATGTCGCCGCTGCTGCGCAGACAGCCAGGCGAGCTCAAAAGGGGTGGGCTGCAATACCCTTCAGTGAAAGAGCCGAGATTGTACGAAAGGCTGCGGAAAAACTGAAAGAGCGCGAAAATGAGTTCGCCGATTGGAACGTTCGGGAATGCGGCGCGATTCGACAGAAAGGCTTGTGGGAGGCCGGGATTACCTATCAGCAGATGCATCAGGCTGCGAGTTTGGCGTTCTTGCCTGATGGTACGTCGTTTCCATCGGCCGTTGCAGGGCGGCTGAACCTTTGTCAGCGAGTTCCAGTTGGCGTGGTCGGTGTGATTGCACCGTGGAACTTCCCGCTGTTCCTGTCTATGCGTTCGGTAGCGCCAGCGTTGGTGCTGGGTAATGCCGTAGTCTTAAAACCCGACCCTCAGACTGCCATCACTGGAGGCGCGCTCATTGCTGAGATATTTTCCGAGGCGGGTTTGCCAGATGGCGTTCTCCACGTCCTTCCGGGGGGGGCAGAAGCGGGGGAGTCAATGGTGGCGAGTCCAGAAATTGACATGATTTCTTTTACCGGGTCGACCCAGGTGGGTCGGTTGATTGGAGAGAAATGCGGGGGAATGTTGAAAAAGGTTGCGCTTGAGCTCGGCGGAAACAATGTCCACATCGTTTTGCCTGATGCAGATCTTGATGGAGCCGCCAGTTGCGCTGCATGGGGCACATTTTTACATCAGGGCCAAGTGTGCATGGCCGCTGGGCGTCATCTGGTGCATCGTGACATTGCGCAGGAATACGCAGAGAAACTTGCGCTACGTGCTCGGAATCTGGTGGTTGGAGATCCGAAAACGGATCAAGTACACCTCGGTCCTCTTATCAACGATAAACAAGTGGCACACGTCCATGCTCTCGTAGAATCTGCGCAAAAGGCCGGCGCAAAGATCTTGGCGGGAGGTGCCTATCAGGATCGCTACTACCAAGCTACCGTGCTCATGGACGTAACGCCGAAAATGGATGTTTTCAAGTTGGAAACTTTCGGCCCAGTGGCACCAATCACAGTTGTCGACAGCGTAGAGGAAGCCATCGAATTGGCAAACAGTTCGGAATATGGCTTGGCTGCGTCTATTCACACTAAGTCCTTGGCGACGGGTCTGGAGATTGCGAGGAACTTAAAAACAGGGATGGTTCATATCAATGACCAGCCGATCAACTGTGAGCCACATGTTCCTTTTGGAGGAATGGGAGCCTCGGGTAGCAGTGGAAGGTTTGGCGGACTTGCGAGTATTGATGAATTTACTCAGTCTCAATGGATCAGCATGGTTGAAAAGCCCTCCATTTACCCCTTCTGACCTGGTTGGATAGGTCAGGTTAAACAAAACCTTTGATGATTAATATATTTGATAATCCGTTATTACAATAAATAAAAGGAGGAAAATATGGATACCATTCGTTACTACCTGATTCCACTTGTCAGCGCTTGCGGGGCATTGGGCTTTTATTATGGAGGAGATTGGGTTTGGCTCGGGGCTGCAACCTTTCCCTCGCTGATGATACTGGATGTTTTGTTACCTAGGGATTATGAAGAGAGAAAGGTAAGTCCTTTTTTTGCAGACCTTACTCAGTACCTGCAATTACCATTAATGATTGCTATGTATGGGTTTCTTATTTTCGGCGTCAGGGAAGGAAGGATTGACCTTGGTGAACCCGTGCAATTTCTGGGAAGCATTCTTTCTTTGGCTTGGCTTAGTGGGGTACCTACACTTCCAGTTTCGCACGAATTGATGCACCGGCGGCACTGGTTGCCGCGGAGAATGGCGCAATTATTGGCAACCTTTTATGGTGATCCAAACCGAGATATTGCTCATGTCAACACGCATCACCTAGAGCTCGACACGCCGCTGGATAGCGATACCCCATTCCGTGGCCAGACAATGTACAGTTTCGTGGTCAGTGCAACGGTTGGTTCCGTCATGGATGCAGCAAAAATTGAAGCTGAGACCTTGCGTCGAAAAGGAAAGTCGCCGTGGCATTTGTCAAACAAAATGTACCAGTATGTCATGCTCCTGATCGCTCTGCCTGGCGTGGTAACTTATTTTGGAGGGGCAGAGTCGGGACTGGTTACAATTATTTCAATGCTGATTGCGAAAGCGATCGTTGAGGGCTTCAATTATTTTCAACACTATGGGTTAGTGCGCGAAATCGGCCACCCTATCCTCCTGCACCACGCTTGGAACCACATGGGAATGATCGTCCGCCCGCTGGGATGCGAGATCACGAACCATATTAACCATCACCTTGACGGCTATACACGGTTCTACTACCTGCACCCGGAAAAGGAGGCTCCCCAGATGCCCTCACTATTCTTGTGCTTTCTGCTTGGACTTGTTCCGCCTCTTTGGGAGAATCTCGTTGCAAAGCCGAAATTGAAGGATTGGGATCTGCAATATGCCACGCCCGGTGAGCGAAAGTTGGCCATGGAGGCTAATAAAAATGCCGGATGGCCACAGTGGATACCAGAGGCAGCTTAATAATTTTATTAAACTGATGGCGGTTCATGTCTAGCAATCTCGACTGAAAGCATTGGGATTGCTAGCACTTGATTGGGAAGAATGGCCACGAGGTTAATAGCAGTCAACGTATAGAATTTTTTTGATGTTGGCCGTAGAAGCCTATGGAGCAAAATGGCTCTACGGCCTTTTTTGTCAAAAGAATTTGTGTGCCGGCGGACGCATCATCTCCCTGTTGCCATAAACGCCTGGAACAAAGATATCGTTCTGGTATTTTCACAAGTAATGACCACGAAATTTTAATGATGGACGCTTGAATATGTTTGAGAAAATCATTGGCCTATTTGCGCCTTCTCGAGAGCTAACTGTTTCTGTGAGAGGGCAAGGAGTGGAATTTAAAGTTCCACGAGGTCAGACGATTTTGGAAAGTGCACTGCATCATGGCCTGGCGTTTCCACATGATTGCAAAGTCGGAAGCTGTGGTTCGTGTAAATATAAACTGGTCTCGGGGAAGATAAGCGAACTGGCATCATCTGCTATGGGACTAAGTGGTGATTTATATCAGTCTGGGTATCGGTTGGGTTGCCAGTCTATACCTAAAGAAGACTTGGAAATTGAACTGGATTCAGAACTCGGAAGGGCCATTGTTCCGGAAGAGACGATAGCCTTGATCAGTGAACAGAAAACTCTGGCACACGATGTAATCGGATTGACTCTCATGCCAGAAAAACCAATAGCTTTTAATCCTGGTCAGTATGCTGATATTGAATACACAGAACTGTCTGTTGTAAGAAGTTATTCATTTTCGACCCCCGCCCAAGCTGACGGCAGCCTGAACTTTCATGTCCGCCTAGTGCCAGGAGGCGTTTTCAGTGGTTGGCTATTTGGTGGTGATCGAACTGGGACCACCGTTACGTTGCGAGGCCCGTACGGACAGTTTGGGTTCCATGAAAGCGACGACGTGATGGTCTGCGTGGCTGGTGGAACGGGGCTCGCACCCATTAAATGCATTTTGGAGAGCATGACCGGAACCCAACGCGAGCGTGATGTTTTCTTATTTTTTGGGGTGCGGCAGCAGCGTGATTTATATTGCCTTGAACAAATTCAAGCGCTTCAACGGGATTGGGGTGGACACTTAGAGCTTATTCCAGTGTTGTCCGAAGAACCGGCGACATCCTCCTGGAAAGGGAAACGAGGCATGGTGACTGAATATTTTCAAGAATATCTGCAGGGGCGGTCGTGTGAAGCATACCTCTGCGGGCCACCGCCGATGGTTGACGCGGCTGAGACCGAGCTTCTTCGACTTGGTGTGGCGCATGGATCGATATATGCAGATCGTTTTTACAATCGAACCGCTGCGACCGCGCAATAGTGCCAGGAGTGTAAGGGGGAATTACCTTTTTGGTTAAGCACATCCGGAAAAGAGTGTGTTGAGCTTGGCGAGAGATGATGAGTGGTTTTTAAACTGTGTGATGATTCAAAAACGGAGACCAAAATGAAAATAAAAGCAGCAGTTGTTCGTCAAAAAAATGGTCCATTTGAACTCGAAGATTTAGTCCTTAATGAGCCTGCTGAGGATCAAATTCTGGTTCGAGTGGTTGCGACGGGAATGTGTCATACCGATCTGATTTGTCGTGATCAGCATTACCCGGTTCCTCTCCCGATGGTGTTTGGGCATGAGGGGGCTGGCGTGGTTGAGAAGGTTGGATCTTCTGTCAAAAAAGTACAACCGGGCGATCATGTTGTTCTGACTTTTTATACTTGTGGTGGTTGTGAAGCATGCCTTTCCGGTGATCCCACAAGTTGTGCCAACTCTTTCGTCCCCAATTTTATGGGGCGCTCAGTTACCGGTGAGTGCACCATTCACGAACACAATGGAGAGGAAGTTGGGGCGAGTTTTTTTGGGCAGTCTTCCTTTGCGACCTATGCTTTGTCTTACGAACGCAACACTGTGAAGGTCACTAAAGACGTCCCACTTGAACTCCTTGGGCCGCTCGGGTGCGGCATTCAGACGGGCGCAGGGTCTGTTCTTAATGCACTCAATCCTCCTGCGGGCTCCGCTATCGTGATCTTTGGTGCTGGGGCCGTAGGTCTTTCTGCAGTGATGGCTTCCGTCGTGGCCGGATGTACGAAGATTATCTCCGTCGATGTCAAGGAAAATCGCCTGAAATTAGCTCATGAGCTTGGGGCGACCCACGTGATTGATGCAACAAATACTGATCCAGTTGAGGAGATCAAGAAACTGTGCGCTGATGGGGCTCCGTATGTGCTGGAAACCAGCGGTTTGCCTTCCGTGCTGTCGCAAGCGATCTTGAGCTCCGCCGTAGGTGGTGAGATCGGTATTGTTGGTGCACCACCAATGGGGACCACAGTCCCTGTTGATGTTAATTTTTTACTATTTAACCGTAAGCTCCGAGGAATTATTGAGGGTCAAGCTGTTTCGGATATCTTTATTCCAAGATTGGTGGAGTTGTATCGCCAAGGAAAGTTTCCGTTTGATAAATTAATTAAATTTTACTCATTTGATGAAATTGATCGAGCTGCGGAAGATTCGGAAAAAGGAATAACACTTAAGCCGGTAATTTGTATCGTTTAAAGGGATAAGAGTTCCTTCAAGCCTCGGTGCGCTGTTCTTACGGATAGCGTACAACCTCCTAATAAGTCGAAAGGCTTATAAATCCAGTTTTATGCCGTTTATGCTAAAAGGAGGCATGATCGGTTGATAAGCTGAAATCATGGTTCATTAAACAAAAATAAAAAGGTGGTGAAAGGATATGCGATTTAAAATATTCAATAAATGCATTATCGGTCTGGTTCTGTATGTGATCTCATGCTACGCGGTAGCGACGGAGGGATTGTTTCTAGAGGGATTTGGAGCGATTTCCAGGGGTATGGGAGGAACGGCCGCATCTCATTATGTCGGGCCTGCGTCAATGATGGTTAACCCGGCGACGATGGGTTTGTCCGATACGACAGGTGAAGTGTTGCTAGGGTTCGACCTGATTACTACGGATATTAGCGCGACGAATCTTGGCACAGGTGAAAAGGTATCTTCGAGTACGCACTCACATAATCGAGGGCCATATGTAGCCCCTCAGATTGCTTTCACCAGTAAAGTTTCAAATTGGACCTTTGGTGCGGGCATGTTTGCTCAAGCTGGAGTGGGTGTTGAATATGGTGAATCTAGCTTTTTGTCGCGCGGCGATATTGGTGAGACGGGCTATGCTGCCGGTGCTGATACGGGGCTCGAGAATGCAAGTCGTCTGTTTATTCTCGACATACCGCTTGCTGCGAGTTTTAAGGTTAATGACGATCTCTCCGTCGGTGCAACCCTGGATGCAAAGTGGACAGGTTTGAATCTTGATTATTTGTTTGGAAGTAAACAGTTGGGTAGTCTCATTGGGGATGGCCGCGCGTCCGGGTCGCTACTGGGATTGGTCGGGACTTTACCTGATCCACGCGGAGTACACATAAGCGTCAGCAAAAACAAAGAAGTCTCAAGTGGTGTTGATGGTTGGGGGTACTCGGGTAGATTAGGTATGGCGTACAAGGTGACGCCCAAAACAAATTTGGGCATTTCCTACATGTTCAAGAGTAAAATGAACGATTTGAAAGGGAACGGAACGGTCACTGCGGTTGACGGTATCGTGGGAAATATACCTATTGAAGGACAAGTACGAGTTTTGGATTTTAATAGTCCTGCCAAATTGGATGTAGGGGTGAGTCATCAATTCACTGACAAATTCCTGGTCGCTTTAGATCTGTCTCGGGTTTTCTGGAAGGACGCCCTGAAGGATATTAAGGTGGGGTTTGCCAGTGACGCCGGAGATGTTGATCTGAAGCTTCCTCAGAATGCCAAGGATCAAACGATAGTGGCGATTGGAGCGTCGTATGCCGCGACCCAAAATTTAACGTTGCGGGCAGGATACCGTCAGGCTACGCAGCCATTCAATGATGAGGGGTTGTTGGCCCTGATTCCAGCAGTTCTGAAGAGGCATGCAACCTTAGGCATTAGCTACCAAGTTTCAAAATCAGGCAGGTTCGATGCCGCATACTCTCGAGCCTTTGAGCATAGCATGACCAACCAATCGGATTTTAACACCTCATCAGCTGTCAGGTCGTCCATAGCGCAAGATAATTTTGTTTTTGGCTATACCCATTCATTCTAATTAGAATTTACTACTTCGTGCGTAAGTAAGCGGGAATGTTTATGCAGGTTCGTCCGAAGCTTCTGGAAGTATTGGTTGGCGCACTTCCAAGATTCCGTTAAAGCACCAGATGAACGACCTGCTGAGAGATCAAAACTAGAAGACACTGTTGTCGTGTGCGGTTGAAGAACCGCAATCATCCCGGCACCATTCCCAAAACTACGCTCCACGCGGAGAGCAAAAATTTCACCATAACTCAGACCATCGGAGTGATAAGCCAGGTTCTCAAAGCCTCGGAACCGTTTGCAACGCGCTCAGAGAATTCGACAGAGGACTCTGCGTCTACGGAAGCGTCGGACTGACCCTTGCGAAGAGCCCAGAGGGGTCGATAATGGTTATGAACGGTTTTGTCGATGGGATCGACTCTAACGATTTCAAGATGAAGATAGTGTCAGCGATCCGATGCGGCGAATCAGTGATGACTGAGCGAATCGATGATCTTTGCGACGCAAGTGGCAAAGTCTTGGCCGGCCTGCGTCTGATGAGTATTTTCCAAGTCAAAGACAGAAAGATTACCGCTTGGCGTGACTATTTCGACACAGCACCATTCAAGGGCTGAGGTATTTTTGCTCGTTTATAGGAGGACGGCTATGGTTGTGCGCTGATGGACCTTAGCCGCGCTTCGTGTCCCAAAATGGCGTGAAACGCGATTTAGTTACGGAGTCGGTCACCCCTCGTTTCTACGCTGTATTGTGCGATAGGGCGGGGTGTTTGGGGGCGGTCAGTTCTGACCGTCATTCTAAAAACATTACAAATTGAGGATGAATCGATGGAACTTATACAGTGGGCATTCTGGGTGCTGGCTGCTGCTGCTGCGGGCGGGCTGCTGTTCGCGCTGCTGTCGGCAATGAAGGTGCGTTATCCCTCATGGTTCGGCGTGGGGCATGGCGTGCTGGGCTTTGTCGGTCTCATAATGCTGGGATATGCCTTGTATACCGCCGGACCCGACGCCACGATTCCGCAGACCGCATACTGGGCGCTCGGCCTGCTGGGCGCGGCGTTTCTGGGTGGGGCGTTGTTTTTTGGCGTGGTGTTCCGCCAGGCCAAACCCTGGTGGGTGATCCTGAGTCACGGCGGCTTGGCGCTGGCCGGCGTCGTCGTGCTATTTTTTGCCGCTTACTGAGGTGGGGCGCGTCCCTTCCTGGCGACTTGCACCATTACTGAGCCTCCGGGCCGTCGACGTGAGCAACCTGTCATTTTCGGGGTATTGCGAAAAGGTAATTCCCCCATTTTTAACGGAGTTCAAAAGTAGACCTCAGGCCAGCATGGCCAACTTCTGTTGAGGAGTAATTCCTCCGAGTCCCATATTGGGTCGTTCGTGATTGTAGTGCCAGAGCCAGCGAGTGGCATAATCCTGGACTTCTTCGGTGCTGTCGAACAGATATTGTGCCAGCCAATCGTAACGGACCGTTCGGTTGTAGCGTTCGATATAGGCGTTCTGCTGCGGCTTGCCCGGCTGGATAAACGCCAGCTTGATCTCCCGTTTTTCAGCCCAGGCTGACAGCTTGCCGCTTATGTACTCAGGTCCGTTGTCACAGCGGATAGAACGCGGTTTACCCCGCCACTCAATGATCTGCTCCAGTGATCGGATAACCCGCTCTGCCGGAAGCGAGAAGTCCACTTCGATGCCAAGCCCCTCGCGGTTAAAGTCATCGATCACATTCAGCAGCCGGTAACTGCGTCCGTCGTTGAGCTGGTCGTGCATGAAGTCCATCGACCAACTGTCGTTGATCATTTCCGGCACAGCCAATGGTTCCGGCTTTTCACGAACCAGACGCTTCTTGGGCTTGATGCGCAGATTCAGTGTAAGCGTTCATTCCACGACGTAGTTGACCTACTTCACGTCACGCAGTGGCCTCATAACTCCGGCGAGACCTTGTACTGTTTGGTGCCGTCCTCGGCTAACACGATCACACTCTTGCGGTTGATCTTGGTGACGATGCCCAGCACGGGTCCGTCCCGGCCCTCGAAGGTCACTTTCAGGCCCACCCGCAACTGGCTCAGCGCCTGCAGATTTTCCTGATCCCACAGTTCGTCGATGCGCCGGCAGATGTATTGGTTCAGTTCCAGCAACTGGTCGATGCTCATGTCTTCAATGCGCATGAACGGCCTCCGGCTGTTTGCTCTGTCGGCCAGGATGGCGCGGATCGATCAGCGCCCGTAGCGGATTTTCGGCAAACCGAGTTTTCCAGAGTCGCGGTGTCAGATCCACCACTTCACTGGCCGGATGCTGGCTGATGCGTTGCAGCACGTCCACCAGGTAAGTGTAGGGGTTAATATCGTGCAGCTTGCAGGTGCTGATCAGGCTCTGGATGATGCCCAGGTGTTCCGCGCCCAGTTCGGTCCAACTGGCTGTTTGCGGGATCACTGCGCAGTGGTCAACGGGCAGCTGCGGTCATGACACTGATCCAGTCAGCCAAGCTGAACGGCCATGATCCCTATGCTTACCTGAAAGATGTGCTGACCCGCCTTCCGACGCAGAAGAACAACGCCATCGACGAGCTATTGCCCCACAACTGGAAGCCGGCTATACCTGACAAGGTGTGATGGGCGGCCGCTTAGTACGCCAGGAAAAGCTGGCAAAAGATAGTGGGTGAAAGTCCCGCACGGGGTAAGGCCTAGCCAGCTGCCCCGGCCCCGAGTCATGCGCACCCGATCGCGAGGTCGCGTGTGAAGTGTTGACAGGGGAAACCATGGGCTCGGTATTGAGCTGCGAAACCCAATTCTGGAGAGCGGATGTTGTTAAGCGAAACAGAAGGCAACAATCATCTCAGCGCGATGGCAAGCTGTGGTGGCACTCCACGCAGTCGTAGACCCGGTGCACGTGGCGACGTCTTTTGTGCGGAACCTGGGAGGTCTCACCCACCCCGGCATAGCCGAGGCGACTTACCGAAGGGTAACACCGCAGGATGAGTATGAACGTGGGTGAGAAGTCGGATCCGGTCGTAGTACCTGAGAAGATCTCGAACAACGGTGCGAAGGTACCTGCGGAGAGATTGGAGGAAAGGACCGGACCCAAGGGAAACGGTCAGCGAGCCGCCGCAGTCTGGACTCAGAGCCAGGTCGCTGCGTCGCCCGGTTTGCTGACCGTGCGCCAGGCGGCGCAACGGAACAAAGAAACTCGCTTCTCTGCGTTGCTACATCATGTTGATATTCCGCTGTTACACCAAAGCTACTTTGCGCTCAAGCGCAGATCGGCCGCTGGTATAGACGGAGTGACATGGGAAGCGTATGGGAGCGAGCTAGATGCGAGGTTAGAGAATCTCAACCGCCGTATCCACAAGGGGAGCTACCGAGCCAGACCCGCAAGGCGGGTTTACATTCCGAAGGCGGATGGTTCGACAAGGCCCCTTGGCATCCAGTGCCTGGAAGACAAAATTGTTCAACAGGCAGTGGTGTTCGTCCTGAATGCGATCTACGAGCCGGACTTTATGGGGTTCTCCTATGGTTTTCGGCCGGGTCGAGGACAACACGACGCACTGGATGCGGTACAGGCGGGACTTTATAGGAAGAAGATCAACTGGGTCCTGGACGCAGACATCCGTAAATTCTTCGACAGCATGTCGCACGAATGGATGATGCGATTCCTGGAGCACCGTATCGCGGACAAGCGCTTATTGCGCTTGATTCGGAAGTGGCTCACTGCCGGAGTGCAGGAAGATGGGCAGGTAATCAGAAGTGTGAAGGGCACTCCGCAGGGAGCTGTCATATCACCGGTACTCGCCAACATCTACCTGCACTATGTCTTCGACCTATGGGTCGATACCTGGCGAAAGAGGAGAGCGTATGGCGATGTGGTGGTCATACGCTACGCTGACGACACAGTGCTGGGATTCCAGTACGAGCGTGATGCGTACACCTTCAGGCAAGCCCTTGCTGGCAGGCTAGCTAAATTCGGTCTGGACTTACATCCCGATAAAACCCGGCTGATCCAGTTTGGCCGTTTTGCGTCGGCGAAGCGTCGGCAAAGGGGGTTGGGGAAGCCGGAAACTTTCGAGTTTCTGGGCTTTACTCACTATTGCACCCGATCTCGCCAAAATGGCTGGTTCAAGATTGCCCGCGTAACGTCGCGCAAGCGACTGCGGGCGCAGTTGCGGGCGGTAAAAGACGCCCTGCGACGGCGAATAAATCGGCCCATTGGCGAAACCGGGCGCTGGCTCCGCCGCGTAATCCAGGGGCACATGAACTACTTCGCCGTCCCTGGAAACGGGGAGAGGGTGTCGGGGTTCGTGTTCCGGGTATCTCGGCTATGGCTCAAGATGCTCCGGCGTCGAAGCCAACGCCACCGAATGCCCTGGTCACGCTTCGCTGCGATCCGTAACTTCTTCTTTCCGAAAGTCCGTATCTTGCATCCACAACCGTTGCATCGTTTTGACGCCAGAACCCGAGGGAGGAGCCCAGTGCGTTAGCAGCGCACGCTGGGATCTGTGCGGGGGGTGCTGAGTGATCAGCATTCCTACCGCGACCGTTTGTCAGCCATGCAGTTCTGCAAGCAAGACCATATCGGCTACGCCAGTTTCTGCAACTGGCGCAAGCGCCTGTCCGATCCGTCGACTGATGAGTCGTCAGGTTCCGCTGAAGCCGGTTTTCTGGATGTCTCATAGTTGGTGGGCAGGTCTCCATCATCCGGTCCGGGCTGGAACATTGTGCTTAGCCTCGGCAACGGCGCCAAACTGCGGCTGAGCCAGCACGGATGATCGGGCTCGATAGCCAGGCGCGCATCTGGCTGTGTGCCGAGCCCACCAACATGCGCAAATCGTTTCGGGGCCTGAGTGCCCTGGTCCGGGCGGCGACAACTTCGCCAGCACTGCTGCTTTACGCTCATCGGAATAACGAGGCACTATCAACACCTGAACCGCCAAACTGGTTAAAAATTAAGTAGTGCCAACTATCCTGCCAGAGGGGGCATGGCTGAATGAGGTGGGGGGCTGGTTTGGTCAGCTGGAACGTCGTGCTTTATACCGTGCATTTTCACAAGTGTGGGCGAACTCAAAACGGCGATTCGTCGCTTTATCAAGACTCATAGTGAGAAGTTGGCAAAGCCGTTTCGCTGGCACAAGAGTGCAGAATCGATTATGACTTCCGTGGCGCGAGCAAAACTGAGTGTTATTGATAATAAATAAACGGATTACCCAGACAGATCACTAGTACGTTAATGACGCTGCCGTACGATTTAATTGAACAGAAGATGCAATACAAAATCCAGCCTTTGCAATCCTAGGATAAAGAGTGCACTCACTGGATAGTGATTCCCGGGACGGCCCTTCAATATGAAATCATAAAAAGGAGGGTGGTCCATGCACAATAATCTGATAGCAAAAGTAGGCGGTCTAATCGAAACCGATGAAGAAAAAGGCCTGTATCGTGGTCGTCGCGACATGTTCACTGATCCCGAGTTGTTCGAGCTGGAGATGAAGTACATCTTCGAAGGCAACTGGGTATATTTGGCGCATGAAAGCCAGGTTGCAAACCCAAACGACTATTTTACTGGTTATATCGGACGTCAGCCCATCGTCATTACCCGCAATAAAGATGGTGAGCTGAACTGCTTTATCAATGCCTGCACCCACCGTGGCGCTGTTCTTTGTCGCAAAAAAAAGGATAACAAGGCGGTTTTAACCTGCCCTTTCCACGGCTGGAGCTTCAATAACTCCGGAAAGTTGGTCAAGGTCAAGGATCCCGACAATGCCGGCTATCCGGATTCCTTTAACTGCGAAGGCTCTCATGACCTAAAAAAGGTGCGTCTGGAAAGCTACAAAGGCTTCCTTTTTGGCTCGCTGAATGATTATGTCAAACCGCTGACTGAACATTTGGGCGAAGCCGCCAAAATTATCGACATGATTGTAGATCAGTCGCCGGAAGGTCTGGAGGTGTTGCGTGGCTCATCGACTTACGTCTATGACGGCAACTGGAAAATGCAGGCCGAGAATGGTGCTGATGGGTACCACGCATCTGCTACTCATTGGAACTACGTTGCCACGGTGGCTCGTCGTAAGGCCGGCATGTCCACTGATGATGTTAAGGCGATGGACCTATCCACCTTTAATAAGCAAACCGGTGGATTCTATGCCTTCGAACATGGCCACATTCTGCTGTGGATGGACTGGCCTAATCCGGAGGATCGCCCATTGTACTATCGCCGAAACGAACTTATCGAAAAGTTTGGCGCTGATCGTGCCGACTGGATGATAGGCAAGTTGCGTAACCTTTGCCTGTACCCGAACGTATTCCTCATGGATCAGATGAGCTCCCAGATTCGTCACTTCCGTCCAATCTCCGTGGACAAGACCGAGGTCACCATATACTGCATCGCGCCCAAGGGGGAAAGTGCTGAAGCGCGTACCCACCGCATCCGTCAGTATGAAGACTTTTTTAACGCTTCCGGCATGGCGACTCCGGACGACCTAGAAGAGTTTCGTGCATGCCAGGAAGGTTTTAAGGCCATGAAGCAACCTTGGAATGACCTAAGTCGTGGTGCTGAACACTGGATCGATGGGCCGGACGAAGGGGCGAAGAGTATCGATTTGCACCCTATGATGAGTGGTAAGAAGTCTGAAGATGAGGGTCTGTTCATTGCTCAGCACCATTACTGGCAACAAATGATTGCCGAAGCGGCGCGCAAGGAAAAGGGAGAGCAACCATGACAATCAGTTACGACGAGATCCGTGATTTTCTGCATTCTGAGCAGCGTGCGCTGGATGACAAGGATTATAATCATTGGCTTGAGCACTACGATAAGAACTCTGAATTCTGGGTACCATGTTGGGATGTGGACGGCGGGCTGACGGAAGATCCGCAGTCAGAGATGTCGTTGCTCTATTATGATAAGCGGGATGGAATTGAGGATCGTGTTTTCCGCATCCAGACAGAGCGTTCCAGCGCCAGTTCGCTGCCGGAGCCACGTACTCAGCACATGTTGAGCAACCTGGAGGTGCTCGCTGCATCGTCCAATGATGCAGAAGTGCGCTACAGCTGGATGACCCACAGCGTACGTTATAACAACGTAGATACCTATTTCGGTACCGCGTTTGTTACGCTGATTCGTGGTGAAGACGGCAAGCTGAAGATTAAGCGCAAGAAGGCTGTGCTGAAGAACGACTACATCCACCACGTTGTGGATATCTATCACCTTTGAATTCGTTCCGATATATTAGCCTCGTGGTTATTTCTGTCAGTCAGCATACAGCAACCACGGGGCTTTCAGCCGATATTTCCAGATCTGAATTACCCGGTTTAATAACAAGCGCCTCTCGGTGTGTCGTCGGCACCCTTGAAGGGGCCTGAGGTAGCAAACAGTGTATAAAGTAGCGCTCAATTTTGAAGATGATGTAACTCGATTTATTACCACGCTACCGATGGAAACGGTGGCCGATGCCGCTTATCGTTCCGGAATCAATGTTCCGCTCGACTGCCGTGACGGTGCCTGTGGAACCTGTAAGTGTCACTGCGAATCGGGCAGCTATGAGATGGATGGCTATATCGAGGATGCGCTGTCCGATCGGGAAGCCGAACAGGGGTATGTTCTGACCTGCCGCATGATTCCGGAGTCGGATTGTGTCGTTACCGTGCCGGCCTCGTCAGAAGTCTGTGTGCGCAGCCAGAAGGCCGACGTGCATGCCAGGCTGACTGAGATTAACCGTCTGTCTGACTCCACCCTGTCCTTTACCGTTTCCGGTGATCAGGTGCGGGCCATGCATTTTCTGCCGGGGCAGTATGTCAATGTACAGGTGCCGGGGACTGACCACTGGCGTGCCTACTCCTTCAGCTCCATGGTCAATCAGGCCGATGAGTCGGTGTCTTTTCTGATCCGGGTGGTGCCCGAAGGCTTGATGAGCACCTACATGACGGAAAAGGCCAGCGTGGGTGACAGCATAACTCTGCGCGGTCCCTTTGGCAGCTTTTACCTGCGTGAAGTGAAGCGCCCGGTACTGATGCTGGCTGGGGGAACGGGGCTGGCACCCTTCCTGGCGATGTTGGAAAGCATTCAGCAGGACGGAAGCGCCTATCCGATCCACCTAATCTTCGGCGTTACGCACGACGTTGATCTAGTCGAGCTGGACAAGCTTAAAGCTTTCGCCGGGGCCATCGACAACTTCACATTTGGTGTCTGCGTGGCCTCAGACGAGAGCAGTTGGCCGCAGAAGGGTTACGTCACAGATCATATTGAACCTGGCCATTTGAATGATGGCGATGTCGATATCTATCTGTGTGGTCCGCCGCCGATGGTCGAAGCTGTTAGCAGCTTTGTGCAGGAAAGGGGTAGTCAACCGGCCAGCCTCTACTATGAGAAGTTTACGACCAGCAAGTAAGGAAAGCTAAATGAGAGGTGAACGTTTTGAAAACCGCGTCGCTATTGTGACTGGAGCTGCCCAGGGTATCGGTCGTGCCGTTGCCCTGCAGATGGCCGCCGAAAAAGCTAGCCTGCTGCTGGTGGATCGCTCCGAGATCGTCAAAGAGGTGGCAGAGGAGGCTCTGGCCGCCGGTGCGGCAAACGTCCAGACCAGCATCGTCGATCTGGAGCAGTACGCAGGTGCCTGCAAGGCAGTAGATTCGGCGATAAGTCATTTTGGCCGTATCGACATTCTAGTCAATAACGTCGGCGGTACGATCTGGGTTCAGCCCTATGAAGTCTACGAGGAAGTGCAGATCGAAGCCGAGATTCGTCGCTCCTTGTTTCCGACCCTTTGGTGCTCCCATGCAGTTCTGGCGCAGATGCAAAAACAGCAAAGTGGAGTGATCGTAAATGTGTCATCCCTCGCAACTCGAGGCACTAACCGTGTGCCCTATGCTGCGGCCAAGGGGGGCGTAAATGCTTTGACCGTGTGCATGGCGTTTGAAAATGCCAAATACGGCATCCGTGTCAATGCAGTAGCACCGGGTGGCACTGATGTTGGCGAGCGGCGGATTCCGCGTAATAGTGAAACCATGAGCCAATTGGAGAAGGAGTGGTATCAGGCCATCGTTGATGAGGCTACCGAATTGAGCTTCATGAAGCGCTACAGCGTTCCGGAAGAGCAGGCCAATGCCATACTTTTTCTGGCTTCAGACGAGGCCTCGTATGTTACAGGTATGGTACTACCGGTGGGCGGCGGTTATCAGGGGTGACCCTTTTTTTCCAATCAGGAGTCACGCACGGATTTCGTCTGTGGTTGGGTAGTGCGCGTTCGCCTTAAGAAGGTAGTTTCGGGCAGTAGCCTGTTGGACTTAAGCGATCGTCACGAGCAAGGTGGGAAAGCAGTAGATCAGCCTTAAGCCCGACAGCCTGCTAACTATGGAAAAACTCTCGGCAGCGGCTGACGGCGCGGTAGACAGGCGGCGCTCGGCTCTGTTCAAGAAGATTTGACCAGGAGGTAGCATGGCCGTGTTTCAGGTAGTTAACCGCACGACGGGAGACCACTTTACCTGCCAGGAGGGCCAGAGTGTGCTCAAGGCCATGGAGCAGAGGGACCTGAAGTGTGTTCCCGTGGGCTGCCGGGGTGGTGGTTGCGGATTTTGTAAGATTCAGGTTCTGGAAGGGCATTTCGAGTGCGGCAAGATGAGCAAGCGGCACGCCCCGCCTGAAGCCGTTGAAAAAGGGGAAGTTCTGGCCTGCCGGATCTACCCACTGACTGATCTGATCATTGAGTGCGTGCCTCTGCCTGAGGCGGCACCTGCGAAGCAAACAACAAAAAACCGTTGAGGTAACTGTCATGAAAAAAGGTGTAATGCGTCCCGGCCACGTTCAGATCCGTGTTCTCGATATGGATGAAGCTGTCAAACACTACACGGACCTGCTGGGCATGATCGAAACCGACCGCGACGACCAGGGCCGTGTCTATCTGAAAGCCTGGACCGAAGTGGACAAATTTTCTGTGGTTCTGGTGGAAGCCGACGAGCCGGGCTGCGACTTCATGGGCTTCAAGGTGGTGGACGAAGCCGCCCTGAACCAGTTGGAAAAAGACCTTGTGGATTACGGTGTTGGGGTTGAGCAGATACCGGCGGAAGAGCTGAAAGACTGCGGTCGCCGCGTTCGCTTTACTGTGCCCTCCGGGCATGCCTTTGAGCTTTATGCTGACAAAAAGTACACCGGTAAGTGGGGCGTATCCAGCGTCAACCCGGAAGCCTGGCCCCGTGGCCTGCAAGGCATGAAAGCCGTGCGTTTTGACCACTGCCTGTTCTACGGTCCCGAGCTGGCCGCCGTTTACGACATCTTCGTCAACGTACTGGGCTTCCATCTGGCCGAACAGGTGCTGGACCCTGAAGGCACCCGCGTAGCGCAGTTTCTGACCGTCTCCATGAAGGAGCACGACGTGGCCTTCATCCACCACGAGGAGAAAGGCAAGTTCCACCACGCCTCTTTCTACCTGGATACCTGGGAAGCCGTGCTGCGGGCGGCGGATCTGATCTCCATGACCGATACCTCCATCGATATCGGCCCGACCCGCCACGGTCTGACCCACGGCCAGACCATCTACTTTTTCGACCCGTCCGGCAACCGCAACGAAGTGTTCTGTGGCGGCGATTATTTCTACCCGGATCACAAACCGGTCACCTGGAAGACGGAAGAGCTCGGCAAAGCGATCTTTTATCACGACCGGGCACTGAACGAACGTTTCATGACGGTTCTGACGTGATCTCGAACGGATGAAACAGGACTTAGCAGCAATGAAAGACATCAAGCACTACATCAACGGGCAGTACGTTGGCTCAGCCAGTGGCAAGCTGTTCGAGAACGTCAATCCCGCCAACGGTAAAGTGATCAGCAAGGTCCACGAAGCCGGAAGGGAAGAGGTTGACGCCGCAGTGCAGGCCGCAAAGGCCGCATTGCGGGGGCCTTGGGGCAAGACGACTCTGGAACAGCGTACCGCCATTCTCCATAAGGTGGCGGACGGTATTAATGCCCGTTTTGATGAGTTCCTGGAGGCGGAATGCCTCGATACCGGCAAGCCCAAATCTCTGGCAAGCCACATCGACATTCCCCGGGGCGCCGCCAACTTCAAAGTGTTCGCGGACATGATCAAGAATGTTCCGACCGAATCTTTTGAAATGCCCACGCCGGATGGCACCGGTGCACTGAATTATGCCGTTCGCCGCCCCAAAGGCGTGATTGGCGTGATCAGCCCCTGGAACCTGCCTCTGCTGCTGATGACCTGGAAGGTCGGACCAGCCCTGGCCTGCGGGAACACGGTGGTGGTCAAACCCTCTGAGGAAACTCCGACCACGACCGCCCTTCTTGGCGAAGTGATGAAAGAGGCCGGTGTTCCGGACGGTGTCTATAACGTGGTCCATGGTTTCGGCGGAGATTCTGCCGGTGCCTACCTCACCGAGCATCCACTGGTCGATGGCTTCACCTTTACCGGCGAGACCGGCACCGGGGAGGTCATTATGAAAGCCGCCGCCAAAGGTATCCGGGATATTTCCCTGGAGCTCGGTGGCAAGAATGCCGGCCTGGTGTTTGCGGACTGCGATATGGACAAGGCTATCGAAGGCACCATGCGTTCCGCGTTCGCCAACTGTGGCCAGGTTTGCCTGGGTACTGAGCGGGTTTATGTTGAGCGGTCGATTTTTGACGAGTTTGTCCGCCGCCTGAAAGAAGCGGCGGAGGGCCTGAAGATCGGCCCTCCAGACGATGCGGACGCCAATATGGGACCGCTGGTCAGCCTCAAGCATCGTGAAAAAGTCCTTTCCTACTACCAGAAAGCCGTGGATGACGGGGCAACTGTCGTGACCGGTGGCGGCGTTCCCGATATGCCGGCAGAACTGGCCGGTGGTGCCTGGGTGCAGCCGACTATCTGGACCGGACTGGCTGATGACTCGGCGGTGGTTACCGATGAGATCTTCGGTCCCTGCTGCCATATCCGTCCTTTCGATACCGAAGAGGAAGCGATCGAGTTGGCTAACAGCCTGCCCTATGGGCTGGCCTCTGCGATCTGGAGCGAAAACATCACCCGTGCGCATCGGGTTGCGGGTCAGATTGAAGCCGGGATTATCTGGGTGAACAGCTGGTTCCTGCGGGACCTTCGCACGCCCTTTGGTGGTAGCAAACAGTCGGGCATCGGACGTGAGGGTGGCGTTCACTCTCTTGAGTTCTACACCGAAATGAAAAATATCTGCGTGAAACTGTGAGCCGATTTATGACTGCACCTGAAAATAGCCCGGAAATCGGGCGTGAGATAACCGCCGCCGGCTACCGCACCAACGTGCATGACCACGGTGCCGACAATGCTAAGAGTGATGTCCCGGTCATGATGATCCACGGGTCCGGGCCAGGTGTTACTGCCTGGGCCAACTGGCGCCTGGTGATTCCGGAGCTGGCGAAGAATCGCCGTGTGGTGGCCCCGGACATGCTCGGCTTCGGTTACACCGAACGCCCGGAGGACAACACCTACAACCGTGAACGCTGGGTGGCCCACGCCATCGGTGTTATGGACGCGCTGGACCTGGAGAAAGTGAATCTGGTGGGCAACTCCTTCGGTGGCGGCTTGGCTCTTGCCCTGGCCATCGAGCACCCGGAACGGGTGCGTCGTCTGGTGCTGATGGGCTCGGTTGGCGTCAGCTTTCCGATTACCGAAGGGCTGGATGAAGTCTGGGGCTACGAGCCGTCCCTTGAAAACATGCGCCGCCTGATGGACGTGTTTGCCTTCAACAAAGGCCTGCTCACCGATGAACTGGCCGAGATGCGCTACCAGGCCAGCATCCGGCCTGGTTTCCAGGAGTCTTTTGCGGCCATGTTCCCGGCTCCGCGCCAGCGCTGGGTCGACAACCTGGCCAGCAGGGAAGAAGACATTCGGGCACTGCCTCACGAGACCCTGATACTGCATGGTCGTGAAGATGAAGTTATCCCTCTGGAGGCATCACTCAAGCTGGCAGAACTGATCGACCGCGCCCAGCTTCACGTGTTCGGTCGTTGTGGCCACTGGACCCAGATTGAACATGCCGACCGTTTCGCGCGGCTGGTCAACGATTTTCTGAGAGAAGCCGATCAAGCGGCGGAAGGAGCTGAATAATGGAACAGTCACGAATCCAGGCGCTTGGCGATGAGCTTTACCAGGCCATGCTGAGTCGGGAGGCGGTAGAGCCGCTGACCAGCCGCGGTGAGGACATCAGCATCGACGATGCCTACCACATTTCCTTGCGCATGCTCGAACGACGTCTGGCGGACGGGGCATCCATCATTGGCAAGAAGATCGGTGTTACCAGTAAGGCCGTGCAAAACATGCTCAACGTTCACCAGCCAGACTTCGGTTATTTGACCGACGACATGGTGTTCAACAGCGGCGAAGTCATGCCCATCAGCGATCGCCTGATTGCACCCAGAGCGGAGGGTGAAATCGCCTTCATTCTGAAGAAGGATCTGATCGGCCCGGGCATCACCAACGCCGATGTGCTGGCCGCCACGGAGTGCGTTATGCCCTGCTTCGAGATTGTCGATTCCCGCATCCGCGACTGGAAGATTGCCATTCAGGACACGGTGGCCGACAACGCCTCCTGCGGCCTGTTTGTACTGGGTGATCAGGCGGTGTCTCCCCGCAAGGTGGATCTGGTGACCTGCGGCATGGTGGTTGAGAAAAACGGCAGTGTACTCAGTGCCGGTGCCGGTGCAGCCGCGCTGGGGTCCCCGGTGAACTGCGTGACCTGGCTGGCCAATACCCTGGGCGAGTTTGGCATTTCCCTGAAGGCTGGCGAAGTGATTCTGTCCGGTTCTCTGGTACCGCTGGAACCGGTCAAGGCAGGCGATTACATGCGGGTGGACATCGGTGGCATCGGTAGCGCCTCTGTGCGCTTTGCCTGATTGAAAAGAACAACGAGGAATAGGCTATGAGCAAGAAAATCAAGGCAGCCATCATTGGCTCGGGCAACATCGGTACCGACCTGATGATCAAGATCTTGCGCAATGGCAAGAACATTGAAATGGGGGCCATGGTCGGCATCGACCCGGAATCCGACGGTCTGGCCCGCGCCAACCGCATGGGCGTGGCCACGACCCACGAAGGTGTGGACGGACTGGTGAAAATGCCGGAATTCGCCGACATCGACATCGTGTTTGATGCCACCTCCGCCAAGGCCCATATGCACAACGAAGTGTTCCTGCGTGGCCACAAAGAGAATATCAAGATCATTGATATGACGCCGGCGGCCATCGGTCCCTACTGCGTGCCGGTCGTGAACCTGGAGCAACAGCTTCAGGAAGGCAACGTCAACATGGTCACCTGCGGCGGCCAGGCCACCATTCCCATGGTTGCGGCGGTTTCACGAGTGGCCAAGGTGCACTACGCCGAAATCGTGGCGTCCATCTCATCGAAGTCCGCCGGCCCCGGCACCCGTGCCAACATTGACGAATTCACCGAAACCACCTCCAAGGCCATCGAAGTGGTCGGCGGCGCCCAGAAGGGCAAGGCCATCATCATCCTGAACCCGGCCGAGCCTCCGCTGCTGATGCGGGATACCGTTTACGTACTTTCGGATGCGGCAGACAAGGCAGAAGTTGAGGCTTCCGTGGAAGAAATGGTGAAGGCCGTGAACAGCTATGTGCCGGGCTATCGCTTGAAACAGAAAGTGCAATTTGACGACATTCCGGCCGATCAGCCCATGAACGTCCCGGGCCTGGGCCGCTTCAGCGGCCTGAAGACCTCCATTTTCCTGGAAGTGGAAGGTGCCGCCCATTACCTCCCGGCCTACGCCGGTAACCTGGACATCATGACCTCTGCAGCACTTGGCACCGCTGAGCGCATTGCCGAATCGCTGGTCAACTGAGGAGGAAAAAACGATGACTTTTAATCCTGGCAAGAAACTCTACATCTCCGACGTGACCCTGCGCGACGGCAGCCACGCCATCCGCCACCAGTACTCCATCAAGAACGTGCAGGACATTGCCCGTGCCCTGGACCAGGCCAAGGTGGATTCCATCGAAGTGGCCCACGGCGACGGCCTGCAGGGTTCCAGCTTCAATTACGGCTTCGGTGCCCACACCGATCTGGAATGGATTGAAGCCGTGGCCGAAGTGGTGACCCATGCCAAGATCGCTACTCTGCTGCTGCCCGGTATCGGCACCGTCCACGACCTGGACAACGCCTACAACGCCGGTGCACGAATAGTGCGAGTGGCGACCCACTGCACCGAAGCCGATGTGTCCAGACAGCACATCGAACATGCCCGGAAGCTGGGCATGGACACCGTCGGTTTCCTGATGATGAGCCACATGCAGACCCCGAAAGGTCTCGCGGAACAGGCCAAGCTGATGGAAGACTACGGGGCTACCTGCCTGTACGTGGTCGACTCCGGCGGCGCCATGAACATGAACGACATCCGCGACCGCTTCCGGGCCCTGAAAGACGTGCTGAAGCCGGAAACCCAGACCGGCATGCACGCTCACCACAACCTCGCCCTGGGCGTGGCCAATTCCATTGTTGCCGTCGAAGAAGGTTGCGACCGGATTGATGCTTCCCTTGCCGGCATGGGTGCCGGTGCCGGCAACGCCCCGCTGGAAGTCTGTGTGGCCGCCTTTGACAAGATGGGTTGGGAGCACGGCACGGATGTCTACGCCCTGATGGACGCGGCCGACGATATTGTTCGCCCGTTGCAGGACCGCCCGGTACGGGTGGACCGTGAAACCCTGGCGCTGGGTTACGCCGGTGTCTATTCCAGCTTCCTGCGCCACTCCGAAGTGGCTGCGCAGAAGTATGGGCTGAAGGCCGTGGATATTCTGGTTGAGCTTGGCCGCCGCCGTATGGTGGGTGGCCAGGAAGACATGATCGTGGATGTGGCGCTGGATCTGCTGGCCGCCCAAAAGGAGCAAAACGCATGAGCAAAACATTGAGCCGCGAGCAGATGCTGGCCCTGGCCGAACATGTGGAAAACGCCGAACTGCAGGCCCATGACATTACCAAGGTCACCAATGATTACCCGGATATGACCTTCGAGGATGCCTACGACGTTCAATGGGAAATTCGCCGCCGCAAGGAGGAGCGGGGCAACAAGATCGTTGGTATGAAAATGGGGCTAACGTCCTGGGCCAAAATGGCACAGATGGGTGTCGAGACCCCGATCTATGGTTTCCTCGCCGATTATTTCAGCGTGCCAGATGGCGGCGTGGTCGACACCAAAGAACTGATTCACCCGAAAATCGAGGCCGAGATTGCCTTCGTCACCAAGGCACCCCTGAAAGGGCCAGGGTGTCACATTGGCCAGGTTCTGGCAGCGACCGACTTCGTGATTCCTGCTGTGGAAGTGATCGATTCCCGTTATGAGAATTTCAAGTTCGATCTGGTGAGCGTGGTTGCCGATAACGCTTCGTCGACCCGCTTTATAACCGGTGGCCAGATGGCCGACGTTGCGGACGTGGACCTGAAAACCCTGGGTGTGGTGGTCGAGAAGAACGGCGAAGTGGTCGATGTGGGCGCAGGCGCTGCCGTGCTGGGCCATCCGGCCTCCAGCGTGGCCATGCTAGCGAACCTGCTGGCCGAGCGGGGCGAACACATCCCTGCAGGCACCTTCATCATGACCGGTGGTATCACCGCCGCCATCGCCGTGGAACCCGGTGACAACATCACTGTGCGTTATCAGGGACTGGGAACCGTTTCCGGACGATTCATCTGACTCTGACAAGGAGGCGTTATGCCCATTGCTCAGCTTTACATTATTGACGGTAGAACGGACGAGCAGAAAGAAACCCTGATCCAGGAAGTGAGCGAGGCCATGGCCCGCTCCCTGGATGCCCCCATGGACCGTATCCGGGTAATGATCACCGAGATGCCGAAGCAACACTTCGGTATTGGTGGTCAGTCGGCCAAAAAACTGGGGCGGTAGACAGGTGAGCAAACTGCCAGTGCTGTACCTGTCCTGCGAAACGGAAGCCCTGACCGGTCCCAAGGGACAGGAGAGTCTGCGCCGACTGGTACCGCGGGATCAAGTCGTGGACAGCGTGGCTTTTATCACCTCAGAGGAAGGCGGCGCACAGCCGAACATACTTCACCAGTGTGGTGAGGGCGTTCTGGCCAGGCGCCTGCAATCCGACATGAAGGCGCGGGGGTTTGAGGTTGCCGTCAATGGTTCGCGGGAGCCCGGCCTCAAGCTGCTTGCCGAGAGCATGATACAGCTGGTGCCCGCGGAGGTGATTGAATTGCGCCTCAATACCGGGATGGCCAGTGAGCATTATCGGGAGATCGGCCACTGCATTGAAGCATTACGGGATCAGGGTGTATTACTGATTTGCCTTGACCGACTGGACGCCAATGGCAATAACGCCAGCTATCATCAGCCCCACGACAGCTATATCCGGAACCTGATCCGGCAGTGGGAAGATGAGCAAAGGTGGGTGAATGCGATGTCGAACTCAAGCCTCAGGGGAGATGGTTCGTACGCCACCAATGGCAGCCCCGTGGCAGAACCGACATTATGTATCCTCAATACCGCCTTCAGCCTGGGCGGAATGAAAGCGCCCCAGCGCCTGTTCGGGTTTTCCCTGAATCAGAACAGGCAGTCCCTCGCAGGTTATGGTTGGATGCAATAAACTACGGAAAAAACAAAGGATTCCGTAAATGCTCAAACTGTTGATGGTGGGTGCCGGCGGCATTGGTGGTTACTACGCAGCAAGGTTTCTGGAAGCAGGGCATCAGGTTGTACTTACAGCCCGCGGGGCTCATTTGCATGCGCTTAAGCGGAGCGGCTTGACAGTCCACTATGAAGGTCGCGAGCCGGTCCATATGGCGGCTGCTCATGACCATCAGGAACTTGTCACCCGATATAAGTCTGACGAGTTTGACCTTATCATCATCACACTCAAAGCCACGGCAACAGTTTCGGTGGTGAGTGAGCTCGGCGACTGGCTGAAGCAGGGACGGGCACCCGTGCTTTCCTTGCAGAACGGAGTCGATAATGAACCACTGCTAGCGAAAGCAGTTGGTGCTGAAAGAGTCATCGGTGGACTTGCGGTCCTTATAGGAGGACACATTGCGAGGCCGGGCGTTATAGAAGCCGAGGGCCTCGCGCAAATCGTGATGGGGGAATGGCCCAAAGTCAGCGGTAGGCAGGATTCCCGAACTCCGCTACTCAAGATCCTGGTTGCCGCTTTTAATGATGCCGGTATTCCAACTAGGTATTCCGATAACATTAACTATTAGCTCTGGCGTAAACTCCTGATTAATAACGGGGTTAACCCACTCTCTGCCCTTACTGGCTTGGATACTCGAAGCCTTACCCATCACCCCGGATTCAGAAAAATCGTGTATGGAATGATGGCTGAAACCGTCGAAGCCTCAAAGGCAGACGACGTGAATCTCGGAAAGAAGGACCTGGGCGAGATGTTTGAGCTGATCAGTAGCTTCAATGCGATCAAGACGTCAATGCTTGTCGATAGGGAAAGAGGTCGCCCGCTGGAACTGGATACCATTGCCGGGGCGGTACTGCGACGCTGCGAGCGTCTGGGGATTAAGGCTCCCTATACTGAGACAGTCCACACATTATTGATGCACTCAGGTGATTGAAACCTTGGGATGAATTCATTGACGGGCGGGCATTGAAGCAACCGGAGGCTTGCCTGCGCTCGCTATTTGAACCTGTCCCAGTACGGAGGTTCGCCGAAAAAACTGTCGATAAAGTCGACAAAGCTAGGAACCTTGCTTGCCAACAACTGCCGGTGTGCATATACCGCATAAAGTACCATGGGCTCTGGTTCATGCTCTGGCAGGACGACCTTCAGTTTTCCTTCCCTGATCGCCGCCCCAGCAATGAAGGTGGGCTGCAGGGCGGTGCCGGCTACGGCAATCGCCGTTTCTATCAATACGTCACTGTTATTGCTGATCATCTCCCTAGTTTCGTCGCGACCACTGCCTTGTAGCCACTTCTGTACCGTGTGATCTGCATCCAGGGTAAGTAGTCGCCCCTGAAAAATAAAAACCTGAGTAAATGCAATTATTTACCGTGAATCTGGGGTATACAATCCACCATAAATTTACCCGTTTCGCTCAAAAACCGGGAAAATGCCCATGATCCGTAAGCGGCCGATAATCCCATCTTGAGCCAGGCGCTGCCGCCGTCAGGATAGTGTCCACTTATTTTCTAGTGGACACTTAACATGAACGAAGTAAGCGTAACCAAGCCCTACCAACGCCGTCGCCGGTTTTCCGGGGAATTCAAAGCCCAGATTGTTGCTCAATGCCTGGCACCTGGTGCCTCCGTTTCCCGGATCTCCCTGGATAACGTCCTCAACGCCAACATGGTCCGGCGCTGGATGAGTGAAGCGCAGCGAGCGGATAAAACACCGGGATTTGTACCGGTCAAACTGCCAGCGGCAACCTCAGCACCGAGCAACCCGTCGGTCTCGGACAAGCGTAGCACCATCCGCATTGAGATTCCCCGCGCCGGCGGTGCGGTCGTGGTGGAGTGGCCTGCGGAGCAGGCTCACCAGTGTGCTGCCCTTTTGCGGGACCTGTTGGGATGATACGCATCGACGAGATCTGGCTGGCCACTGAGCCGCTGGATATGCGGGCGGGGCCCGACAAGGCCCTGGCCCGGGTTATTCAGGTGTTTGGTTCAGCCAGACCCCATTGCGCCTACCTGTTCGCCAACAAAAGGGGCAACCGGATGAAGGTACTGATCCACGATGGCCTCGGCATCTGGCTCTGCGCCCGCCGGCTGAACCGAGGCAAATTCCACTGGGGCGAAACCTGGCGCGGTGAGCAACTGCGCCTGACCGAAGAGCAGTTGTCCGCCCTGGTTCAGGGCCAGCCCTGGCAACGCCTTGGGGCCGACGGCGTTATCTCCATCCTGTAACCACAAGTGCCGTGATGCCGCTATAGCCAGAACCGCGAATCGCTTGCCGCACAGGGACTTGGCATATTAGGTGGCATGACTCAGCGCCCCGACATCAACCAACTCTCTGCCGATCAGCTCCGTGCCCTGGCGACGGAACTGATGGACTCTCTGGACGCCAAGGATCAAGTCTTGGGCCTGAAGGAGCGAGAGTTGGTGCGCAGCAACGCCATCATCGAGAAGCTGACCCACGAAGTAGCCATCCTCAAGCGTCACAAGTACGCCAGGCGCAGTGAACAACTCGATGCGGATGGTGCTACGCTTGTCCGAGACCGATTGGTTGCCCGATAAAGCAGTTGCCACAGGCAGATTAACCGGAACAAATCCCGGCGTTCCTGGTGTTTTATTCGCTCGCTGCGCGCCCTTCATCCAGCGCCGGACCATGTTGGCGTTGAGACCGTTATCCAGTGAGATCCGGGAAACCGAAGCACCGGGTTCCTGGCACTGGGCAACAATCTGAGCTTTGAATTCCCGAGAAAACCGGCGACGGCGTTGGTAGGGTTTGTTTACGCTTAATTCTGCACTTCCCCCAATACGCATGACACACACGACCCATCTGAGTCTTGCGATCCTTCCGATCGCTCACCGGATCGGGCCCTTGAAAAAACCACAAAACGGAAGTTCGGTGAGGCTTTGGCCCTTGTCTTGGCGAAGCTGGCGAATTCTGAGATTTGATCGGCCGTCACCTTCTCGTCGGGGCCTACCTCTACAGTGCCCGCTGACAGAGATACCAGTGGAAAACGGCAGGGCTGGCCGTTTCGGTCTTCGGATTCAATAAACCCGCTTTTCAGTATGCAATCGCTGTAAAAGCGCCGGCTTCGTTCGGCGAATAGTGACTGTACGGTACCAGCATTATAATTAGCTGAGGACGAAGAGCTGATGACGACAAAATCGTCCCCACCTATGTGCCCGACAAAGTCATCACTGGCATGGAATACCTCTTTCAAAAGCTCAGCCAGCAAAACTATTACCTGGTCACCAACCCGGTAGCCGAGGACATCGTTCAAAGGTTTGAACATGTTGATATCGAAATAAATTAGTGAAAAGGCGCGCATTTCTTCCGTTCGGGCAACCAAAGTCTGTTGTATGGGAACATTGCCTGGCAGGAAGGTCAGTGGATTTGAGTAGCGTGCGTTTTCGATCTTTTGTTCGGTGATGTGTTTGAGCAGCGAGCGCGTGGCTCCCAGGCCGGCGTACTTTCCATTCTTGACAACAATGAAATGCTGTTTGAGATAGTGCGCATCGTCATTAATCAGCCTTTCGCTCACTTCGTTTAGTGGCACCTCGTAATCCACAACCAATGCATCTGCACTGTGTCTATTGGAAACTGGGAGCCGCTCATAAAGCGACCGGCCGTAAGGCGTGCTGAAAGTTTCCATAATCCTCCACTTATGGATCAGGCCAAGCGGCCTGCCGTTATCCACCACCGGCAAAGCGAACACGTCAGGCTCACTCTGGAGCCGCTCCCATGCATCTCGCAGTGTCGATTCCGAAGTGACGGGTTCGATGTACCGACACAAGAGCCCTGCTATTTCCTTTTCTCTCCGGGGTGGCTTGGACGCAAGGGCCGCATGATCGTTCAGCGAGTCGAGGTAGGCTGTAGCTATCGGTTTTGGTCGACCGAAAAGGAAACCTTGAACCAGTGCAATGCCAAGCTCCGAGACAACCCGGAATTCTGCTTCCGTTTCGACCCCTTCTGCGATTAATTTGCAGCCCAATCGGTCTGCCAAATCTACAACGGACCGCAGAAACTCGCGCTTGATGAGGTCGTCCTGAATATCACGGATGAAGTGCCGGTCAATTTTCACAAAGTCCGGCTTCAGCTCGGACCATAGTTTTAATCCGGAATATCCACTTCCAAGATCGTCGATAGCAATGAGAAAGCCCTCTGCTTTCAGCCATACCAGTGTCTTCAAAAGCTCTGAAGGATCGGCAGTGGGGTAGCGTTCAGAGAGTTCGATAACGATGTCTGATGCCTTCAGCCCGTTCGCCAACAAAAGCTCCTGCAGTTGCGTCGGGTTGAATTCTGGAGGCATCAGTTTGGCCGGACTGATATTGACGAAAAGTTTCAGCGGAGTGCCATGACCGGACCAATGGCGTGCAGCGGTGCGAAGACAGAGCGTTTCCAGTTCTAGCGTCTGGCCGCAGCGTTCTGCTGTTTCAAACAGCATTGGGGCCGTGTGCAAGGGGCTGTCCGAAGGTCCGCGGCTCAGTGCCTCAAAACCAAACACACATTTTCTATTAATGTTTACGATTGGTTGTAGAAGTGTCGTAATGTCTTCTGTCAACAACAAGCGATTCAGTTCTTGACTGAGGCAGTCCTGCATTAGGTCACTCCTGGATGTGAGTGCGGCTTCGGGAAACCAAATTTTGTCGCTCCGTCGCAGATCCCAAACCTACTGATTCGAATGGCTCATATCCGGTTGTGCCAAGTATCTTCATGCAATTCACATACTCCTCGCTAAACATTACCGAAATATTTCAGTGATGCTGAAGTCGTGTGCTAATCGATGTTATTTTTTGTAAATTAATTTATTAAATCAGAGTGTTATGTGGCTCAAGTAACAAGAATGTCACAATCGATCTGCAGCCTTATAGCCATCATTAATATGTGGTGGCGTCATGCTCAAAACCGTTCGAAGTAGAATCCTGTTCTTTTCATTTTTTTCGGTCCTTGCGCTCTTGGCACTTGCATTGTTGTCCTGGTCAATTATTGGAAAGGCGGAAAACGCCGCAAAAGATTTGATCCAGAATCGCATGCATGAAGCCTGGTTACTGGATGATCTGGAGCAGGACCTGCGGCTTGTGCAGGACCTTTCTTTCAAAATCAAAGGTCAGTTACTGCTGTGGGGTGAGATCAACGAAGAATACGAGTCACTTGCAGAGTCTATTCCTGCTAAGTGGAGCGCGATTCAGCGAAGTGCACAGCTGAGTGCCTGGGCAAAAGATAACCAAAGTATCCACGAAGCGGTGGTTGTATACCTAGAAGAACTCGCGGAAGGAATCGAGGAGAAGAGTTACTATCAGGCAGGTAAAACGGTGGACTTTTCACTATTTGCTGCTCTGTCGCCATTGCTTGAGAGCATCAACGATCGCAAGGAGGGAAGTCGCACTCATATCGCTGAGGAATCTGATGAGCTACTGGGGTATCTCGACCGCCAACAGGTTTCGCTGATTATCGGATCTGTTGCCTTTTTGGCGGTCATTGTTCTGATGACGCTCTGGCTGAGGCAAACAGTCATTGTGAGGCTGCAGCGGATCGAGCGGGATATCCAGAGAATGGATGAGTGTTCGGATTTGGCCAATCCGCCGGGTCTGGCCGGGTCTGACGAAGTCGCAGGAGTTGCTGCAGCTCTGATTCGGCTGGTCGGTCGGTTTGAAGGGTTCATCAAAGAAATAAGGGAAGCTTCAAAAAGTATCAACGAGGGATCTGATCGCCTCGGTATCCAGGCGGGAGAACTGGAGTCAGCATCTCAAACGACACAGCATCAGATTCAAGATGTGACAGACTCAATGAAGGCGATGGCAGATCAGGCTTCCACCATTGAGGCATCGACTCGTGAATCCACTGAAGCTGTTCAGGCGGCCGTGACGGCAAATTCGGACATTCAGTCCAGCTTAATAAAAAGTGATACGGCGGTAGAGCGCACTGTAGAGGTCATTGGTCGGGTCTCCGGGGCGATACAAGAGCTGACGGAATCGGCCTCGAAAATCGAGAAGGTGATCGGGGTAATTGCTGACATAGCTGAGCAAACGAATTTGCTGGCCCTTAATGCAGCAATCGAGGCAGCAAGGGCGGGCGAATATGGACGCGGGTTTGCCGTTGTTGCTGATGAGGTTCGAACACTTTCGAAACGCACTGCCGATTCCACTCATGAAACACGGCAATGGGTAGCTGATCTGGTTAAGGGCGTGCAGGGTGTTGAATACTTGATAGCTGAAATGATGGAGGCCGGTGATGATAACCGGCAGACTCTTGACGATCTTAAAGGTCATCTTGTCTCGATGAACCACTGGTTTTCGGATCTGGAGGGGCGGAGTGTCACAATTAATGAGGCGCTCTCGCTGCAACGTGAGGCAATTGAACGTGTGGGTGAGCGGTTTGTGGCGCTTGATGCCCATGCGGCGACAGTCAGCCAACATGTGGCTGGTAGCCGAGAGATAAGTTTGGGTTTGAAGCAGAAAGCGCACTTGATGAGTGATCTCACCGGCCGTTTCCGGATAACTGTTGATTGAAGTATGTAGAGCCATCAAAGCCGGATCTGCTCCCGCACTTCTTAGTACTTTTCAGCAATCGACAAACGTTTCGCCGTCACGGAATTGTGACATCGCCACTGTGCAAATATGGAGTTCTACCGCGTTACTGGGGACGGTTATAAACCGGCCACTCGTCGAGGTTTTTGGCCCGCCAGCTCTTGAATTCTGACCCTGACCCCGTTTCAGATCCGTCCAGAATTGGAAAATTTCGGCCCTGCCCCTAACGGACCTCCAAACCGGCCGCTAAGCATCGAGGGTGATCTTCCAATCTGAATGTCCGCTTTGCGACCTACAGGATAATTTGTTGTGTCAATTTCCGACCACGCTATAGCGGCATGACCAGTTGGCTGATCCATTGTTTAAATGTTGTTTCTGAGTCTTTCGCACTTAACGACTTCAGGAGTATGTCGGTAGATTAGACTCGATATACAAGGAAGGTCGGTAGAGCCTATCTTGCGAAACGGGTTGATTGTTAATCCTCCTCATCCCTGGTCAGACAGTCGCCGCCACGCCCAATTCAGGATCCTACGCAGCTCTAAGGTATATCTCACACGAATCCTGCATTGACAATGATAGGGTTGGGGCCGAGTCAGTTGGTCAGGACGACCGGGACTCAACGCCGGCACGGATGCCAGGCAAACGCGACACCTGCCAAGTGGTGTGACGCGCCAGGGAGAGACTTGGCACCACCCGCGCTTGTCACAATTTTTCCCCTTTGATCGACCCAATCTTGACCTATTGAATCAGGCACAGCAGAATACTGTTTGCATATCGCTATGTTGGCATTGGCTGTTGGTTTGCGCCGATCGCAATTCGGAGCCAGGCCTCTTCGGAGGGCTGAGCGCGCTCAAATAGCCTCCGCCATGCCAGATAGCTTGGCAGATATGCCGTTCCAACCCCATGAAACCGCGCCATCCAGCCCTTCAATCGACTCATATAACTGTTGACGTTCTGTATGTGGTATTCCTTCCCGATCACTCGCTGATTATCGAGTGTAACCAGTCGGTGGTGGGCAATGCCGTGCTCTCTGGAAAAGGTTTTATACCAGCTGTGGCCATCTGAACATAGAATCGAGTCAGGATTGATAATCGGCGTCAGAAAAGCATGAACCGTCGGTTTGTTTAATGCAGGATCTACCAGATCGCTGATGTTACCGTTGCGATCCCGTGCAATAAGTACCGGGATTTTATCCGCTTTATGCTTCCTGTTACTTTGCCCGCCACGCTTCCTGGAACTGCGATGCGTGATGTTGCGCTTGCCTTTGCAGGACTCGGCAAAAAAGGTTTCATCCACTTCGACAATGCAGGAGAGGGCATTCGCGTTGGCATTTGCACTTGCTGTTAGAAAACGGTGACGCCACCTAAAAGCTGTCTTTAAATCAATGCCTACTCGAACTGCCGATACCCGCAGGGTCAGGCTGTCTCGCATACATCTCAGGTAATCAAACCACTTGTTGCGGTGATGCAGCCTGGCCAGTGATGTTCCTGTGACGGCATTAAAGGTCTTGTGACAAGTCAGGCTCTGGCATCGATATCGCTGCAACCCACTGGAACGCCCCCATTTGACGACGTGCTCATATCCACAACGAGGGCATCGGCGGTGAGATCTGGCCGTTTCAAGCAAAGTGTGAGCCTGAGCGTTGATCTGCCCAAGAAGCTGATGGGCAAGGTGTTGTTTGAGATCAACCGGGAGGTGGGCCAAGGCCTTTTCGAGGGCACTAAGGTCAGCTTTTTTCATGTTGCACTCCACCGAAGGACTGTTTATACAGTACTATCAGAGTGTACCAACAGCCGAAGCCAACATAGCCTTGCATATACAATATTGAGTCGGAGGCATTCCATCACTCTCCATTAGCATCGGTTGCCGTCCGCATTGTTTTTGGAAAAGTTACGGTATTTGCCATCTGACCATACTGGTTTGCCACTCTGGGCGCACGGGGATTAGCGGGCTGGGGATGGAGTTTCGTCGCCGACATAATATGGCATATGCCACCCTTCAAGCGTTTGCTTCAATGCAAACCGTAGGCATCGTTACAGAAGATGGTATTGAGCTTTATCATTGGCTCGGCGTGGCAGATCGAAGGATTCTACGATTAGTTCCGGGGTTAAAGTCGGTTCTATTGGATATCGAAGCTTGGCGAACGATGATTCTTGAACCTTACAAACGGCTTGGCTCCGGTGTCTACATTGTAGTGGCTTTCATTGGAGATGGCAGAGTTGTTGGCGTCATGGAAGGACGACAGCCGATGGTCAGGGTTTTGTCGTCTAAACCGGACGCGCTGGGCCGGTCCTTCGGCCACGACACTGAATAGATCTAATTCTGGAACTCTGACACCTGGCGTTCCAGGTTCGCGTACATTGCCAGAAGATCGTCCTCGTTGAGCTTTCCTCTAGTGGTTTTCTTAGCCCTATGTTTTTCCAGCTGGCTTCGCTGTTCGGCGTAGACGTGATGGAGGACGCTGGCTTGATAGTCGCAGCCCTCGTGATCGTTCAGTTGTTTGCGAAGCGATTTGAACTGATCAGGACTGGGAACCTGTTCGAGCTTTTTAGCGATGTCTTTGGGTCGGATATCGAACGCTTCTCCCCAATGTTTTACGGCCTGCTCCCATGCCTGAGAAAGAGATGCCCGCTCATCAATGTAGAATTTGGTGGCAGCGCCTCGTTTGTTTACGAAGAAATAGCAGGTTTCTTGTGCAGCACTTTTCCCACTTCCGATGCCAAGCGTGATGCCCTGGAAGCCAACACCGCGACAGGGGAGGGTTGTGGGATGGTCTTTCCCAATGAAATCCAAATATTGAAGTGCTGCGGAGCGGGCCATGTAACGGGCCTCATAGTACTTGGCCCTGGTCTCTTGATATTGGTACCAGAGTTCTTGAGTAATTCGGGTGTTCGGCCTCTTAAGAGAGAAATACTTCTGATAGCGTTTGCCTCGGATGGTGGCAACAACTCGCCAGCCGTGGAAGCCAGAGGTCAGCTCCCCTTTTTCATAAAAGCTAATAGCCATGGATAGTCGATCTTTCCCGTTCAATTCACGTTAAAGATATTAGGCAGCCAAGCAAACGTCTTCGCTTTGTTCTCAGGCTGATGCCAGCTTGCTGCGACTGTTACTGGTGAATAAACTTCGCAGCCTTTTTGGGCTGCAAATTCGTAACACCGACCGTTGGTTAGTCGTTGTCATTTCCTTGGAGTGGAGCATCGTCCATGGGGCGTCAGGATGCGGGGGATGATACGTTGGCACCCTACGGCAAGTTTACACCCCAGAGGACATTTACACATCATAGTTTGCGTTTTAAGAATCCTGCCCCTCTTCTTTTCGTTGGTAGTGGGTTTCGTCAGTGTTCCGGCCCATGCGTCCGTTATAAAAAAGTCGAACAGTGGCCTTTGCCATCCACCGCAAAGCAGTTGGTATGAGCGAACCCAGAATTATCAACCCTACGACTCCCTTGATGCCTGTTTGGATTCAGGTGGTAAACTACCAGATGGAGTCTCTTTTGCATCGGTTCGACAGGCCCAGGAGCAGCAAAGCAGGCTACGTAGCTATGAACGGTCTGCGTTTGGTCACGGTTGGGATGATGCTGATGGAGACTGTCAGGACAGCCGTGCTGAGGCATTGGTTGCCCAATCCACAACCAACGTCCGGTTTGCAGACGAAAGTCGTTGTAGGGTGGTCTCAGGCCGATGGATCAGTCCGTTCACAGGCAAGGTCATCCAGAACAGCAGCGAGATTGACATTGAAACACGTAGTTCCGCTCAAGTGGGCGCTGGAAGCGCGGAGCGAAGGGTTGGACGCGAGCTAAACGAGAACGGTTTGCAAACGATATGGTCAATCTCTCGCCCGTCGAGCTAGTCTTAATAGAAGTAAGGGTGCCCAGGGTCCGGATGAATGGGTGCCACCGTCAGGCCAGTGCGGTTATGTGGCAAGGTTCGTTCGTATCGTGAAACAGTACGATCTTAAGCCGACAAAGCCGGAAGCTCGATGGTTGAAAGCGTTCCTGGAGCGCTGCCGCAGCTGACTCCCTGCTAAACTACCCTTCGAGGCAATGATTCTCACTGAGGGAATAAACGAGGTGAAAAAGAAACAGTTTACTGAGCAGGAGTTGCTGGAAGATTTGGATGCGGATTCGGCGCATACCGAAGAGTTCGCTCAGCCCAATATGAAAGGGCACTCACCACTGGAGCGACTGAGAGGTTCAGTTAAACGCTATGAGCGACCTACCGATCCCGTTTGGGATGAATTCTTTGACTCCAGTGAGCGAGTTTCAGAGGATTTCATGGTGGAACGGGATCAGCCGTTGGGCAAAGGCTGATACCTCCATGTCGGGTGCTACCCCGTTACTGCGGACATTCCTAAAAAGAGGCTGTCTCCACAATGACATACTATGAGAGGATTCTAGGAGCTGAAAGCAGTGGCATGAAGCTACTCTTGCTCGAAATCATGGCCCACCTTTCGCCCGAGCTGCCAAGCCTTTTTTCTTGGAGTGGGTAAAGAGGCCTGATTCCATCGTTTAAATGCCATGTCAATCGGGCAGAGCGGATTGGAGGATGGGAGGCGATGTCTCAAAAAAATAGCCATTTCAAAGCATTAACGTCATTGTACCTGTCATCAACATCCGATGCTTGGATCCGTCCCAACATTGAGCTGGAAATTGGTTATTGCTCGATTTCTGTAAGGCTCACTCCGTTCTCCAATTCTCCATGGGGGGTGGTCAAAGAATCTGTGATCTTTCAACTATTGCATGATGCCTCTCTTTTAGCTGCCAATACTCAGGAAACCTCACGGCTGGCCAAATGTTACAAGTTTGAATTGCAGCCTTTCCAGGCCCTTTGGGAAAGCCGCGTTGCAGCTGTTGCCCGAGTCATTCACTCCGACCTTCACCAATGGACCATTGAGTCGACCATTTATGATGAAGCGGAGAATGAAATCGCCTGGGCTCGCAGCTGGTTTTCCCGCTCCAATGTTTTGCTTGAGACGATCGCGCCCTACAAAAACCAAATGCTCAAATCGAGCCAGGACTGGAACTGACTTAAAGATGTCAGAAGGGCCTTCCGTGGCCCGTGAAGCTGGTCTGATGGTTAATTTGCGGGAAAGTCCGTCCAGCCGTCGAGCCAGCTTTGGGCAGATACCGGGCTCACAGCACCTACAAAGTTAGCCGACTCATCAAAGAATTCGCTTTGTGGTGGGCGTGTTGCGTTCATTTGCCGCAGTTGCACCCTAGGCATGAAAACCGGATTGGTGAGGTCTTTGGCGTTAGGGAACAACGCAGTTTCGACACGGAATACATTGTTATTCTGTGGTTCTTCCATCCAGGCTTGCTCGCTGAAGCCGAAGTCGTCGTCATCCTTGCCGGACTCTTGGGTGACCCTTCCTAAATGCCCTAGGTTGGCCAAGAGGTTGTTACCAAACGTCAGTCGGCCGCGATTGATAACCGAGAGCACGTTATCCCGAGTATCAATAGCCTCAATTGCGTAGCTGTCGATCAACATATTGTGAAAATGGCCACCTGAACCTTCCCGAAGCACCATGCCGCGGTGTTTCTTCTGGCTGTTGCCGCCACCCACGAGTGTGACGTTGTAGAAGGTGGGTTCTGAGCGGGGAAGGGCTTCGTGGTCGTTACCGTTGTTATCACCCTCGAAGGCGTTGTCGCCGGCATCTGGATGCTGCTGGATTACTGCGAATTGGACATTTCCGGTCCAGCCCCAATCCCAGTCGATGCTGTCGTCTCCTGCACCAGTGATGACGATGTTCTTGAGATCGACATTGCCGCCAAACATTTCAATGCCATCGTCGAGAGACCGGTGGACCTGAACATTTCTGACAATCGTGCTGTTGCCACACCCGCCCAGCGTCAGGCCGTTGAGCTCGTTATCCTTGAAAACCTCGAAACCAGCAAATTCGATTCGGGTAAATTCCACAACCCCACAGGAATCTTCGGCGTCAGTGCCGCCAAATGCACCTCGGGTTTCACCCTCGGGAAGCCCCTCGATGGAGGCTTCGGGCTGATTCGCCGGTGCGTTGCCAAGCAGAACAACGCCGCCCCAATCGCCACGCGATCGGTTGCCCTCAGTCTGGGCACTGGTAAACACTATTGGCTTGTCTGCTGAACCTCGGGAAAAAAGCTTCGAATTTGCGGTCACGACAAGCGCTGATCCATGTTCGCCTTCGACGGTAACACCGGGTTCTATGTTGAGGTTGGAGTTCTCAACATAGATGGTTTTCTCAAGGATGTACCGTTTGCCGGATTCCCAGGTGGTATCAACCAGAATGTCAGAATCAACGCGTACAGAACGGTCTTCAAATGCAGTGAACCCGACTGCCGCCGAACCAATGGCCAAGACCGGGAAAACGATGAGAGAGTTGCGTCGCAACCAGCTCTTTTGCGCAGTACGAGGTTCTTCTGTTGCTTCAAAGCGGGCAGTAGTTTCTTTCGCCATGAGCGGCTGGCCGTTGTCGCTAAGCTGTATCTCTTTGGCCAGGGCCTGAAGTTCCGGCTTACCTGACAGCTCAACCCGCCTGAGTACATCCGCACGATAAGCGGGTTCTCTGAGAAGCGTATTCAGATGAACGAATTCGACGCCGGGGCAGGCGCCCTTATCAATGCGACGTTTTAATCGCCATAATTTTTCGACTAACAGGGAAGAATCGCCAGACATAGGGAACTACTCTTCGTTGAATTGAACCTCAGACTCTAGCCTGCAACCATTAAGATCTGGTTAAACCTGTAGCTCATCTATATGCCTGTGTTTCTGACCTCCAGGTTTTATAGCAATCCTATCGTCTTAGCGTCGTGTTCCAGGCTTTCTCGAAATTCCGGATCTGCGATATTAATAAGTTCTCTGGCTCTTTGCGGAATCGAAAGGCCTTTAAGATTCACGCAACCATGTTCCGTTACGACCATATGAACGTCGTTCCTGGGGTCCGTCACCGTGCCGCCCCGTAGCTTTGGCACGACACGGCTGACGCTTCCGCCTTGCGCCGTCGAGCGAAGGGCCACGAACGACCAAACGTTTCTGGCCGGATTTTTCCAACTCTGGGTGGACCTATTACGGGGGTCAGGGTCAGGCAGCCATTTGCAGCTGCATTTTGTGCACCGCTGAGAAGTATAATTGCAGTGCAAGAGATAACGACGCCCAACTTTGGCGTTGCTTTGCTCATAATATCCATATCGTAATTCTCCCTTAGTTGCCAGAGTCGGGGGTTGTGAACATGAGGTTTCGATCGACGATGGTCACTGAGCCTTCTGTAGACCAGCCTTCTAAGCCATTTTCGAACCCTGTGTTCAGGAACTCGGCATTGACTGTTTGAGGAGCAGCTATTGTCACACGTTGCGCGTGATCTGGGAGGCGAAGCTCGATAGAACTCCAGTGGCAGAACCGCTTTCACCAGTGTCGTTGTTGATACCAACGAGAATCAGGGTTCCATCACCATGCACATTTGTCAGTGCAAATGATCCGTCGCTTGTCGATATTGCCGAGTACTTCCTGTCTGTATCAGGAAAGATTGCTGTTACGAGAGCGGAGGGAACAGGGAGTCCGGCTTCGTCATAAACTGTGCCATAGATTGCACCACTACCAGCGAGGTTTACAGTAACGAGCACAGAAGATGTATTTTCAGTTTCAAGCAAGCTGCCTTGCGCGGTGCCTGTTTCACCATCAACCGTTGTCACATCAACAACCTAAAGCCCAGCTTCCGTCAGATCCCCAATCGAAAAAAGACCATCGTTATCGGTGGATGTTGTAAAAGTCGATCCCGATTCAATGAAACCGACGTCAACGGTTGCGCCACTCACAGGTGCCTTATCGTTAAGGCCAAACACGCCACCATTTATCATCATTGTTTCTGGTTCGAATTCGCCAGAAATGATGGAGATAACTCGTTCAGCTTCGGAGATGAATACGGCCGCATAACCTTCTTCAACAAACTTTCCGTTTCTCTTGCTGACGCTGGCAATTTCCACGAAACTCCAGAGAAGGAGTCACGGATTACAAATTCTGCGTTGGAGGCTGTGCGAGGGGACGGGACACGCTTCGCCATCGTTATTATTCTGAGGCAGATTACGTTGGCCTGCGGTAGTTACACTCCGGCGATTTGTCAGGATGTGTCCGAGCAGCGATACCTTGTGACCAGGCTACGGAACGAACTGGATCAGGAGCGACCGCTTGCCCGGACAGATCCCCTTACGTCGATTGCTAACATTCGGAGCTTTCGAGCAGAGCTTGAACGCTCCATCGAGCGACTTTCTCGATACGGTCGACATTTCACGCTAATCAGTATTGATCTGGATAATTTCAAGCCGATTAACCATGACTACGGCCACGCAGAGGGGGGCAAAGTGCTCAAAGACGTGGGGGATACCCTCAGGTCTGGCCTTCGTAGCGGCAATTTCCCAGCACGCATCGGTGCGACGAATTTGCGGTGTTGCTTCCTGATACGGATTTCGACGCGGCCAGGAAGTTTATCCCGCGCCTGGTCGAGACCTTGGAGAACAAGATGAAGAAGAATGACTGGCCGTTGACGTTTTCACTTGGCGTGGTCACCTTCAATGAAACACCCGGTCGAGTCGATAAAGCCCCTCATGGTAGCTGATGAAACCATGTACCTCGCGAAGCGGTCTGGCAAGAACAGGGCTGCAATGCGTACGTTTCTGTAAAGCCGCCAGCTACTTCCATGACCAAGCTGCTGAGTTAGGCGTCATTCGGCGTCGAGATCCTCAGTATCATTGTGCTCCGGGATGGTCGATTTCAGCGAAACGTCACTAAGTCCATGCTGAAGCTTCTTCAGAAGGTGAAGCAAGCTGACGCCGTCATCAAAACTCATCCCCTGCATGGCCTGTTTGTAAAACTCGGCAATAGTGTCCTGCAGTCGATTCCAGAAAGTCCGACCAGATTCGGTAAGTACCACCAGTCGAGCTCGGCGGTCTTGGGGATCCGGTATCCGGACAACGTGGCCATCTCTCTCCATTCGCTTCAGAACACCATCCAGGTTTTGGCGACTGACGTATAGATATTCTTTGAGCTGGTTGAACGAAGTTCCGTCCTCAAACCCTTCCCGAGACAGCGCGCCCAGTACCGCCCATTGCACGGCGCTGATGCCCATTTCGTTCTGGACCTGCCGCTGCAGGATGTTTCCGGTCTGGAACAGACGGAAAAAAAGGCGGTTGGGTATGCCTCCGGATTCGTTGACGATCATCTGTGCTCCTGTAGTGCCGCCCTGGCTTTCAGGCCAGGGTAGGCTGTCACCAGCACCCCGAATCGCAGAGGACATGGGGTGCATCACTTCGGCAGGTATTCGCGGGCGATGATGTTCTTCATGATCTGCGCGGTACCGTCACCTATCTGCAGGCCAAGGACATCCCGCAACCGCTGGGCAAAGGGCAGGTCTTCACCCCAGCCGGTGTGGCCGTGGGCCAGCAGGCACTGTTTTACCACATCGAAGGAAAGCTTGGGCCCCCACCATTTGTTCATGGCGGCTTCGGCATTGTGGGGCAGGTTGTTGTCCTTCAGCCAGAGCGCATGGTAACACTGCATGCGCGCGGCATGAACGAAGGTCTGGTATTCGGCCAGCGGATGGGTCAGGCCCTGGAAGGCTGACAGGTTCTGGCCGAAGGCTTTGCGCTCGGTCAGCCACTGCCAGGTTTCATCCAGGGATTGCTGGGCCACCGCCAGGCACTGCAGGCCGATCAGGGCGCGGCTGTAGTCGAAGCCCTGCATCACCTGTTTGAAGCCCTTGCCTTCGTCGCCCATCATGTTGTGGGCAGGTACTTCCACGTTGTCGAAGAAGATGGAGCCACGGCCAATGGCGCGCTGGCCGTTGTCTTCAAACCGGGTGGTGGTGATGCCCGGGGTGTTCATCGGCACCAGAAACGCGCTGATGCCGGAGGCCCGCTGCTCCACCGTGCCGGTGCGGGCAAACACCACCGCCACGTCGGCCTGGTCGGCCATGGAGATGGAGGTCTTCTCGCCGTTAAGCACGTACACGGCGCCCTTCTTCTCCGCCTTCAGGCGCAGGTTGGCCGCGTCGGAACCGCCGTGGGGCTCGGTCAGGGCGATGCAGGCAACTTTCTGGCCGGTGGTCATGCCGTGCAGCCATTCTTGGGCCAGGTCCGGGGCGGCGTGGCTGGCAATGATCTGGCCGTTCAGGGAGGTCAGCAGGGGAATGTAGCCAACGTTGAAATCCCCTTTGGAGATTTCCTCGATGATCAGGCCGCTGGTGACACAGTCCATGCCACTGCCGCCGAATTCTTCCGGCAGTTCGCCACCGAGCAGACCCATCTCGCCGAGCTGGCGGATGACGTCTTTCTCGATGATCCCTTCCTGATCCCGCTTGCGGTAGCCCGGAGCCAGCACCTCGGCGCTGAAGCGGGCCACAACGTCGCGGATCGCGTTCTGTTCTTCGTTAAATGCGAAATTCATGGTGTTCTCCGGGAGTGTCGGTGACCCGGTGGTTTTGCCACCGGGCCGGACCGCTTACTTGTAGAATTTCCGGAAGTCCGGCTTGCGCTTTTCCTTGAAGGCATTGACGCCTTCCTTGGACTCGTCTGTGTCGTAATACAGGCTCAGGGCCTGCATGCCGAGGGCACCGATACCGCCAATGTTGTCGCTGTCCGCGTTGAACGAGCGCTTGGCGATGGTCAGGGCGGTGGGGCTTTTTTCAAGGATTTCGTTGCACCACTTCTGCACTTCCTCGTCCAGCTGCTCCGGCGGCACCACGGCGTTGACCAGGCCCCACTCCAGTGCCTGCTGAGCGGAATACTTGCGGCACAGGTACCAGATTTCCCGGGCGCGCTTCTCACCGACAACCCGCGCGAGGTAAGCGGTACCGAAGCCGGGATCCACCGACCCGACCTTGGGGCCGACCTGGCCGAAGATGGCGGTTTCCGAAGCGATGCTCAGGTCACAGATCACATGCAGCACATGGCCGCCGCCGATGGCGAAGCCATTGACCCGGGCGATCACCGGCTTGGGCACTTCCCGGATCACGCGCTGGAGTTCCTCCACCGGCAGGCCGATCAGGCCGCGTCCGTCATACTGGCCGCCCTCGTGAGCGCCCTGGTCACCACCGGTGCAGAACGCCTTGTCGCCGGCGCCGGTGAACACGATCACGCCGATGTCCTTGTTCCAGCCGGCGCGGTTGAAGGCGTCCAGCAGTTCCATGCAGGTCTGGCCGCGGAAGGCGTTGTAACGGTCCGGGCGATTGATGGTGATGGTGGCGACACCGTTGGTTTCGTCGTACAGGATGTCTTCGTAATTCATGATGGATTCTCCTAAATCATGTAATGGGCCGCTTAGCCGGCCATGGTCAGGCCACCGGACACGCTGATCACCTGGCCGGTAATGAAGTTGGCGTCGTCACTGGCGAGCAGGGCGATGATGCCGGGATAGTCTTCTGGCTGGGCCAGGCGCTTCATGGGCACCGCGTTGCGGAAGGCTTCCAGCAGTTTCTCGGGGTTCGGAGCGGTTTCCGCCACGCCCTTGAGCAGCGCGGTGTCGGTGGGGCCGGGACAGACCACGTTCAGGCACACGTTCTTGGTGGCCAGTTCCCGTGCCACGGTCTTGCTGAAGCCCACCAGGCCGGCCTTGCAGGCGGCGTAGACGGATTCGCCGGAGGAGCCCACCCGGGCCGCGTCGGAGGCCACGTTAATAACCTTGCCACCACCGGCGGCGATCATCTTCGGCAGCACCACGTGATGCATGTTCAGGGCACCGGTGAGATTCACCGCAATCAGCTGGTCCCAGAGCTTGGGCTCGGTTTTCAGGAACGGCATGAAGCGGTCGAAGCCGGCGTTGTTCACCAGCACCGTGGGTACGCCCAGATCGTTTTCGATGGCCGCCACCGTCTCGGTAATGGCCGCATAATCGGTGATATCGGCGGCGTAGGCGCGGGCCTTGCCACCGGCTTCGGTGATCAGGTCCACGGTGGCCTGGGCTGTGGCTTCGTCACGGTCCAGAACTGCAACCAGGCTGCCTTCTTCGGCAAAGCGGAGCGATACGGCGCGGCCGATGCCGCCACCACCACCGGTAACAATGACTGTTTTTCCGTTAAGGCCTTTCATGGGTTGTTCTCCTGTTGCTCAGAGTAATGGGTCGGGTCAGGCGCGTTTGGCCGGTTCCAGGCGCACTTCTTTCGCCTGTTCCCGCAGTTTGAATTTCTGGATCTTGCCGGAGGCGGTGCGGGGCATGGCCTCGATCACTTCCAGGTATTCCGGCAGATAGCTCTTGGAAAGCTGATGTTTGGTCAGGTAGCTCTTGAGCTCGTCGAGGGTCAGGCCGGTGGCGTTCTCGTCGAGGGTAACGTAGGCGCACAGCCGCTCACCCAGGCGCTCGTCGGGGCAACCCACCAAAGCCACATCGGCAATGCCGGGAAACTTGTAGAGCAGGTTCTCCACCTCAACCACGGGGATGTTCTCGCCGCCACGGATCACCACATCCTTGGTGCGGCCGGTGATGCGGATGTAGCCGTCCTTGTCCACGCGCGCGAGGTCGCCGGTGTTGAACCAGCCGCCTTCGTCCACGCCATAGAGTTCGGGTCGCTTGAGGTAGCCGACAAACAGGCTGGAGCCCCGGACGAGCAGGCTGCCTTCTTCTCCGGCAGGCAGTTCGTTGCCCTGGAAGTCGGTGACTTTCACTTCCGTGTAGGTCAGGGCCTTACCGTCGGATTGGCTGGCTCGCTCGTCGGGATCCTCCGGGCAGGTCGTAGTGACCGCGCCGTTTTCGGTCATGCCCCAGGCTGAAACAATTTTTGCATTCAATACCTTCCCGGCCTGTTCCACAACGGCGCTGGGGATCGGTGCGCCGGCGGAGACGAAGATCTTCAGGGAATCCAGTTCACCCTCGTGCTTGGGCGCGGTTTTCACGAGGTCGGCCAGGAACGGTGTCGCCGCCATAGTGAAAGCCGGTTTCTCGGTGGCAATTACGTTGCAGACGTATTCTGCGTCCCAGATGTCCTGAAGTATGGAGGTGGTGCCCAGATAGATGGGCACGAGTATGCCGTATGTGAAGCCGGTCTGGTGGGCCACCGGAGACGCCATCAGTACTTTGTCATTTGAGGTCAGGTGCAACCGGTCGGAGAAGGCCCTGACGTTCGAGAGCAACGTATTTGAGGTATGTACAACCCCCTTGGGCTCGCCAGTGGTGCCGGAGGTGTAGAGGATCTGGACCGCATCATCGGCGCTGAGCTGGCGCTCGGCAAACAGGGCTTTGGTGTCCTGCTTTTCTTCCCAGGGCGTCTCCATCAGACGTTGCTCAAAACTGCGTTTCCCCTCGCCCTCGATGACCAGCAGTGTTTCGAGGTTCGGCAGCTCTCCGCGAATACCGTCAATCATGGCCTCGTAGTCAAAGCCACGGAAGATCTTTGGAATCACCAGAAGTTTGGCCTCGCCATGTTTGAGCATGAAGCGCAGTTCCCGCTCCCGGAAGATGGGCATCAGCGGGTTGAGAATGGCACCGATTCGGATGCAGGCCAGATGCAGGGCGGTGGTCTGCCACCAGTTTGGCAACTGGCAGGCCACCAGGTCGCCTTTGTCAATACCCATGGCCGCCAGGCCTGTGGCCATGCGGGTGACCCTGTCATTGAGTTCGCGATAGGTGAGGGCGCCGCGCGTGTCGCTGGTGACCTGGTAGCCGACGATGGCTTCCCGGTCCGGGGTGCTGGCTACTGCCTGATCCAGATAGTCGGTAATAAGCTTGTCGGTCCAGGCGCCGCTTTCGATCATGGCGGCACGGCGTTGCGGATTGAGAGTGATGCCTGTATCCATCTGAGTCACCTGTTGTGTCTGGTTTGTTGTTGGGTGACCTGACCACAAAAGCAGGTCATTACCTTGTCCGCTTCAACATACGCCTTCGCAAATTAATATGTCAACATGTTGCGTTAAAAAATGCTCGGGTGTAGCCTTTAAAATCGACGTAATCAACGATATAGATTTCTACAAAAAGTAATAAGAAAGCAGATATTAGTAGAGGTGGTTATGGAGTACAGCAACATATTGCTTGAAAGGCACAAGGCGGTGGCTCTCGTCCGGATCAACCGGCCAGCAGTGTACAACGCTTTGAACAACGCTTTGATGAACGAATTGACGTCCGCTCTGGAAGCCCTGGAAGCAGATAACGCCATTCGCGCGATTGTCATTACCGGCAACGAGAAAGCCTTTGCCGCCGGCGCAGACATTTCCGAAGTCCACGCCCTGGACTTTTCCCGGGCTTACCGGGAGCGCTTCATCTCCGCTAACTGGGAAACCGTGACCCGATGCCGCAAACCGGTGATTGCCGCGGTGGCCGGCCTGGCACTCGGCGGTGGCTGTGAGCTGGCGATGATGTGCGACCTCTTGATCGCCGCCGATAACGCCCGTTTCGGCCAGCCGGAAGTGAAGATCGGCACCCTGCCTGGAGCTGGAGGAACCCAGCGACTGGCCCGGGCCATCGGTAAGGCTAAGACCATGGACCTGTGCCTGACGGGTCGGGTGATGGATGCGCAGGAAGCCGAACGCAGTGGTCTGGTCAGCCGGGTGGTGCCGGCTGACGATCTGCTCGAGACGGCCCTCGCGGTCGCGGCCGAGATCGCCGGCTACTCGCAGATGGCGACCATGATCAACAAGGATGCGGTTAACCAGGCGTTCGAGACTCCCCTGAGAGCGGGCATCGAGTACGAGCGCCGTCTGCTGTGGTCCAGCTTTGCCTCCGAAGACCGCAACGAGGGCATGACCGCCTTTCTCGAGAAACGTCAGCCCCGGTGGCAGCACCGGTAACAGAACCGTTAACCCACACATGCCCAGGCGCGGCTATGGCTATTTATTTCACCTCTCCCGCAAGGCCGTAAACGAAATCCGCTCCTGCTCCAGACGCAGATTTACGCCAGGCTCCAGGGTGCCCAGTAGGCGCAGATTGGTTAAAGGATCTGCACCAACAAGCAATGCAGGCAAAAAACACCCTCGATCTGCAGATCGGTGACTGCGTGACAGGGCACTTGTCCGCACTCACGTAGCCGGCTTTCCTCAGTATTCGTTCTTTAGGCGAAACCAGAGGGCATAAAGCGCCGGGACAAACAATAGCGTGATCAGAGTGCCGACCGCCACGCCACCGATAAGGACATAAGCCAACGGCCCCCAGAACAGGTCAAAGGTCAGAGGTACAAACGCCAGAACGGCCGCCAGGGCGGTGAGCACCACGGGCCGGGCACGCTGGACTGCCGCCTCGATAACCGCTTCCCGGGCAGCCATTCCTGCTTTGAAGTTGTCCTGCACCTGCTGCGTCAGAATCATGGTATTTCGCATCAGGATGCCGCCCAGGCCAATCAGCCCCAGCAGCGCGGTAAAGCCAAAGGGTTGATTAAACAGCAGCAAAGCCAGCACAGCCCCAATCAGCCCCAGTGGCGCGGTGGCCAGAACAGTCAATGTGCCGATAAATGAACGCATCTGAAGCATGATGAAGATCAGCATCAACGCCAACATCACCGGTTGTAATGTCTGGATTGAAGCATTGGCTTTGGCTGATTGTTCCACCGTACCGCCGATTTCAATACGGTAACCCTCCGGCAACTGTTCACGCAGGGCTGTCATCGCACTCCAGATTTCCTTGGTGACATCCGGTGGCTGGGCACCTTCTACATCGGCCTGAACGGCCAGGAAGGGGTCACGGTTGTAACGCTTTATGACGGGGTCCTCGTAACGAACCTGCCACTTGCCCAGTTGCTGTACGGAAAGTTTGCGGCCGTCGCGGGTTTTGATTTCAAGATTTTCCGGCATGATCACTTCGCCACGGGCATTACGCGCCACCAGTTGAACGCTCCTTATGCCCTGGCGCAGTTCGGTGACGGCCACTCCGCGGAGTTGGAACTGCAGTTGCCGGGCAACTTCCGCCGGGGTCAGGCCCATCCAACCCAGGTTTTCCGGGTCCATATCAAGATAGAGAGTGGGCACACGCTCATCCCATTCGAGATGCGGCATGACGATGTTCGGATGCCCGGTCATGAGAGTCCGGATCTGGTGCGCGATCTCTCTGAGCTGATCGGCTTCCGGACCCAGCACACGAAAACTGACCGGCCAGACCACCGGGGGACCGTACAGCAAACGCGTTACACGCACTCGTGCCTCCGGAAATTCCCCCGCCGCGATTCTGGCTTCCAGTGCCGAGATGATGCGATCGCGCCCTTCAACGTCCTGCCCAATGGCAATCAACTTGGCAAATGCCGGGTCCGGCTGCTCGGGGTTTGCCGATACGAAGAATCGGGGTGCACCGGCACCGATGTAAGCGGAAAGGCTTTTCACCTCCGGCATGTCCATCAGAATCGCTTCCAGGCGTCTGACACTTTGATCCGTGGTGGCAATAGCGCTCCCCTGCGGAGCGTAGACACTGATCAGAACTTCGGGGCGATCAGAACTGGGAAAAAATTGCTTCTGCACCTGGGTTGCCATCCCGAAAGCACTGATCGTCAGCAAACCCACTGTGATAAAAACGACGGTTTTCCGGTACTGTACACACGCTGTGATCACCCCGCGCAACCGCTGATAAAACGCGCTTTGGTAGAGGTCCTGGCCCGTATGCCCGGTGTAATCGGGCAAGAGTTTGACGCCCAGATAAGGCGTAAAGGTTACCGCCACCACCCAGGAAATCAACAACGAAAAAGCCAGCACCCAGAAGATGTTGCCGGTGTATTCCCCCACCCCGGACTGGGCAAATCCGATGGGGACAAATCCGGCCACCGTCACCAGCGTTCCAAACAGCATGGGCGCGGCTGTTACGCTCCAGGCATGACTGGCTGCCCGTACCCGGTCCCAGCCGCTCTCCATCTTCACAATCATCATTTCAATGGCGATGATCGCATCGTCCACTAACAGGCCCAGTGCGATAATCAACGCACCCAAGGTGATGCGGTCCAGGTTTATGCCCGCCATTTTCATCAATAAAAAGGTCAGGCCGAGGGTAACGGGAATCGCAATGCCCACCACCAAACCCGCGCGCAGACCGATCGCCAGTATGCTGACCCCCATCACGACGACCAACGCAACCAGAAACTTGACCTGAAAAAGATCAACCGCCTGAGTGATGGCTTCCGCCTGATCGGTCAGGGTCTGTATTGACATTCCCAGCGGCAGCCTGCCCTGTTCGGCACTGACAAACTCGCGCAGCCGCTCACCAAACTCCAGGCCATTTTCACCCGCGTGCATGACGACACCTAACAGGATCGCATCCTCACCGTTGGAGCGGACGATGTAGCTCAAAGGATCTTCATAACCTAAACGCACCTCGGCCAGATCAGACACGGTGATAAGCTGGTCTCCGATACGCAGAGGTACTAAGGTGAGGCGCTCAAGGTCAGACAGGTCGATGTTGCTGCGGATATAAACCCGCGGGCCGGCAAGATCAACAAAGCCAAGAGGCTGAAGACGGTTGTTGGCCTCTATCGCCTGCAACACCTCTTCTGCCGACAAACCGAGGTTGTTGAGCCGGTCCTGATCAAATTCGAGATACACCCGCTCAGGACGCTCCGCCAGGAGCTGTGCTTTTTGCAAGCCGGGCAGCCGTTGCAGGCGATCCCGTATCGATTCTGCCTCGCGGGTCAGTTCACGCATCGGCAGCCCAGGTGCCGTCAGGGCAAGCAGGGAGAAATACACATCCGCGAAATCGTCGTTGACGATGGGGCCGATCACCCCCCGGGGCAGGTTGGATTGCTCATCGAGCATGCGTTTGCGGACCTGATAAAAGAGATCAGGCACTTTTTCGCTGGGCGTCGAATCCTGGAATCGGATAACCATGGCGGCCTGCCCGGGCCGAATGGTTGTTTCAATGGTATCGGTATACGCCACCTCCTGAATTTGCTTTTCCAGACGATCCACGACCTGATTCTGCAGCACCTCGGGGGTTGCTCCCGGCCAGGCTACCGAGACCACCATCGCCCGGACGGTGAACGCAGGGTCTTCCGCCCGACCCAGGGACGAGAACGCGTAGAAACCAGTAACAACGGACAGCAAAAGAAAAAATAGGGTGACCGAACGCTCGCGCACTGCCAGCGCGGAAAGATTCGGCAAGCTCATTGAACCAGCTCCCGCACTGCCATGCCAGGCGTGAGTAGGTGTGTCCCCAGCGCGACAATGGGCGTTCCCGCGTTGATATCGGCCTTGATCTGCGCATGCTCTTCACCCAGATCGATCACCTCGACCGCCAGGGGCGTTACCGTGCCGTCGGAAACCAACCAGATCTGCGGCGTTTGCCCTCTCTCATCGAGGGCACCCAGCGGTACGCGATGGCTGGGCGCGGTTTGCTTCTGTGCTAACCGGACACTCACCACCGAACCCAGAGTTAAAGACGAGGGGTAGGGCCCCTCCAGGCTGTATCGGGCACGCCAGCTCCGGCTTGCGGGGTCGGCAGCCCCGGCAATCTCTCTCAGGCTCACAGCAAGCTGTTCGCCAGTGGGCAAAGGAACATAACCGCGCCTGGGCGGGTTACTGCCCTCTGGTAAAAAAACCTCGACTTCCAGCGATTGATCTTCGGCCAGAACGGCAAGGGTTTGACCGACACCCACAACCTGGCCGGGTTCAACGATGACCTCAGTGACCACGCCTGCATGGGCGGCTTTCAGTTCCGCATACCCCAAGGCATTCTGAGCCTGCTGATTGCGTGCAGAAGCCGTTTGCACCTGGCTGCGCGCCTCACGCTCTGCCAACTCAAGGCGTTGCAGGGTTTGTTCGCTGACAAACTGACGCCCCACAAGTTGCTGCTGGCGCTGGAGCTCATTGGTGGTAATTGCCAGGGCCGCTTCTGCACGCTTCAGATCCGCCGCGGCTCCCTCCGCCGTTGCTACAAGGTCTCGTGTATCGAGTTTGAACAGTAAGTCGCCTTTTTCCACGCGTTGACCGGCATCAATGTAACGATGTTGAATCCGACCGGCGATCTGAAAGGCCTGAGGAACTTCGTGGCGGCCTCGCAGGGTTCCTGAAAATCTGTGCGCTGTTGGGCCGGCGTCCTTTAGTTCAACTGTTTTTACCCAGGGGATAGGGGCGCGGGCCTCTGGGGGCGGTTCCGAAGACTGCTGACAACCAGACAGAATGAGCAGCGAGATAAACAGTGTCAGCATACAGCGCATGGCAGGTGTCCCGATTAGCAAAATCAAGGTGTGGGTATCAGTTCTCGCGGTGTCCGGACAAAGCAAGTTGCAGGATGGCATCGCGAACGGTTTCGTTCTGCTCCATGGGCAGGAAGTGGGTCGTACCTTCAAGAACCATGACGTCAGCCCGGGGCAGCAGGGTCTGCAGGCGTTTTCGCGCCGCCGGCGAGAAGGTTGACCCGCGTTCCGCCGCCAGCGCGATAACCGGGCACCGCAACTGACGAATACCGGGCCAGGGGTTGTGTTCGGTATGGGCAAAAGTGGTGCTCTCCCACTCCGGCGCACACGCCAATTGAACTTGATCTTCCTGCGGTTCGAAGGCGTGTTGGATGTAGGCTTCCAGCCATGCTTCGGGCCAGGTCTTGAAGCCACCGCGGCCCCGATAGTTGTCCAGTGCAGCAGCGTGCGAGTCGAATACCCTGCGCCGACGTGCGGCTCCGGCGGCCAGTGACAACCGATGTGACTGGCGTAGCAGCTTGGCCAGCCACAGCTTCAGGCCCTGCCCCGGATCCATGATTACGGGTTCCGCCAGAATCAGGCCCAGCACTTTGTCTGGCCGTCGGGCAGCGGCCATGATGCTGGTGGTGGCACCGATGGAATGGCCGGCGAGCCAGACCGGCTCGTCCAGGCTATCCAGCAGAGCGATCATGTCGCGATAGTAGGTTTCCCAGCCCCGGAATGTCGAAAAGTTCGCCGCACCGGCGCTGGCCCCGTGCCCCCGCATGTCCCAGGCCAGGACATTGACGTCCGTGGCAAGCTCATCAAGGAGGGGGCGGTACAGGCGGCCATGGAAACCCGTTGCATGCGCCCAGTGCACCGTGGGGCGCGCTTTGGATTGCGGCCAGCGCCACAGTGCGATCTCCGCGCCATCCGGCGCCTGGAATTGGTCGCGTTCAGGGTTGTTGTGCTTATTGTTCATGAAGATCTGCTTCTTTGGCCGCCATTGTCGGGAGCAACAACTGAACCTGACCGCTGGCGATCGGTTTGCGCTTATCGCCCTGCCAGCAGGTCACCCGGACCAGGCTGCTCCGCCTGCCTTGTCGAACAATTTCGGCGCTGGCGAACGTCGATCGGGCCTTCGCGGAGCGGAGGTAATTGATGTGGCAATCGAGAATGCGCGGGCAACGTGTCTCTGTATCCTGGCTTTGCGCAGCCACCCGCGCGGTGAGTTCGATCAGGGCGCCAAGCACGCCGCCATGGAGGGCGGGTAGCATAAAGTTGCCAATGAGCGCTTCACGACACGGCATATGAACCACTAGACCTACATCGTCGCGTTGAACCTCAAGCCCAAGGTGCCGTGCGTAGGGAATGCGCTCCAGCAGAGCCTGCCAGTCGGAACATTCTTTCCCGCTTTCGGTAGGGCCTGAGATGGGTTGTGCCGAATCGCCAGTCGTGCTCATGCGCCCTCCTTTTTTCGTCCACCGGCCTGGAATCGCTGGCCCTGGGTGTTGCGCATGAAGGTGGCGTTTGCCGTCGCTAACAGTGCACTATCGCTCTCGCTGAGGATGTCGCAATGGATGAACGCGACCTCGTCCGTTAAATGACGACAGGTGGCCACCGCCAAGAGGGCACGGTCGCCGATGGCGGGCCGCAGATAATCCATGCGCAGATCCAGCGTGGCAATGGGCATCAACTCCAGGGCCCCCGCGAATACCGCCAAGCCTCCGGCGGAGTCCGCCAGCGAGTAGAGCACGCTGGTGCAGATTTCTTTTGTATCCTCTTCGGCGAACATCCATGGCTGAGGGGTCAGGCGCATGCAGACCTGGTTTCCGTTCACAGAGACAACCTGCATACCCAGATCCCTGCCGTGGGGAACCTGTTCGGTGAACTGCCACGCCGTCGTCACAGCGTCACTGTGCTGAGCTCTGTTCGACTCCGTCATCAGATCTGCCCACCCCGGTTTGCATTTCGCACAGGGGCGGAAGTGGCGGGAAACAGCTGATTGTCATAGGTCATTGCCATGTCAGTTTCTTCCGAATAACATTGTTGCTGGATTTTGGTTGGTTAACCAACCAAAAGTCAAGAATCTGTTGAGGCAAATGGCACGCCATCCGTGCAATGGCGTACGATCAGTGTAACGAGTCAGGTGGTGGCCGCTCTGATGAATAACGAACTGGCTTGCTGAGGAGATACTTAAGCGATGGTTAACAGACAGATGACTCCTGCAAGCAAACTGGGCGACCAGGGCGACGTTTTGTCTAACGCAGCCAGGCTTTTTCGTGAGAAAGGCTTTGAAAGGACGTCGCTCAAGGAGATTGCCGAGGCCTGCAATATGCTGCCCGGAAGTCTGTATTATCGTTACAACAGCAAGGAAGCGCTGCTTGTCGAGCTGATGCGCCGGGGAGTGGACCTGGTGACCGCAGAGGTCGAGTCGGCTTACGCCAGTTCGGACGACCCGGTTGAGCGTTTGCGTCTTTGTATCAACGCGCATCTGCGAGCCCTGTTGGTAGATTCGGACGCGGTTTACGTGCTGCTGTTTGAATGGCGAGCGCTGGGCCCGGAGGCTCGCGAGGAAATCATCGAACTGCGTGACCAATACGAGTCCCTGTGGGCTGAGATCCTCGAAACAATGATTGAACAGGGCGTGATCCGGAAGAATGTTGACGGCCGTTTGCTCCGCCTGATCGGCCTTGGGGCGCTCAACTGGGTTGCAACCTGGTTCGACCCGAGCGGGGCTCATTCACTCGACGCCATTGGTGATTTGATCTGGCAGATCGCGATGGACGGTGTGATCAATAAAGGGGTTCAGGCATAGCCCCTCCCCCCAAAAAAACAGCGCCGCGGTTAAAAGAGGGGAGGGATTACCTTAAAAGCGATATGCGACTCCGATGCTCACGATAGTGGGGTCCACTTCCACTTCTGCCTGAACAGGGGCCGGGCCTAGGTTACCAGTGATATCCGCCTTGAAGGGTGCATATCTAACGTCAAAATTTGCCGACCAGTTATTGTGTATCTTCCAGCGAAAACCAGCCTGAACCGCAGGGGCCCATGTATCTTCGACGTCGAAGTCGGTTAGTGCGCGATCCTTTTCATCTAAAAAGAGAATCCGTCCTACACCCGCTCCAAAGTACGGAGAGAAGTTGCTACCCGTCAAGACATGATACTGAAGCGAAAGAATTACCGGACCATAATCTGTTTGACCAAGAAAAAGACCGGAGAGAGACTCTTCGCCCTGGAGGTCCGCACTAGCGGGAATGCCGCCAAAAATGTTGAATGCCAGCTGATTACTCAGAAAATACGACACGTCGAATGATATGGTCGTATCGTTGTTAATAGACAGGTTGGAATTTGGAACGGGGGCACCCCCCGCAGAGGCTGATCGCAAATCTTCATCGGTTAGAACTCTAGTGGCATTCAGCCCAACCACCCAGTCGCCTCTACTGTAAACCGGCTCAGATTGAGCGTTGGCCAGGCTCGCAGCAAGTGAAAGTAAAAGGAACGCCACTAACGAGACTTTACTAATTATTTTAGGTTTCATTTTTTTATTATCCTTTTTGGTATTAAAACAAATTGGCTTTAGGTAAAACTGCAATTTTTCGTAACACAAATGTCACTCATTGATGCTAGCTTGCCGGTTTACTGACTAATACTTCCCCATACTCAGAACGCAGCTTGTTTTTTAATACTTTCCCAGTGGCATTGCGTGGCAATCCTTCCACAAAGATCGCGCGATCCGGGATCTGCCACTTGGCGACTTTCCCCTGATAATGAGCAAGAAGTTCCTCCTCAGTAATATTTGCGTCGGGTATTTTTACTGCCAACAGGATCGGTCGTTCGTCCCATTTATCATGGGAGGCCGCCACTACGGCAGCTTCATTGATGGCAGAATGGCCCATTGCGATTCCCTCCAATTCGACTGTAGATATCCATTCACCACCAGATTTAATAATATCTTTTGAGCGGTCACGTATTGTCATAAATCCATCATCATTGATCGAAGCAACATCACCTGTCTCGAACCAACCGTCTTCCTCAAGAGTCTGATTTGGTTCAACACCGAAGTAATCGGCTACCACCCAATGACCACGGATGCGGAGATTTCCCTGAGCAATGCCATCTTCGGGCAGTTGATGACCGTCTTCTCCTACAATTTTGAGCTGCACCCCGTAGGGAGGCCGTCCCTGGCTTTCACGGATTTTGTTTCTTCCTTCCTCCGAAAGAGTATTGTGTTTCGACAGCAGTGCGTTGACGGTCCCGATCGGTGATGTTTCTGTCATTCCCCATGCATGGACAACTTCTACGCCATACTTACCACGAAACTCCGACATCATTGAGGGCGGACAAGCGCTACCCCCTATCACCGTCCGTTTAAGCGACTGTGCCGAGGAGCCAAGCTCGTCCAAAGCCGAGAGAAGTCCCTGCCAAATCGTAGGCACACCCAGCGCAATCGTTACGCTTTCTGAATCGATCAGCTTGACCAAACTTTGCCCATCCAGGCCAGGACCAGGCAACACCAGTTTGGCTCCAACCATCGCCGTAATGTAGGGTACCCCCCACGCATTTACGTGAAACATAGGAACAACCGGCATCACCACGTCCCGTGCCGATAAATTCAGTGCGTCGGGTTGAGCAGCTACCAGCGCGTGCAGAACGGTGGAGCGGTGTGAATAGAGCACCCCTTTGGGATTTCCGGTGGTGCCCGATGTATAGCAGAGGCTTGAGGCCTGGTTTTCGGCGATTTCAGGCCAATTCGCGTTAGGCGTTCCTCGCTGGAGAAACTCTTCATAAAACAACAAGCCTGGAAATTGCGCTGCAATTTCTTCGTCCGGTTCGGACATCAATACAAATTTCTCAACCGTCTCCAGTCGGTCTCGGATATTTGAAACAATGTGAAGGAACGTTTTGTCAAAGAATATGACTTTGTCTTGAGCATTGTTGATAACGTAAACGAGTTGTTCTGGAAACAGTCGCGGGTTAATGGTGTGACACACCATCCCGCCACCAGAGATGCCAAGATAACATTCCAGGTGCCCCACGTTATTCCAACAAATGGTCGCGCACCGATCCCCCTGGACATAGCCTGCCGTTCGAAGCGCTGACGCAAGTTGTCGCGACCGCTCCGAAACAGTTGCCCAGTCAGATCGACTGGGATTTCCATCCGTTCCTATCGACACAATCTCAGCGTCTCCATGGTAGCGAGCAGCATGGTCGATCAAGGAATTCACGGTGAGCTCCATGTTCATCATTTGGCCAAGCACGTTTATCTCCTGTCGTTTTTGTAGTTGGTTGACGCGAGTATCTGGCGTCATTAAGGTCCAATGTAGAAGGCATAATCCGGGTTTGAACCTAAACATTTCCCAAGAGGATGTCGGCTGCATTTTCGGCAATCATCATGGTGGGTGCGTTGGTGTTACCGGCAACCAAACTGGGCATTATCGAGGCATCGACAACTCTTAGCCCTTCAATCCCTCTGACTTTTAATTCCGGATCAACGACTGAATCCGGATCCGCGCCCATACGACAAGTGCCAACGGGGTGGTAAATAGTCTCTGCATTTTCCCGGATAAAGTCCGCAATCTGACCGTCCGAAGACACCGAGTTTCCGGGCTTAATTTCTCGTTTACTATGTAAAGCCATTGTTGGTGCCCCGAGTATCCGTCGTCCAAATTTAACGGCCGAGATCATTGTTTTGATGTCTTCGGGGTTACTGAGATAATTGGGTTGAATCAACGGGTCGGCCAATGGGTCAGGGCTTTTGAGACCAATAAAACCGCGGCTTCTGGGCATTAGATCGCAAATATGCAAGGTGTACCCATACCCGGCCATCACTTTTCGTCCATGATCCTTCAGGTAAGTTGGCAAAAAGTGGAATTGCACATTTGGCCGTTCGCACGAGCGCTCGGATTTAACAAAGCCTCCGGACTCGGCAACATTACTGGTAAGAAATCCACGTCGCGCAAAGATATATGAGAATAATGCGCTCACGCCCCGAAACAGGAAACTGGGAGCAACGCCAATGGGCAAACGTGAGTTCGCCGCGTGCATGATCGTAATATCCAAATGATCAACCAGATTCTGGCCGACCTCAGGAAGATGATGCACAAGGGGGATCCCGTGTTTTCCAAGCTCTTCGCTATCACCGATTCCCGAAAGCATAAGTAGTTGTGGTGAATTAACCGCACCACCAGACAATATGACTTCACCGCCGTTATTGAGTCTAAGCTGGCGATATTCGCCCCCCTGGTTCAGTGTCACGCCGACTGCCCGCTTACCGTCCATTACCACCCGGGTTACCCGCGCGTCCGTTAGCACATCAAGATTAGGCCGGTTCTCCGCGACACGCAGAAATGCCTGCGCTGAACTCCAACGGCGACCATTTTTTTGTGTCACCTGGTAGAGTCCCAATCCCTCTTGCGTCTCTCCATTAAAGTCCGTGTTTATCGGGAGCTCTACATGAGGTGCCGCTCGAACAAAATCTCGACTCAACGGATTGACTGATTTGAGTTCACTTACGGTGAGCTCACCGCCCTCCCCATGGTAAGAATCTGCGCCAAAACGTTTATTATCTTCCAGTCGACGAAACAATTTTAAAGCGCGATCCCATCCCCAGAGGTCTGTCCCGGCAACTTGACCCCAGTGGTCATAATCGGCTTTGTGACCTCTGATATAGACCATGGCGTTGATAGAAGAGGACCCGCCAAGTGTTTTCCCACGAGGCCAAAACAGGCGGCGCTCCTTCAGATGTTCTTGAGGTTCGGTTTCAAGAGCCCAATTCAGCTTTTTACTATTGGAAAGGAGTGCTATACCTATAGGCATATGTATGAGTGGATTTTTATCCTTTGGGCCCGCTTCTAGCAACGCTACTCGCTTTGAAGAGTCCGCCGTAAGCCGATTGGCCAATACACAGCCCGCCGATCCCGCACCGACAATAATGTAATCGTACATAATAACTCTCTTATTATTTGATTATGCTCAGCCCAGAATACGAACAGCAGCCTCTATAAGACGCCGGACCCAGGCTGTATAGGGTGGAAAAAGAAGATGCATAAGAGAATGTTTATCCTCCATCAACGCCTTTTCATGCGAAAAAGCGCGGAAACCGTATTCACCGTGTGCCGCCCCTATCCCGGAATTATTAACTCCACCAAACGGCAGACCCGGATGTAGAAAATGCACAACTGTAAGGTTGACTCCTACAGCGCCGGAGCTCGTTCGCTCGATAATATCCGTGGCAAAAGACTCTTTTTTGTCGAATATGTAAAGCGCAAGCGGTTTAGGGTTATCGTTGATTTTCTTGATAACCAGATCAATGTCGTCGAATTCAATAACGGGTAAGATCGGGCCGAATAACTCCTCACGTGAAATATCCATGTCGCTGGATACATTTGAAATCAACGTCGGAGCAATAAAATTCTCTTCAGCATCTGTAACACCGCCTTCAAAGACTCTTGCACCTTTGTTTTTGGCATCATCTATCAGGTTTGAAACTCGCTGGAAATGACGTCGATTTACAATCCGGCAATAGTCGGCGGTCGATTTCTGGGCTTCTGGTGTTTTTCCATAGACTCGCCCAATTTCCGTTTTAAGTGCTTCATTGAATTGATCTGCGATATTAACGTGCACAAAAACATGATCTGGGGCGATACAGGTCTGTCCATTATTGGCAAACTTACCCCAGACAATGTTTCTTGCAGCCCTCTTTATGTTGGCATCTGGGCCAACAATGGTCGGGGACTTACCCCCCAATTCCAGTGTCACTGAGGAAAGGTTCTTGGCGGCAGCCTCCATGACCACCTTGCCTACCGCAGGACTGCCCGTGAAGAATATGTGGTCGAAGGGTAAGGCCAACAGTTTCTGCGCTACCGCGGCATCACCCTCAATCACGGAAACCAGATCGGGAGGAAAGGTTTCGGCGACAATGTTGGCAATCACCTTTGAGGTATGTGGTGTCATTTCCGAGGGTTTAATGATGGCTCCGTTCCCTGCAGCCAACGCTGAGACGAGAGGTCCGAGCGCAAGATTGAGCGGATAATTCCACGGTGCAATAATCAGGCACACTCCCTTTGGTTCTGGCCGAACATAAGATTTCGTGCCCAGAACACCAACGGATGCAGCCACTCGCTTCGGACGCATCCATTTACGCAAGTGTTTTTTAGTGTGTCGAATTTCCTGAAGCACCGGCAGGAGTTCAGTTAATTTGACTTCTGGAGCGGGTTTTCGAAAGTCCGCCGCGCAAGCCGCAATGATGTTTGATTCGTAGCGTTTAATTGAATCCCGCAGCTGGTCGAGCTGCGCTATTCGCGCCTCCAAGGTAAAACTTCCGCGACGCGCAAGTTGTGCCCGCTGTAGGGCCGCGAACGTTGAATCAATCGTATCGCTGGTTGACACATTGGGCAGCCCAACCTTCGCCAGACTAGCAATCTGCATTATAAAATCACCTCTTGCCGAACGAGACTGTTGTTATTTTCAATCGGATTACTAGTCTTCATAGAGGACATAGTCCTCTTTTGTGGCACCACAGTCCGGACAGCACCAATCGTCTGGAATATCTTCAAAACGAGTGCCGGCAGGGAAGCCTTCGGCTTCATCTCCGAGAGCTTCATCGTAGATATGGCCGCAAGTGATGCAGACCCACTTCCGATAGGTATCTTTTTGAGTCGAGTCTTTGGGCGATTTTGAAGAGGTGGGCTTCGGTTTCGCTTTGGGCTTTGTTTTATTTTTAGCTGAAGGAGTAGATGCGTCCGTTGCTTTCTGCGATGCTCCCTCGGTCTTAGCTTGGCTGGCAGGGCGGACCGCTGTATTGGTTGCGGACACCGAAAGTTCCGGGTTCGCTTCTTGAAGCGCAACGAAGTCAACCTTATCCCTGACGGCACAGTCTGGACAGGACCAGTCTTCAGGAATTTTTTCCCATGTCGTTCCTGCAGGAAAGCCTTCGTGCGGATCACCAACCACTTCGTCGTATACATAACCACAATCAGGGCATTGATATTTAGCCATTTAGAGCACCTTTCAAACGATATTATTGTCTTTGTTTTGGTAGCGCCCGACGCGCACCCTCTTTCAGGTGCACGTCAGAGGCTCTTTTTCTGCAACGTAAATAAAGTAAACGAGGTATATAAGTTCCGATTAGCCGATCATTTAGCCGCGGCGGTATCGACTGATTCAGAATCAGTCCCACCAAATTTACGCTCATAGAATTCACGCTTGCCGGGTTGAATCTGAATCTTGTCGAGATCTCCTTTAGCCCAATCCAGCACCCGGTGGTCCATTATCGAACGAAACCATGAGGGAAACATTGCGGCCAGGAACATTCCGGGATATCCCGAAGGTAAGGAAGGCAGGTCTTTGAAATCGCGAAGCGATTGATAGGACCTTGTAGGATGGGCGTGATGGTCGGAATGTCGTTGCAAATGAAACAGAATCAGGTTCGACATAATATGGTTTGAGTTCCATGAGTGGTGCGGTTGTTGACGCTCATAACGTCCATCCGACATCTTCTCGCGCAGCAATCCGTAATGCTCAATGTAGTTGGCGCTGGTCAGCTGCCACCAGCCAAAGGCCATTTGAATGGGCAAAAAGATCAGCATTAAGGGACCAAAAAACGCCAGCAATCCCGCATAAAGCAAAGCGGTCAAAATCATAGGCTGAAGAACTTCGTTCTCCAGGCTCCAGACACTTTTTCCACAACGACTAAGGCGCTGTTCCTCTAAATCCCATGCCCGCTTGAAAGCACCGGGAATTTCACGTAGTGAGAATGAGTAAATGGACTCACCCATGCGGGATGTCGCCGGGTCCATCGGCGTAGCCACATCACGGTGATGCCCCTTATTGTGCTCAATGAAGAAATGACCATATCCGACCACGGCGAGGACAAGCTTCGCCATCCAACGGTCAAACGTTTCTTTTTTATGGCCAAGTTCGTGGCCTGTGTTCAGAGCCAGGCCATTCACGATTCCCAGGGAAAGGGCCAATGCCAGAAACTCGAAAACACTCATTGGTTGCGTGGATACCCACCAGGCACTGACAATCAAGGCGGCATAGTGAATAGGAACCGTCAAGTAGGTCAGTACCCGATAGTAACGATCCTGTTCAAGCCGAGGCACGGCCGACTCGGGGGGGTTTGAAAAATCCTCTCCAAACATGGCATCAATCAAGGGAACTGCGCCATACCAAAGGATCAACACCAATCCGTACCAAATGCTCCATCCAGTCTGGGATACCAAATAAAGGCCAATAAGAGGCGTCGCTGGCCACAGCACAGAAAGGACCCAGAGGTGGCGTTTTCTGTCCACATAACCTTCGGCATCAGGGTCTCTCTGAAGAGACTCTGTTGTTAAGACATTTTCTGACATTGACATTAGGATCACCTTATTGTTTTTCAGCTTGATCATTTTTCTACATTGTGCGAACACCGAGTCCCTCAGGTGAACGGACAAGTTGTAGGCATGAACAGGTTTGGCCAGAACCGGATATCAAACAACTACTCTAAGGGGTAGTTTTCGCACTAGACATCTATCAATATGCTTTCACCCCATAGCGCCCTCGCGTTTCGGGGAGACGAAGCAGGAGATCGGATTGTCATGACCCGCCATAGCTTGGAAGACTGGTGTCGGAGGATGTCTGAAAGGATGTGGGCTCGTCAGTGTTTCATTACTCAAGGGTGTTTAGACCGCTATTGCCTGAGCGCTTCTGCTACGCCTGAATCAAAGGTAGTTCTGTATCGGGCCCCGCCAGGCTATGGAAAATCTGTACAAGTGGCCTTTGCAGCAAACACTCGCGAACTGGAACGTGAGAGCGCCGTTTATATCAATACCCGGTCGTGCCCTGACTCATATGGCGTTAATGACAGTTTGTTTGCAGCGTTAGTTTTATATCAACTCGAAGGAGTTGAATCCTGGCGCACGATAAAAAGTGACATCGACACCATCGAAGCTCTTCGAAACGCACTGTGTAATGCAAAAAAGACGATAAGAATTTGCCTTGATGGGGTTGGCGAGGCTAAACATACCGCGGATTTGATTGAGGATTTAATCTGTGAAACACCGAGCAATGTGAAATTTTTCATTGCACCGAGTCGCGTTGGGGCGTTGGCGCGTTTGTCTATGATGACGGGTGTTGTAACGTATGGTGCTGATGAACTTGTATTTACAGAAGAGGAGGTTAGTGAATTATCGGGTATGGGTGGCCCCGAAGCCAGCAACATCATAAAAGCCACCGGTGGATGGCCAGCACTTGTCAGGCTTATGTGCCGAACCCCAAACCCAAATCTCCCCGCAGCGACTTGGCCGGAAACTCGCTCGTATTTCAGGGACAACCTCTTAACTGCATTACCCGATAGTACGAGGACCTTTCTTTGCAATGCAGCGATGCTCGAAGTAATCAGCGCTGAATGCTATGGCTATGTCTATAAGACAGAAGAGGCCGACCGGGAAATTACGTTTCTTAACGAACATTATGCTCTTTTAGCTCCCACCGGGACTTCTGCTGATCGTATGGATATGCACCCTGTGCTGCGAGAGTATTTGCGTAGTTTATTTAACACCACCCAACGAGAACGTCGCTCGTATGTACTGAAACGGGTCGCGTTCTGGCATTGGCGTAGGGGAGAGTACCTCCATTCAATCAATGCAGCTCTGGAAGCCAGTGACCATCGTTGGGCTCGCGTCGTAAGTGACAGCATTATTCTGGACGTGGCTCTGAGGCAGGGTGAAATCGAAGTACTTCGCACCTGGTTTGGAAAAGTACCGGCTCGTACGATAAAAAAAATCGCTGCCTTGAGCATAGGTTACGCGTGGATTTTGTATTTCAGCCAACAAGCTCGTCAAGCAGAGGAAATACTGGTTAGTTCGCTTCATCCGAGCTCCAGGGGGGTGGGCAATCTTGATGAGGAAGGATGGCGGGAATTGGTTAATGCGATAGGCAAAGCTACACAGGATAAATTACTGGAGAGTCAGGTTCTCTGTCAAAAATGGATAGACTCCTTTGGCGACCATAACATGGTTGGCAAAGGCGCAGCACTTACTTGCCAGGCATTCATTGCCTCCAGTGGACGCCATTTTGAAGAGTTGGAGCGATTGTCCCATCGAGCGGCTGTGGCCATCCAGTCATCCAATCAACATTACGCTTTTATTTGGCTTAAAACTGCAGAAATTCAGGGTGAACTGTTCAAGGGGGACATCGCCCGAGCAAGGAGTGTGTTGCTTCAAGCGAATAAAACAGCAGAAAAGATTCAGGTGCCAAAAACTTTTTTAAATAAAATGTTTGGCACCCTTGAGTTACAAATCCTGCACGAACAGAACCATCACCTGGTTACCCAGGAATCTGCACAGGCTTCGTTCGATTTCGCTTTGAACTATGGCGTTACAGATATTCTGTGGGGGTGTACACAGGCCTACAGCCGTTTTCTGTACCACCAAGGGTTCCGAGATAGAGCCATGGCCTTGTTGGAACAATCCCGCTTAGCCGCCTGCGAGCGAGAGCTCTCTCGTCTAAATATCCTGACTAAAGTTCAGTTAGCTGAGTTTACTCTCCTGAACAACGAGGAATTGGGTCCACCCATACTCCCCGATGAATGTGAGCTGACGTTCCTGCCAAATCAAAACCAGGCCATTCAAGCACGTATGGCCCTGGTAACCTCAATGTATAGACTACGGCTTGGGAAACAGTTTGGTGTCGCCGAAAAATATGCCAAACAAGCACTACAAAGCGCCAGCGCAATTTCAGACGCTAGAACCGGGATCGCCGCCCACTATTGTCAGGCCCTGGCAGCGTTTGCCCTCGGTTCATCAAAATCGGCGAAGCGCACGATTCTTGATGCAAACCTACTTTCGGAACATTTGAACTGTCACTTCACACGGCTCTGGATCAAAGAAGCGCTACTTTCTCTTAGCCCCCTTGCTCAGGATCTTTTTAACGATCTGCCAGACGACTCTGAAGCTAAAGCTACGAAGGATCCCGATGTCAGAATAGAAGACTCCAGCGTGCCACCTGTGCCCGGCAATGCCCACTCAACTATCACGATAAAGCAGATTTCTCTGTTGAAATGCGTAAGCAACGGAATGACCAACAGAGAAATCGCTGAACGGCTTCTTGTGACGGAGGATACCGTCAAATGGCATATGAAGAAGATTTTCAGCGAACTTAAAGTAACCAACCGGGTTCAGGCAGTCACTGAAGCTCGACTGCGCGGACTTTTATAGTGCTACAAAAACAAAAGAGGAATCGAGCGAATATGCAAAAAATAGTTATCATTGGCGCTGGAATAGCCAGCCTGACCGCCGCAGAGGCTCTCCGCCAGAATGGATTCGACGGAACGATTACCATTTTGGGCGAGGAAAACACGCTGCCTTACCAGCGTCCCCCGTTGTCCAAAGCCTATTTGACCTCAGATGAGTTGCCCTCGCCAACTCCGATCCGTTCTCCTAATTTCTTTCGGGACAACAAAGTTGAATTTGAACAAGGCGGTAAAGTAAAAGCGCTTGAACGATCGGCAAAGCAAGTAGTGATTCAAGGCGGCAGGAAAATTAAATACGACACGCTGATTTTGGCAACAGGAGCGAGGCCACGTCCTATTGATTTACCTGGTGAGAGCGCAAAAAATGTTTTCTATCTCAGGAATCTTGACCACTCCACCGCATTACGTAATGCCCTGTTAGCCCCGGAATGCGAGAAGGTGGCCATTCTCGGCGCGGGTGTTATCGGGCTTGAAGTCGCCTCCGCTGCCAATCTACAGGGAAAACAAGTCTCTGTGTTTGAGGCCAACAGCCGAGCGATGTGTCGAGTAGCGTCACCATTAACAAGTAATTTTGTCAGAAACCGCATGGCCTCCGCCGGCGTAATGTTCTACTTCAATGCTAGCGTCAACCAGATTCTCACTGAGGGAGACCGAGTTTCCGGTATCCGTTTGTCCGACGGCACTACCAAACCCGCAGACGTCGTTGTTATCGGTATAGGAGCCATCCCCAATGCTGAACTTGCGCAAGACGCAAACCTGGATTGCGACGGTGGTATTATAGTAGACAGCGGCATGCGTAGCTCTGACCCTGACATATTTGCGATCGGAGATTGCGCTAAAGCCGTCAACGTTTCCACCAATACACCCATCCGAATAGAAACTATTCACAATGCCATGCTTCAAGCACAAATTGCGGCGGCTCACATTTGTGGTAAACCGTCTCCGCCTGCCTCTCCTCCTCGTTTTTGGTCAGATCTCAACGGCATGAAAGTCCAGTGTATTGGAATCGCCACTGGATACGACCGAATTCAGCGGCGTCCCACAGAGAGTGACAATGCCTGTGAATTCTGGCTCTTTTCCGGAGACCGGATGATCGCAGCTGAAACAGTCAATCTTCCCACCCGGCAAGCCAAGCTATCTAAAGCTCTCTCCGGGTAAGTGTAAGCGAGATGGGATGCAGCTCATTCTCATCTCTGAGATTTCTATGTGCTGAGCCTCGTGACTGAGCATATCCAGCTGCAGGGGGATTCTGGCCCTCCCACAAGCTCTGCTGTAGAGCAGGAGATACAGAATCGCCCAGCCCAGCTGTGATGGCCACAGAACACCTACATTGCTGACCAGAAAGTCTTCCGGTATCTCTCCGGGTACAATTGGTTGATTATTACCGTCCAATTCTTGCTTGCCTGCCAGGGCACCACTATGCAAACCACTGTATATCCCTCAGGGGATCATCCTAGAGATCTCGCCCGCAGATTTGTCGACAAAAATGATGTGAGTCAGCCTAATTGCTGTGTTTGTGCGTAAGGTACAGACTCAAATGTCGGTCTACAAAGATCTCGCTCAGCCTGAATTCAATGGTCAAAAATGAGTGAGCCAACTGGCGGGGAGCAATCCAAGACGTGAAAAAGTTCATTAAAGCAGGTATTCGAGGCGTCGCCGCTGCGATTGTCATTGGACTGGGCGTTTGGGCTTGGTGGCATTTTCAACCGCAGGACTTGCCCGACGGATTCGCCGCCGGAAACGGCCGGATCGAGGCGGTCGAGATCGATATCGCAGCCAGGACCGCAGGCCGGATCCGGGAGATCCTGGTCAACGAGGGCGACTTCGTCCGCGCCGGCCAGGTCTTGGCGAAAATGGACACGGCCGTCCTGGAGGCGCAGCTCCGAGAGGCCGAGGCGCAGTTGCGACGGGCGCTCATCGGCATCGAGACCGCGCAAAGCCTGGTGACCCAGCGTGAGGCCGAGAAGCAGGCCGCCGAGGCGCTCATAGCCCAGAGGAAGGCCGAGCTCGACGCCGCGCAAAAACGGCTTGCCCGCACCCGGGAGCTCGCCTCAAAAAACGCCACCTCCGAGGCGCAGCTCGACGACGACCGTGCCGCAGCCGCGGCGGCGAAGGCTGCGGTCGGCGCCGCGGAGGCGCAGGCGGCGGCCGCGCAAGCCGCCATAGGGCGGGCCAAGTCGGATGTCATTGCCGCGGAGGCCTCGGTGGAAGCGGCGCGGGCTACCCTCCAGCGCATTCAGGCGGATATCGACGACAGCGTGCTGAAATCGCCGCGTGATGGGCGTGTCCAGTACCGCGTCGCTCAGCCCGGCGAAGTCCTCTCCCCGGGCGGCGTGGTGCTGAACATGGTCGATCTCACCGATGTGTACATGACCTTCTTCCTGCCGACGGAACAGGCCGGGCGGGTCGCGTTCGGGGCCGAGGCGCGGCTCGTGCTCGACGCCGCCCCACAATACGTGGTCCCGACCGAAATCTCCTTCGTGGCGGACGTCGCGCAGTTCACGCCCAAGGCGGTGGAGACGCAAGAAGAGCGCCAGAAGCTGATGTTCCGCATCAAGGCGCGGATCGCCCCGGATCTGCTCAGAGAGCACCTCCTCCAGGTCAAGACCGGCCTGCCGGGCATGGCCTATGTGCGGCTCGACCCGCGGGTGGATTGGCCGCCTGAACTGCAGACGAGACTGCCGCAATGAGCCGGGAGGCACATGCACAGATCGAGGATGACGGGGGGGCTGACGTGCCGGTTGCCCGCCTGCGGGATGTGTCCCTGCGCTACGGCAAGGCGTGTGCGCTCGACGAGGTCACCATCGATATCCCGGCGGGCTGCATGGCCGGGCTGATCGGCCCGGACGGGGTCGGCAAGTCGAGCCTGCTGGCGCTGGTCGCCGGCGCCCGCGCGGTCCAGACGGGACAGGTCGCGGTGCTCGGCGGCGACATGGCTGATGCGCGCCATCGCCGCGGAGTCGGCCCGCGCATCGCCTACATGCCGCAGGGCCTGGGGCGGAACCTCTACCCGACGCTCTCGGTGTTCGAGAACCTCGACTTCTTCGGGCGCCTGTTCGGGCATGACGGCGGCGAACGGGCGCGCCGCATTGAGGCGCTGACATGGGCCACCGGGCTCAAGCCGTTTCTCGATCGGGCGGCGGGCAAGCTATCCGGGGGGATGAAGCAGAAGCTCGGCCTCTGCTGCGCGCTGATCCACGATCCGGACCTGCTCATCCTCGACGAGCCGACCACCGGTGTCGACCCCCTCTCACGACGCCAGTTCTGGGGGTTGATCGCCGGCATTCGTCGTTCCCGTCCCGGCATGAGCGTGCTGGTGGCCACGGCCTATATGGAGGAGGCGGCACGCTTCGACTGGCTGGCGGCAATGAACGGTGGGCGGGTGCTGGCCAGCGACACGCCCGAAGACCTGCTGCACAGCACGGGGGCGGATTCGCTGGAGGCAGCCTTCATCCGGCTGCTGCCGGAAGAAAAACGCCGGGATTATCGGGCGGTTGAGATTCCGCCACGGCCGGCAGAGGATGGCGATACCGCGATCGAGGCCCGGGATCTGACCATGCGCTTCGGCGAGTTCACCGCGGTCGATCATGTGAACCTGCGTGTCCCACGGGGTGAGATCTTCGGTTTTCTCGGCTCCAACGGCTGCGGCAAGACCACGACCATGAAGATGCTGACCGGCCTCCTGCCGCCGAGCGAAGGCCGGGCCTGGCTGTTCGGACACGAGGTGGACCCGCACGACCTCGCGACCCGGTGCCGAGTCGGCTACATGTCGCAGTTCTTCTCACTCTATACCGAGCTGACAGTGCGGCAGAACCTGGAGCTGCATGCCCGGTTGTTCCACGTGCCCGCTACCGAGGTTTCAGGGCGCGCGGATGAAATGGTTGAACGCTTTGATCTGGCGGCTGTGATCGACAGTCTGCCGGGCCGGCTGCCCCTCGGCCACCGGCAGCGCCTGTCGCTGGCAGTGGCCATGATCCACAAGCCCGAGATGCTGATCCTCGACGAGCCCACCTCAGGTGTCGACCCGGTGGCGCGCGATGCCTTCTGGCGGATGCTGGTCGAGCTGTCGCGCCGTGACGGGGTGACCATCTTCATCTCCACGCACTTCATGAATGAGGCCGAGCGCTGCGACCGTATCTCGCTGATGCATGCGGGCCGGGTGCTGGTCACCGACACGCCGGCGAATATCGTGCAGCAGCGGAGCGCGGAGACCCTGGAAGAAGCATTCGTGGCGCATCTGGAGGAGGCGTCGGGCGAAGCCGACGAGGGGCAAACAGCTTCGCTCGATACGGTTGACGCGTCGTCAGGCCATGTCGAACCCCAGGGCTGGCGGCGCATGGTTGATCCCCGGCGCATGATCAGCCATGCCCGGCGCGAAGGATTGGAGCTGCGCCGCGATCCTATCCGGCTGACGCTGGCGCTGCTCGGCAGCGTCATCCTGATGTTTGTGATGGGCTATGGGATCAGCCTCGATGTCGAGGATCTCACCTTCGCGGTGCTGGATCGCGACCAGACCACCGTCAGCCGCGACTATACGCTCAACCTCACCGGCTCACGGTACTTCGTCGAGCGGCCGCCGATTACCGGTTATGCCGATCTCGACCGGCGAATGCGCGAAGGCGACATCAGTCTGGCGATCGAGATCCCGCCGGGCTTCGCGCGCGACATCGCCCGGGGCCGGCGGGTCGAGATCGGCGCCTGGATCGACGGCGCCATGCCAACACGGGGTGAGACCGTCCGCGGCTATGTGCAGGGGATTCATGCCCACTGGCTGGCGACTAAGGCGCGCGAAGCCGGCTACGGCGAGGCTTTGGCGGGGCTCGTCAATATCGAGACCCGGTTCCGCTATAACCCGGACGTCAAGAGCCTGGTGGCGATGGTGCCGGCGGTGATCCCGCTGCTGCTCATGCTGATCCCGGCCATGCTCGCGGCGCTCAGCGTGGTACGCGAGAAGGAGCTCGGCTCGATCACCAACTTCTACGTCACGCCGACCACGCGGCTCGAATTCCTGCTAGGCAAGCAGTTGCCATATGTATTGCTGTCCTTCCTGAGCTTCCTGCTGCTCACGCTGCTCGCGGTGACCGTCTTCGGCGTGCCGCTGAAGGGCAGCTTCCTGACGTTGGCGGCAGGCGCACTGCTCTATGTCGGTGCGGCCACGGCTGTAGGTCTGCTGATCTCCACCTTCATGCGCAGCCAGATCGCGGCGATCTTCGGCACGGCGGTGCTCACCATCCTGCCGGCGGCGAACTTCTCCGGCATGATCGACCCGGTCTCGTCCCTGGAAGGGGTGGGCCGAGTGATCGGCGAGATCTACCCGACCACGCATTTCCTGACGATCGCGCGCGGCACCTTCTCGAAGGCCCTCAACTTCTCCGACCTGCATGCCGCCTTTCTCCCGCTGGCGCTGGCGGTGCCGGTCCTGATCGGTCTGTCCGCGGCGCTGCTCAAGAAGCAGGAGCGATAGTCCATGCGCCCGGCCAATATTCTCCATCTCGGTGTCAAGGAGCTGCGCAGCCTCGTCCGCGACCCGATCATGCTGGTGCTGATCGTCTACGCCTTCACCCTGTCGGTCTACACGGCGGCCACGGCCATGCCGGAGACTCTCAACAAGGCGCCGATCGCGGTGGTGAACGAGGATCGCTCGCCGCTGTCATGGCGCATCGTCAGCGCCTTTTACCCACCGTACTTTGTTCTCCCCGAGGTGATCGACCAGGCCGAGATGGATGCCCGCATGGATGCCGGCCTCGACACCTTCGCCCTCGACATCCCACCCAACTTCCAGCGCGATCTGCTGGCGGGGCGGCGGCCGACGGTCCAGCTCAACGTCGATGCCACGCGCATGAGCCAGGCTTTCACCGGCAGCGGCTATATCCAGACCATCGTGAGCGATGAGGTGCGCGCCTTCGCGCAGCGTTATCGCGAGGTTCGGGAGTTGCCGGTCGATCTGGCGCTGCGGATGCGCTTCAATCCCCAGCTCAACAAGTCGTGGTTCGGCGCGATCATGCAGGTCATCAACAACGTGACCATGCTCTCCATCGTCCTCACCGGCGCGGCGCTGATCCGTGAGCGCGAGCACGGCACGGTCGAGCATCTGCTGGTCATGCCGGTCACGCCTTTCGAGATCATGAGCAGCAAGGTATGGGCAATGGGGTTCGTCGTCCTTGCCGCCACCGCCTTCGCGCTCACCGCCGTCGTGCAGGGCTGGCTGTCCGTGCCGATCGAAGGCTCGCTCGCGCTGTTCCTGGCCGGGGCGGCGCTGCATCTGTTCGCGACCACCTCGATGGGCATCTTCCTGGGCACCGTCGCCCGCTCCATGCCGCAGTTCGGCCTGCTGCTCATGCTGGTGCTGTTGCCGCTGCAGATGCTCTCCGGGGGCTCGACGCCGCGCGAGAGCATGCCGGAGGCCGTCCAGTACATCATGCTCGCCGCGCCCAACACCCACTTTGTAATGCTGGCCCAGGCCATTCTCTATCGTGGTGCGGGCCTTGCCACCGTGTGGCCGCAATTCCTGGCCATCGCTGTTATCGGGGCCACTCTTTTTGGCTTGGCCCTGACCCGCTTCCGGCGAACACTCAGCACCATGGCTTGACGGACCTGACGCATGGCAACGTGGAGTTGCGCTGGGCACACGCCGGCTAGAACCAGTTATTCAGCATAATCCCCACGCCAAACCGCTCGATACGCTCGTTATAATCAATCAGACTCTCCCCATACCCGTTGTAGTACTGGAAAAAGCCCTTCAGCGTATCCCCCATCGGGAAACTGTACCCGAACTCCACCGACGTCCGATTGGTAGAACGCATATTGTTCAAAAGCTTCAGCGAGAACGTGCGGTCCTCTGTCAGCTTTAAAACCGCGTGGTAACTACCATGTCCGAGATACTTCTCGATATCCGAGTTGTCGTCATCGCTGCCACTCTCCGGCAGCCGGAACCAGGGGTTAACCATAAACAGCCAGCGGTCATAGCTGTAAGCGGCGGTGCCCATGATCCGGTTCCAGCTGCGCGACCGAGGTTCTGATTGACCGTTAGACTGGTGATTGAAGCCCAGAGACACCGCACTCAGAGTGCCAGGCCCAAGATCCCAATCCAGTCGGTGCCGGAAGAAAATTTCCGGCTCATAATTGGTCTCCCGGAACGGTGACGAGTCCTTGGTGTTGTATACCTGCCAATAGGATTGCTGGGTATAGCCAAACCAGAAGGTGGTTCGATCATCAAAAATGCCAGTCAGCAGCGGAATCTTGAAACTGATCTGGTATTTCGCCTCTTCCTCTTCCAGGCCGAAGTCATAGCCGGCGGTGCCCAGTCTCGGGTTGATGGGCCTTGGGTTAGGGTCGTCGACATAGGTGATCGGCAGGATGTAGTTGGGGCGGTGGGTCACAAAACTGCCGCTGAATGAAAAAATTGCCTTCTCCGCGGTCAGGTAATTATCCACCAGGGCTGCCACCAGACCGGTGCCTGAGTCGTCCTCAAGGGCATCGCTGACGATCTGCTCCCGCCGGGCATCATCAGCCACCGGAATAGCGGCTTCCTCATCCGCCTGCTGTAACGTGTCTTCGTCTGCCGTTTTTCTGGCGGCAATGGGATCATTCTGGGCGTCATAGCACGCAAGGCGCTGGATGCCGTCCCGGATCAACGCACAGTTAGCGGCTTCGTTCTGTTCACCCGGCGCAGCTTCAGCTTCCACCGTGGCGCTGGCGGTCACGAGCATCAAAGTAAGCGCGCCAGCTGAAAAACCGTAAGGATATCTTTTCATCGCGTCTTCTCAATTGGCAGCGATCAGGCTGATCCAGGTGTTGGCAATACTGCAAATCCAGACCCCCAGCAGGCTCAATGCCAGCAGAAGAAAAATCAGCTTGTGCCGGATGTTAGCTTAACCGCTGGCTGACGCAACCCAGCGCAGGTACATAACGTCTGTTTCTTCGCCGTGAAGCAGGCTGCGAGCCTGGTGCATTTCCGGATCGCGTTTTCTGGCCCGGTTTTTCGTGGACGGCGATGCGGCAATCAGCGTCGTCCACCACGGTGCCCTCGCGTAGCATCAGCCCCTGCCCAGCCAGATTAGCCTTGATCGCCTCAAACAGCTTGCCGGTGAGCCCTTCGCGCTCCAGCAGTCGGCGACACTTGAGCAAGGTGGTCGCATCCGGTGCTGACTCCCGGCCAAGGTCAATGCCAACGAAGCGCCGGATCGCCTGATTGTCGTAAATCGCATCCTCGATGCCTTGGTCCGAGAAGCCAAAGCACTGTTGGGGCCACTAACATACAGCCGCAACATCCGTCCCAGGCCCATGGGTGGGCGCCCCCGGCCCACCGCCTTTGGGGTAAAACGCTTCCAGTTACGCTTCCAGCGCATCCCACGGAGGCCTGCACGGTCCCCAGTTTGAGCGAACCGGCAATGTGCATCATGTCATCCCAGTGCTGTTCGATCTTGTATTGACGCAACTGCGGGCCAGCTCATCAAAGAGTTCGACAACATGGGTGTGGCTATCCGGTTCCTCGACGATGGGATCAGCACCGAGGGGATCATGGGCAAGATGGTAGTCACCATCCTGTCGGCCGTGGCCCAGGCCGAGCGTCAGCGCATACCGGAACGCACCAACGAGGGCCGCCTGGAGGCCAAGGCCAAAGGGGTCAAGTTTGGCCGTAAACCCACGGTGGACAACGATAAAGTCCGTGCCCTGCATAGCCAGGGAGTGGGGGCTACGGAGATCGCCAGGAGGTTAAAGATAGGCCGGTCAACAGTCTATAAAATACTGGCATCTGACCAAACGCAGTGATTTTGCTAATGTCCACAGCAGCTTGACTGTATCGCATTTGAGATACACAATAGAGTTACGTATGACAATCGGAGAATTCATCATGGCTCACACTTCAATGCTGCACGTTCGTGTGGACGACGAGCTGAAGGCTGATGCAGCGGAAAAGCTCGCCAGCTTCGGCTTGACGGTATCAGATGCCGTCCGCATCCTTCTAACCCGCGTAACCAAAGAGGGCGGATTGCCCGTTGGGTTAACGGCTGATCCGGAAGCCCATGACGCCTGGTTCCGCGATAAAGTGAAAGAGGCCCTGGCTGATGCCCGACCTACCGTTCCTCATCAACAGGTAATGGATGAGGCACAAGCGTTGATCGACAGAAAGCGTCGCCGTGCCTGAACTGGAATGGCTGGAACTGGCTCGTACCGATCTGCTAGGGATTGTCGATTACATCTCTGATGACAATCCCGATGCAGCACAGCGCGTAAAAGATGATATCGAGATGAAAGCTGAAAAGCTGCCGGAGTTCCCCAAAATAGGCCGCCCTGGTCGGGTTGAAGGGACCCGGGAACTCGTCGCCTGGTCGAACTATATCCTCGTGTACCAGGAGGATGCCTTGACGGTACGAATATTGCGCGTGTTACATGCTGCGCAGCAGTGGCCGCCAACCGATTAACACCTGAATCAAGGGCTTTCTCCTCGGCCTAGCCGGCGAAGACCTTGATGAAGACCCTGCGACATATTCCTTGACAACTACCGGTCCGCAACGGCTACCAGCAGGCTGCATGGCGCGTGGGCGAGCAGCGAAGCGCCGACGGAGCCGTGCCACCACCGGGCCAGCGCGCTCTGTTCGCGGTGACCGACCACGACCAGATCCGCGCCGACCTCGTGCGCCATTCGGCCGATCTCCTCGGCGGGGTTGCCCGCGGCGAGGCGCGTGTCGACGGAAAGTCCCGCCCGCCGCAGCGCTTCCGCGCCCTCCGTCAGCACGCGGCGCACTTCCTGATATTCTCGCTCCGGCAGGTCTGAGGGGGCCGCCGCTTCAGCGAGCGCGACACCCAGTTCATGGGCGACGACGGCGAGGAGATAGACACGAGCCTGGCAAAGCGAAGCCAGCTCGGCCCCCTGATCCAGCGCCTCACGGCCTTGCCGGCTGCCGTCATAGGCTAGGAGGATCGTCCGGTACATCGTGGTGCTCCTTTCTGTGATCGGGATGGAACGCCTTTCCCGGTCCTCTGCTCTAGACAGTGCAGCCTTCGGGGCCTACATCCCTCGCCATTTGATACATAGCTATCTATTGATTATAGTACAGCTACATAATGATGCAGGCAATGAGATGACGAAGCCCCTCGACGATCAGGAACAATTCGGCCTTCGCCTCGGGCTGGTCGCCCGGCTGTGGCGCGCCGAAATCGACCGGCGGCTGGCCACCTTTGGCCTCACCGAGTCCCGCTGGTTGACCCTGTTACATCTCTCTCGCCTGCCCCAGGCGGCAACCCAGCGTGAATTGGCCGAGGCGGTCGGAGTGCGGGGGCCGACCCTGGTACGCACGCTGGACCGGCTTGAAGCCGAGGGGCTGATCGAACGCCGGACAGAAGCTAGCGACCGCCGCACCAAATCGGTTCACCTGCGCGCGGAGGCCGCCCCTGTTCTGGAACGCATCGAAGCAACCGCAGCGGCGGTGCGCGCGCAAATCTTCTCCGACCTCTCCCAAGCCGAGGTAACGACTTGCCTGAAGGTCTTGGAGCAGATCGCCGGCAAGCTGGGCGGCACGCCAAGGGCGATGCGGCTTGCGGACGAAGACCGATGAGGGGTAGGCCGTGGACCAGCATGTGACCCGTCTCGAACGCCAGGGCGACGATCCGGAAACCGACCTGCGCACAGTCCCCGACAAGGAGACGGAGGCTGGGTCAGAGGCGGTTTCACCTCCTGCCCGCATCCGGCCATGGCGACGGTATGGCGCGATTCTGGCGGCGCTGATCGTTCTCGGAGGAGGTGGCTGGTGGTCGTATCAGCAGTTCACGCATGTCTTTGTGACGGACGCCCGTGTCGCCGCCGACATTGTTGCCATGAGCAGCCGGGTTCCCGGTTGGGTGACGGCGCTCGAAGTGACCGAGGGGGATGCCGCGCAGAGAGGCAGGGTTTTGATGCGGATCGACGACCGGGAAAGCCGCCTCCGCGTCGAGGAGCTTGCCGCGCAACTCGCCGGGATTGCCCGCCGCCGCGAGGAAATCGAAGCGCGCATCGCTCTCACCGACCGTCAGACGCAAAGTCGTATTACCGCCAAACAGGCAGCGGTGAGGGCGGCGGAGGCCGCGTTGGCAGGAGCGACGGCGCAACGCGATCTGGCCAGTCAGGACAATGACCGGGCGGAGAAGCTGGCGCCGAGCGGCGCCATCAACCGTGCGCGCCTGGACCAGACGCGGGCGGCGCTGGAGACGGCAAAACAACAGGCGTTGAGCGCCCAGGCGGACTTGGAAAATGCCCGCGCCGCCCTTATCGAGGCTGAAGCCGCGCGCGGGGAACTCACGGTGCTCCGCACCCAGCTCGCCGAACTCGGCCCGGAGGAACAGCGTCTGCGTGCACAAAAGGCCCGGGCGGCGCTCGACCTCGAAGATCGCACCCTCGTCATGCCATTCGACGGCGTTGTGGACCGGGTCTTCGTGGACAAGGGCGAATATGTCACCCCCGGCCAGCGCTTGCTGATGGTGCATGACCCGCAGCGGGTGCGCGTCGAGGCGAACGTCAAAGAGACCGACATCCGCTTCTTCCGGCCGGGAAAGACCGTGACGATCACTGTCGATGCCCTGCCGGGGCGGCGCTTTGAGGGCAGGGTCACGCGCGTCGGGCAGTCCGCCACCAGCGAGTTCGCCCTGCTGCCCAACCCCAACCCGAGCGGCAATTTCACCAAGATCACCCAGCGCCTGCCAGTGCGCATCGCGGTGCAGCAGGACGGCGGCGAACTCAAGCCGGGTATGATGGTGGAGCTGGAGGCGAGAGCCGATGACTAGCGCGCCCCGGCCGGACAGTATCGAGGGGCTATTCGCCCGCTTCGGCCCATCCTATCGCTGGCTGGTCACGGCGACGGTCATGATGGGCACGATCGCCACCATCCTGACCGCCACCATCGTCAATGTAGCCCTGCCGGACATCATGGGCGCTTTCGGCATGGGCCAGGACAAGGCGCAACTTCTCTCCACCGGCTTCCTCGCCGCAATGACCGGGACCATGCTGCTGAATGCCTGGATGGTCGAGACCCTCGGCCAGCGCGCGACCTTTATGCTGGCGCTAACAGTCTTTATCGCCGCCTCCGCCATGGGCGGGCTCGCCCCCGCCGAGGGCGTGCTGATCCTGGCCCGCGTCCTGCAAGGCGGCGCGGCCGGCATCCTCCAGCCGCTCGCCATGCAGACGATCTTCCTGGTCTTCCCGCCGGAGAAACGCGGGTCGGCCATGGGAATTTACGGCATTGGTGTGGTGCTGGCCCCGGCTCTCGGGCCGACGTTAGGCGGTATCATGGTCGACAGCTTCAGTTGGCGGTATGTGTTCTTCATGGCCGTGCCGTTCTGCCTCATCGGCCTGTTCCTGGCCACGATCTTCATGCCGGGGCGCGCAGCCTCCGGTCCGCCGCGCCGGTTTGACTGGATCGGCTTCGGACTGATGACCGTGTTCCTCGTGACCTTGCTCAACGGCCTGTCGAATGGACAACGTGACGGATGGTTCTCCGATTCCATCCTGCGCGACTTCGCCGTCGCCCTTGTCTCGGGCATAGGCTTCATCGTCTGGGAGCTGCGCACACCCGCGCCCATGCTCAATCTCAAGCTCTTCACGAACCGGGTCTATGCCGGCGCGTCCGTGGTGGCCTTCATTTTCGGGGCGGGAATCTACGGTTCGACCTTCTTGATTCCGCTGTTCGTGCAGACGATCCAGGGCTACACGCCGACGCGCTCGGGCCTGCTGCTGATGCCGGCGGGTCTGATTCTGGCCCTGGTCTTCCCCATTGCGGGGCGGCTGACCGACAAGACGCCCGCCTATGCCACGATCATGTTCGGGCTCGCGGTTTTCGCGTTGTCATCGTTTCTGATGACCGGCGTGGATACCAATACCTCGTTCTGGCTGTTCGCCTGGTGGATCATGCTGGGGCGTATCGGCCTTGGTTTCATTATGCCGAGCCTGAACGCCGGCGCCCTCAAGGCGCTACCCATGACGCTACTCGGTCAGGGCTCCGGCGCAATCAACTTCGTGCGCCAACTCGGCGGGGCGTTTGGCGTCAACCTTCTTTCCATCGCTCTGGAACGGCGGTCTCAGCTCTACATAGACAGCTTCACGGCCGCGCAGCATGCAGGCAACAGCGCGACGGCCGATATGCTGCGCGAAGTAACCGGCTTGCTTGCACAGGCTGGCGTGCCGGAAGCGATACGCCAGGCCGGGGCGATGAACTATCTTGGCCGCGTGATCTACAGCCAGGGCAACATGCTGGGGTACCGGGACAGCTTCTTTATCGTCGGCGCGATCTTCCTGGCCGCCCTTGTTCCGGCGCTGCAGGCAAGTGAGGCCATGCGTCACCCGCCATCGTCGCAGAACGCGATCCAGCAGAGTCGGTGACGCACGTGTCTAGGGCCACCTCACGAAACGGAAAATATCGCACGCTAAGCGCTCTGGCGGCGTTCGGAGCGGACACACCGGGCAATGACAGCCGGGAAGCGCTAGAGGGGTATAACCAGTGGCGGGAGGAAAGGGCCGCTTGAACTATATAGATGCCTAATGTTTATACTATAAAGTTGTTTCACTCGATTTTGACCAACCAACCATGAGATACGCCCATGAAAATCGTTAAAGTTCAGGACATCATTGGTACCGAGCGTGAAGTCAGCGACAAGCAGTGGACCAGCCGCCGTCTGCTGCTCAAGAAGGACGGAATGGGATTTTCCTTCCACGAAACCATCATCAAGGCAGGCTCCGAGCACACTTTCTGGTACAAGCACCACCTGGAAGCCGTTTACTGCGTTGCCGGTAACGGGCGCATCAGGGACCTCTCCACGGGTGAAGTTCACGAGATTACCGACGGTACCCTCTACGCCCTGGACAACCACGACAAGCACACCCTGTACGGTGGCACCGAGGACATGCGCCTGATCTGCGCCTTCAACCCGCCGGTGACCGGCCAGGAAGTTCATGACGAGGACGGCGCCTACCTGTCGGACACCAGCGATAACTGATCCGCCCTGATAGGGCGGCTGATCTGACCGCTGGCACACCGCCAGCGCGCCTGCTGCCGGTGGCGGTGTTGCTTTGGCTGGCACGCCCTTACCAGCGAGCCCCGATCTTGGTGGCGCCACCACTGGCACGTTTGTCCGGCCTGCGCCTGGGCATTGGTAAAGAATGAGACGGGCTATGACCACAGCATGGCTGCGGCTAGCATGTGAAGGCGCTATCGGAAGCACACAAGTACGTTAAACAGAGTTTCCACAGAGGTAGCCACCACCGAAATAGAGGAGGGGGCCATACACGTCCAATAATTACATATTGTAACATGGGCCCGTGCAAACTGCTGTAAAGCGCGTTTTCAAAAATGAAGGGATCTCAACGGCGGAAGTAACCACCCGGAGATTAGTAGCAGACGATCAATAAGCCATTGGTTTACCGAGCGAACTAACCAAAGCGCTCAGTGCGTCTCTTCGAACTGACTTTCCGCTGTAGATCAGGGGCGTGGTTGCTGTATCGGGGCTTTCTTAACACGCAATTTATGAACGCATTTCATCTCTGCGGCCAAAAGCGGGAGATGATGACTTCAGGCTTTTTAGTGAGGTCAAAATGTACAGTTTATTATTATCGGGTTGATCATCGGAGCAAATCCCTTGCTCCGACATACTGGTGTCCATCTTGCAATACTACAGCGAAAACTCCGCCAGTGATGACGTTGATATAACTCCCCACGTCACCGGCGAAACTTCAGAGTATTTGGGGCGGCTGCTCATTGGTGACGATGAGCCGCGGTTGCTTAACAGTTTATGCTCGATATTGCGTGACAAGGGGTTCGAGGTTGACGGTGCCGAGGATGGCGACGCCGTCTGCCAGCGATTACGAGAGAATGCCTATGATCTGGTTTTGTTGGATATCCGCATGCCTGGAAAGAGCGGTTTAGAGATCATGGCCTGGTTGAAAGAAACGGGCGTTGACGCTCCGGTCATCATTATCAGCGGGCATTCCGACTATCGCATCGTCAGGCAAGCATTCAAGCTGGGTGCCTGCGATTATCTAAGAAAGCCCTACGATGTAGATGAATTAATTCGGGCTGTCGGCGGCACGGTTTTAGAACGACGGCAGGCCCGCTCTCAGGCGGCTACGGGCTGGTCTAACCCGCTAACGGCCGATTTTTTTAAGCACACACTTGATCATCTTCCGGATCTGGTTTTTTCACTGGATGAGCGCAAGTGCATCAACTATCTGAATCATCACTCCGAGAGTCTCTTGGGATTACCGACAGGGGAGCTGATTGGCCAACCGTTTTCTCGGCTCGTTCATGAGGGTGACATCGCTAAGCTTCCACTGTTATTTGGTAAGAACGAGGTGGGAGAGTCAGTAACCCAAGAGATCAAACTTAAAACTTACCATGGAGGGATCGGTTACCTGGATTGTGACATTACAGTTGCCTCTCCGCTCGAGGCGAACGACACCGCGCTAACTTATGCAAAGCCCCCTCCAGCAAAGCCTCTTTTTTTGGGCATTGTGCGGGACATCACGGAGCACAAACGGACACTGGCATTGATGGAGTTTCATGCTTCTCACGATACACTGACCGGGCTGCCGAATAGGAGCCTGTTTATGGACCGACTTACCTTGGCTGTCAGTCAGGCGAGCCGTAATGGGCAGAAGCTTGCCGTGCTTTTTATCGACCTGAACGATTTCAAAGCGGTAAACGATACCTACGGGCATGGGGTTGGCGATCAGCTGTTGCAAAAAGTCGCCGCCGGTCTGACACATTGTCTGCGAGAGGGGGATACTCTTGCCCGCTATGGTGGCGATGAATTTACGGTCCTGTTGCCCTCGCTTGACGAAAAAAAGGACGCCGCAACGGTCGCACGCAAACTTCTGAACTCGCTCGAAACCCCTTTTCAGTTTGAGGGCACCGACCTTCGTGTCTCTATCGGAACCAGCATCGGGATTGCAATGTACCCTGAAGACGGGGCGGGGGCGGAAACGCTGGTAGAGCGGGCAGACATGGCCATGTATACCGTGAAACAGAGGAAAAAAAACGACTTTTATTTTTACAGCTAAGCATGATGGACGACGAAAGACCGGACAACACGTCGCCCTAAACCCGTCATCCAAACCACGCGGGCTCCCCAATGAAAAACACCTGAGACTTGAGCGACAATAGCCTTGCAGTAGGCTTTAAAACATAGTCTGGAGGAATTTCAAGAAACTCTGTCCACCTCGTCGGAGTCGTTGCCAGCGCTCAAGCGATCCAACAGCTCATTCTTCACGCTCAGCTCGGTTTCAAGCTGCTGCACCTTCGCTTTCAGTTGGTCGTTCACGCGCTGCTGCTTTTCAAGGGCAGCCTTTCGCTGGCGTAACGCCACGACTTGCTGCTCTAGCCGCACTGTTTTGTCGGCCAGACGACGATTTTCGCGCTCCCGCTCGCCCAGCTGCCGGGTCAACTGATCCGACTGCTTTCGAGTTTCAGTCACCTCCGTGAATAGCCGGGTAATCTCCCGGGTGGCCTGGGTCTGCTCGTCGCGTTTCACGGCTAAGGCTTGTTGCAGGTGGCGTTGCTCTTCCTGGACTTGCTGAATCTGCTGCTCATGCCGCCGCTGATCCTGATCGCGCTGCTCTTTCACGGAGCCGCGATAGTGCTCCAGCGCCTGCCGGGCATGGTTGTGTTTTTCTTCGAGTGAATTCACCTGGCGTTGCTTGTCCTGAACCTGCTCAGTCAAACTTTCAATGCGTTGGGCCTGTGCGCGGTTATCGCTTTCGAGTTTTGAGAGCGCCTCACGCAGCCCATGGATCTCCGCCTGTAAATCATCCCGCGCCTGAGCCAACACTGCATTTTGCGCCTGGTGTTGCCTGGTCTCAGCGGTCTGTGCCGTCAAGGCATCCTGCAGGCTGGCCACCTCGGCCTGGTGGCGCTGTTCGGCCTGCTCAATGGTCTCCCGCGCGTCCTGGCGTAATTGCCGAGCCAGTTGGCCCACCAAGTCGGTTACGTGGTTGCTCAGAAGCGCTTCGTCGTCCAGACGGGTGCTTTCACGCGCCTCAATCGCTCTCAGGTGGTTGCTGATGGTGGTCTTTGAGCCGGTGTTGCCCAGCTCGGCTCGTATGGCGTCGATGGAGGGGTGAACATTGCGAGCCAGAAGACGTTTACGGGCGTCCTCGACCAGGGGTTGGGTGATGCCGCCTCGGGCCATGATCGTGTCCTTATGTCTATTTCGTACTGTGGTACGTATTATGTAATTACATACTATATACACCAGAAAGATCGTTGGAAAGTACAGCTTTACAGACATGTGATAATCCAGAGTTATCCATTGTGATGCTCATTTCGACGGCTATACTGACCGATGCTCGGTACGATATGACTCGATTTGCCGCCCCGGACCAAGGCCGCACCAGGACATCAAAGATGCACAAACAAGCCGAACCACTCGATCAACACGTGTGCGATGCAATGGCTAAGACGTCCACAAAGATGGTTTCAAAGGCAGACAATGAGGCCGTGTGCGAAGCAGCCGAACGTTGGATAAGGGAAGCGACAAGAACATTGCCGAAATCGGACGACGCTGGTGCGCCCAATGACGGTTGATCGGTACGTTCGGGCTGCTACCCGCGACAATACCCGACGGAGCTACCGATCCGCAGTCGAGCATTTTGAGGTGACCTGGGGTGGGTTTCTGCCCGCAACCGCCGACAGCGTGGCTCGCTATCTCGCCGATCATGCCGAGAGGCTTTCTGCCGCCACCCTGAAGCAGCGCCTGGCGGCGCTGGCACGCTGGCATCGGGACCAAGGGTTTCCAGACCCAACAAAAGCTCCTTTAGTACGCACGGTTCTCAAGGGCATTCGCGAAGAGCATCCGTACCGGCAAAAACAAGCCAAGCCACTGGCCATCATCCAGCTCCAGCAGCTGGATCAGTGGCTGGCCGGACAGATCGCGCAGGCCCGGCAGCACGATTCCGGGCGTCTCGGGGTCTGGTTACGCGACCGGGCCATGGTCTTGCTCGGGTTCTGGCGAGCCTTTCGCAGTGACGAACTCTGTCGATTAACCATTGACGATGTCACGCTGGCCCCTGCTGCCGGTATGTCCTTGTACTTGCGGAGAAGCAAGGGGGATCGTCAGGCCGAAGGTCGCCTGTACAAGGTGCCAGCTCTGAGGCAGTGCTGTCCCGTGGAGGCCTGTCAGGATTGGCTGGACTTTTTGAACCAGCCCAGCGGTGCGCTATTCAGGGCGATTGATCGCTGGGGAAATATTTCCAATACTTCATTGCACCCGAACAGCATCGTGCCGCTGCTGCGCCAGCTTCTGGCCGACGCAGACATTGACGCTGTGGAAGCGTTCAGCAGCCACTCGCTGCGACGCGGTTTTGCCTCCTGGGCCAGTGCTTCCGGCTGGGAAATCAAAGCGCTGATGGAGTACGTCGGTTGGCAGGATACCCAGACCGCCTTGCGATACATTGAAGCTAAATCGCCGTTCGAGCAGGCCCTGATGCAAATCCCAACCCAAGTGGCGTCTTCTGTCGGCCAGCCACGCCTGGCGAGCGTCTCCGAACCGCGACACCGGGCATTAACCGTCCAGCTCACCCTGGAGCCGCAACGTCCTCGCAGCCGGAAACACCACCAGGCCCGCACGGTAATCGAAGCCCATTGCCTGAAACCGTTCGAGATGGAACAGCAGAACAATGGAGACTACCGCATTGAGGTGCCTGCAACGTCGGATGAGCAGCTGGACGAAATGATGGACGACTTGATCGATGAGATACACCGCATTGCGTCCGACAAAGCCTGCTGGGTGGAGACACTGATCACGGACCCGGCCACCGGGCAAGCATGGGATTGAGCCGGTCATGAGTGCTATTCAGGAAACAGCCTACCCACGGTTTCGGACGGATATCCCGCAACAGGAACTTGATGCAGTGTACACGCCGACGGCCGTCGAACAGCGCTGGGCTCGTCGGCGCACCCGGCAGATCCAGGAGCGCTTCTTTCTATTACTGCATCTGAAGGCGTATCAGAAACAGGGTTTCTTCTCCTCGTCGGTCGATTTGCCGGGCGATTTGCGTCGTCACATTGCGCAGTGCCTTGGTCTCGACAAGCAACCGACCAAAGCCCAACGACAACAGTATGATCGGTCTGCCACCCGTAAACGCCATATCCCTTGGATTCGGACCTATGTGGGCAGCCGGACGCTGGACGAGGCGGCTCATGCTTGGCTATCGAGCCAAGCAACGAAAGCCGCCGAGTCCCGCGAGGTGCTGGCCGATATCATCAATATCCTTCTGGAGGAATTAGTGCGTCACCGTTTCGAGATTCCCGGCTTTACGGTGTTATTGAGGCTCGCCAAGGATGCCCGGGCCACCGTCAATGACCGCTGTTACCGGTCCATCGTCAGCGAACTCAACGACGAAACAAAGGCACTGGTCAATGACTTGCTGGTATCGCCACCGGGAATCGAGATCAGCGGTTGGCAACGACTGAAGCGAGAAATCCGCAAGCCGACCAATAAAGAAATCCGGTCCTACCTGCAACACCTCAAGTGGCTGAAGGATATCGTCGAGCAATTGCCGGGTGTCAAATCAATTCCCGTGACCAAGCGGCGACAGTTCGCCCACGAAGCACGAGCGCTGGATGTGGCCAAAATGGCTCGAATCCCTGCGCGTAAACGCTATGCCCTGGCGGTGGTCCTGATCCGGCAACAGTATGCCCAGGCGCTGGATGATACCGCCGAGCTTCTGATCAAGCTGATGAGGCAACTGGAAACCACCGCCCAGCAAAATCTCCTGACCTATCAAATGGAGCAGGCCCAGCGTACCGATCGACTGGTGTCCTGCTTTAAAGACGTGTTGACTGCCATGGAGGCCGAGCCAAACCCGTGGCAATCGCTTCAGGCCGTTATCGGAGACAAGCGCCAGGAGTGGCTGGACGAATGCGAGGAGCATCTGGCCTACGCGGGCAATAACTACCTGCCTTTCATGTTGCGACCGTTTCGAACCAAACGCAGCCTGCTGTACAACTGCCTGGAAATACTCACGTTTCAAAGCACCTCCAGCGACTTACTGTCGATTCAACTGATCGAGTTACTCCGGAAGACCCGTTCATTGAAAGCCGAGACGCTGGATTTGCGGGTCCATGCGCCGGATCTGGTCGAAAGCATCCAGCAGACCAAGTGGACGCTCGAAAAGTGGCGCCGTCTGATTTTCATCCGGCCGGACAGTCTGACGGTTCACCGTAAATATTTTGAATTGGCCGTTTTGAATCTCGTAAAACAGGAACTGAAGTCGGCGGATCTGGCGGTCGTTCACGGAGATCGTTTCGACGACCATCGCGATCAACTGGTGAGCTGGTCGGATTACGAGCAGGAAATCGACCAGTACGGGCTGGAAGTGGAGCTTCCCATCGAACCGAAGGCTCTCAGTCGCCATCTCAAGGATCAATTGACTCAATTCAGCCGCTCGGTGGACGCCGCCTTCCCGGACAACACACACGCCGTGATCGAAGACGGTCGCATAGTCATCAAACGCAGTCAGAAGCAGGGGCTGCCAACAAACTGGCAGGCCCTCGATGACGACATCACACGGCGGCTTGGCACCCGCAGCATCGTCGACGTTCTGGTCGATGCGGAGCGCTGGCTTGGGTTACATCGGGAATTCGGGCCACTGTCAGGCTATGAGGGGCGCGTGGAAAACCCCCGGTTGCGGTTCATCGCTACGCTTTTCTGCTACGGCTGCAATCTGGGACCCTCCCAGACCGCCGACTCCATCAAGCAACTGAACCGTCGCCAGATAGCCTGGCTCAACCTTAACCACGTCACTGAAGACAGGCTAGACCGCGCAATCGTCAAGGTCATCAACGCGTACAAGAAATACGAACTGCCCGGATACTGGGGTACGGGTCGGCGGGCAGCCGCCGATGGCACCAAATGGAATCTTTACGAGCAAAATCTGCTCAGCGAATACCACATCCGCTATGGCGGCTACGGCGGCATCGGTTACTACCACGTCTCGGACACCTATATCGCGCTGTTCAGTCATTTCATCCCCTGTGGGGTTCACGAGGCGGTGTACATCCTTGACGGACTGCTTGAGAACCGGAGCGATATCCAGCCGGATACCTTGCACGGTGATACGCAGGCCCAGAGCTATCCCGTTTTCGGGCTGGCGTACCTACTGGGGATCAAGCTGATGCCGCGTATCCGGAATATCAAGGATCTGAACTTCTACCGGCCCGACAGGCGGTTCCGTTACGCGCATATCGAAGAGCTGTTCAACGGTCATATAGACTGGGCGCGGATTGAACGACACCTCCCGGATATGTTGCGTGTGGCCGTGTCCATCAAGCTTGGTAAAATTACGGCATCAACGATCCTGAGGCGGCTGGGAACCTACAGCCGCAAGAACAAACTGTATTTCGCCTTCCGGGAGCTGGGTAAGGTCGTGCGGACCGGTTTCCTGTTGAACTACATCGACGATGTGGAATTACGTCAGACCATTCACGCCGCAACCAACAAGAACGAGCAGTTTAACGGGTTTGCAAAATGGAGTTTTTTTGGTGGCGAGGGCATCATTGCGGCCAACCTCCGGCACGAACAGCAAAAGGTGGTGAAGTACAACCACCTGGTGGCGAATATGCTTATCTTACACAACGTCGAAGCCCTCAGCCGGGTGTTACGCGATATGGCAGCGGAAGGGATCGCCATCACCGAAGATGTCCTGAAAGCGCTATCGCCGTACCGAACCCGTCATATCAATCGTTTTGGAGATTACACATTGAACTTTAGACGTCCGGTAGGGCAGCAGTTGTTTGATTTGAAACTTGCTGAGCTTACCCCTCAAGGGACGGCCGGTGATCAGGTTAACCCCAAACATGAGCCGAAAAATACGGGCTAAACTACAACTAATTCATTTGGTTAGGGGTGTTTTTAGACTATTTTTCACGTTTGTCTGCCAACCCTCATACTGGTGGTGCAGATGCTGTCATAAAGGAGCTAATTGAATTTGAGAGCGATGAAAAGGGACTTAGCCTTAACCACTGGAAGAGTGCGCTTTTCCAATGTCTGGTGGAGGACGAGTGGTTCTGCAATGAAGGCTTGCTTTCTGATGACTAACGAAACGGAATTGGAGTGGCTACGTACGTCCTGACAAACCTACATCTTGGTAAGCCGATCAATTCCTCCATGCCAACTGCAGGAATGAGGTCACTGGTAGTTGCGACCATTCCATAGAGACTACAGGCAGAACTGGACTTACTCGGGAGCCGGGTTGAAACGGTCGTTTAGATCGCGGCAGTCCTAACCGAACACAGTCAGCTTTGAGGATACCTCACACAGGTATAAAGCAACTTCCAGAATTGCTTGAGCGGGGCAGCCAGATTGGCTTCCACCAGGGAATGGTCGACCCATCAAATCTTTCTACGCCTTGGATACGACGTCGAGGTTTACTAGCCAAGTCAGGAAAGGCTGACTCAACAACGAATACGCAACTAGAACAGTGGGTAAGTCGAATTTCCTCTAAATTGAATCATTTCTCCGCAAAGTGTAATTGCCAATAGTTCCAGCCCGGTTTCTCGGCCCCATATCATATTTAACATAATATACATTATGCGCAGTAGGATATGCTTTCAATTAACATTATTACGGATTTTCTGTTTACCCTCACCTCGCCTGCGAGCGGCTTACCAGGAGCTTATTCGATGAGCAAAACCGGCCAGGCACGCGTACTCACGCCCGAACAGTTCGCCCACCTCTTGCGTAAGATCAAAGAGCATCGCTACCCGGAAAAGAACACCGCGCTGATTCAGATAAGCTTCAAGCTCGGATTGCGAGTTCAGGAAATTGCGCTTCTCCAGATAAAGGACGTCGCCGAGCTCGGCCCTGAAAGCTCTGGTCAGCGATCTTTCAAACTGAAAGAAATTCTGGCGTTGCCTGCGGCTTACACTAAAGGTGCCGATGCGTTAAAGCGATCCAAATCTGCGTACCAGCGGCGTCGAATCAGTTTTAGTGTTCACGATTTTCACCAGCTCGTTAAGCGGATTGAAACGATGGCCATAGCAGGCGCCGAGATAAACCCCGAGGATTTTCATCCTGAGGTTAAAAAACATCGTGGTAAATCGCGTGATCTTCCGATGAACGATGCTGCACTCAGAGGCGCTCTAGAAAATTTTTTAACGATTCGTCTAGCAGCATATCCTTTCGCCAAAAGGACTGATCCTCTATTTCTGACTCAGAAAGGAGGCTCATACTCTCCCAATACTCTTCAGGAACACCTTGCGCTGATGCAGAGGCAATGGGCCGGTATTGAACGAGCCAGCTCCCACAGCGGCAGGCGAACTTTGATGACAAATATCATTCATGAGCAAAAGAAGTCAGTTAAGGTCGCACAAAAAATTGCTGGGCATGTTTCGCCATCAACGACACTGATTTATGAAGAGCCGCCTGAGGATTCCCTGAAGGACGCGCTGCAGGATGTCGGATACCTATATGATGGTTAGTAAATCATTTCTGAAGAGAAAGCCCTCTACGATGCCATTTACAAGGGGAGTTTCGTCCCAGACGCTATCCAATGCCAAGCCATTATTTTCGAGCAGAATTACCAGGCCTATGGTTTCTTTCAGGCGAGGATTGCGTCAGCCCGAAATAAAAATCACTTTGATCCGATGACATTTAAATTCGCTTCGGTCATTTTCTTAATAAAAAGAGATGTGCAGCCGAGAAGTTTGAGCATCTCATCCGTAGTCTGGTTAACGCTTATTCCCGGTTGAACAATAGAAACTTCGAGATTGAGTTTCGACGCTCTCGATCTATTTTTGATAAGCGTTAGGTCTCGGAGATCGCCTTTCAAGAATCGAGTAGCACCTTCACGGTTCCAAAGACTTTCTCGGTGCTTGAGGTGTTTGTACAGATGAAGCATTCCATTATGCTTCCAGTGTATGGAGCGTTGAGCTTGCCCACAAACCTCATACAAATCTTTAAGTCTCGCTCCAGGATCAGCGGCTCCTGAGTATTTACAATGAATGAGATGTAACACAATCTGTTGGTCTAGTACTTTTATTGCGACGAGATCCGCGGCTTCCCCTTTACCGTCGTCATCAATAATAACGTCATAATCTTCTTTTATTTCTAAAAATGAATGGTACTGAACTGAGTCAGATTTTCGTCCTCGACCCATAGATTCAGACCTTATGTTTACAGTTGACCAGTCTCTAACCTCAATCTCTTTGGAGTCGTACAATCCAACGCTTTCCTTTATTTGAACGAGCCATTTGTTGTATGAAAAAGCACCGTCAACATACTGCACTAGCACTGGGTCTCGATGCATGTATTCGCTGAAATCTATGTAATCTGAATTTCCGATCTTGATGTACAGCTCTGGCCCATCTATCAGTTCGTAGTTGAAGCCTGGAGATTCCTCGAAAATCGTTAATCTGTAGGTTGAAGACAATTCCTCAGTGAATACGGAAATAAGGATTTCTCCGCACTCTTCTCGTTGTTCCAACGCTATATCCACAAGGTAAAAAGGCTCTTGTTCTGTTCCGAAGCAAAGGTCAACGCGTTCCTCATAAGTTGAAAGGATCTGCTCTCCCCATTGGACAGAGATTGCCCACGCCGAGTGATACTTCGTTATAGCCTCGGGTCTCAAAAAGTCTCTCGTTATGTTGTCTTCGTCCATGCCACCTTTGGCAACCTTGTCCCAAGCCCCTTTAACCCAATCTGACCAATCTGCCAGCGATCCGCTTTTCTGAGGAGACCAAATTTTGCCTTTCTTTTGGGAGCATCCCCAAACGACGCATTCGCCATCTTCATAACCTCTGGCTGCAATGTTGCTTAAGCTGCTTTTTGAAGCCTCGATTTGGGTTAGGCCATCTGTAACATTTGGGCCAAAAAACTGCGTGAAGCTTATTGCCCCAACCTGGGAGGCGCCCAAATTTCTCACCAACGGAAACTCAATGCCATTAAGGATATTGAAGATTTTTTTGCCCGAGACTGGCTCGCAATTCGATCCACAAATTTGTTGTGCAAGCTGTTCTACCCGGAAAGCCTTGTAATCGCTCGAAAACACAAAGAGAGCATTCCGCGCTGGGTCCCACTGAGCAATCAGGAGCTTAAATGCTGTATCACTCAAATTGCGGTATGTGCCCCATTTGACCGGGCTATTCTGAACTCCGAGAACAACGAGGATGTTTTCCTTCGCTGAAATTGAGTGCCAATAGTTGTCAAAGCTGCCCATGACGTCGACGAAGTTATTAGGAAGCCAATCCTCACAATTGGCGTCAAACAAAACCGCAGAATATGAGGGGGTCAAGTTCCACAAAGAGATGTGATCGCTCAAATCTCCGGCGCCATCTTTTAATGAATCAACTACTTCTTGTAGTTGGATTTCTCGATCGATGCGGCTCTCGGAAAGTCGTCGCAGAACAGAATCCCAGTCTGCCCCCTGGGCGTAAAGTCTCTGAAGGCTGCCCTCTACGCTCGGGTCTGCAGTATTTAAAACAACGGAGGAGTCTCCGACGTTTGATTTAGATGCGGCCCTAGTAAAGCGGCCGATGAACTGCAAGGCAATCGCAAGACTCTTATGTATGTCGTGTATCGCAGCCACTTTAAGATTGGGCAGGTCATAGCCCTCCCCTAACATATCTACACAAACCACTATACGGGATCGACGATTTAACAAATGCTCCAGACATTCACTATTTCTGGCTTTTGAATAGGTGGAATGAACTACTATTGGATGATGATGAGGAGCAACTTTTCGGTAGATCGAAACAAGATCGTTGGCACGTGATTTAGATTTCGCTCGGGCCATGAGTAAATGATCGTAGCCTGCTTCTATATCTCTATCTAGCAGCGCTACCGCTTTCGTGGCAATAGCCTCATCTGCAGTATCCTGTTGAAACTCTTCAACAGAATTTAGAATGATAGGTTTAAAATATCCGGCCCTTTGAGCCTCACCCATCGTAAAGTTGAATATGATTTTTCCTCCTAAAGCTTGTCTGTCGTTCCTGAAAGGCGTCGCTGTAAACTGCATCACTACTTTTTCAGAGAAGTAATCTCGAATCTCTGACCAAGACTTGGCGGATACATGGTGTGCTTCGTCGATAAAAAGGTAGGAACAGCGCCGACATAGCTCCTTTGTCGAGGAAATATCTCCACTCTGAAGGGAGTTTGGTGTAGCGATGATGACGTTGGCACATGATGCTAGCTCACTTGCGGCGTTTTTGCTTTTAAGACCCTTGGTCAATTTCGCTACATAGGGAGGACTGGAATCCGTCCCAACCACTCCCAGCTCAGGTAGGCACCCAAAATTGAGAAATTTTTCGAATAATTGTTCACGAAGGGAATTGGACGGGACAACTAACAGTATTGGAGACAAACGAAGGTAAACCATGGCCGCAATCATCGTCTCAGTCTTGCCTGTACCCGTTGGCAGGACGACGGTTGCCGGCTGAACCTTTTCGTCTGTCGAGAAATGAGCCGCTATGGAGTGTAGAGCTCCTAATTGTGGTCGTCGCAGACCTGAAACTTCAGCTGCGGGGTCATCTTCTATGAAATGAAAGCCACCCTTCCAGGTTTCTAAGATCTCGTGTGGACTGTGATCGGCAGTACATGAATATTGAACCCATACAAACTCTGTATCTTCGTCTATGTCCTTTATGTCACAACTATTTTTAAATCTTAGGCAGGGAACATTCTCTGGTATCTTGGGTTTTCTTCTCCACTGAACTAAATAAATTGTGTCGAAGGGTGGCGCTAGATCGCTGGTAAGCTTGAGCAGTCCTTTATTTCCGCCGTCTTCAACGGAAACGTTGATAGTCATCCGCAAACTTCCGAATCTTTCGATCAAATTACCTTCGATTTTTCGGGAGCAAACTTTGTGTTCGGGGAGTGTCAATGTCACATGCATGTTTGGAAACAGCCCCATTTTTCGACACCTTTTGAGCGAGATGAATTGAATTCATTGAGACGGATGGGTGAGCAGGTTGACCCGGTCACTGATGCATACGGGTATTGGGCGTTGATAATATTTTCGATGCAAAAAGCTCCAGTAGGTATTTCGGTGACTCTGTAATCTAAATGCTTGGCGGAGCGTCTGAGGCTGGCTATCCGAGATCAACAGCTGATCGTTTCGCCCATAGGAGCTGGAAATGTTTTCTCTAATCCGTCCTAGCCTTTCGGCGGGAACGGATCATTTCCGTACGAATCTCTCTCTCGTATTCGCCCGTCGCGGCCATGAATCAACACTTCGCTCTCCTGTCTCCGAGCAATCTGCCGTGCCGCTGCGGCTGCCTCGGCTTGGGTCGCGTGGTGTGATGTGTCGCGGGTGTTGCCTTCGCCCCTGACGGCCCACCCATTTTCTCGCTGCACGACATGCTGGTTTTTCCTTGACATTGTGCTTATCCCTCTTTTCAGACGACATAAAAGTGTAAACACAAAACATCACAAAACACAAGATATAGTGTTTTTGTGTAAAAATATGGCCATATTTATGGTGCCAGTAAAAATCTTAGTGGAAGTCGACGCCTTCGAGAAAATGCGCCCCGTCAAAGGTCAGCACGTTGGTGTAGACCTCAGTCGACTCCACGCTGCGATGGCCTAAGAGCTGGCTTACAAACTTCAACGGCCGCCCGTGCAGGAGCAGGTGCACCGCAAAGCTGTGTCGAAAGGTATGGCACCCGATCTTGAACGGTGGCTCTGCCCCACTCCGCTCGATCAGCCGATCAATGCTGGCGCTGACCGCCTGGCGTGTGATCGGAAAGATACGCTCGTCTTTTCGGAATTTTCCCATGTAGAGATAGCTGTGCAGCCGTTTTTGAAGATCCCGTTCCAGTATCGGAATGTAGCGTTTGGGGGAGCGTTGCAGGCTGCGTTTACTCGGTCGGCCGGGCCCCTGTTTTAACGTTTTCAAGATCACGCCGAATTCGTAGTCGTCGTCCTGAAAGCTCGCGGGGGTGATTGCCAGCACCTCAGAGATGCGGGCCCCGGTCGTCCACATTAGATCGAGGATCAGGTTGTGCATGGGATTGGTTTCGTATTCCAGCAACTCCAGCACTTCCGGTTTTAGAAGGTACTTCGGCATCTCATCTAGGGTTTCCAGCAGTAAGGGACGCTTTGCGACCAGCCGCTTCCAATCAATCGTCACTTCCTGAATGGGAAAGTCCACCAAAGGCCGCTCCTCAAAGTCAAACAATCGTTTGCTTGGGCGGCGCCGAGGAAAAGGGGTAGCTTTGTTGAGATGTGTAGACATTACCCCTCCACAACTCTGTCCAAATTCTTGAGATAAATAGGGCCGAAAAAGGACCCTATTCCGGTCTCTTAAGTATGGAGAAAGTCCGGCCGAATGCCAGGAATGCGAGCATTTGACAGGCTATGGACAAGCGTCAACGAGCGTCTAAAGTGACAGGAACTGACGAGAAAAGAGGTCGTCACGACCTCGGGGTCCGATTCTCAAGCTGTAGGGAAGGAAGCGATCATGCCCGATCTGCTCGGGCCCAATGCCAATGACGACGCCGAACGGCAACTGGCGACTCCGGGCGAAAAAGTTGGTCGGTGGAGGTTCAAAACTGAAGCTATGGTCGCAAAGCGGACATTCGGGTAGGACGATTAACGCCCGCAGCACCGGGACAGTTGGAGCGCTAGCGGAAACTTTGTCCGAGTGACTGCGTTTGTTATGTGGTGTCGCAACTTTAGTTTCCCTGAGAACTAAGCCAACTTCATGATCAGCTTTTCCAATTGATCTATGGTCGTTCCCCATCCTTCCTTAAACCCCATGTCTAGGTGTTTATTGCTGTCCTCGGGGTTTTTATGCAAAGCCTCAGCAGTATACTTGGTGCCGCTACCAGCATCTTCCAAAGTAATAATCGCGGTCATCGACAACCAGGGATCATTTGGTTTCCACCCCTCGGTTAAAACAGTCGTGAAAACAATCCGCTCTAAAGGGACAATTTCCAAAAAACAACCCTCTACATGAGGCTGAAATTCTTCACCATTTTCGCTCATGAGGGTTTCAAAACCGCCTCCTGGTGACATATCCATTTTGACGACTTTGCATGTGATCGGTTCTGGAATCCACCATTTCTCAAAATGCTCTTTTTCACTCCAAGCTTTCCAGACCGTAGATCGTGGGGCCTGGATGATGCGAGAAATAGTAAGTTTAGAGTTTTCGTTATTCATCTTTATGCTCCTTAGATCCAAGTCATTCTGCGTGCTCAGTAAGCCGGTCGGTGCGACCCTCCCAGAGGGTTCGCTGCTCTGATAGCCACTCTTCGGCAGCTATTAGCTGGCTTGGTTTTATCTCACATGTCCGAGTACGCCCCGTTTTCTAAGAGCTTGAGCATCTTGCTAATCAATCCGGAATCGTAGCCGTCGCCGATGAAACTGGGCGGAGTGGGCAACTTTTATTGGCTGGGAATAATCAGCTTTTGGAATCAACCTTGTTGATGGTGCCCTGAGCCACCGCAACCGTACGTTCGCCGGCTTCTCCAACGGCAATGACTTTGCACTGGCAAACCGCCTGGTTTCTTCCTGACGATACAACGGTAGCTCTGGCGAGGAGCATGTCTCCAATCGCCGGGCGGAGGTAATTGATTTTGTACTCGGACGTGACGGAATCGCCAAGGACTGATCCCCCAGCGTAGGTCAACGCGTTATCAGCCAAGTAACTGAGGACGCCTCCATGCACAAAGCCATGCTGTTGTTTCAACTCCGGCCTGATAGTGAGTGACAAAACGACAGTGCCAGACTCAAAGACCTCCAGCTCGGTACCGAGCAGAGCGCTGAATGCTTGATTGTTAAGTATTTTCTTACCCAACTCCAGTAACTCACTCATTAAAATATGGCTCCAAAGATAGGCCGCCTGCCACACTTTGCATTGGCAGCTGTTTGCTAGGGTTTCTCCAGAAGTAGACGAAATGGACTCGGAGTTTGTGACAGGTTAAATGCCGTACTCACGCTCCACCTTTGCCACCCGCACTCGAAAATCCTTGTACCACTTTTGGTGGCCAAGCCGTTGAGCTTCGCGATGCTCGGCATTCCTCTTCCAATTAGCGATGGACTCCAGGCTCGCCCAGTACGACACAGTGATACCCAAATCCTCCCTTACGGATTCCATGCCCAAAAATCCCGGCTGGGACGCCGCCAACTCCCCCATGCGATCAGCCATATCCCCGTAACCCTCGTCCCCTTTGGTTCGGTGACTGCTGAAAATGACAGCGTAATATGGTGGTTCAGGAGTTTTGGCAATACCCGACATATAGGATCCTCCAATTTTCGATGTGTTATGAAGCTGTGACGCTAAAGACAGCGCTGGCCCTGGCGATACGTTTTGATCCGACATAAAAGAAGCAATTTGCGAAAGCATTGCTGCGCCCGACTTTCTGAACGTCCGTATGAGCTTCAATCCAGTCGCCTTTCCTCGCCTTTTCCACGTAATCCACGACCTGACTTACAGTAACCATTGGCGTCGGCGGCTTCGTGGAAAACGCCGCGCCGTATCCCATGGCGATATCAGCTAATGTGCCGAAAACGCCCCCATGGATTAGTCCACGAGAATTGCAGTGCTTGTCTTCGGCTAATAAACCAATAATCAAGCCACAGGAATCCGCTCTCTGGTAAATGGGGCCCAGCAAATCTGTGAAAGGGCTGGTACGTGAAATTGGCTCAAAGCCATTTGGCATTTTTGTCATACACGATTCCTCTAATAGCTCTTAACGTTTGCCATCACCGAATGCAAAGACGACGCGAAGCAGAGTTTTTGACTGCCGGTGTATGGCCTGGTTAGAAGTTTTTCAGTTCCGCTGAATAGTTGACGCGAACGCTGCAGCTCCAAACAGAGCCCCACCACCGAGTTTGTTTAGCCTTCTTCGGGGCTCAAAGCCTTGGATTCTATGACGCACTATTCCTGCGAAAAGCGCGAAAGAGGTGATGGTTATGGATACGATCCCGGGTTCTACCCCGTTACTGCGGACATTCCTAAAAAGAGGCACACTGTGCCAAAGGAGTGTTCATGTCCAGACGCAGAAAATATAGCCCAGAGTTCAAACGCGAAGCCATCGCCTTAACCCGGCAACC
>Ga0208299_1000049_pt1 | contig 113444 bp, 116 predicted proteins | sample 15_taG_FD_184089 | JGI IMG/M metagenome (GOLD analysis project Ga0208299, IMG submission 184089) | Marine viral communities from the Subarctic Pacific Ocean - 15_ETSP_OMZ_AT15312 metaG (SPAdes) (version 2) | ecosystem: Environmental > Aquatic > Marine > Oceanic | place: Pacific Ocean... | reverse complement strand
TGACGACCATAGCGAGTGGGAACCACCTGAATCCATGCCGAACTCAGAAGTGAAACCACTCAGCGCCGATGGTAGTGTGGGGCTTCCCCATGTGAGAGTAGGTCATCGTCAGGCTCTTAAATATAAAGAACCCCCGTCACGAAAGTGGCGGGGGTTTTTTATATTTAAGATACGATGAACTCCTCTCCCTACAAGGCCATGTGACCGCCGATGCTCCGCAGGAGCCAGGCGGAGGCGCAGAAGGCGTCGCGAAGCGATCGCGAGCACCGCTCGCGACCTAAAGTAGGTCAGCCCACGCCAAGCCTCCGCTACCGGCAAAGCGACCTAAGTAGCTCAGCCCCACTCCAAACCTCTCTGGAATCCTGCCGGCCGGCAGAGCCGGCCTTTCGCGGGCAAGGCCCGCTCCCACAAGCCCCACTCCCCAAACACCTTTCTTCCCCAGGGCCACCCCAAAACCCCCGATTTTCCCTCACCACCCTTTATCCCATGCCCATGTATCTCTATGCTCAGTAAGTTACGTCGGTGATTGGAGGCTCTATGCAGTGGGTGAAGGCCTTTGTGGCCGGTTTTCTGGCTACCCTGGTGTTCCATCAAGGCCTGCTGGCGCTGCTCCATGCCGCGGCGGTGGTGCCGGTTTCTCCTTATAACTGGGCGCCGTCCGCGCCGTTGGGCGTGCCCGCCGTGTTGTCGCTGGCGTTCTGGGGCGGCGTCTGGGGTCTGCCGTTATGGTGGCTGATCCGCTTTAAGCCGGCCCACCTCTACTGGTCGGTGGCCGTTCTGTTCGGCGCCATCGCGCCCACCGTCGTCGCCATGCTTCTGGTATTCCCCATGAAAGGTATCCCGGTCAGCGCCACCACCTGGGTCGGCGGCTTTATGCTGAACGCGGCCTGGGGTCTCGGGGTCGCGGTGTTCATGGGGCCGGTGTTCCGGGCCTATCCGATGGCCCCGGAAATGATCGTTAAATAAAACAGCGGCCGCGGCGCCGCGCCGGCGCCCGCCGTATTAACTCGTGTTTTTGGTTTGGGAAAAGGTGATCACTATGACGAATGACAATAATGCCGCCATGAAGACCCCCGTCCAGGCGCTGGAAGACCGCCGCCGTCAGCAAGGCGACAGTGTTGCCATGGTCCAGCCGCTGGGTGGCGACCAGGTGCGCCGCTATACCTGGAACGAGGTGGCCGACGAGGCCTACCGCATGGCCGCCTATCTCAAGGCCGAAGGCATTCAGGCCGGCGACCGCGTGGCGCTGGTCTCCAAAAACTGCGCCGAGTGGATCATCGCCGACCTGGCGATCTGGGTCGCCGGCGGCGTCAGCGTGCCGCTGTACCCGACCCTGTTGGCGGATTCCGTACGGCTTATTCTCGAGCACAGCGAGTCCAAGCTGCTGTTCGTCGGCAAGCTGGATGACTGGGGCATGATGAAGGACGGCGTGCCCGAGGGCGTCAAACAGGTGGCGTTCTCGCTGGCGCCGGACGAAGTGCGCGGCAAGGTGCCGGTATGGACCGACATCGTCGCCAAGCAGGAGCCGCTCGCCGAAGCCGCATCCCCGGGGCCGGACGATCTCGCCACCATCATCTATACCTCCGGCACCACCGGCGTCCCCAAAGGGGTAATGCACCAGTACAAGAGCATGTCCGCGGTGGGCGCCAAGGTGATCCAGGTCTACAACCTGGAACCTTCGGACCGGATGATTTCCTACCTGCCGCTGTCCCACGTGGCCGAGCGGGCCGCCGTGGAAATGGCGCTGCTGTACGTGGGCAATACCGTCTACTTCGCCGAGTCGCTGGACACCTTCGGCGAGGACATCAAGCGCGCCAAGCCCACCCTGTTCTTCGCGGTGCCGCGTATCTGGTCCAAGTTCTACCAGAAAGCCTCCGAGGCGCTGCCGCCCAAGAAGCTCAATACGCTGCTCAAGATTCCGCTGCTCAACAAGGTGATCAAGAAGAAGGTGCTCGGCGCCATGGGCCTGGACGAATGCCGCGTGGCGCTGTCCGGTGCCGCGCCGCTGTCCACGGACATCATTTCCTGGTTCAACAAGATGGATCTGGAAATCCTGGAAGTGTACGGCATGACGGAAAACTTCGGCTGGTCGCACACCACCGAGCAGGGTGATCAGCAGATCGGCTGGGTCGGCACCCCCAACGACGGCGTTGAATGCCGCATCGGCGAGGCCGGCGAGGTGGAAGTGCGCAGCGTCGCCAACATGAGCGGCTACTACAAGCAGGCCGACCTGACCGCCGAGGTGCTGACCGAGGACGGCTGGCTGAAGACCGGCGACGTGGGCGAGATCGACGGCCGCGGCCGTCTTCGCATCACCGGCCGGATCAAGGAGATCTTCAAGACCGAGAAGGGCAAGTACGTGGCGCCGGCGCCGATCGAAAACCGGCTCGCCAGCCAGCCCGGCGTGGAGCTCGCCTGCGTCATCGGCGCCAACATGGCGCAGCCGATCGCGCTGCTCAACCTCACCCCCGAGGAGCAGGAAAAGCTCAGCAAGGGTACTGAGAAAGAGCACTTCACCCAGTCACTGAACGCCTTGCTTGAGAAGGTGAACAGCCAGATCGACGCCCACGAGCGCCTCAACGCCCTGGTGGTCTGCAAGACTCCCTGGACCGTGGAGAACGGCCTGATTACGCCGACCCTCAAGCTCAAGCGCAACGAGATCGAGAAATACTACGAGGCGGACCTGCCCACCTGGGCGGCGTCCCGTGGTGTGATCTGGGAGCAGTAATCGTTGAAGGATTCCGATCCGGACCTGCATCTGATCCGGTTGCTCGCCGACGGCCGCTTCCACTCCGGAGGTGACCTCGGTGAGGCGCTCGGTGTCTCCCGCGCCGCCATCTGGAAACGTCTGCAGCGGGCCGCCGAGGCCTACGGTCTGTCCGTGGAGTCGGTGCGCGGCAAGGGCTACCGTCTTAGCCGGGCGCTGGATCCGCTCGATCCGGCGGCCCTCGAGGAGGCCCTGCGCGGCCGCGCCGAGCTTCACTTTCAACCCGTGACGCAGTCCACCAACGCCGACGCCATGGCCCTGGCGGCGGACGCCGGCGGGCCAGTGGTGGTGACCACGGAGTACCAGAGCGCCGGGCGCGGCCGGCGCGGCCGGCAGTGGCAATCGCCGTTCGGCGCCAACCTCTATTTGAGCGTGCTGTACCAGCTGTCCGGAGGCTTCTCGTCGCTGGGCGGGTTGAGTCTCGCCGCCGGGGTGGCCGTAGGCCGGGCCCTGGCGGACACCGTGCCGGAGCTGGGGCTGGGCCTGAAGTGGCCCAACGACCTGCTGGTGGACGGCGCTAAGCTGGGCGGCGTTCTGATTGAGCTGGCCGGCGAGATGGAGGGGCAGGTCCAGGTGGTGGTGGGCGTCGGCATCAACGTGGCCATGAGCGACCACCAGGCCGAGGCCATCGACCAGGACTGGACGGACCTGCGCCGCGCCAGCGCGGCGCCGCCGGACCGCACGCGGCTGGCCACCGCCGTGGCCGGCGAGCTGCTCACCATGCTTGACCGGTTCGCAGTGGACGGCTTCGCGCCGTTCACGGCGGCCTTCGATCAAATGGACGTCTGCCGGGACCGGCCGGTGGTGATTCATACTGGCGCCGGTCAGCGCACCGGGGTGGCCCGGGGCGTGTCCGAGGACGGCGCCCTGCGGGTGGAAATAGACGGAGAGATCCATTACATGCACGGCGGCGAAGTGAGCTTGAGATTACAATGAAGTTGTTCGTGGACGTGGGGAACACCGCCTTGAAATGGCGCCGCCGTGGGGCGGACGGGACCGTGCAGGGCGGCGCCGCCCACGGCCGTGACTGGCCCCGGGCCCTGCAGGCGCCGCTGGACGCCGGCGCGGCCGGATTCGAACAGATCTGGGTGGCGTCGGTGGCCGGCGCGGAAGCGGATGAGCGCATCGGCGCCTTGATCGAGGCGCGTACCGGGGTGCCCCCGCGGTTCTACTACTCCCGGCAGGAGGACTTCGGGGTCAGCAACTGCTACCCGGAGCCGCGCCGGCTGGGCGTGGACCGCTGGGTGGCCCTGGTGGAGTGCTGGCAACGCTTCGGTGCCGGCATCATTATCGATTGCGGCAGCGCCCTCACCATCGACGCGATTGATGGCGAGGGCCGTTTTCTGGGCGGCTACATCGTGCCGGGCCTGGGCATGCTGCGCAGTGCGCTGCTGCGCGACACCGCCGACGTCCACGTGGACCAGGCCCGCCCCCGCCTGACGCTGGGGCGCTCCACCGGGGAGTGCGTCCATAACGGCCTCCTGCGCATGTCTGTGGCGTTCGTCACGGATGTGGTGGTTGAACTGCGTGAACGCCTTCCGGATACTTGCAAGGTATTGGTGACCGGCGGCGACGCGGACGAGCTCAGCTCCGCCTTTTCCTTTGAATTCATGCATTTGCCCGACCTGGTGCTGGACGGTCTGGAGCGGGTGGCGGCACGTCAATAATAAAGCTTGGGGGCGACAGTCGGTGCGATGGGTCTTTTACAGCCTTCTGGTGGTGAACCTGGTCTACCTGGGCTGGCAGCTGGTATCCGACGCCGTTTGGGGTGGCGGATCATCGGCCATTATTGAGCGCGCCGACGCCGGTGAGTCTGCCGACGCTCCCGCTCTGCGGCTGTTGAGCGAGGCGCCGCAGCCGGACCGGGCCCTGCGCCCGGACGCACCGGCGCGCCCGGGGTTGTGCCCGGTGGTCGGGCCCTGGTCGGCCCGCGGCGAGGCGGAGCGCGCCCGCGTGCAGCTGGAAGCGGCCGGGTTGGCGGCAACGATCCGCGCGGTGACGGTTCAGAAAGACCACCTCAACTGGGTTTACCTGCCCCCCTACGACAGCCGCGAGCGGGCCCTGGAAGTGCTCAGCGAGCTGCAGTCCCGGGGCGTGGACAGCTTTATCGTCAAGGCCGGGGAGGACGCCAACGCCATTTCCCTGGGCTATTTCACCAGCGAGGAGTCCGCCGAAGGGCTGCGCGTGAAAATGCATAATGCCGGTTATCCGGCCTTTGTGCGTGAGACCTCGCGGCCGGTGACCGAATACTGGTTGTACATGCCGGAAAGGGCGGACGGCGCCGCGGCGCTGGAGGATTTTCTGGTCGGCAACCCGGCGGTGAGCCGCGATCGGGTGGCCTGCCGGACCCCGGCACGACAAAACGGATAATCGCCGCGGCAATCATTGCACCCCCGATGGGCTTTCTATAGAATGCGCAGCCCTTATGCTGCTGGCGTAGCTCAGTTGGTAGAGCAGCTGATTTGTAATCAGCCGGTCGGGGGTTCGACTCCTCTCGCCAGCTCCACTTTACGCTCGCTAAGAGCTTGAAAATCCCTGAAAAGATGTTGACAAGGGGTTGGGGCGTAAAGAGAATGTAGGCCCTTTTCTGGAGGGGTTCCCGAGTGGCCAAAGGGATCAGACTGTAAATCTGACGCGAAAGCTTCGGAGGTTCGAATCCTCCCCCCTCCACCAGATTTAAGCCGACAGGCTGGCAGGCATAGGAAGGTTCGCGGGCATAGTTCAACGGTAGAACCTCAGCCTTCCAAGCTGATGATGCGGGTTCGATTCCCGCTGCCCGCTCCAGGCTGTGGTGACAATTTGGATGCCTGACAAGGCAATATGAAGTTTACGCTCATGTAGCTCAGTAGGTAGAGCACACCCTTGGTAAGGGTGAGGTCACCGGTTCAAATCCGGTCATGAGCTCCAATTTCCGGGCCCGGGTAGAACCCGGGTCCGGCTTCATGTGTCTTGGTGGTGCCCGGGTGGCCCGCGATATTGCGGTCCGTATTGTGTTTTTCCAGGCAGACGCGCCGTTCAGACGGGGATGCACAACCAAGTTGAGAGGTAGAGAGTCGTGGCAAAGGAAAAGTTTGAACGTAACAAACCGCACGTAAACGTAGGCACCATCGGTCACGTTGACCATGGTAAAACCACGCTGACCGCCGCTCTGACGCGGGTCTGTTTCGAGACCTGGGGCACTGGTTCCGCGAGCGCGTTCGATTCCATCGATAACGCGCCGGAAGAGCGTGAGCGCGGTATCACCATCGCGACCTCCCACGTTGAGTACGACTCTCCGAAGCGTCACTACGCGCACGTTGACTGCCCGGGTCACGCCGACTACGTGAAGAACATGATCACCGGCGCGGCGCAGATGGACGGCGCGATCCTGGTGGTGAGCGCGGCCGACGGCCCGATGCCGCAGACCCGCGAGCACATCCTGCTGTCCCGTCAGGTCGGCGTTCCGTTCATCGTTGTGTTCCTGAACAAAGCGGACATGGTGGACGACGAAGAGCTGCTCGAGCTGGTTGAGATGGAAATCCGCGAGCTGCTCAGCGACTACGACTTCCCGGGCGACGACACCCCGATCATCACCGGTTCCGCGCTGAAGGCGCTGGAAGGTGACACCAGCGACATCGGCATGCCGGCGGTAGCCAAGCTGGTGGAGTGCCTGGACGAGTACATCCCGGAGCCGGAGCGCGCCGTGGACCAGCCGTTCCTGATGCCGATCGAGGACGTGTTCTCCATCTCCGGCCGCGGTACCGTGGTAACCGGTCGTGTGGAGCGCGGTATCATCAAGGTGGGTGACGAGATGGAAATCGTGGGCATGAAAGACACCATGAAGACCACCTGCACCGGCGTTGAGATGTTCCGCAAGCTGCTCGACGAAGGTCGTGCCGGCGAGAACGTGGGCGTGCTGCTGCGCGGCACCAAGCGTGACGAAGTAGAGCGTGGCCAGGTACTGGCGAAGCCGGGCTCCATCACCCCGCACACCAAGTTCGAGGGTGAGGTGTACGTGCTGAGCAAGGATGAGGGCGGCCGTCACACCCCGTTCTTCAACGGCTACCGTCCGCAGTTCTACTTCCGGACCACCGACGTGACCGGCGCTTGCCAGCTGCCGGAAGGCACCGAGATGGTGATGCCGGGCGATAACGTGCAGATGAGCGTCGAGCTGATCGCACCGATCGCCATGGAAGAAGGCCTGCGCTTCGCGGTCCGCGAAGGCGGCCGCACCGTTGGCGCCGGCGTGGTGTCCAAGATCATCGAGTAAGACAGTTAGTGTGTTGATGGCCGGGGCTTTCATGCCCCGGCTGTTGCATTTGTAAAGTTACAGGCCAGTAGTTCAATTGGTAGAGCACCGGTCTCCAAAACCGGCTGTTGGGGGTTCGAGTCCCTCCTGGCCTGCCAAATTTCCCAGAGCTGCCATTCGGGCGGCGGGGTGCATCGGCAGATGACTGAGAAAGCACAAGGGCAGTCTGGCTCCTCCTCCGTTCTGGAGGGCATCAAATGGCTGGTGGTGGCTGCATTGGTAGTCACCGCCGTGGCCGGTAACAGCTATTTCTCCGACATGTCCCCCCTGTATCGGGCGCTGGGCGTCGTGGTGGTGGCTCTGCTGGCGGCCTTCGTGGCCCTGCAGACCGAGCAAGGCAAGGCGTTCAACCAGTTGCGCAAGGATTCCATGGTGGAGCTGCGCAAGGTGGTCTGGCCCACGCGCCAGGAAACGCTGCAAACCACGGCGATTGTTCTGGTGTTCGTATTGATCGTGGCTTTGCTGTTGTTCGTGCTCGACTGGGTGCTCAACGGCGCAATCTCGATGCTCATCGGCTAAGGGGTGCACATGGCAAAGCGTTGGTACGTGGTACACGCTTATTCCGGCTTTGAAAAGCACGTCAAGCGGTCCCTGGAGGAGCGGATCAAGCTCAACTCCATGGAGGAGCTGTTTGGCGAGATTCTGGTGCCCACCGAAGAAGTGGTGGAAATGCGCGCCGGCCAGAAGCGCCGGTCCGAGCGCAAGTTCTTTCCCGGTTATGTGCTGGTGCACATGGAAATGAACGACGACTCCTGGCACATGGTCAAGGAGACGCCCAAGGTGATGGGCTTTATCGGCGAGGATCCGAAAAATCCGGGTCGCGTGTCGCCGATCACCCAGAAAGAGGCGGACGCCATTCTTCGCCGCATGGACGATGCGGTGGAAAAGCCGAAGCCGAAAACCCTGTTCGAGGCGGGCGAAGTGGTCCGCGTTACGGACGGGCCTTTCGCCGACTTCAACGGCGTGGTGGAAGAAGTGAACTACGAAAAGAGCCGCCTGCACGTGGCGGTGTTGATTTTCGGTCGCTCCACCCCCGTGGAACTGGAATTCGGACAGGTCGAGAAGACCTGATCCCTGGTGTCTTCCGCTGTTGTGGCGGAAGGCGGATGACCAACCTCAGGGGAGCCCGTTCCCGGGCGCTTGAACCCAAGGAGTCTTATCATGGCTAAGAAAGTAGAAGCCTACATCAAGCTGCAGGTGGCAGCGGGTCAGGCTAACCCCTCACCGCCGGTGGGTCCCGCTCTGGGCCAGCACGGCGTGAACATCATGGAATTCTGTAAGTCTTTCAACGCCCAGACCCAGCAGATGGATCAGGGTGCGCCGGTGCCGGTGGTGATCACCGTTTACGGTGACCGCTCCTTTACCTTCACCATGAAGACGCCGCCGGCGTCTTACCTGCTGAAGAAAGCGGCCAACATCAAGAGCGGCTCCGGTGAGCCCAACACCAAGAAGGTGGGCACGGTGAACCGGGCGCAGCTGGAAGAGATCGCCAAGGCCAAGGAGCCTGATCTCACCGCCGCGGATCTGGACGCCGCAGTGCGCACTATCGCGGGCTCCGCCCGTTCCATGGGCCTGGACGTGGAGGACTAACCAATGGCTAAGCTGTCCAAGCGCGCCCGCGCCATCCGTGAAAAGATCGAGCCGGGCAAGTTGTACCCGGTGGAAGAGGCCGTGACTCTGCTGGCCGAGATGTCCACCGTGAAGTTCAAGGAATCCATCGACGTGTCCGTGAATCTGGGCGTCGACCCGCGTAAATCCGACCAGAACGTGCGTGGCGCCTCCGTGCTGCCCCACGGTACCGGTAAGACCGTGCGCGTCGCCGTATTCGCTCAGGGCGCCAAGGCGGAAGAAGCCAAGGAAGCCGGCGCGGACGTGGTCGGTTTCGACGACCTGGCCGAGCAGGTTCAGGGCGGCGAGATCAATTTCGACGTGGTGATCGCTTCTCCGGACGCCATGCGCGTGGTCGGTAAGCTGGGCACCATCCTGGGTCCCCGCGGTCTGATGCCCAACCCCAAGGTGGGCACCGTGACTCCGGACGTGGCCCAGGCGGTTAAGAACGCCAAAGGCGGTCAGGTGCGTTACCGCACCGACAAGGGCGGCATCATCCACTGCACCGTGGGTCAGGTGGGTTTTGACGCCAACGCCATCAAGGAAAACGTGGAAGCGCTGATCAACGACCTGAAGAAGGCCAAGCCTTCTTCCGCGAAAGGCGCGTATTTCAAGAAGGTCACGCTTTCCAGCACCATGGGCCCGGGCCTGGCGATCGATCCCGCCTCCCTGGCCATGTAAGAAAACGGGCCGGCTTAGGCCGGTCCAAAGGGCTTTGATCCCGGCGGCGGCCTCGCAAGAGGCGCGGCCGACGGGGCGTCAAAGACCGCAGGTCCGCTGACGTGAATGGAGTCTGGCTTTATGAGCCAAGTTTCCGTCCGCGATTAAAGGGTAACCGCCTGCGCAGGCGCGGTAGTTACAAATCCTGTGTCAAAGCAGGGGCTGGCTTCCGCGATACCGACCGGGCAACCGGTCATGGCAACCGCCGGGTACATCAGCAAGGCAGTCGATGAATCCGGTTAAGTTTGTGAATCCAGGAGGTAAATCGTGCCTTTGAATCTGGAGGACAAACGGGCGATTGTGGTTTCGGTGAATGCTGCGGCTTCCGAAGCGCTGTCCGCCGTGGTTGCCGACTATCGTGGTCTCTCTGTGGCGGAAATGACCAATCTCCGTCTCAAGGCCCGCGAAACCGGCGTGTATCTGAAAGTTGTTCGGAACACGTTGGCCAAGCGCGCCGTTGCAGGTACTGAGTATGAGTGCCTCACCGATGCGCTGGTCGGCCCCACGGTTCTGGCTTTTTCCCAAGAAGATCCGGGCGCAGCTGCCCGTCTCATCAAGGATTTCGCCAAGGACCACGACGCGCTCGAAGTTAAAGCATTGGCGATAGGCGGTGTGGCTTACGACGCTAAGGATATCGACATCCTGGCGAAGCTGCCCACCCGCGATGAAGCCATTGCTCAGCTTATGTCCGTCATGCAGGCCCCGGTGGCCAAGTTTGTCCGCACCCTCAACGAGGTACCGGGCAAGTTTGTTCGCACGATGGCCGCTGTGAAGGACAAGAAACAGCAGGAAGCTGCCTGAGCCTCAGGCCGGCAGCGTAACTACCCGATTCACTCGGGATCGCCCGTACGGTGATTTTAGGAGATTGAAAATGGCCGTTTCCAAAGAAGATATCCTCAGCGCAGTAGCTGATATGAGTGTTATGGACCTCGTTGAACTGATCGAGGCCATGGAAGAGAAGTTCGGCGTAACCGCCGCTGCCGCCGTTGCCGCTGCTCCCGCAGCCGCTGGTGGTGACGCTGGTGCCGCCGCCGAAGAACAGACTGAGTTCGACGTGGTTCTGACCGGTTTCGGCGACAAGAAAGTCGGCGTGATCAAGGCAGTGCGCGAAGTGACCGGTCTGGGTCTGAAAGAAGCGAAAGAACTGGTTGAGAGCGCACCCGCTCCGGTCAAGGAAGGCGCTTCCAAGGACGAAGCCGAAGAGATCAAGAAAAAGATCGAAGAGGCCGGCGGTACTGCTGAGCTCAAGTAAGCGCGAGAGCGTTATGTCTTTCCACATTATGACGGAAAGACGCCGGCTGGCAGCTTAAGGGCTGCCAGCCTTTTGTCGTTTCTGTATGAAGGGTTTCGTACAGAAGTATCACCCAGGGGTGATAGGTCAACAGCCGAGGAACGCAGATGGCATACTCATTCACTGAGAAAAAGCGGATCCGCAAAGATTTCGGCAAGCTTCCAAAGGTCATGGAGGTTCCGTACCTTCTGGCCATACAGCTCGATTCTTACCGCAAGTTCCTGCAACACGACAAAAGCGCCGATGAGCGCTTTGAAGAAGGCCTGGAAGCGGCCTTCCGGTCCGTATTCCCGATATCAAGCTACTCCGGGAACGCGGCACTCGAGTATGCCGGCTATGAGTTCGGCAAACCCGTTTTCGATGTCAAGGAATGCATCATTCGTGGCACCACCTATGCCGCGCCTTTGCGCGTGCGTATCCGGTTGGTGATCTACGACAAAGAGTCCAATGGCGCCATCAAGGACATCCGTGAGCAGCAGGTCTACATGGGTGAAATCCCCCTGATGACCGAAAACGGTACCTTCGTGATCAACGGTACCGAGCGGGTCATCGTGTCCCAGCTGCACCGTTCTCCCGGCGTGTTCTTCGACCACGACAAGGGCAAGACGCACTCCTCCGGGAAGCTGCTGTATTCCGCCCGGGTGATTCCCTACCGTGGTTCCTGGCTGGACTTCGAGTTCGATCCCAAGGACATGGTGTACGTGCGTATCGACCGCCGCCGCAAATTGCCGGCGACGATCCTGCTGCGCGCGCTGGGCTACACCTCCGATGAAATTCTCGACATCTTCTTCGAGACCAACGAGATTCTGGTCGAAGACGGTGTGTATCGCATGCGCCTGGTGCCGGAACGTCTGCGTGGTGAAACCGCGACGTTCGATATCCTGGCCGGCGATGAAGTGGTGGTGGAACGTGGCCGCCGGGTAACCGCGCGTCACATCCGCCAGCTCGAAAAAGCCAATATCGAATACCTGGAAATTCCCGCCGAATACCTCCAGGGCCGTTACCTCGCCAAGTCCATCATCGACGAGGAAACCGGCGAGGTATTGCTGGAGTGTAATACCGAGCTGGGCGCCGACGCGCTGGAGAAACTGGAGAAGGGCGGCATCAAGCGGTTCGAGACGTTGTACACCAACGATCTCGACAATGGGCCGTTCATGTCCGACACCCTGCGTGCCGATCCCACCCGCAGCCCCCTTGAGGCGCTGGTGGAAATCTATCGCATGATGCGCCCCGGCGAGCCGCCCACCAAGGAAGCGGCGGAGAACCTGTTCCGCAACCTGTTCTTCACCGACGAGCGCTATGACCTGTCCGGCGTGGGCCGGATGAAGTTCAACCGTCGTCTGGGCCGTGAGGACGTCACCGGCCCGGGTATCATCTATGACGGTCGCTACTTCAGTAACCGCACCGACGATGAAGGCAAGCAGTACTACGAGCAGATCGGCGGCGAGACCTCCGACATCATCGACGTACTGAAGACGCTGGTGGACATCCGCAACGGCAACGGCGTGACCGATGACATCGATCACCTGGGCAACCGCCGCATCCGTTCCGTCGGCGAGATGGCCGAGAACCAGTTCCGCGTCGGTCTGGTCCGTGTCGAGCGCGCCGTGAAAGAGCGCCTGAGCCTGGCCGAGTCCGAGGGCCTGATGCCCCAGGACCTGATCAACGCCAAGCCGGTGGCGGCGGCGGTGAAGGAGTTCTTCGGCTCCTCCCAGCTGTCCCAGTTCATGGACCAGAACAACCCGCTGTCCGAGATCACGCACAAGCGTCGTGTCTCCGCGTTGGGCCCGGGCGGCCTGACCCGTGAGCGCGCCGGCTTCGAAGTGCGCGACGTGCACCCGACCCACTACGGCCGGGTATGTCCGATCGAGACGCCGGAAGGCCCGAACATCGGCCTGATCAACTCGCTGGCCAGCTACGCGCGCACCAACGAGTACGGTTTCCTGGAGTCCCCCTACCGCAAGGTGATCGACGGCAAGGTGACCGACGAGATCGAGTATCTCTCCGCCATCGAGGAAGCCGAGTGCGTGATCGCCCAGGTGGACGCCAAGATGACCGACGACGGCGGCTTCGTTGAAGACTTCGTCACCGTGCGTCACCGCTACGAATTCACCGTCATGGAGCGGGACACCATTACCCATATGGATGTCTCCCCGCGCCAGGTGGTGTCAGTGGCCGCGTCCCTGATTCCGTTCCTGGAGCACGATGACGCCAACCGCGCCTTGATGGGCTCCAACATGCAGCGCCAGGCGGTACCGACCCTGCGTGCCGAGAAGCCCCTGGTGGGCACCGGCATGGAGCGTCACGTGGCCCGCGATTCCGGCGTCTGCGTGGTGGCCCAGCGTGGCGGCGTGGTGAACAAGGTGGATGCCTCCCGGATCATCGTTAAAGTGAACGACGATGAGGTGGTGGAAGGCGAAGCCGGTGTGGATATCTACAACCTCACCAAGTACACCCGCTCCAACCAGAACACCTGCATCAACCAGCGTCCGCTGGTGAAAGTGGGTGACCGGGTCTCCGCCCGCGACATCATGGCCGACGGCCCGTCCGTGGACATGGGTGAACTGGCCCTGGGCCAGAACATGCGCGTCGCGTTCATGCCCTGGAACGGTTACAACTTCGAGGATTCCATCCTCATCTCCGAGCGTGTGGTGAAAGAGGACCGCTTTACCTCCATCCACATTCAGGAACTGACCGCCATCGCCCGGGACACCAAGCTGGGCGCCGAGGAAATCACCGCCGACATCCCCAACGTGGGCGAGGCGGCGCTGGGCAAGCTGGACGAGTCCGGTATTGTCTACATCGGTGCGGAAGTGGAAGCCGGCGACATTCTGGTGGGCAAGGTGACGCCGAAGGGCGAAACCCAGCTGACGCCGGAAGAGAAGCTGCTGCGTGCCATCTTCGGCGAGAAGGCGTCCGACGTGAAGGACACCTCCCTGCGTGTGTCCTCCGGCGTGAAAGGCACGGTGATCGACGTTCAGGTGTTCACCCGTGACGGCGTCGAGAAAGACGAGCGCGCCAAGCAGATCGAGCAGGACGCGCTGGACAAGTTCCGCAAGGACCTGAAGGACGAGTACCGCATTCTCGAGCGGGACAGCCTGGACCGTCTGCGCACCGTGATGGTGGGCAAGAAGGTCAACGGCGGCGCCGGCCTCAAGCGTGGTACCGAGCTGACCGACGCGATCCTGGACGATCTGGACGCGGCCCAGTGGTTCGAACTGCGCCCCGCCGACGACGACGTGGCCGAGCAGCTCGAGCGTACCCATCAGTACCTGGAGCAGCACAAGAAAGAGCAGGACGAGCGCTACAAGGACAAGCAGTCCAAGATCTCCGGCGGCGACGACCTGTCCCACGGCGTGCTCAAGGTGGTCAAGGTCTATCTGGCGATCAAGCGTCGCATCCAGCCCGGTGACAAGATGGCCGGCCGTCACGGTAACAAAGGTGTGATCTCCGTGATCATGCCCGAGGAGGACATGCCGTACGACGAGCATGGCGTGCCGGTGGACGTGGTGCTCAACCCGCTGGGTGTGCCGTCGCGGATGAACGTGGGTCAGATTCTCGAGACCCACCTCGGTTGGGCGGCCAAAGGCCTTGGCGAGCGCATCGGCGAGATGCTGGATCAGGAAAAGAAAGCCACCGAGGTGCGCGATTTCCTGGACCAGATCTACAACCAGACCGGCGCCGGCGGCACCGACGAGGAGTGGGGCAGCTTCAGCGAAGCCGACATCATGGAGCTGGCCGAGAACCTGCGGGCCGGCGTGCCCATGGCCACCGCCGTATTCGACGGTGCCAAGGAGTTCGAGATCAAGGCGCTGCTGGAGCTGGCCGGTTACGACCGCTCCGGTCAGATCCAGCTGTGGGACGGCCGCAGTGGCGAACCGTTCGACCGCAAGGTGACCGTCGGCTACATGTACATGCTGAAGCTGAACCACCTGGTGGACGACAAGATGCACGCCCGCTCCACCGGTTCGTACAGCCTGGTGACCCAGCAGCCGCTGGGTGGTAAGGCACAGTTCGGTGGTCAGCGCTTCGGTGAGATGGAAGTCTGGGCGTTGGAGGCGTACGGCGCCGCCTACACCCTGCAGGAAATGCTCACCGTGAAGTCCGACGACGTAAATGGCCGTACCCGCATTTACAAGAACATCGTCGACGGCGACCACCGGATGGATCCGGGCATGCCGGAATCCTTCAACGTACTGCTGAAGGAAATCCGGTCTCTCGGTATCAATATCGAGCTGGAAAACGACTGAGTGCGTGACGCCGCCTTCGGGCGGCGCGCCACCCGGGCGGCGCTGCCGCCCGACCCGGATTTAGGAAAGAATCGCGAGCGAAAGCTCCATACGGAGGACTGGCCTTGAAAGACTTGCTGAATCTGCTCAAAAGTCAGGGACAAGTCACGGAATTCGACAAACTGAAGATCGGTCTGGCGCCGCCGGACCTGATCCGTTCCTGGTCTTTTGGCGAAGTGAAAAAGCCGGAGACCATCAACTACCGTACGTTCAAGCCGGAGCGTGATGGCCTGTTCTGCGCGCGTATTTTCGGTCCTATCAAGGACTACGAATGCCTGTGCGGTAAATACAAGCGGCTCAAGCACCGGGGCGTGATCTGTGAGAAGTGTGGCGTTGAAGTCACCCTCTCCAAGGTTCGCCGTGAGCGCATGGGCCACATCGAGCTGGCCAGCCCGGTAGCGCACATCTGGTTCCTCAAGTCGCTGCCCTCGCGCATCGGCCTGATGCTGGACATGACCCTGCGCGACATCGAGCGGGTGCTGTACTTCGAGTCCTTCGTGGTGACCGAGCCGGGTATGACCACTCTGGAGCGCGGTCAGCTGCTGACCGACGAAGAGTACTTCGACGCGCTCGAGCAGTTCGGTGATGAGTTCGAAGCCAAGATGGGCGCCGAGGCGGTCCAGCAGCTGCTGCTGGAGCTCGACCTGCAGGAAGAGATCAACACCCTGCGCGAGGACATCGAGGCGACCAACTCCGACACCAAGCTGAAGAAGCTGTCCAAGCGTCTCAAGCTGATGGAAGGCTTCCACGCCTCCGGCAACGCGCCGGAGTGGATGATCATGACGGTGCTGCCGGTGCTGCCGCCGGACCTGCGTCCGCTGGTGCCCCTGGACGGCGGCCGCTTCGCGACCTCCGACCTGAACGATCTCTACCGCCGGGTGATCAACCGTAACAACCGCCTCAAGCGGCTGCTGGACCTGAACGCCCCGGACATCATCGTGCGCAACGAAAAGCGCATGCTGCAGGAGTCCGTGGACGCGCTGCTGGACAACGGCCGCCGTGGCCGCGCCATCACCGGTTCCAACAAGCGCCCGCTGAAGTCCCTGGCCGACATGATCAAGGGCAAGCAGGGCCGTTTCCGTCAGAACCTGCTCGGTAAGCGGGTGGACTACTCCGGCCGTTCCGTGATCGTGGTGGGCCCGACCCTCAAGCTGCACGAAACCGGTCTGCCGAAGAAGATGGCTCTGGAACTGTTCAAGCCGTTCATCTTCGCCAAGCTGGAAGCCCGCGGCCTGGCCACCACCATCAAGGCGGCCAAGAAGATGGTCGAGCGCGAGACCGCCGAGGTGTGGGACATCCTCGCCGAGGTGATCCGCGAGCACCCGGTGATGCTGAACCGGGCGCCCACGCTCCACCGTCTGGGCATCCAGGCGTTCGAGCCGGTGCTGATTGAAGGTAAGGCGATCCAGCTGCACCCGCTGGTGTGCGCGGCGTTCAACGCCGACTTCGACGGTGACCAGATGGCGGTGCACGTGCCGCTGACCCTGGAAGCCCAGCTCGAAGCGCGCGCGCTGATGATGTCCACCAACAACATCCTCTCTCCCGCCAGCGGCGAGCCGATCATCGTACCCACCCAGGACGTGGTTCTGGGTCTGTACTACATCAGCCGTGAGAAGGTGAACGTCAAAGGCGAAGGCCGGGTGTTCGCCGACATCGCCGAAGTACTGCGCGCCCTGGGCACGCGGGAAGTGGCGCTGCACGCGCGGGTCAAGGTGCGCATCCACGAAGTGGTCAAGGATCAGGAAGGCCGCATCGAGGAAGCCACCCGTCTGGTGGAGACCACCCCGGGCCGCTGTAAGATCTGGGACATCGTCCCCGAAGGCATCGGCTTCGACATGGTCAACCAGAACATGACCAAGAAGGCGATCTCCAAGCTGCTGAACACCTGCTACCGGATTCTCGGTACCAAGGAAACCTGCATCTTCGCCGACCAGATCATGTACATGGGCTTCCGCGAAGCGACGCTGTCCGGCTCCTCCATCGGTGTCGAGGACATGGTGATCCCGGAAGCCAAGGTGAAACTGATCGCCGCCGCCGAGGAAGAAGTGCGCGAGATCGAGGAGCAGTTCGCTTCCGGTCTGGTGACCCGCGGTGAGCGCTACAACAAGGTGGTCGACATCTGGGCGCGCACCAACGACCAGATCGCCAAGGCGATGATGGACAACCTGAACAAGGAAATCGTCGTTAACCGTGACGGTGAAGACGAGACCCAGGCGTCCTTCAACTCCATCTACATGATGGCCGACTCCGGCGCCCGGGGCTCCCCGGCGCAGATCCGTCAGCTCGCCGGCATGCGCGGCCTGATGGCCAAGCCGGACGGCTCGATCATCGAGACGCCGATCACCAGCAACTTCCGTGAGGGTCTGAACGTACTTCAGTACTTCATCTCCACCCACGGCGCCCGTAAAGGTCTCGCGGACACGGCACTGAAAACCGCCAACTCCGGTTACCTGACCCGCCGTCTGGTGGACGTGGCCCAGGATCTGGTGGTCACCGAGGAAGACTGTGGCACCGAGGAAGGCCTGCTGATGACGCCGCTGATCGAAGGCGGTGACATCGTCGAGCCCCTGCGTGAGCGGGTGCTGGGCCGGACCGTGGCCCGTGACCTGGTGCGCCCGGGTACCGACGAGGTGGTCTTCACCGCCGGCACGGTGCTGGACGAAGTCTGGGTCGAGAAGCTCGAGGCGATGGGTATCGACGAGATGATCGTCCGCTCCCCGATCACCTGTAAGACCAAGTGGGGCATGTGCTCCCGCTGCTACGGCCGTGATCTGGCCCGCGGTCACCGGGTTAACATCGGCGAGGCGGTCGGCGTGATCGCCGCCCAGTCCATCGGTGAGCCGGGTACCCAGCTGACCATGCGGACCTTCCACATCGGTGGCGCGGCGAGCCGGGCTTCCGCGGTGTCCAGTATTCAGGTCAAGCACGGTGGCAGGATCCGCTTCCACAACGCCAAGCACGTGCAGCACAAAGACGGTCTGGTGATCGTTTCCCGCTCCGCGGAGCTGGCGGTGGTGGACGACCTGGGTCGTGAGCGCGAGCGCTACAAGATGCCCTACGGCGCCATGGTCACCGTGGGCGAGGACGACCAGGCCGAAGCCGGCCAGGTGGTCGCCACCTGGGACCCGCACACCCACCCGATCATCGCCGAGGTGGAAGGTAAGGTTCAGTTCGGGGACATGGAAGAAGGTATTTCGGTGAACTACCAGACCGATGAGCTCACCGGTCTGACCAACATCGAAGTGCTCTCCACCCAGGACCGGCCCTCCGCGGGTAAGGACCTGCGCCCGGTGGTTCGCGTGGTGGACGCCAAGGGGAACCCCGTGGCACTGCCCAACACCGACGCGCCGGCGGCGTACTTCCTGCCCGGCGGCGCGCTGTCCGGTCTCAAGAACGGCGCCAAGATCGGCATGGGTGACGTGATCGCGCGGATTCCGCAGGAATCCTCCAAGACCCGTGACATCACCGGTGGTCTGCCCCGCGTGGCCGACCTGTTCGAGGCGCGTAACCCGAAAGAGGCCGCGATCCTCGCCGAGAAGAGCGGTGTCGTTTCCTTCGGCAAGGAAACCAAGGGCAAGGTGCGCCTGGTGATCACCCCGGACGACGGCGGCACGCCGTACGAAGAGCTGATCCACAAATGGCGTCTGCTCAACGTGTTCGAAGGTGAGCACGTGGAGAAGGGCGAAGTGGTCTCCGACGGGCCGCTCAACCCCCACGACATCCTGCGTCTGATGGGTGAAGTGGAGCTGGCGCGCTATATCGTCAACGAGGTGCAGGAGGTCTACCGCCTGCAGGGTGTGAAGATCAACGACAAGCACATCGAGACGATCATCCGCCAGATGCTGCGCAAGGTGGAAATCACCGAGCTGGGCGATTCCTCCTTCATCAAGGGCGAGCAGATCGAATACGCCCGCCTGATGGAAGAGAACGAGCGCCTCAACGGCGACGACAAGATGCCGGCACGCGGCTCGCGCCTGCTGCTGGGTATCACCAAGGCGTCCCTGGCCACCGAATCGTTCATCTCCGCGGCGTCCTTCCAGGAAACCACGCGGGTGTTGACCGAGGCGGCGGTGACCGGCAAGGAAGACGACCTGCGCGGTCTGAAGGAAAACGTGGTGGTGGGTCGTCTGATCCCCGCCGGTACCGGTTACGCCTACCATATGGAACGGCGCCGCCAGCGCGAGGAAGCGCACGGCGACGGCCCGACCATGGACGAGGTGGAAGCGGCGCTTTCCGAAGCACTCAGCTCCTCCGACGAGGAGTAGTCGGCTCCGGGGGCGTCTTGACTTGGCGCCCCCGGATCCCTAGAATCCGTCGCCCCTGTCTATAGCCCGGAAAAGGCCGTGGACGGACCAAAGGGTGGCGAAACGAAGCAAGTTCGTCACAGAACTGTAAGCGTGGAGCAGTAGTTTCATGGCAACTGTAAACCAGCTTGTGCGCAACCCGCGCAAGAGGAAGGTTGAAAAAAGCGACTCGGTCGCCCTGCAGGGCTGCCCGCAGCGTCGCGGCGTTTGCACCCGGGTGTACACCACTACCCCGAAAAAGCCGAACTCCGCGTTGCGTAAAGTGTGCCGTGTGCGCCTGACCAACGGTTATGAAGTGTCTTCCTACATTCCCGGGGAAGGTCATAACCTGCAGGAGCACTCCGTGGTGCTGATCCGTGGCGGTCGTGTAAAAGACCTGCCCGGCGTGCGCTACCACACCGTGCGTGGCACGCTGGACACCGCCGGTGTTCAGGACCGTAAGCAGCGCCGTTCCAAGTACGGTGCCAAGCGGCCGAAGAAGTAAATCGAACCCCTTTTCTGACGGTCGGGCCGGTTGGCCCGATGGGATGAGTAAGGCCGGGCTCCGTCCCGGGTAACCCTGAAGCTTTCCCCGCCCCGGCGGGGTGAAAACGAGGAACACATCCGATGCCTAGAAGACGCGTCGTAGCCAAACGCGAGATCCTGCCGGATCCGAAGTTCGGGAGCCAGTTGCTGGCCAAGTTCATGAACCATGTGATGGTCGACGGCAAGAAGTCCGTGGCCGAGCACATCGTTTATGGCGCCCTGGACATCGTCGCGGATCGCAAGAACGGCGAGCCCCTGGAACTGTTCGAGAAAGCGCTCGACAACATCCGTCCGATGGTGGAAGTGAAAAGCCGTCGGGTCGGTGGCGCCACCTATCAGGTGCCGGTCGAAGTGCGTCCCAGTCGTCGTACCGCCCTGGCCATGCGCTGGCTGGTGGATTCCGCGCGTAAGCGTGGTGAGAAAAGCATGGCTCAGCGCCTCGCCGGTGAAGTGGCGGACGCCGCTGAAGGCAAGGGCGCAGCCATGAAGAAGCGGGAAGACGTGCACCGCATGGCCGAGGCCAACAAGGCCTTCTCCCACTTCCGCTTCTAAGCAAGAAGGTAGGATGAGTAAACCGGCCTGCTCAAGTTCAGGCCGGTTTTTGTATTGGATTCAGTGAATCGAGGTTAGCAGCGTGGCACGTAAGACTCCTCTCAACCGCTATCGCAACATTGGTATCTGCGCCCACGTGGACGCGGGCAAGACTACCACCACCGAGCGCGTCCTCTTTTACACCGGTGTGTCTCACAAAATCGGTGAGGTACACGACGGTGCCGCGGTCATGGACTGGATGGAGCAGGAGCAGGAGCGTGGTATTACCATTACCTCCGCTGCCACCACTACCTTCTGGCAGGGCATGGACCAGCAGTACGACCAGCACCGGATCAACATCATTGATACCCCGGGGCACGTGGACTTCACCATTGAGGTGGAACGTTCCCTGCGTGTACTCGACGGTGCCGTGGTGGTGTTCTGTGGTACTTCCGGTGTGGAGCCGCAGTCCGAGACCGTATGGCGTCAGGCCAATAAGTACGAAGTGCCCCGCGTGGTGTTCGTCAACAAGATGGACCGCGCCGGCGCCGACTTCGAGCGCGTGGTCGAGCAGATCCGCAAGCGTCTGGGTGCCAAGGTGGTTCCCATTCAGCTGAACATCGGTTCCGAAGATAACTTCAAGGGCGTGGTCGACCTGATCCGCATGAAGGCGATCTATTGGAACGAAGGCGACATGGGCATGACCTACGAGCAGAAGGACATCCCCGAAGAGCTCCAGGCCCGTTGCGACGAGCTGCGCGAGCAGATGGTCGAGTCCGCCGCCGAGGCCTCCGAAGAACTGATGGAGACCTACCTGGAGAATGGCGAGCTGACCAACGAGCAGATCAAGGCCGGTCTGCGTCAGCAGGTCATCGCCAACGAGATCGTTCTGGCTCTGTGCGGCTCCGCCTTTAAGAACAAGGGCGTGCAGGCGCTGCTGGACGCGGTGATCGAATACCTGCCGGCGCCGGACGAAGTGAAGGCGATCCAGGGTGTACTGGAAGACGGTGAAACCGTTGAGGCCCGTAAGTCCAGCGACGACGAGCCGTTCTCCGCCCTGGCGTTCAAGATCGCCACCGACCCGTTCGTGGGCTCGCTGACCTTCATCCGCGTTTACTCCGGCGTGCTGAACTCCGGTGACAGCGTGATGAACTCCGTTCGCGACAAGAAAGAGCGCGTCGGCCGTCTGCTGCAGATGCACTCCAACTCCCGCGAGGAGATCAAGGAAGTGCGCGCCGGCGACATCGCTGCCTGCGTGGGTCTCAAGGACGTCACCACCGGTGACACCCTCTGTGACCTGAACAAGGTGATCATCCTGGAGCGCATGGAATTCCCGGATCCGGTGATTTCCGTGGCGGTGGAGCCGAAGTCCAAGGCCGACCAGGAGAAGATGGGCATGGCGCTGGGTCGTCTGGCACAGGAGGATCCGTCCTTCCGTGTGAAGACCGACGAAGAGTCCGGCCAGACCATCATTTCCGGCATGGGCGAGCTGCACCTGGACATCCTTGTCGACCGCATGAAGCGGGAGTTCAAGGTGGAAGCGAACATCGGCGCGCCGCAGGTGGCTTACCGCGAAACCTTCACCAAGCCGGTGGACGTGGAAGGTAAGTTCGTCAAGCAGTCCGGTGGTCGTGGTCAGTACGGCCACGTCAAAATCAAGTTCGAGCCCATCGATCGCGATGCGGACTTCGAGTTTGAAGAGCAGATTCACGGCGGTGTGGTTCCGAAAGAGTACTTCGGTGCTGTTCAGAAAGGTATCGATGAGCAGCTGAAGTCCGGTGTACTGGCCGGCTACCCGGTGCTGGGCGTGAAAGCGATTCTCTACGATGGTTCCTACCATGAGGTGGATTCCAACGAGAACGCCTTCCGCATGGCCGGTGGCCTGGCGGTGAAGAACGCCGCGAAAGAGGGGGGTGCCGTTCTGCTCGAGCCGATCATGAAGGTCGAAGCGGTTACCCCCGAGGAGTACATGGGCGACGTCATGGGTGACCTGAGCCGTCGTCGTGGCACCGTGCAGGGCATGGAAGACACTCTGTCCGGCAAGGTGATTCGTGCCGAAGTGCCGCTCTCCGAGATGTTTGGCTACGCGACCGATCTGCGTTCCATGTCTCAGGGTCGCGCCAGCTACTCCATGGAGTTCCTGAAGTACTCCGAGGCACCGCGCAATATCGCCGATGACGTCATCAGCGGTAAGAAATCTTAAATTTACGGATAATTTGTTAAGGGTATTGAGCCGTGGCAAAGGAAAAGTTTGAACGTAACAAACCGCACGTAAACGTAGGCACCATCGGTCACGTTGACCATGGTAAAACCACGCTGACCGCCGCCCTGACGCGGGTCTGTTTCGAGACCTGGGGCACCGGTTCCGCGAGCGCGTTCGATTCCATCGATAACGCGCCGGAAGAGCGTGAGCGCGGTATCACCATCGCGACCTCCCACGTTGAGTACGACTCTCCGAAGCGTCACTACGCGCACGTTGACTGCCCCGGTCACGCCGACTACGTGAAGAACATGATCACCGGCGCGGCGCAGATGGACGGCGCGATCCTGGTGGTGAGCGCGGCCGACGGCCCGATGCCGCAGACCCGCGAGCACATCCTGCTGTCCCGTCAGGTCGGCGTTCCGTTCATCGTTGTGTTCCTGAACAAAGCGGACATGGTGGACGACGAAGAGCTGCTCGAGCTGGTTGAGATGGAAATCCGCGAGCTGCTCAGCGACTACGACTTCCCGGGCGACGACACCCCGATCATCACCGGTTCCGCGCTGAAGGCGCTGGAAGGTGACACCAGCGACATCGGCATGCCGGCGGTAGCCAAGCTGGTGGAGTGCCTGGACGAGTACATCCCGGAGCCGGAGCGCGCCGTGGACCAGCCGTTCCTGATGCCGATCGAGGACGTGTTCTCCATCTCCGGCCGCGGTACCGTGGTAACCGGTCGTGTGGAGCGCGGTATCATCAAGGTGGGTGACGAGATGGAAATCGTGGGCATGAAAGACACCATGAAGACCACCTGCACCGGCGTTGAGATGTTCCGCAAGCTGCTCGACGAAGGTCGTGCCGGCGAGAACGTGGGCGTGCTGCTGCGCGGCACCAAGCGTGACGAAGTAGAGCGTGGCCAGGTACTGGCGAAGCCGGGCTCCATCACCCCGCACACCAAGTTCGAGGGTGAGGTGTACGTGCTGAGCAAGGATGAGGGCGGCCGTCACACCCCGTTCTTCAACGGCTACCGTCCGCAGTTCTACTTCCGGACCACCGACGTGACCGGCGCTTGCCAGCTGCCGGAAGGCACCGAGATGGTGATGCCGGGCGATAACGTGCAGATGAGCGTCGAGCTGATCGCACCGATCGCCATGGAAGAAGGTCTGCGCTTCGCGGTCCGCGAAGGCGGCCGCACCGTTGGCGCCGGCGTGGTGTCCAAGATTATCGAGTAAAGGGAAATAAAAAGGCCGGGGCCCTTGCCCTGGCCTTTTTTTATCCCTATAATTTGCGCCCTCTTAACCGGTAAACAAAACACCGGCTAAAGAGCGCGATCAACCGGGGCATCGTTCCCGGGCTTGTTTTGACACCCACCACCTTCCGGACGGACAGGTTGGGCGGGCTTTTTGCCATCTAAAGAATGGTACGAAACAGTCTGGAGTTTGTTAGCTATGGCTAACCAAAGAATCCGCATCCGTCTCAAGGCCTTTGATCATCGTCTCATTGATCAGTCCGCCCAGGAGATCGTGGATACGGCAAAACGGACGGGTGCGCAGGTACAGGGTCCAATCCCTCTGCCGACGCGTAAAGAACGGTTTACTGTGCTGATCTCTCCGCATGTGAATAAGGATGCGCGTGATCAGTACGAGATCCGCACCCACAAGCGGCTGGTCGACATCGTTGAGCCCACGGATAAAACCGTGGATGCGCTCATGAAGCTTGACCTGGCGGCTGGTGTGGACGTGCAGATTAGCCTGGGATAACTGGCCTGAGATTGCTCAGACCGACAACTACGGGCGGTTCAACCGCGACAGGTTGTGAAGAGGTAGACAATGGCGATTGGTGTAATCGGTCGGAAGTGCGGGATGACCCGGGTGTTCACTGAGGAAGGTATCAGTGTTCCGGTGACCGTCATTGAAGTGACCCCGAATCGGGTGAGTCAGGTCAAGACCGAAGAAACAGATGGCTACGAAGCCGTGCAAGTGACGGTGGGTGAGCGCCGGGCCAGCCGGGTGACCAAGCCGCAGGCCGGTCACTTCGCGAAGGCCGGTGTCGAAGCCGGCCGCAGCGCGGGCGAGTTCCGCGGCGAAGTCGGCGAGCTGCAGGCCGGCTCCGAGGTGACTCTTGAGGTGTTCGAGGCGGGTCAGTCCGTGGACGTAACCGGCACTTCCAAGGGTAAAGGCTTCGCGGGCGGCGTGAAGCGTTGGAATTTCCGTACTCAGGACGCTACCCATGGTAACTCCTTGTCACACCGCGCGCCGGGTTCTATTGGTCAGAACCAGACCCCGGGCAAGGTTTTCAAGGGTAAGAAGATGGCGGGTCATCTGGGCGCCGAGCGCGTAACGGTTCAGAACCTTGAAATCGTGCGTGTGGATGCGGAAAAGAATCTGTTGCTGGTAAAGGGTGCCATCCCCGGTGCGGCCGGTGGTGATGTTATCGTGCGCCCGGCAGTGAAGGCGAAGGCCTGAAAGAGGAATAGAGGATGAATCTCAATACTGCCTCTGGAGGTACCGTAACCGTTTCTGAAGTCGCCTTCGGCAAAGACTTCAACGAGCCTCTGGTTCATCAGGTTGTGACCGCGTTTCTGGCCGGTGCCCGTCAGGGTTCCAAGGCTCAGAAGAATCGCGCGGCGGTAAGCGGTGGTGGCCGTAAGCCCTGGCGTCAGAAAGGTACTGGCCGGGCCCGTGCCGGCACTATCCGCAGCCCGCTGTGGCGTGGCGGCGGCAAGACGTTTGCCGCAGAACCCCGCGATTTTTCCCAGAAGGTGAATCGCAAGATGTACCGCGGCGCGTTGCGTTGCATTTTTTCCGAGCTGGTACGTCAGGAACGTTTGGTGGTGGTCGACGAGTTCAACATCGACTCACCGAAAACCAAGCAGGTGGCATCCAAGCTAAAGGATCTGGAATTGAGCAGTGTGCTGATCGTGACCAGCGAGGTGGATGAAAACCTCTGCCTGGCGGCACGCAACCTGCCCAAAGTGGATATTCGCGACGCCAGTGGCGTGGATCCGGTCAGTCTCATCGCCTTCGAGAAGGTGCTGGTGACGGTTCCGGCTCTGAAGCAGCTTGAGGAGGCGCTGGCATGAACAAAGAGCGCATTTTTAACGTACTTCTCGCGCCGCACGTTTCGGAGAAAGCCACGCTGGTGGCCGATCAGGGCAACGCCTTCGTTTTCAAGGTGGCGAAAGACGCCAACAAGCTTGAAATCAAGAAGGCCGTGGAAGCGCTGTTCGACGTGAAAGTGGAGTCCGTGCGGACTCTCAGCGTCAAAGGCAAGCAGAAGTTCTTCGGGCGTGTCGCCGGTAAGCGCGCGGGCTGGAAGAAGGCTTATGTGTCTCTGGCGGAAGGCCAGGACATCGACTTCCTGGGCGCAGAGTAAGGTAAGGGAGTAAGTAATCATGGCGATTGTTAAAGCTAAGCCGACTTCCCCGGGCCGCCGCTTTGTGGTCAAGGTGGTTAATGAGGATCTGCACAAAGGTGCACCTTATGAGCCGCTGCTGGAAGCGAAGAGTAAAAGTGGCGGTCGTAATAACAACGGCCGCATCACCACCCGCCATAAAGGCGGTGGTCACAAGCAAAAGTATCGTCGCGTCGACTTTCGTCGGGACAAGGACGGTATCGCCGGTGTGATCGAGCGCCTTGAGTACGACCCCAACCGGTCCGCTCATATCGCCCTGATCAAATACCTGGATGGTGAGCGTCGCTATATTCTGGCGCCGCGTGGCCTGAAAGCCGGTGATCGTATCCAGTCCGGTGAAGACGCGCCGATCAAGGCGGGTAACGCTCTGCCGCTGCGCAACATTCCGCTGGGTTCCACGGTTCATAACGTGGAAATGAAGCCCGGTAAGGGTGGCCAGCTGGCCCGCTCCGCCGGCACCGCAATTCAGGTGCTGGCAAAGGATGGTGGCTATGTCACCCTGCGTCTCCGCTCCGGCGAGATGCGCAAGGTGAGCGCCGAGTGCAAGGCCACCATCGGTGAAGTTGCCAACAGCGAGCACAGTCTGCGCTCGCTGGGTAAGGCCGGCGCCAAGCGCTGGCGGGGTGTTCGCCCGACCGTACGTGGTGTGGCGATGAACCCGGTGGATCACCCTCATGGTGGTGGTGAAGGTCGCACTTCCGGCGGTCGTCACCCGGTTACCCCCTGGGGTGTACCTACCAAGGGCCACAAAACGCGTACAAACAAGCGCACCTCCAAGATGATTGTGCGTGACCGTCGTAAGTAAGGGATAGAGAGAGGTTCAGGCTGTGCCACGTTCACTGAAGAAAGGTCCGTTTCTGGATCACCACCTTTTGAAGAAGGTGGAAGAAGCGGTGGAAGCCGGCTCCCGTAAGCCGATCAAAACCTGGTCCCGTCGCTCCATGATCATCCCGGAGATGGTGGGCTTGACCATCGCGGTACATAACGGCCGTCAGCATGTTCCGGTATTGATCACCGAGCACATGGTGGGCCACAAGTTGGGCGAATTCGCCCTGACCCGCACATACCGCGGGCACATCGTGGACAAGAAGGCTAAGCGATAAGGTGACAGCCATGGCGACTGAAGTTACTGAAGTTGCAGCCCGTCTGCGGGGCGCAAGAATTTCGGCTCAAAAAGCCCGCCTTGTGGCCGACCAGATCAGAGGTCTGGAGGTGGAGAAGGCGCTGAATGTTCTGGCCTTTAGCCCCAAGAAGGCGGCCCGGATTGTAAAGAAAGTGCTGGAGTCCGCGATTGCTAACGCGGAAAACAACGACGGCGCTGACGTGGATGAGCTGAAAGTTTCCACAGTGTTTGTGGACGAGGGCATGACGATGAAGCGTATTCGACCGCGCGCCAAAGGCCGCGCCGATCGCATCCTCAAGCGCACTTGTCACATCACTGTAAAAGTCTCAGAAGGTCAGGAGTAACCAGATGGGTCAGAAAGTTCATCCGATCGGTATTCGCCTGGGCATTGTCAAAGAGCATAACTCGCTCTGGTATGCCGGGCAGAAAACCTATTCCGACTGCCTGGTTTCCGACCTGCAGGTGCGTGAATATCTGTTCAAGCGCCTGAAGAATGCCTCGGTGAGCCGTATCAAGATCGAGCGCCCGTCAGAAAACGTGCGCATCACGATCTCCACGGCGCGTCCGGGTATTGTGATCGGTAAGAAAGGCGAGGACGTCGAGCGCCTGCGTCGCGACGTGGCCGCCAAGATGGGCGTTCCGGTGCACATCAATATCGAAGAGGTGCGCAAGCCGGATCTCGACGCCCGCCTGGTGGCCGACAACGTCGCCGGTCAGTTGGAGCGTCGGGTAATGTTCCGCCGCGCTATGAAGCGCGCGGTGCAGAACGCCATGAAGTCCGGCGCCGAAGGTATTCGGATTCAGTTGTCCGGACGCCTGGGTGGCGCCGAGATCGCCCGTACCGAGTGGTATCGCGAAGGCCGGGTGCCGCTGCACACGCTGCGTGCGGACATCGATTATGCCAGCGTTCGCGCCGAAACCACTTACGGCACCATTGGCGTAAAGGTCTGGATCTTCCGTGGCGAAGTGCTTGGTGGCATGGAGCAGATTCAGGAAGAACAGAAGCAACAGCAGTCCAAGGGCGCCAAGAAGCGCGGCCGCGGTTAAAGGGTAACGAACGATGTTGCAGCCGAAGCGTACCAAATTCCGGAAAGTTCATAAGGGCCGTAACCGCGGCCTGGCACAGCGGGGCAGCAAGGTGTCTTTCGGCACCGTGGGCCTGCAGGCTACCGGTCGTGGCCGCATTACCGCCCGCCAGATCGAAGCAGCCCGTCGTGCCATGACCCGGCACATCAAGCGGGGCGGCAAAATCTGGATCCGTGTGTTCCCGGATAAGCCGATCACCCAGAAGCCGCTCGAAGTCCGGATGGGTAAAGGTAAGGGTAACGTGGAGTACTGGGTGGCTCAGATTCAGCCGGGCCGCATGCTCTACGAAATGGAAGGTGTTTCAGAGGACGTAGCGCGCGAAGCGTTCCGCCTCGCCGCGGCCAAGCTGCCGATCAGCACCCGCGTAGTGACTCGGACGGTGATGTAAGCCATGAAAGCGAGCGAACTGAGAGAAAAGAGTGTCGAAGAGCTGAACAACCAGCAGCTCGAGTTGCTTGAAGAGCAGTTTAAGCAGCGCATGAAACTGGCATCCGGGCAGCTTTCACAAACCCATCAGCTTGGGAAGGTTCGCCGTGATATTGCACGGGTGAAAACCATTCTGAGAGAGAAGCAGGGTAACTAGGCATGGCAGAAGCGAAAGAGATACTGCGCCGGACCGCTACTGGCAAGGTCATTTCCAACAAGGGTGAGAAAACGATCACCGTGTTGGTGGAGCGCCGGGTGCAGCACCCGATTTACGGCAAGATCATCAAGCGGTCAACCAAGTTGATGGCGCATGATGAAGAGAATCAGTGCAACGAAGGCGACCTGGTCACGATTGAAGAGTGCCGCCCGTTGTCCAAGCGTAAAACCTGGATGCTGGTGAACGTGGTGGAGCAGACCAACAAGGTCTGACCAAGGTTGCTGTGGCTGCCTGCAGGGCAGGAGTTGGAGAGAGTAAGCGATGATTCAGACCGAAACGATGCTCGAAGTCGCCGATAACAGCGGCGCCCGTCGAGTGCAGTGCATCAAGGTGCTGGGTGGCTCCCACCGCCGCTATGCAGGCATTGGTGACGTCATCAAGGTCACAGTAAAGGAAGCGATTCCGCGCGGCCGCGTTAAGAAGGGTGATGTGATGACCGCTGTGGTGGTCCGCACCCGCCGCGGTGTGCGCCGCCCGGACGGCTCCGTGATTCGTTTTGATGAAAACGCCGCGGTGCTGTTGGGCAACAACAAGGCGCCGGTAGGTACCCGGATCTTTGGACCGGTGACCCGTGAGCTGCGTACCGAGCAGTTCATGAAAATCATCTCCCTGGCACCGGAAGTTCTTTAAAGGCGGGTGAACGTAATGCTCAAGATCAAGCGTGATGATGAAGTCATCGTAATCGCGGGCAAGGATAAAGGTAAGCGCGGCAAGGTTCAGCGCGTGCTGCCGAACGGCCGTCTGATCGTGGCCGGGGTGAACGTGGTTAAGAAACACGTACGCGCCAATCCGAACCGTGGTATTCAGGGCGGCATCGTCGAACAGGAAGCGGGTATCGACGCTTCCAATGTGGCCATCTGGAACCCCAAGGCCGAGAAAGCGGACCGTGTTGGCTTCCGTTTCGAGGATGGCGATAAGGTGCGTTTCTTCAAGTCTAGCGGCGAAACGCTGGACGCGTGAGGACAGGTGGACCATGAGTGATCTGAAAAAGGTTTACAACGAACAGATCGTGGCAAAGCTCAAAGAAGAGCTGGGTTACGACAATGTCATGGAAGTGCCGAAAATCACCAAGATCACCCTGAACATGGGTGTCGGTGAAGCGGCCGCGGACCGTAAGGCCATCGAAGGCGCCTTGTCCGACATGACCGCGATTGCCGGCCAGAAGCCGCTGATCACCAAGGCGCGTAAGTCCGTTGCGGGTTTCAAGATCCGTGAAGGCTGGCCGATCGGCTGCAAGGTGACCCTGCGCAATCGCCGTATGTACGAATTCCTGGACCGCCTGGTGGCGGTGGCGATTCCCCGGATGCGCGACTTCCGTGGTTTGAATCCCAAGTCATTCGACGGCCGGGGCAATTATTCCATGGGGCTGCGCGAGCAGATCGTGTTCCCCGAAGTGGATTTCGACAAGGTTGATAAGCTGCGTGGTATGGACATCACCATCACCACCACGGCGAAAACCGACGACGAGGCACGCGCGCTGTTGCGCGCCTTCAACTTCCCGCTGAAGGGCTGAGGATTTGTCATGGCAAAGGTCTCTATGAAAAATCGGGAGGCGAAGCGCGCCAAGTTGGTTCAGCGTTACGCCGCCAAGCGTCAGGCGCTGAAAGCGATCGTTAACGATCCCAACGCCGAACCCGAAGCAAAATGGGACGCGCAACTGCAGCTCCAGAAGCTGCCGCGCGATTCCTCTCCGGTGCGCCAGCGTAATCGCTGCCGGATTACCGGTCGTCCGCACGGCTACTACCGGAAGTTCGGTTTGAGCCGTATCAAGCTGCGCGAAGCAGCGATGCGCGGCGACGTCCCCGGTCTGGTTAAGGCCAGCTGGTAAGCAAGCCAAGATATAGGCATGAGTAGCGGAGCGATTGCGGCATGAGCATGCAAGATACCCTGGCGGATATGTTTACTCGTATCCGTAACGCGCAGATGGCCCGGAAAGCCAAGGTGGAGATTCCTTCTTCCACGGCTAAGCAGGCCATTGCCAAGGTACTGAAGGAAGAAGGTTACATCGAAGGCTTCTCGGTGGCCGGCGACAAGAAGCCCGTGCTGACCGTGGACCTTCGGTATTTCGAGGGCAGTCCGGTAATCGAAAAGATTTCCCGTGTCAGCCGCCCCGGTCTGCGTGTCTACAAAAACGCCGGCCAGATTCCCAAGGTCAAGGGCGGCCTTGGTGTGATGATCGTGTCCACCAACCAGGGCATTCTTTCCGATCGCGCAGCGCGCCAGGCTAATGTAGGCGGCGAGCTGATCTGCGAAGTGTCCTAACGGTAGCGGTGTAGACGGGTTTAGGTGCAGCAATGTCTAGAGTAGCGAAAAATCCGGTTAAGTTGCCCAGCGGCGTCGAGCTGAAAATCGACGGTCGCAAGGTGTCCGTAAAGGGCAGCAAAGGCAACCTGGAACATGAAGTGCACGAGCAGGTGGACGTGTCGTTTGAAGACGGTATCTTCACCGTCAAGCCGCGCGAGGAGTCCCAGGAATCCTGGGCGCTGGCCGGCACCACCCGCGCGGTGGTGAACAACATGGTCACCGGCGTCTCAGAGGGCTTCGAGCGCAAGCTGGTCCTCAACGGCGTGGGTTATCGCGCCCAGGCTCAGGGCAAGACCCTGAACCTGACGCTGGGTTTCTCCCATCCGGTGGCATATCAGCTGCCCGATGGCATCACCATCGAAACCCCGACCCAGACCGAAATTGTTGTCAAGGGCATTGATAAGCAGCTGGTTGGTCAGGTTGCCGCCAATGTCCGGGCCTTCCGTCCGCCCGAGCCCTACAAAGGCAAGGGGGTGCGCTATGCTGATGAGCAGGTGCGCCGTAAGGAAGCCAAGAAGAAATAATTGTTGAGACTAGAGCCATGATGGACAAGAAACTTGCACGTCTGCGCAGGGCCAAACGTACTCGCCTTAACATCCGCGAGTCCGGCCAGATCCGTCTGTCCGTACATCGCACCCCGCGCCACATCTACGCGCAGATCACCAGCGCGGCTGGTGACCGGGTTCTGGTTACGGCGAGTACCGTCGAGAAGGACCTGCGCGAAGCGGCCACCGGCAATGCCGACGCCGCATCGAAAGTAGGCGAACTGATTGCGAAGCGCGCCAAAGAGGCGGGCATCGAGCGTGTAGCCTTTGATCGTTCCGGATTCCGTTATCACGGTCGGATCAAGGCGTTGGCGGATGCCGCGCGCGAAAACGGGCTTGAATTCTAAGGGTGCTTGGTTATGGCGAAAGTTGATCCCAACGAAGGTCTCCAGGAGAAGCTGGTTCAGGTGAACCGGGTTGCCAAGGTAGTAAAAGGCGGCCGCATCTTCGGTTTCACTGCGTTGACTGTAGTGGGCGACGGCAAAGGTAAGGTAGGCTTCGGCCGCGGTAAGGCACGCGAAGTGCCGGCCGCCATCCAGAAGGCGCTGGAAGCCGCCCGCCGCAACATGATTCAGGTGGACCTGAAAGGCACCACCATTCAGCACCCGATCAAGGCACGCCATGGCGCCTCCAAGGTGTACATGCAGCCTGCCGACGACGGTACTGGTGTGATTGCCGGTGGCGCGATGCGCGCGGTGCTGGAAGTGGCCGGCGTGCAGAACGTTCTGGCGAAGTGCTACGGATCCACCAATCCAGTGAACGTGGTGCGTGCAACGTTCAACGGGCTGAAGCAGATGTCCTCACCGGAATCGGTGGCGGCTAAGCGCGGCAAGTCCGTTGAAGAGATTCTCGGCTAAGCGCACACAGACGGAAGCTTAACGATGGCTGACAAGATCAAAGTAACCCAGGTTAAAAGCAGCAGCGGTCGGCTGGAAGGCCACAAGGCCTGTGTGCGCGGTCTCGGGCTGCGCCGCATCGGTCACACCGTGGAAGTTGAAGACACACCTTCCGTACGTGGCATGATCAACAAAGTCGCGTACTTGGTACGGGTAGAGGGAGAATAAGCGATGCGTCTCAATGATTTGCATCCAGCTGACGGATCCCGTCCGGACGAGAAGCGGGTTGGCCGTGGTATCGGTTCCGGCCTGGGTAAGACCGGTGGCCGCGGCCACAAAGGTCAGAAGTCCCGTTCCGGCGGCACCGTGAAGCCTGGTTTCGAAGGCGGCCAGATGCCGCTGCAGCGTCGGGTTCCCAAGTTCGGCTTCACCTCCAAGCTGGCCATGGCCACCGCGGAAGTGCGTCTGGCGGAGCTGGCCAAGGTGGAAGGTGACGTGATCGACCTGGCGGCCCTGAAGGACGCCGGTGTTGTTCGCTCCGATAAGAAACGCGCCAAGATCGTGCTGCGCGGCCAAATCGACCGCGCGGTAACCATCCGCGGCGTCGCCCTGACCAAGGGTGCTCGCGAAGCGGTGGAGAAGGCCGGCGGTAAAATCGAGGAGTAATAAGGCGGGGCTATGGCCAAGAACCGTGCACAAACACTGAACAACAACACCGCGGCCACCGGCGGCGCCACTCGTGAGCTGTGGCGCCGCATCGGTTTCCTGCTGGGAGCCCTGCTGGTGTTCCGGATCGGTGCGCACATCCCGGTTCCCGGAATGAACCCGGAAGCGTTGGAACAGATGTTCAACAACAACCGGGACACCATTCTTGGCATGTTCAATATGTTCTCCGGCGGTTCGCTGGAGCGCATGAGCATCTTCGCCCTGGGTATCATGCCGTACATTACCGCGAGCATTGTTATCCAGCTGATGAGCGCGGTGGTTCCCTCCCTTGAGCAGCTGCGCAAGGAAGGCGAGCAGGGTCGCCGCAAGATCACCCAGTACACCCGTTATCTGACGGTGGCACTGGGCGCGATTCAGTCGTTTGGTGTGTGCGCGGGCCTTAAAAGCCAGGGCATCACCCTGTTGCCGGAGGCGGCGTCCACCATGCAGGTGGCCAGCTTCTACTTCGTGGCCGTGACCACGCTGGTAACCGGCACGGTGTTCCTGATGTGGCTGGGTGAGCAGATCACCGAGCGCGGTATCGGCAATGGTATTTCCATGCTGATCTTCGCTTCCATCGTGGCCGGTCTGCCCGGCGCGGTGGCGCAGACCTTCGAATCGGCCCGTCAGGGCGATCTGAGTCTGCTGGCCATGCTGCTGGTGTTCCTGGTGGCGGTGGCGGTGATCTTCGGTGTGGTGTTCGTCGAGCGTGGTCAGCGGAGAATCACCGTTAACTACGCCCGGCGGCAGCAGGGCCGCCGCGTCTACGCGGCCCAGCAGAGCCATCTGCCGTTGAAAGTGAACATGGCGGGCGTGATTCCGGCGATTTTCGCCAGTTCCATCCTGCTGTTCCCGGCGTCGCTGAGCCAGTGGTTCAGCACCAGCGACCCGGATTCCTGGTGGGGCCAGGCCCTGCGTGTCGTCAGCGACGCGCTGCTGCCCGGCACACCGTTGTACATTTTGTTGTTTACCCTGGCGATCGTGTTCTTCTGCTACTTCTACACGGCCCTGGTATTCAACCCGAAAGACGTGGCGGACAATCTCAAGAAATCCGGGGCTTACATCCCGGGTATCCGCCCCGGCGAGCAATCCGCTCGTTATATCGACACGGTGATGGGTCGTCTGACCCTGATCGGTTCGGTGTACATGACGCTGGTATGCCTGCTGCCTCTGGGGCTGCAGGGGGTGTGGAACGTGCCTTTCTATCTGGGCGGCACCTCACTGTTGATCGTGGTGGTAGTGGTTATGGACTTCTGGTCGCAGGTTAATTCGCACCTGATGTCCACCCAGTACGAGAAGTTGATGAAGAAGGCCAACCTGAAAGGGTATGGCGGCACCGGTCTGGTGCGATAACCGGCCCACGGGCTTGAAGGTAAAGTGAGGCGAGTGCGATGAAAGTTCAGGCTTCTGTTAAGAAGATCTGCCGCAACTGCAAGGTAATCCGCCGGAAGGGCCGGGTTATGGTGATTTGCAGTGCCGAGCCCCGGCATAAGCAGCGCCAGGGCTAACGGCCCGGTTGGGCAGAACTTCTTTTCCTAGTGTTTGGTTGAAATTCAGTCGGTGTAACGCTAGACTCTTCCGCCTTTCGGCGCCAGAGGCTGGCACTACCGCGTTGTGAATCGGAGATATTCGGATGGCCCGTATTGCAGGCGTTAACATCCCGGACAACAAGCATTCGGTGATTTCACTCACCTATATTTTCGGGATCGGCCGCACCCGCGCTCGCGCTATTTGCGAGCAGACCGGCATTGAGCCGACCGTCAAGGTGCGTGACCTTTCCGGCGACCAGCTGGACGCGATCCGCGCCGAGGTCGCCAAGGTTTCCACGGAGGGCGATCTGCGCCGGGAAATCAACATGAATATCAAGCGTTTGATGGATCTGGGCTGCTACCGCGGCATCCGTCATCGCCGTGGGCTGCCGCTGCGCGGCCAGCGTACCAAAACCAATGCCCGGACCCGCAAGGGCCCGCGGAAACCGATCCGCAAGTAAGTCCTGATATCTGGATAAGTAAGCATGGCTAAAGCGAAAAGAGACAGTGGCGCACGTCGGAAGAAGGTAACGCGGACCGTTGCGGACGGTATCGCGCATGTACACGCTTCTTTCAACAACACCATCATCACCATCACCGACCGTCAGGGCAACGCATTGTCCTGGGCGACCTCCGGTGGTGCCGGCTTCCGTGGTTCCCGCAAAAGCACGCCTTTCGCGGCCCAGGTGGCTGCCGAAAACGCGGGTAATGCCGCCAAGGATTACGGGTTGAAGAACCTGGAAGTCCGAGTCAAGGGTCCCGGTCCGGGCCGTGAGTCCTCTATTCGCGCGCTCAACGGCTGTGGCTACAAGATTACCCACATTCAGGACGTGACGCCCATTCCGCATAATGGTTGTCGTCCGCCCAAGAAGCGCCGCGTGTAACGGGAGTTAGAGCAAGATGGCAAGATACATCGGTCCCAAGTGCAAGCTTTCCCGTCGTGAAGGCACTGATCTGTTCCTCAAGAGCGGCATTCGTCCGCTGGAATCCAAGTGCAAGGCGGAGCAGCCCCCCGGCCAGGCCGGCGGTGGCCGTCGCCCCAGCCGCCTGTCCGACTACGGCGTGCAGTTGCGCGAGAAACAGAAAGTCCGTCGCATGTACGGCGTTCTGGAAAAGCAGTTCCGCGGCTACTACAAGAAAGCCGCCCGGTCCCGCGGCGCCACCGGCGAGGTGCTTCTGCAGCTCCTGGAAGGCCGTCTGGACAACGTGGTATACCGTCTGGGCTTCGGCGCGACCCGTTCCGAGGCACGCCAGCTGGTATCACACCGCGCGATCCTGGTTAACGGTCGTAGCGTGAACATCGCCTCCTACCAGGTGAGCCCCGGTGACATCGTTACCGTGCGTGAAAAGGCCAAGAACCAGCTGCGCGTCAAGAACGCCATGGAACTGGCCCAGCAGCGCGGCTTCCCGACCTGGGTGGAAGTGGACGAGAAGAAGTTCGAGGGCACGTTCAAAGCCCTGCCGGAGCGTATCGATTTGCCGGCCGAGATCAACGAAAACCTGATCGTCGAGCTGTACTCCAAGTAAGGACTGCCTGAGGGATCTCTATGACCGCCGTGAACGAATTTCTCACGCCCCGCTCGATCGCGGTCAACGCGATCAGCGAGACCCACGCCAAGGTCGTACTGGAGCCGCTGGAGCGTGGTTTCGGCCATACTCTGGGCACGGCGCTGCGCCGCATCCTGCTGTCCAGCATGCCTGGCTGCGCGATCACCGAAGTGGAGATCGACGGTGTACAGCACGAGTACTCCTCCATCGAGGGTGTGCAGGAAGATGTGATCAACATCCTCCTCAACCTGAAGGGCGTGGCCCTGAAGATGGAAGATCGCGAAGAAGCGACCCTGGAACTGGTCAAGAAAGGCCCGGGCGATGTTACCGCCGACGATATCCAGCGCGATCACAGCGTTGAGATCGTTAACCCGGACCACCTGATCTGCACCATCACCGGCGACACCGAACTGCGTGTGCGCCTGAAAGTGCAGAAAGGCCGTGGCTACGAAGCCGCCGACACTCGTCAGAGTGATGACGACGAAACCCGCGGCATCGGCCGCCTGCAGCTGGATGCCAGCTACAGCCCGGTGCGCCGCGTGGCGTACGTGGTGGAGGCCGCCCGGGTCGAGCAGCGTACCGACCTGGACAAGCTGGTGATCGATCTGGAAACCGATGGCACCATCGATCCGGAAGAGGCGATCCGCCGTGCCGCCACCATTCTGCAGCAGCAGATCGCGGTATTCGTGGATCTGGAGCAGGACGCCAAGCCCGAGCCGAAGCAAGAGCGCGAAGAGATCGATCCGATCCTGCTGCGCCCGGTGGACGACCTGGAGCTGACCGTTCGTTCCGCCAACTGCCTGAAGGCGGAGAATATCTACTACATCGGTGATTTGGTTCAGCGTACCGAGGTCGAGCTTCTCAAGACCCCGAACCTGGGCAAGAAGTCCCTCACCGAGATTAAGGATGTGCTGGCCTCCAAGGGCCTGTCGCTGGGCATGCGCCTGGAAAACTGGCCGCCGGTCAGTCTCCGGGATGATGACCGGCTTAACACCAAGTTGCGTTAATCAACCGCACTAACAGAGTTGTCATGGGCGCCTTGGCGTCCCTGAAATAGGAACAGAACCATGCGTCATCGCAAGAGCGGCAGAAAACTGAACCGGAACAGCTCACACCGTCAGGCCATGTTCCGCAACATGGCGGTGTCGCTGTTCGAACATGAAGCGATCAAAACCACCTTGCCGAAAGCCAAGGAGCTGCGTCGGGTGGCCGAGCCCCTGATCACCCTGGCCAAGGAAGACTCGGTGGCCAACCGCCGTCTGGCGTTTGACCGTACCCGGTCCAAGGAAATGGTCGGTAAACTGTTCAACGAACTGGGTCCGCGCTACAAGGCGCGCCCGGGTGGCTACCTGCGTATCCTCAAGATGGGCTTCCGGGCCGGCGACAACGCCCCCATGGCCTACGTGGAGCTGGTGGATCGTCCGGAAGGCGAGATCGCCGACGCGGAATAAGTCGCCCCTGCGGGACGACACAAAGAACCGGGCCCAGGCCCGGTTTTTTTGTGTCTGAGAAAAGGCCCGCCGGCGCCGGCCAGGGCCCGGCGTGCCCCGGACTGGTGCGCCCGCTTTACCGGATTTTGCGATTTCCCGCCTTGTTCCGGGCTGCCAACGGCCGCATCCCTGTGTAGTGTTAAGAAAAGCAACGCAGGGAGAATCCATGAGTAACAGTCAGCCTTTTCTGACCGATGTGAAGACACTGCGTGAACGGGCCCGCCAGCATATCGAGCAGGGCGCCGTCACCGCCGGCTACAACGCCGACCGCGAGACCGTTCTCAAGCTGCTTAACGAAGCGCTGGCCACCGAGATCGTCTGCACACTGCGTTACAAGCGCCACTACTACATGGCCGACGGGCTCAACGCCAGCATCGCGGCCGACGAGTTCCTCGAGCACGCCCAGCAGGAACAGCAGCACGCGGACTGGCTGGCGGAACGCATCGTGCAGCTCGGCGGCGCCCCCAATTTTTCCCCTGAAGGCTTGCAGAGCCGCTCCCACGCCGAGTACGTGGAAGGCGAGACCCTCAAGGAGATGGTCAAGGAAGATCTGATCGCCGAGCGCATCGCCATCGACAGCTACCGGGAGATCGCCACCTACCTGGGTGACAAGGACCCGACCACCCGCCGCATCATGGAAGAGATACTGGCTCAGGAAGAAGAGCACGCGGACGACATGGCGTCGATCCTGGAATCGTTGTGAACCGACCCGGCCAAGGAGGAAACAGCTAGTGGCGACCCCCGAAAGAAGCACCCCGGAGCGTCAGCGCCAGCACGGCAAGACCGTGGCGGGCATTCAGATACGCACCAATAACGATCTTGAAATGCACGCCGAGGATTCCCGGCTCAGCCGTCTTTGGGAAAAATTCGATGACGAGCGTCTGGCGCACTCAATACCGGACAAAGCCGCCGGCTCCCCGGTTTACGGTGTCTACACCGAGTTCGATGACGGCGTCGCCGGCGATTACAGCGTACTTGCCGGTGTCGAAGTCACCGACGAGGAGAAAGTGCCGGAGGAGTACGCCACCGTGACCCTGGAAGCCGGAGACTACCTGGTGTTCCAGGGGCGGGGCAGGATGCCCGACACGGTCATGGAGACCTGGGGGCAGGTATGGCATTACTTCGAGAGCGACGACGCCCCGGAGCGTGCCTTCCTCACCGACTATGAAGTCTTCGAAGGCGGCGACCAGGTGACCATTTACGTGGGCGTGAAGTAACTCAGCCCCGCACCTGGCGGCCCCGATAGATCATCGTTTTAGGCGACGCGGCACGGCCCGGCTCCGTTTCGGAGTCGGGCTCTGGAAGAGGCTGGCCCCGGTACATACGTTTGGGCGCCGTCTTTTCCGGCTCAGGGGGCGCCTCGGAGGCGCCGGCTTCCCGGGCAATGTCGTCCATCAGCCGGGCCAGCTCCCGGGATTGGCTGCGTGCCGCGAAGCGGTCCAGTTCCTGGCGAAGTTGTGGGTCGGTGAGCGACAGGCGCGTACCGAACTCGTCGCGGATCAGGCGGCGACACTGGTTGACCAGCGCGACCACGCGATAGTGCATCAACCAGTGCGTGTTGATTCCTTCGCTCATGATCTCGACTCCGTCACAATGGCTCTGAGAACCAAGCAGGTTCCGTGCCATAGCGGCGCCGGCCTTCACGGTTCGAAGCGCGCGGCGCCGGCATAATCAAAGTGTTTTATTCACCGAGGGTGTGAAAGCTATGATTCGCTTGCAGGAGCGCGTTCAGGTGCGCCGGCCCACGGCGGATTGTTACCGGTACATGCTGGATATGGCAGCGTCGGAGCAGTGGAACCCGGCTGTCGAGAACGCCCGCAAAAGCACGCCGGGCCCGGTCGGCCGGCAGAGCCGTTTTGAAGTGGATTATCGCTTCGCCGGCCGCCAGCGCGCCTTCGGCTATGAACTTGTCGACACCGACCCGGGGCGCAGCCTGAGCCTGCGCGGTCAGGGCCCGGACGCCAGCGCCCGCGAGCACATTGAGTTCCGGCCCGGGGCCGACGAGACCTTCACGGAAATTCTCTACACCCTCGATCTGGATGTGGGCGGGCTCGCCGAACGCCTGCAGGCCATCATCAAGCCCTGGCTCACCGCCATGGGGCACCGCGCCATGGAGGACCTGCGCCGTGCCCTGGAGCCCTCCCGCGTTGAAGAACCCGGCGTCTGGCAATGGCTGCGCTATCGCGCGCTGCTGCCCGCCGCCCTGGAATTCTCACGGCTTGGCTACCAGTCCATGCCGGACCGCGGGCTCAGTGATTTCATCGACGGCCGCATCGTCGTGGTCACCGGTGCCACCGGCGGGCTGGGGCTGGCCGCCGCCAAGGAGCTCAGCCGCCTCGGCGCCACCCTGATTCTGGTCGGGCGCGACCGTGAGCGTCTGCGGCAGGCGCAGAACGCGGTACGCGCCTTCAGCGGCTGCGGCGTGGACGCCCTGCACACCGTGGAGGCCGATCTGTCACGGCTCGAGGAAGTGCGCCTGGCGGCTACCCGTATTCACGCCCTGACTCCGGAAGTGCACGGCCTGATCAACAACGCCGGCGCGCTGTTCAATGAACGCGACCTGACCACCGAAGGCACCGAGCGCACCCTGGCGGTCAACCTGCTGGCGCCTTACCTGCTCACCGAGAAGCTTTTGCCCGCCCTGGAGCGGGGCCAGGGTCGCGTGGTGAACGTGGCCAGCGGCGGTCTGTACCTGCAGGCGCTGCACCTGGACGACATGGAATTCGAGAACGAGCGCTTCGACGGCGCCAAGGCCTACGCCCGCGCCAAGCGGGCGCTGGTGGCGCAAACCGAGCACTGGGCGGAACAGCACCCGGGCGTTCGCTTCAACAGCATGCACCCCGGCTGGGCGGACACCCCCGGCGTCGCCGCCTCTCTGCCGGTGTTCCATAAACGGGTCGGGCCCTGGCTCCGCTCGCCGCGCCAGGGCGCGGACACCATGGTGTGGCTGGTCAGCAGCCCGGCGGTGGCGAACATCAGCGGCCGTTTCTGGTTCGACCGCCGGCCCCGGCCCACCGCCGTGCTGCCCGGCACCCGGGTCACGCCGGAACAGCGCCGCCAGCTGGCACGCTGGCTGGCCGCCCGCTGCCGGCCCGGCCACGGCGGGCCGATCTGAGGCGCCGCTTCAGGAAGACGCTTTCAGCATCGATTTCAGGAAGCGCCCGGTGTGGCTGCCCTTGGCCTTGGCCACTTTCTCCGGCGTGCCCTGGGCGATCACCCGGCCGCCGCCGTCGCCGCCCTCGGGCCCCAGATCAACGATCCAGTCCGCGGTTTTGATCACATCCAGGTTGTGCTCGATCACCACGATGGTGTTGCCGTGGTCGCGCAGCCGGTTGAGCACATCCAGCAGCATCTGGATATCCTGGAAGTGCAGGCCGGTGGTGGGTTCGTCGAGAATATAGAGCGTGCGGCCGGTGTCGCGCCGGGACAGCTCACGGGCCAATTTCACCCGCTGTGCCTCGCCGCCGGACAGGGTGGTGGCGGCCTGGCCCAGCTTCACATAGCTCAGGCCCACATCCAGCAGGGTCTGCAGGCGACGCTGCAGGGCCGGCACCGCATCGAAGAACTCGCGGGCTTCCTCGATGGTCATTTCCAGCACTTCGTAGATGTTCTTGCCCTTGTAGGTGACCTCCAGGGTCTCCCGGTTGTAGCGGCGGCCATCGCACACCTCGCAGGGCACATAGATGTCCGGAAGGAAGTGCATCTCCACCTTGATCACGCCGTCGCCCTGGCAGGCTTCGCAGCGGCCGCCCTTGACGTTGAAGCTGAAGCGGCCGGGCTTGTAGCCCCGCGCCCGGGCTTCCTGGGTGCCGGCGAACAGCTCGCGCACCGGCGTGAAAATGCCGGTGTAGGTGGCCGGGTTGGAGCGCGGCGTGCGGCCGATCGGGCTCTGGTCGATGTCCACCACCTTGTCCAGATGCTCCAGACCTTCCAGGCGCTCATGGGGCGACGCTTTCAGGGTGGTGGCCTTGTTCAGGGTGGTGGCCGCCAGCGGGTAGAGCGTGTGGTTGATCAGCGTTGATTTGCCCGAACCGGACACCCCGGTGACACAGGTGAACAGGCCCAGCGGCAGCTTCAGCTCGGTGCCTTTGAGATTGTTGCCGGTGGCGCCGGTCAGGGTCAGCCAGTCGTCCCCGGTGGTCCTGCGCTTGGCGGGCACTTCAATGCGCCGGCGCCCGGACAGGTAGTCGCCGGTGAGGGAGTCCTTGTTGGCGGCCACTTCCTCGGCGGTGCCCTGGGCCACCACCCGGCCGCCGTGCACGCCGGCGCCCGGGCCGATGTCGATGACATGGTCGGCGGTGCGGATGGCGTCCTCGTCGTGCTCCACCACCAGCACCGTATTGCCCAGGTCCCGCAGGCGGGTCAGGGTGGACAGCAGGCGCTCGTTGTCGCGCTGGTGCAGACCGATGGAAGGCTCGTCGAGCACGTACATGACGCCCACCAGGCCGGCGCCGATCTGGCTGGCCAGGCGGATACGCTGGGCCTCACCGCCGGACAGGGTCTCGGCGCTGCGCTCCAGGTTCAGATAGTCCAGACCCACATTGACCAGAAACTGCAGCCGGTCGCGGATTTCCTTGAGAATCTTCTCGGCGATTTCGCCGCGGTTGCCGGGCAGCTTCAGGTTGTCGAAATAGTCGAACGACTTGCCCACCGCCAGACGCACCAGCTCGGGCAGGGTGGTGTTGTCGATAAAGACGTTACGGGCCGCCTCGCGCAGGCGGGAGCCGTCGCAGCTGGGGCAGGTGGACGTGGACAGGTAGCTGGCCAGATCCTCGCGCACCGCCTCGGACTCGGTTTCCCGGTAGCGCCGCTCCATATTGGGCACGATGCCCTCGAACGGGTGGTTACGCTTGATGATGTCGCCCCGGTCGTTCAGATAGCGAAACTCCACGCTCTCCTTGCCGGTGCCGTAGAGAATCTTGCGGCGCACCGTCTTGTCCAGATCCTTGAACGCCACATCCATGTCGAAATCCAGGCTCTGCGCCAGGGCGGTGAGCATCTGGAAATAGTAGACATTGCGGCGGTCCCAGCCGCGGATCGCGCCTTCCGCCAGGGACAGCTCCTCGCTGGTGATCACTTTGTCCTCGTCGAAGAACTGCTTCACGCCCAGGCCGTCGCAACTGGGGCAGGCGCCCGCCGGGTTGTTGAACGAGAACAGGCGCGGCTCCAGCTCCGGAATCGAGTAGCCGCAATGGGGGCAGGCGAACTTCGCCGAGAAGGTGATTTCCTCGCTGTCGCCGTCCAGGGGCTTGCCGTCCATGGAGGCGATGATGGCGATATCGTCGGCCAGGTTGAGGGCGGTCTCGAAGGACTCCGCCAGCCGGTTCTGCAGGTCCGAGCGCACCTTGAAGCGGTCCACCACCACTTCGATGGTGTGCTTCTTGTTCTTGTCCAGGTCCGGGGTGTCGTCCATGTCGTAGATACGGCCGTCCACGCGGACGCGGATAAAGCCCTGGGCGCGCAGCTCGTCGAACAGATGCAGGTGCTCGCCTTTCTTCTCGCGGATCACCGGGGCCAGCAGCATCAGCTTGCTGCCTTCTTCCATGGCCAGCACCTGGTCCACCATCTGGCTGATGGTCTGCGCGGCCAGTGGGGCTTCGTGCTGCGGGCAGCGCGGCTCGCCGACCCGGGCGAACAGCAACCTCAGGTAGTCGTAGATCTCGGTGATGGTGCCCACCGTGGAGCGCGGATTATGGCTGGTGGATTTCTGCTCGATGGAGATCGCCGGGCTCAGCCCTTCGATGTGGTCCACATCGGGCTTCTCCATCATCGACAGGAATTGCCGGGCATAGGTGGACAGGGACTCCACGTAACGGCGCTGGCCTTCGGCGTAGAGGGTGTCGAACGCCAGCGACGATTTCCCGGACCCGGAAAGTCCGGTGATCACCACCAGCTTGTCACGGGGAATGTCGAGGTCCACGTTTTTCAGGTTATGGGTGCGAGCGCCCCGAACCAGAATGGTATCCATGAGATGGCGTGCCCTTGGCTACTGTCAGAATGAACAGTGCAGTATAGGGGAAAGAGCGTGATGGGGGAAAGAACGATGGTGCCCTGACGCCGGATTGCCGGCGTCGGGCAGGTGGGGTATCAGAGGTTTTCCTGCGCCCAGTTCACCGCCTGCAGGCGGTTGGAGGCATTGATCTTCTTGAAGATGTTGTAGATGTGGGTCTTGATGGTGTGCGGGCTGAGGTTGAGCACCGTGGCGATTTCCGAATTCTTGGCGCCGGTGGCCATCACCTTGAGCACTTCGATCTCGCGGTCGGTAAGGTTCACCTCGTTGCGGCCGAAGGTCTTGTTGAAGGCGCGGCTTTTCACCAGGTATTGCTGCAGCACCTTGCGCGGGAACCACAGCTCGCCCTCGAACATCGACTTGATGCCCTTGGTCAGCAGCCCCTGCGGGCAGTCATGCTGAAAGCCGCCGTTGACCATCGGCAGGCCCGCCAGGCGCGACAGGTCATCGTCGTCGTCGACATTGAACACGCCGATCAGAATTTCGCTGTCGAGACGCTTGTCCGTTTCCAGCAGGCGGGTGATGACGTCATTCACATCCACGGAATGGAAATCCACCAGGAACAGATTCTGCTCCACGGCGCGCAGGTCGTCTTCGTGGACCTGGTCCACCGACTTCACCGCGCTGGCGGTAATCGACGCTTTGTCGAGGAACTCCGTGAGCAGCGCGTTCTGAAGATGCTGGCCGCCGACCACGTACACCTTTTGTGATTCTTGAGTGTCCATTAATTCGTCCATGATGCGTCCCGTGTACCGGGAGGTTGTGTCCCGCGAGGGGGATACGAAAAAAAACTGATTCAAGGGGCCAATTTATCATCGCATTGGCGGGGGTTCAATTTACCATTATACGGCGGTCGCGGGGAACGTCTGCCCGATGGCCACTGGGCGGAACGGCTTAGACCCGGATTCCGGCGGCGGCCTGCCCATCATCACCCGACGCGGGATTGAATCTGGTACACTCGCCGTCCCTTTGTGTATCACCGATGTTGGACCATGACGGACGCTTCCCGGGCCGCGCTGCGGCGCACTGAATTGACCACCACCGGCTCCCTGGCAGCGATTTTCGCCCTGCGCATGTTCGGGCTGTTCATGCTCCTGCCGGTGTTCGCCGTCTACGGCGCCGAACTGGACGGGGCCACCCCGCTGCTGATCGGCACCGCCATCGGCGCCTACGGCCTGATGCAGGCCCTGCTGCAGATTCCCTTCGGCATGCTGTCGGACCGCTTCGGCCGCCGCCCTCTGTTGCTGATCGGCCTGCTGCTGTTCGTCATCGGCGGGGCGGTGGCGGCGCTCAGCGACAGCATCCACGGCGTTATTCTGGGCCGGGCACTGCAGGGCGCCGGGGCCATCGCCAGCGTGATCATGGCGCTGATCGGCGACGTGGTCAGCGAGCAGCGCCGCACCCGCGCCATGGCGCTGATCGGCATGGCGGTGGGCTCCTCCTTTATCCTCGCCCTGATCCTGGGGCCGCTGCTGGCCCGCTGGCTGGGGCTGAGCGGCCTGTTCTGGTTCACCGTGGTGCTGGGTCTGGCGGCGATGCTGGTGGCGGTCTGGGTGCCCTCGCCCAGGGTGCGCAGCAGTGAACCGCTGCCCGCCGCGCAGCGCTTCCGCACCGTGCTGGGCGATCCGGTGCTGCGCCGCCTGGATGTGGGCATCCTGGTGCTGCACATGACCATGACCGCGTCGTTCGTGGTGCTGCCGCAACTGCTCAAGCAGCGTCTCGGGCTGTCGCTGGAACAGCACAGCCTGCTGTATCTGGTGGTGCTGGTGGGCGGCTTTCTGGCCATGGTACCTCTGATCATCGCCGCCGAGCGTCGCGGGGCCATGCCCATCAAGCGCGTGGCCGTGGGCCTGCTGATCGTCGCTGAAATCCTGCTGGCGCTGGCCGGCAATACACTGTGGCACTTCGTGCTGGCGTTGTTCGTTTATTTCATGGCCTTCAATCTGCTCGAGGCGCTGCTGCCCTCGCTGGTGGGCCGCGCCGCCCCCGCCGGCACCCGCGGCACCGCCATGGGCGTTTACTCCACCAGCCAGTTCCTGGGCGTGTTCATCGGCGGCCAGCTGGGCGGCGCCCTGTATCAGTGGGTCGGCGCCGAAGCGGTGTTCCTGGGCAGCGCCGTTATCGCCGTGGGCTGGCTGCTGTACTTGCGCGGCATGGGCGAATTGCCCAAGCTCGACAATCGCGTGATTCGCCTGGCGAGTGCCCAGGATTGGGATCAGGCGGCATCGCGGTTGCGCTCGGTGCCCGGCGTATTGGAGGCGGTGGTGGTCGCCGAACAGCGCCTGGCGCTGCTGAAAGTGGACAATAAGTTGTTGGATGAGGACGCGCTCACGGCGCTCAGCGCCGAGGTCCAGGAGCCGCGGGCCTGACGGTTTGGGCGGGCGCCGCCGCCGGGGGTTTCAAGCGCGGCCAAAGCTGCCACAATAACCGGTCTGCTTTTTACCGCACCGGCACCGCCGGTGCCGTCCCATTGATATATCAGTCGTTTAGAGACGTGCCGTTATAGGCCGTTACAGAGAGAGGGAGCGAACAGCCATGGCGAGAGGCGTCAATAAAGTCATTCTGATCGGTAACCTGGGCGCCGACCCGGAAACCCGGTTCATGCCCAGCGGCGGCGCGGTCACCAACATCCGTTTGGCGACCAGCGAAACCTGGAAGGATCGGCAGACCGGTCAGCAGCAGGAACGCACCGAATGGCACCGGGTGGTGTTCTTCAATAAGCTCGGCGAGATCGCCGGCGAGTATCTCAAGAAGGGCAGCAAGGTGTACGTGGAAGGTTCCATCCGCACCCGCAAGTGGCAGGGGCAGGACGGCCAGGACCGCTACACCACGGAAATCGTCGCCAATGAGATGCAGATGCTCGATGGCCGTGGCGGCGGCGGTGACGGCGGCGGCTACCAGAACCAGGGCGGCGGCCAGCCCACCGGCTACGAGAACCAGGACTACGACTATGGTCAGCAGGGCGGTGGTGATCAACGCGCCAAGCCGGCCGGTGGCCAGCAGGGCGGTGGTTTCAGCGGCCCGGCCGATGATTTCGACGACGATATTCCGTTCTAACGTGGGGCTGTGATGCGCTGGTTCGCTTTGGGGGCGGTGTTTGTCGCCAGCCTGGTGGTTTTTTTAGTGGCTCTGATGCCGGCGGCGCTGGTGATCGACAAAGTGCCGGCGTTGCGTCCCGGTGGCGCGCCGCTGGTGTTGTCCGACGCTCGCGGCCCCTGGTGGGACGCCGACGTCCGGGCGCGCTGGCGTGATCAGCAGGGTCTTCTGAGCTGGGAACTGAATTGGCACGGCCTGACCCCCGGGGTCGATTTGTCCCTGTCCGCCGGCGAGTTGCAGGCGCGCGGCTGGCTGGGCGCCGCCTGGGGCGACTGGCGTCTGGAGCAGTGGCGCGCGCAGGTGCCGGTGGCCATGGTCAGCCGACAGGTGCCGCAAGGCGATGCCGATGGTACCGTGTCACTTTCCTTGCTGGTATTGGAACTCGTCGATGAGAACGTGGTCGATGCCAAAGGGACGCTTGATTACAGCGGCGGCACGGTGAGCTGGGGTCGCGACGGCTCGGCCAGTGTGCCGCCCCTGGACGGCCGGCTGACGATGTCGGAGAGCGGCCCCCGGCTTACCGTGACCGGCCCCGAGCAGCAGCAGCTGGTTCTGGCGAGCCTGGAAGACAAGACATTGAGCGTGCAGGTGCGCCGGGCCTGGCCGCAATTGCTGGGCGTCAGCCAGGGTGGGGACCCTTCCGATGTGGTCTTTCGCATGCGCCGGCCTTTGACCCTGGGGCGGCCAGGCTAAGCGCCTCTGCATAACAAGCGGTCGGAAAGACCGTGTATAAATTGGCCAGGGACGGTCGGCTCTCTATACTCGGGATTCGATGCCGGCGGGCCGGGATAACGATAAACAGGATTGATGGCTTTATGATTCAGTGGGTCCGGAGGGGAAACCGACAAAAAGGGGGGCGTTGGCTGCGTGCCATTCTGGCTCTTTTGTTGGTGGTGTTTCTCGCCTATGTGATTGCCCGGACAGTCTGGATGCTTTGGTACGGCCCCCCGGACAGCGTGCCCGAATCAGACCTTCAGCAGGTTGCCGTGGCCGGCTCCCGGCAGGGCCAGTCGGGGATTTCCTCTTCCCAGGTGCAAAGCTGGAATCTTTTCGGTGTCTACCAGGCGGAGCCCGGCGCCGTGGACGACCGGCCGGTGGATGCGCCGGACACCCGTTTGAGCCTTGAGCTGTTGGGGCTGTTCCAGACCCGCGACCGGGACAAGTCGTCCGCGATCATCGCGGAAAAGGGCAAGGACGCGGAACTGTTTCATATTGGTGACGCGATTCCCGGTAATGCTGAGTTGGAAGACATCTACGCGGACCGCGTCATTCTGCGGCGTCAGGGGCGTCTGGAAACGTTGCGTCTGAACGAGATCAAAGGGCTGTCCGGCGGTGGGGTGACTCAGGTCACGGAGCCGGCCCCGCAAACGCAGTCGCCGAGCCCGCAGACCGACCTGGCCCAGCAGCGCACCGCGTTAATCCGGCAGCTGGGGCTGCAGCCGGTCAGTGAAGGCGGTACCGAGGGGTATAGAATCGGCGAACAAGCGCCCAAGCAGTTAATTGAACAAGTGGGGCTGAATCAGGGGGACGTGGTGGTCTCGGTGAACGGCTACCCGCTTGGCGATGAAGAGAGTGATCTGGCGGCATTGCAGTCCTATCTGGACAGCCAGGCCGCATCCATAGTCGTGCAGCGCGGCGAACAGGAATTTACCGTGAACTATCCACCGTGAGAAGCCTATGAAGTCGGCCCTGAAAACAATAATCGCAGTGCTAACGCTGAGCCTGGCTCTCGGCGCCCATGCCCAGCAGCAGGCTCAGGTGGAGCAGTCCGGCGATGGCAAGAACTGGACGGTGAATATCCGCAACGCGGACATTCAGGCGTTCATCAACCAGGTCGCGGAAATGACCGGGAAGAACTTTGTCGTCGATCCGCGGGTGCGCGCCCGTGACGTGACTGTCATTTCCAACCAGCCACTGACCTCCGACGAAGTCTATGAGCTGTTCCTGTCGGTGCTTCAGGTCCACGGTTACGCCGCAGTGCCGTCCGGTGGCGTGATCAAGATCGTCACCAACACCACCGCCAAGCAGAGCAACCTGCCGCTGACCGCCAACGCGGGCAGCGTGGACGGTGAAGAGTTGATCACCCAGGTGATCGCGGTGGACAACTCTCCGGTTGAGGAACTGGTGCCGGTGCTGCGCCCGTTGGTGCCGCAGTACGGTCACCTGGCGGCGGTGGGATCCGCCAACGCGCTGATTATCAGCGACCATGCCGACAACATTCAGCGCATGCGCGCCATTATCAACAGCCTCGACAACGCTGAAAGCGACGAGGTTGAAATCGTTCAGCTGGAGCACGCGTTCGCCGGCAATATGGTGTCGCTGCTGGAAGAACTGACCACCTCGGACCCGGCCGCTAACAACCGGCGCCGGGGCGCCCAGGGCGGCGCCACCATGGTCGCCGATGAGCGCACCAACCGTTTGATTATCAAGGGCGACCGCGGCACCCGCGCCCGCCTGATGCCGCTGATCCAGCAACTGGACAGCCCCTCCAGCGCCGCCGGCGGCGTGCAGGTGGTCCGGCTCAGCCACGGTGATTCGGAGAAAATGGCGGAGCTGCTGAAGAACTTCGCCGCCGGGGCCTCGGCGGTTCGCCAGGGCGGTGATGAAAGTGGCGCCGCCGCGCGAACCTCCGACGGTGAAGCACGGGTCTCGATTCAGTCGGACGAATCCCTCAACGCTCTGGTGATCCGCGCCGAGCCGGAGATGATGAAAGAGCTGCAGTCAGTGATCAGTCAGCTGGACGTGCGGCGCGCCCAGATCCTGATCGAGGCGGCCATCGTCGAAGTGACCGGCGACAAGGCTAACAACCTGGGCTTCCAGTATCTGGCCGGCGACCTGGAAAACGGCGTGGGCGCGGTCAACTTCGGCGGCTCCGGCATCAGTGTGCAGTCCCTGTTGCAGGCGGTGATCACCGAAGACCCCTCCAATATCACCCTGGGCGACGGCATCGCCGCGGGCTTCGGGGAAACCGACGCGGACGGCGATTTGGAATGGGGCGCGCTGGTGCAGGCGCTGGCCTCCACCACCAACACCAACCTGCTGTCCACGCCCAGCATTCTCACCCTGGACAACCAGGAAGCGTCGATTATCGTCGGTGAGAACGTGCCGTTCGTCACCGGGCAGGCGTCCAGCACCGGGTCCGGGGTGTCCAACCCGTTCACCACCATCCAGCGCGAGGATGTGGGCCTGACGTTGAAGGTGACGCCCCATGTGGCCGGGTTGAACACCATCCGCCTGGAGCTTGAGCAGGAAACCTCGGCGGTGAAGGATTCGGTTGGTGAAGCGGTGGACATCGTCACCACCAAGCGGCAGCTCAACACCACGGTGCTGGCGGACGACGGTGAGACCATCGCCCTCGGCGGCCTGATTTCCGACGACGTTCAGGAGACCGTCCGCAAGGTGCCGCTGCTCGGTGATATCCCTCTGCTGGGCTTCCTGTTCCGCTCCACCTCCGAGAGCCACGTCAAACGTAATCTGATGGTGTTCATCAAGCCCACGGTGCTGGCGAACAACGACCGGCTGGTGGACATGACCCGCGAGAAATACATGGGCGTCACCGCCATGCAGTTCCGGGTCAACGATGACGGCGATCTGGTTCGCGAGGTTCAGTTCCCGTTGCCGGTGAAGCTGGAAAACCTGTTCGAAGGGCGTTCACCGGTTTCCGATGATTACGAGCGGGCTTATAAGGCGCAGCAGGAAAAACGCGAAGAGGATTCCGCCACGCCGCCCACCTCCGGGCCGGTGACCGATACCGAGGGCGTGGTGCCCGGGGAAGAAGAGGAGCCCGCCGCCCGCGATGAGGAGGCGGACCAGGCCGAAGACGAGGCCCGCGAGCCTTCCGCCACCCGGACGCCGCAACCGGTTGAGCCGGCCCCGGCGCCCGCGCCGGCGGCCCCCGAGCCGGTCGAGGAATCGACGGTGGCGGCCTCGCGGGCCGAGCCGGAGGCGGCGAACGCCAGCCAGTGCCGGCCGCCCTGGTGCTAGCCGGCGGTCGCTAGGGGGTGTTCAGAGATTCCAGGTTTCTGATCACCCGCTCGCTGCGCTCCAGTTTTTTCTGTAATTCCACGTTGTCCGGGTCCAGCGGGGCCACCCGCTGCCACAGCTGGTGGGCGGCCCGGTATTCGCCCTTGGCGTAAAGCGCTTCCCCCTGGGCCATGGTCCGGGCGAAGCGGTCCCGCGACCAGCGCTTCACTTGCTCGCGCATGGTGTCCAGGTAGCCGCCATCGTGCTGCGCCAGGTAAGTGCGGGCGGCCAGCAGGTCCTCCAGACGGCCGGTTTGTTGATACTGTGAAATCAGCGCTTCAGCGTGCTGGAAGCGGGTTTCCTGGCGGGCGTCCCGCGCCCGGTCCCGGGCGCTGTCGAGGGTCTTGCGCGCGCGTTTCAAGGAGGCCGGCTGGCTGCGGTCCGGCGTCAGCCGTTGTGCCATCTCCAGGGAGACCAGTGCCTGGCGCCACAGCGCCTGGTCGGCGTAGGCGTCGCCCAGTTCGGTGAGGCCGTCGCTCACCTGTTGGCGCAGCCGCGCGCGCTGATCCAGAATTCTCGCCGCCCGGCGGTCATCATGGTGGGCCAGGTCCCGGTCCAGCTCATCGGTGTCCAGCAGCGCCTTCGCCTGGGCCAGATACCACTGGTTAAGGCGTTCGCGCAGCGCCCGTGCCTCGCGCTCCCGCAATTGCGCCAGCAGAGAGTTCACCGGTTCCGGTTCCGCCACGCGGTCGCCGGTATCCTCCAGCAGCTGATACGCCTGCCCCCAGTCTTCCCGGGCCGACAGATCCCGGGCCAGGGCCAGTCTTTCCTGGCGGTATTCCCGGCTTGCCTGCAGCACCCCCTGGCGTTGCTCGGTGAGCAGGCCGTATTGGGGATGGCTCTGGTCGGTGCGGTCGATGATGTCCAGGGCGTCCCGGTAGCGGTGCTCCTGCAGCGCGTCACCCACCCGGTCGGCGGGATCCGAGAACGGCAGCAATGAGGCGCAGCCGGGCAGTATCAATACCGCCCCCAGGCCCAGCGTCGCCCGCCAGGTGCCCCGCTTAAGAGGATTCACGGTCGGCCTCCGCGCTGATTTCGGCAAGGAATTGGGCAATGCGTTGTTCCATCAGCGTTTCCGACAGGGCGTGCACGCCGTCCACCCGGAAGGTGCCTACCGGCTCCTGGCGGCCGCGCACCCGCATGGCGCCGTACTCGGTGGCGCGCACCCGGGAGCCGATATTGGGATCCGCCATGATTGTCGAGGCGGCGATGATTTCGCCGGCGCCGGCCATGTTGGACAGCCGCGAGGCCAGATTCACCGTGTCGCCCACCACCGTGTATTGCATGCGCTCCCTGGAACCGAGATTGCCGGCCAGCATGGCCCCGGAATTCATACCGATGCGGAATTCCACGGTGGTCAGGCCGCGCGCGTCGCGGTATTCGTTGAGACGGGTCACCAGCCGCTGAATCATCACCGCGCAGCACAGACCGTGGAAAAGGTGCTCGGAATCTTCCTCGGGCACCCCGAACACGATCATCGCGCAATCGCCCATGTACTTGTCGATGGTGCCCCGGTAGAAATCGGAAGCGGCGCTGATGGCATCGAAGTAGACGTTGAGCATGTCCGCCACCGCTTCCGGCGCCAGACTTTCGGAAAGCCGGGTAAAGCCGACGATGTCGGCGAACACCACCGTGGCGGTGACGTCGCGCCCGCCCAGGGTGACCTGGTCCAGGTTGGCCATCATCTTGCGCGCCACCGAAGGGCTCACGAAACGCTGCAGCACGCGCTCCACCTGGTCTTTCTCCAGCATGCCGTGGGCCATGCCGTTGTAGGCCTCGATCAGATGGCCGATCTCGTCATTGCGGCGTTCCTGGATGCGGTATTGCAGGTCGCCCTTGCGCATGGCGCTGGTGGCGGCGAGCAGATTGTGGATCGGCTGCGCCAGCCGTCGGCTGATCAGGAAGGAGGCGATGATCGCCAGCACGCCCATCGCCAGGGTGGCGGTGATCAGGGTGTTGCGCACCTCGCGCTGGGCCAGGGTGATGGAGCGGTCCGACAGGGTCACCGCCACCGATCCTGCCAGGTTATCGTTGACGCGCACCGGCGCGAAGTAGGTGCTCATGGCGTTTTCCCCGAGCCCGCCCCAGCGGCGCACTTCCGTCGAGGACGGGGCGCTGGCCGGCGGTTGCACCCCGGCCTGATCGATCGGCTGGCCCTCCCGGTTGAACAGCGCGGCGCCGGCGATGCTGTCGCTGCGCACCAGGTTGTTGATATGCACCTTGAGCAGGAAGCGGTCCTCGGCAAGCAGCGGTTCGCGGGCGGTATGCGCCAGCTGGGTGGCGATGGCGTTGCCGAAGCTGTCCGCCTGGTCGCGCATACGCTGCAGCTGATTGTTAAGCAGAATGAACGCCAGCAATGTCATACCGATCAGGATCAGCGCCGAAATCGACAGACCCATCTTCCAGGCCACCGGGAAATATTCCGGAATATAGGGCTGGATCAAGGCGTCAAAGCGCGCTTTCCAGGAAGCTTTCGGCTGGTTGGCAGGTGATGCGGGCATGGGAGCTTGAGGCTCTTGTCAGGAACAGTATCCAGTGTCACATTGCCAGACTGGCCCGAGGGAAACCAGACGTTTAACCACCATCTGCAAAGACTGAACACGACATGGCATTTATCCGCGAACGGCGCCTGGCCGCCAATGGAATGGACTTCTTCATCGCCGAGGCCGGCGAACCCGGGGCGCCGTTGGTGCTTTGCCTGCACGGTTTCCCGGAATGCTGGGCCTCCTGGCGTTATCAGCTGCCGGCGCTGGCGCAATCCGGGTACCACGCGGTGGCCCCGGACCTGCGCGGCTACGGTGAAACCGGCGGCCCCGCCGAGGTGGACGCCTACCGGCAAAGCCGGCTGGTGGCCGACGTGGTGGCGTTGATCGAGGCCCTGGGCGCCGACCAGGCGGTGCTGATCGGCCACGACTGGGGCTGCGCCCTGGCCTGGCAGGTGGCCCGCCGCCATCCGGAGCGGGTCGCCGCCGTGGTGGGGCTGTCGGTGCCGTACGGCGGCCCGTCGCCGAAGCCGCCCACCGAAGCGATGCGCGACCTGTTCCGCGATCACTTCTTCTACATGCTCTACTTCCAGCGCCCGCAAGCCCCGGAGCAGGAGCTGGAAGCCGATGTGGAGGACAGCCTGCGGCGCATGTTCCACAGCCTCTCCGCGGATGGCATCGAGGATTTTTCCGTGGCGCCGGACAGCACCGGCGTGTTGCAGGCCATGCAACCGCCGCCTTCGCCGCCGCGCTGGATGCGCGACGAGGATCTCGCCTACTACGTGGCCCGCTTTGAAAAGACCGGCTTCACCGGGGCCCTGAACTGGTACCGGGCCATGGACGCGTCCTGGGAAGAGAGCCGCGACGACGACAACTGGACCATCACGGCCCCGGTCCTGTTTCTCGGCGGCATGCAGGACCCGGTGCTGCTGTTCGGGCAAAAAGCCCTGACGCGCATGCCCGACTATGTGCCGGACCTGCGCACCGTGGTGCTCGACCAGTGCGGCCACTGGATTCAAATGGAGCAGGCCTCCGAGGTGAACCGGGAAATCCTCGGTTTCCTGGAAGAGATCTCGCCTAGACGCTGATCGGCACGCCATGATCGTCGCGGTCGGTGAGAATCTCGAAAGCGGCGCCGTGCTCGCTGTGCAACACCTCCTCATGGCCCGAGCGGATCACCGACACCCGCGCGCGGGCCAGTTTACTGTTAAGACAAGTTTTATTGCCGCCCGGCGGGTTGTAGTAGGTGAGGGCGGTGAAGGCCTCGCGCGGCGCGTCGATGTCCACCCGCAGTTGGTTGTCACCGGCACGGCACTCGAGCCGCCACTGGAAGAACCGGTAGCGGCCCCGTGAGCGCAGCGCCTGGCCGACCCGGTTGAAAGCGTAAGTCCGCCCGTCCAGCCGCAGCACCGCCAGACTCAGCCAGGGCGTGGGCACGGGCCCGAACCAGACCCGTGCCGTGGCGCACTCGAGAAAGGCGTCCGGGCGGCCGTCGAAGGCGGCCACCTGGCCCCAGGCGTACTGGTCGGTGTGGCGCTTTCCCCAATTATGGTTTTCGCTGCCGGGCCAGTGTTCCAGCTGCATGGCGTCGCCATCCACCCGAACCTGGCCGGACACACGCACCGCCGGCCGGCTGACCAGCGACTTGGCCTTGGGAAAGCCGGCCCGGTAGCGGTCTTCCGGCAACAACAGCAGCGGCTCCTGGCCGCCCTGGTAGCGCAGATCCCACTCGATGCGGTGGCCGTTGAGCGAGGCGCCGCCGTGCAGCTTGCCCGGTTCCAGCCGGTTGTCGCCGATCTCCACCGCCAGGCGGTCGGCGGCCACCAGACAGTGCGCCAGAGGAAACTCTTCCTTCACCGCCACCTGGTGTTCGCCGTCGAACCAGACCGCCCAGATCTCGCCGAGGCGCCGCCCGCCGTCGGCGGCGATGAACTGGGTATAGCGTATCCACAGCGCGCGCCGGCGGTAGGGGTCGTTGGCGCGCACGAACCAGGATTCGTAGTGCCCGCCCTGGCCCGGGTACTGGTTGCCGTGGAACGGGATCATGATGCCGCATCCTGATACGCGTGGCGCTCGTCCACCAGCCGCAGGGCCTTGAAGGGGAACGCCAGCATGCTGTCCCGGTACGCCACCCGGGCTTTGCCCACCGGCCGGTCCGCCTGGTAGACCGTGAGCGGGCAGGTGATCAGGGATTGAATCCAGCCGCCCTGACCGTATTGCTTTTGTCCCTCGGCGTAGAGCTCGCCCAGCTCCGGGTGACGGAAGTGCAGCCAGTAATGGGGCCCGCTCAAGCGGATTCTCAATTCGCCCTCGCAGGGGCATTGATGATCGCCGAGGCGCGCGGTGCCGCGAAAATAGCGCGGCGCGCCGAGGCTGAAGATGCGCGTGGTGAAAGCGCGAATCGTAAAGCTGAACGGACGCTCGACGCCGTCGCTGTCCAGAGCCAGCCAGCCGCTCATGGATTCCTTGAGTAGTAGTCCCAGTGTCATGCTTGGTGCTCCTGTAGATGGTCGGCCAGCCGGGCCGCGGCCCGGCCGGCCAGGGCCATGATGGTGACCTGGGGATTGGCGCCCAGGCTGGAAGGCACCGCCGACCCGTCCATGACATAGAGGCCCTGGCGGCCATGGACCCGGTGCTGCGCATCGCAGACGCCGTCGTCCGGGTCCCGCCCCAGGCGCGCGGTGCCCAGCGGGTGATAGGCGGTGATCAGAAAGTCGCGGGGTTTGAGCGGGCCGGCCAGAAAGCGCTCCAGCTCCGCCACGCTATGCAGGCGCTGAAGGCCGTCCAGGCCCGGCACCAGAACCTCGCGGGCGCCGGCGGCGAAGTAGATGCGCGCCAGCGTGTCCACGCCGCGCAGAAACTGCGCGAAGTCCCGGTCATTCATGCGGTAGCGGATCAGCGGCCAGTCCCGGTGGGGCCCGCGCCGCACGCGCCCCTGGGAGGTGTCGCGGATCATAAAGCCGAAGTAGGCGGTCTGCTGGTAATCCTCGGTGAAGCGCACCCAGTCCGCGCCGTACAGATTGTTCAGCAGGCTGTGTCCCGCCAGCGGTACGCTGCCGCCCTCGAACATCAAACCCTGCTTGCCCCAATCGGTGACGCCGAAGCCCTGCGGAATGCTGCGGCTGTTGGCGAAGTCCCGGTCCGGGAAAATCGCGTTGACCACGCCGGCCGGGTGCAGGGTGAGGTGGCGGCCCAGATGGCGGTTGCGGATGCCCTGGTCACGCAGGAACAGCGGTGTAAAGAAGGTCCCCATGGCGGCCACCACGGCGCGGCTTCTCACCGTTAACCGGACCGAACGGCCGTCCCGGTTGCGGCCCCGGGCGGTCATGCCGGTGACCCGGTCGCCGTGCCAGTGCAGGCGTTCCGCCCGGAACCCGGAGAACAGGAAGGCGCCGCGGTCCAGCGCCCGGGGTATGTAGCTCACGTTGGTGGACTGCTTGGCGTCCGTGGGGCAGCCGAACTGGCACAGCCCCTGGCCGTCGCAGCCCTCGGCGTTGCGGTTGAGCGGGTGGCGCTGCCGGAACCCCAGCGCCTCGGCGCCGCGATCGATGACGTCGCCGATGGCCCCCACGTGTTCGGGTTTGGCGGCCTGCACCTTGAGCACCTCTTCCACCTGTTCGAACCAGGGCGTCATCGCTTCAGCACTGAAGTCGCCCAGCCCGCGGGCCTGCCAGTCGGCCAGTACCTCCTCCGGGGTGCGCATGCAGGTGCCGGAATTAATGGTGGTGGTACCGCCCACGTTGCGGCCCACCGGCACCGGAATAATGGCGTTGCCGGTGGCGCAGTTGCTGCCCAGCGCCCGGTACAGCTTGGGAATCACCTCGGTGAGCCGGCCGTTGAAATGGGAGCGGTCGTAGTACTGGCCCTCTTCCACGATCACCACGGCCAGGCCGCGGCTGGCCAGCTCGTAGGCGGCCGACGCGCCGCCGGCGCCGCTGCCGATCACCACCACGTCCGCTTCCAGTTCCATATCCTCGGCGCAATCCCCGGCGGCGGTGATCTGCTGCTGCCAGCGGAAATGTTCCACCTGGCTGGGCACCTGCACCGGTGGCCGGCAGCCGGTGCGCGCTTCCACGTCGCGGTCAAACACATAGTGCGCCTTGAGCGGCAGGCTCACGGCGCGCAAGAGCTTACCGGACACCGGGGTGCGGGACAGCCGGTCGAGAAAACGGGCCCGGTGGGGCGTGTCGCCACGGTGGAAACGCCGGCCATGGCGGAGCAGGTGGCGGGCGTCCAGCCACAGCAGCCCGAGCCGCAGCGCCCGCGCCAGCAAAGCGTGCTCGCCGACACGGGTGAGCAGCGCCTCGGCATCCGCTGCCGGCAGGGTCCGGCCGGCGGGAAACAGGGACGCGGTCAGCGCCCGGGCGGTGGGGTTGCGGGTGAGAGCGGTTTGGTCAGCCATGCCGGCAGTGTGGGGCCTTCCCCGGTGCCGCGCTTGACCCGGACCACAGTGGCACCCTGCGGGCCGGGTCAAGCGCGCCTGGGATGCCGGCTATCTGATCTGGATCAACAGCGGCGGGCCCGGCTTTGGGCATTATGGTTTCGGGGCGTCACGCCCCGCTGCGTATGCTTCCGGGTCACCCCGGTCTGCGGCCCCGCTTCGGCGGGGCTTTTTTTTGCCCTTTCCCGGGTCAGCGCCGCTTGTCGCGCAGCAGCTGGAAGCTGGTGTTGACGATCAACTCGGAGGTTTTCGGCAGCACCTGGTACATCACCTGGGAGGCCAGCCCGAACGCCGGCACCTTGCGCTTCGGGCGGGTGACGATCGCCTCGCACAGCCAGTCCACGGCGCGCTCTTCGCTCATCGCCGGCACGTAGCGGTAGATGGCGGTGGGCGCGATCATCGGCGTGCGCACCAGCGGATAATTCATCAGGGTGAATTCCACGCCGGTGTGCACCAGCTCGTTCTGGGCCGCCAGGGTCCAGCCTTCCAGCGCCGATTTGGAGCCCAGGTAGGCGGAGAAGCGCGCCGGGGCGCTCTGCACGCCCATGGTGGACACATTGATCACATGCCCCTGGCCGCGTGCCTGCATGGCGGGAATCAGGTTCATCGCCAGGCGGATGGCGCCGAAATAATTCAGCTGCATGGTGCGCTGGTAGTCGTGGAAGCGGTCCAGGCTGTGCATCACCGAGCGGCGGATCGAGCGGCCGGCGTTGTTGACCAGAATATCCACGCCGCCGTGTTCGGCGAGCACCTGCTCGCAGAGCCGGTCGCAGCTGTCGAGGTCGGCCAGGTCACAGCGGTAAGCATGGGCGCGGCCACCGTCGGCGCGGATGTCGTCCACGGTGTCCTGCAGTTTGTCGAGGGAGCGGGCCACCAGAAGGACGGCGGCGCCGGCGCGGGCCAGGCGGTGGCTGAGTCCGGCGCCGATGCCGGAACTGGCGCCGGTGATCAGAACCACCTGGCCGGCGACGCGGCGGCGCAGCGCGCCACGGGGGGAGAAACGCTGCCGCCAGCGCCAGCCGGCGGCGGCGGAGATGCGTTTGATATGCGGCCGGAGGTCCGGCCGCTGCCATTCGATGTCGTTCATTGGAGGCACCCCACGAAGATGGAAGACCTCCTAAGATTGCATTCAAACAAGCGTTTGATCAATGACCGCCGTTGCCCGGCGGCCCAGTGTGGCCGGCTTACCAGTGAATCCCCTTGAACAGCCGGGAGAAGGCGGCCTGTTCGCGGCTGATTTTCTTCGGCGTTTTTTCCTTGCCGCCCATGGCGGCGGCGGAGTCCGAGAAGATCTTGTAGCCGGTGTTCATGATCGTTTCGGTGACCTTGGGTGTCAGGAAGTGCATCACCTGGCCCATGATGCCCAGGCTGGTGGCGATGCGCTTGGGGCGCCGCACGATGGCGTCGCAGATCATGTCCGCCGCCTGGTTGGGGCTGATCGTCGGCACATGGTTGTAGAGCTTGGTGGGCGCGATCATCGGCGTGCGCACCAGCGGCATGTTGATGGTGGTGAAATGGATCCCCAGGTGCGCCATCTCGCTGGCCGCGCAGCGAGTGAAGGAATCCAGCGCCGCCTTGGACGCCACATAGGCGGAGAAGCGCGGTGCGTTGGTCAGCACGCCGATGCTGGAGATGTTGATCACGTGGCCGAAGCCCCGCTCGATCATGCCCGGCATCAGCCGCATGATCAGCCGCAGCGAACCGAAGTAGTTGAGCTGCATGGTGCGTTCGAAATCGTGAAAACGCTGGAAGGAGTGCACCACCGAGCGCCGGATCGAATGGCCGGCGTTGTTGACCAGGATGTCCACCCGGCCGTAGTCGGCCAGCACCTGCTCGACCAGTTCATCCACCGCTTCCAGGTTGGACACATCGCACCGGTAGGCGCGCGCGTTGCCGCCCACCTGCTTGATTTCATGGAGCGTCTCTTCCAACTTTTCCGGGGTACGGGCGATCACCAGCACGGTGGCGCCGGCGCGCGCCAGCTTGAGGGCCGACGCCTTGCCGATCCCGGAGGTGGCGCCGGTGATCATGACGATCTTGTCTTCGGCGCGTTCCGGCAGGGACGGCAGCGGCTGCAGTTCGTCCTCACGCTCGTCGCGGTCCGGGTCCAGGTGGTTTTCCCAGAAGTCCCACAGCTGCTGCACATAGCTTTCCAGCTCCGGCACCTCGATGCCGCTGCCTTCCAGCGCGGCGGCGGCGCGGCGGTTGTCGTACTCGGTGGGGAAGGTCAGGAACTTGATCAGCGACGGCGGAATGTCCAGGTTCTCCATCGCCTGATTGATCAGCAAGCGGGGCGTCATGGCGCTGACCCCGCGGCGCACGAAGCCGGGCACCGCGTCGAACATGCGCTGGTCGATGCGCACCGGCATGCGCGGCGCCTGGGCGGCGCTGGCGATGATGTCCATCACCTCACCCAGGTTGTAGCTGCGGTCGGCGGTGAGGTGGAAGCACTGGCCGTTGCCTTCCTCCTGGTGGGCGATGTGATCCAGCGCGTCGGCCACGAAGTCCACCGGCACGATGTTGAAGTGGCCGCTCTCCACGCCGATCAGCGGGATCCAGTTGGGCAGGAAGTCCTTGAGCTTCTGAATCAGCTTGAAGAAGTAGTAGGGGCCGTCGATCTTGTCCATCTCGCCGGTCTGGGAGTGGCCGACCACCAGCGACGGCCGGTAGATCCGCCAGGGGATGCGGCTTTCCTGGCGCACCAGGGCTTCCGATTCGTGCTTGGTGAGCAGGTAGGGGTCGTTCAGTTCGCCGGCTTCCTCGAACATGTCCTCGCTGAAGGTGCCCTCGTAAAGCCCGGCGGCGGCCACGGAAGACACATGGTGGAACGCCTTGGCGTTGACCTTCTCGGCCAGTTTCAGCGTTTGCCGGGTGCCCTCGATGTTGATGTAGCGCTGGGTGTTTTCATCGGCGCTCAGGTCATAGATGGCGGCGAGATGGAAGAAGTGGTCGATCTGGCCCACCAGATCGTCCTGGTCGCGCTTGCTGACACCGAGCAGCTTCTTGGTCAGGTCCCCGGTGATCGGCACCAGACGGCTCTCTTCCACGCACAGCCGCCGGCGCATGGCGTCCAGCTTGTATTCCGAACCGGGCCGCACCAGTGCGAACACCCGGGCACCTTCGCGCTTGAGCAAACGCGCCACCAAGAAGCGGCCAATGAAACCGGTCGCGCCGGTAACGAAGTAGTTCATGCGAAAACCCCTTTGCTGTCATCTCTGGTGGCCACGGCCGAGCCGGCACCGGGTATTGTTCTTGAATATGGCGACCGTTTGATAATGCGCCGCCAACGCCTAAAGGGCCAGTGTTGACGCCCTTTTTTGCCCGTTACAACTAACAAGTGTTCGGCATTCTGTTCTATGAACAGTTGTTAGTCAAACGGTTTTTGATCGCTTGCGTTGGGGTTGTTTTCTGTGGCTATATGCAAGGCCTCTGAACTAACGAGTGTTCGTGAAATGAGCGAAGGTGCCCGGCAGCAACAAAAAAAGCAGACCCGCGAGCGGATCCTGGACGCCGCCGGCCGTTTGATGGCCGACGGGCGCGGCCTGGACAGTCTGGGGCTGCGCGAGGTGGCCCGCGAGGCGGGGCTGGCCGCCACCTCCCTGTACAACCATTTTCCGGATATGGAGGCCCTGGGCCTGGCGCTGATCGACCGGGCCTGTTTCCACCTGCGCTCCTCCATGGCGGAGGGGCGGCGCAGCATGATCGAAGTGGGCGCGGCGCGCGCGGTGCGGGAACTGGTGGCGCGCTTCGTGCGCTTTCAACAGGACTATGAAAATGAGTTCCGCCTTCTGGTGCAGCAGCGCCTGGGGCGGCGATCCAGTTATCGCCGGCGCATCCACGGCGAGCTGCAGCTGATGGTCAACGAGCTCGCCGAGGACGTGCGCGAAGCGGTGGCCGCCCAGGACCGCCCGCCGGTGCCCGCCCAGCGCGAGGCGGAGGCGGCCATCGCGGTGATGTTCGGCCTCGGCATCGCCATGCTGGATGTGTCGCCGGCGCGGCGGCGCGAGCTGGCCGAGAACGCCGGCGACCAGGTGGAGATCATTGCCCTGGGCGGGCGTTGCTGGGCCGCCGGGGACCGTTTGTAGCCGCAAGGATCGAAATCCCCGACGTCAGGCGCTAGGATGGAACGCTATTCCATAATTAGAAGGTAGGTTCATGAGCGCTGAAACCCAGTCCCTGGCCGACGCCCTCCGTTCGCGTCGCTCAGTGCGCGGCTTCCTGGATAAGCCGGTGCCGGAAGAAACCCTCAAGGCAATCTTCGAACTCGCCCAACTGGCGCCCTCCAACTGCAATATCCAGCCCTGGAAGGTGTTCGTGGCCTCCGGCGAGGTGCGCGACGAATTGCGCCGCCGGATGGTGGAGAAAGTCACCGCCGGCGTGCCCATGGAGCCGGACTTCGAGCCCAACGCCGGCAAATTCAGCGGGGTCTATCGGCAACGGCAGGTGGATTGCGCGATGGAGCTGTACAACAACATGGGCATCGCCCGGGACGACAAACCCGGACGCATGCGCGCGCAATTGCGAAACTTCGAGCTGTTCGACGCGCCCCATGTGGTGTTTATCGGCATGGAGCGGGAATTCGGCCCCACCGTGGCGCTGGACGTGGGCATGTACATCCAGTCCCTGATGCTGGCGATGACCGCTTACGGCGTCGGATCCTGCGCCCAGGGCAGCATGCGCTACTTCCCCAATGACGTGCGCGAGATCTTCGGCGAGCCGGCGTCCACCGCCATCCTGGTGGGCATCAGTTTCGGCTATGAGGATCCGGACGTGGCGGCCAACCGGACCCGCGTGGGGCGGGCCCCGCTGGCGGATTCGGTGGCCTTCAAGACGGCGCTCTAGGCGCTGTCCGGCCGCGCCCCGGGGTGAGGAAGAGGGCCGTTCGTGTTATACTGGCCGGCTATTTTCCTACCCCCGGGGCAATATGGTCATCGTAAAAGGTGTGATTCCGGTCCGTGATACGTTGCGCGACAGCGCCGTGGCACTGGCCCAGGAGCTGGCCACCCAGGCCCGCGCTGAACATGGCTGTGTGTCCTACGAGGTGTACGTCAAGGCGGACACCCCCAGGGTGATCATGCTGTGGCAGCAATGGCAGACCCTGGACGATCTGGAGCGTCACTTCGATTCCGATCACCTGGACGCTTTCCTGGACCGGATTCCCGACATGATAGACGGCGAAGTGCATTCCATGCGCTTTGACGTTACCGACGAAGACGGCGAGCCGGTGGTGGAACCGCCCGCCGTGGAAGTGGCCGAAGGCACCACCCTGCACTGAGCCGGGCGCCGGCGGCCGGGAGCCTGACCCATCATGAAAACCCGAATCGATTCCCTCGACGACGTTATTGCCAGCTTCGCCGGGCAAGGCTACATCTGCGACCAGCGCACCGCCCTGGCGGTCTATCTGGCGGCGCAGCTGCACAAGCCGGTACTGGTGGAGGGCCCGCCCGGGGTGGGCAAGACGGAACTGGCGAAAGCCGCCTCCGCCTTCCTGGAAGCGCCGCTGATCCGCCTGCAGTGCTACGAAGGTCTGGACGAAAGCCGCGCGCTGTACGAGTGGAAGTACGGCAAGCAGCTGCTCTACACCCAGTTGCTGCGTGACAAGCTCAGCGGGATGCTGGCGGACACCGACAGCCTCGAGCAGAGCATGGAACGGCTCGGCGATCTCGGCGATGCCTTCTACAGCGACACCTTCCTCGAGCCGCGGCCGCTGCTGCGCGCCCTGCGCGCCGACGAACCCGTGGTGCTGTTGATCGATGAGATCGACAAGGCGGATCAGGAATTCGAAGCCTTTCTGCTCGAGCTGCTGTCCGATTTCCAGATTTCGATCCCGGAGATGGGCACCGTGAAGGCCCGGCATCAGCCGCTGGTGTTCCTCACCAGTAACGACCAGCGGGAGCTCTCTGACGCGCTCAAGCGGCGCTGTCTGCATCTCTATATTCCCTATCCCGACGCCGCCCTGGAGCGCCGCATTCTGGCCGAGCGCGTGCCGGAGCTGGGCGAGCAGCTGCGCGATCAGCTGGTGGCGTTCATCCAGCACCTGCGCGAGCAGGACATGAAGAAGCTGCCGGCGATCTCGGAAACCCTGGACTGGGCGCGCGCCCTGGTGCTGCTGCACGCGGACACCCTTGAGCCGGAGCTGGTGGAGCAGACCCTGGCGCTGGTGCTCAAGAACGAGCAGGACGTGGCGCTGGCCCGCGACCTGCTGCCGCACTGGTTCCGTAAACCCCGTTCCGCCTGAGGCGCCACCATGGCCGACCGCCGTTTGCATGAGTTCGTCCGCGCCCTGCGCGGCGCGGGCGTGCGCGTTTCGCCCACGGAGGCGGAAGAAGCGTTTCGCGCCGCCGCCCTGATCGGCTACCACCCCCGCGACCAGTTCCGCGAGACCCTGGCGCTCACCCTGGTGAAAAGCCAGCAGGAGCGCCCGGACTTCGACGCCTGTTTCGAGGCGTTTTTCCAGTTTGAATCCGCCGAGGACGAGGACGCCGGCGATCACGACGAGGCCGGCGAACCGCTCTCGCCCCAGGAAGGGCAGGGCCTGTCCGAGCAGGCCGCGGAGCTGGTGGCGCAGGACGCGGGCCAACTGGAGCAAACCCTGGCACGCAACGCCGGCGAGATGGACTTCACCGATATGCAGGTGATCACCCAGCAGGGTCTGTATGCCCGCCGGTTGTTGATGAACATGGGCATGGGCGCGGTGGACGATGAGATCCTGCGGCTGGACGCTTCACCGCGCGGTGCCGACCAGCGCCGTGCCGGCGAGCTGCGTGAGTGGCGCCAGCAGGTTCGCGAGCTGGCGGTGCGCCATGTGCGGCGGCAGTTCAATTTGCACGGGCGCGCCCATGGACGCGCCCTGCGCGAACACACCATGCGCGCGGCCCCGTTCCGCGATCTGCGTGAGTTCAAACAGGTGCAGACCCTGGTGCGGCGCATGGCGCGCCGGCTCGCCAGCCTCCATCAGCGGCGCCAGAAAAAAGCCAAGCGCGGCACCCTGGATGCGCGCCGCACCCTGGCGTCCAGCCTGCGCTATAACGCCGTGCCGGTGCAGCTGCACTGGCGCCAGAAGCGCCGGCTCAAATCCAAGGTGCTGGTGATCTGCGATGTCTCCAGCTCGGTGCGGGACGCCGCCCGGTTTCTGTTGCAGTTCCTCTACGCGATGACCGATGTGCTGCCGCGGGTGCGCAGCTTTGCGTTCGCCGCCCGCTTCGACGAGGTCACCGATGATTTCGACCGCTATCCGCCGGACGTGGCGGTGGGCCGGATTCTCGACCGGGTGTCCGGCAGCGGCACCGACTACGGCACCATGTTCGAGGAATTCGTGGCGCTGTGCGGGTCCGAGATCGACCGCCACACCACCGTGATCATTCTGGGCGATGCGCGTAACAACGATCTCCCCGCCGGTGAGCAACATCTGGCCGAAGTGTCGCGCCGTGCCAAACAGGTGTTCTGGCTGAATCCGGAGCCGCCTTCGCGCTGGAACAGCGGCGATGCCATCATGGCCCGCTACCAACCCTATTGCCGCGCCGCGCGGCGCTGCGCCTCGCTCAATGACCTGAGCCGCTTCACCGACTATCTGCTGAAAAGCGTCTAGCGGCTGTTCGCCATGCCCCTCAATGCACCGCTGAGGGCCTCGTCCAAGCGGCGCAGGTTCACCGGCTTGGCGATATGCCCGATCATGCCGGCGTCGTGGCAGGCGGCGATCTTGTCCGGCACCGCGTGGGCGGTCAGGGCGATCACCGGGATCACCGGCAGACGGCCCTGACGCTGCAGGCCCTGAATCGCGCGGGTGGTTTCGAAGCCGTCCATGTCCGGCATCTCGCAATCCATCAGAATAAGATCGAACTGCGCCGGCCGCGACAGCAATACCGCCAGCGCCTCGGCGCCGCTTTCCGCGGTTTCGCACTGGTGGCCGAGCTTGCGGCACAGCCCTTCGGCCACCAACAGGTTGATGTGGTTGTCGTCGACAATCAGCAGCCGGGCACCGACCACGCTGGCGGGGCGTTCCTGCTCCGGCACCGCGGCCTCCGCCTGGGCCTTGCCGGCGGGAAGCGGTAGCCGCACCCAGAAACAAGAGCCGCCCGCCTCGCTGCTCTGGAAGCCGATCTCACCGCCCATGATTTCCGCCAGCTGCCGGCAGATCGCCAGCCCCAGGCCGGTGCCGCCGTAGCGGCGCCGGCTGGTCTGATCGCCCTGGTGGAAATAGTCGAACAACCGCGACTGCTGGTCGGCGGGAATGCCGATGCCGGTGTCGGTGATTTCGAACAGGACATAGTCCCGGTTGGCCTCGTCCCGCCGGGCGGAGACCTGGATGCGGCCGTTCTCGGTGAATTTGACCGCGTTGCTGATCAGGTTGACCAGGATCTGGCGCAGCCGCACCGGATCGCCGACGCAATACTCACCGAGATCCGGGTCCAGGTTCTCGCTCAGGGCGTTGGCGTTGAGGCGGGCGCGGTGCTCGAACAGCGCCACGCATTCGCCGATCAGCGCCGGCAGATCCAGCCCGGTCTGCTCGATGGGCATCTTGCCCGCGTCCAGCCGGGAGTAGTCCAGCACGTCATTGATCAAATCCAGCAAGGTGTTGCCGGACTGCTCAATCACATGCAGCTGGCGCCGCTGCGCCTCGTCCAGATCTGAATCCCGCAACATATCCACGGTGCCGATAATGCCGTTGAGCGGCGTGCGGATTTCATGGCTCATAACCGCGAGGAACTCGCTGCGGGCGCTGAGGGCCGTGTTCAGTTCATGGGTGCGTTCCTCGACGCGGCGTTCCAGCGCTTCCTGGGCCTCCTTGTGGATGCGCTCGTTCTCCGACTTCAGGGTGGTCATGCGGTGGGCCAGCGCGAAGGAGAGTAACAGCGCCTCGGTCACGGTGCCCAGCTGCAGCGCGTTTTCGATCAACCAGCTGCCGCCGATCAGGTTGAAGGTTTTTAGAATATAGATCACCGAGGCCAGGCCCACGGCGGTGAACGCCAGCAAGAAGAAGCGCGCCGGCTGGTAACCCTGGCGGATCGACCAGATCGCCAGGGCGATGGCGATGAACGGCCAGGGAAAAATAATCGCCGAAGAAAACTGAATAAAAAACGTGAAGTTGAGCGGGGTGAAAGGGGCCAGTGCGATCAGTGCCAGGCCCACCAGCATGAGAACGCGGTTCAGCCCCGGGGCCGCTTTTTTGAGCTCCAGGAACGAGCATGAAAAAAACATCGAAAAGGCCAGCGTCAGTAAATTCAGTACCGGCAAACTGCGATGGTTCCATTCGCTGGCGCCGGGCCAGAGCCACTGATAGGCGAGCCCCTCGCGGGCGAAAAGGTTCAAACCGAAAAAGCCCAAATAGAGGACATAAAGCAGATAACTGGGCTCGCGGATGGAGAAAAAAATCAGCAAATTGAACAGGCACATGATCAGTACCGAGCCGAAATAAAAGCCGTAGCTGAGCTTCAGGTAGCCGTCATGCTGGTTGAATTCGTCCGGGGCGCGAATCGACAAGGGAAAGTCGATCACGTTGTCGCCACGGGCCCGGAACAGAACCGACCATTGCGCCTGCTGGGGAATGGCGAGCGGAAAAACCAGTTGGTGATGAGGGAAGGGGCGTTCCGCGAAGGGCACCCGGTCGCCGCTGCGTTGGTGGCGCAGCAGGGTGCCCGCGGCGTCATAGATATACAGGTCCAGATAATCCAGATGCGGCCGCCCGGCGCGCAGGTACCAGAGCCCGGTGTCGGACTGGTTGTCCAGACTTAGCAGGAACCACTGGTCCTGTTCCCGAAACCCCATCGCCGGATAACGGCTGCCCAGCCGCTGGCCCTTGCCGCTGCGCAATGCTTCCAGGGCCTGCTCGGGCGACAGTTCACCGGGCGCCGCTTCCAGCCAGCGCAGGTCCGGTGACGCCTGATAATCAGAGCGCTGCTTCCCCAATTCCAGAGCCTGCACCGTGCCCGCGAAAAGAAGAAAGCAGAGCCCCGCCAACCATGAAGCTCCCTGCATTAGTGTTCCCCCTCGCAAAGCGTGAACTCCGTCACTGCCCTTTTACCGTATTTAACCGGGCCGGAGGAACGGCTCCAAGCGCCAATGTTCAAATTACTGACTTCTAACGCAAAGGAGAGGCACATGAAGATCCGAATCCTGAGTAGTGCAATGGTGTTGTCCTGTTCGGTGATGGCCGGTGGCGCTTTCGCGGCCGGGCCCTACATCGGCGCCAACTACAATCAGATTCAGTACGACAACGACGACGTCGATGAGGACACCCTGAAGGTGGACGGCGTCACGTTGCGGGCCGGCTTTGAGTTCAATGATTTTATCGCGTTGGAAGCGCGCGGCGGCACCGGTATTGACGGTGATTCCAAGAACGCGCCCCTGGGTACCTTCGAGTACGACATGGACCACATGTACGGCGGCTACCTGAAACTCTCCGCGCCGCTGTCCGATTCGATCCACCCCTATGTGATCGGCGGCTACAGCAAAATGAAAGCGGACGTTAAGTACACCGTGGCCGGTGTCAGTACGGACGAAAGCGAGCACTTCGAGGACGAATCCTATGGCGCCGGCCTGGATTTCAATATCACCGACACCCTGGGCGCCAACCTGGAATACATGCGCTATTACGATCAGGACGAGGAGGAAATCTCCGGGGTCAGCGTGGGCCTGCGCTCCGCTTTCTGATCCTCTCTTACTCCGCCCCCGACAACGCCGGCGCAAGCCGGCGTTTTGCTGTCCGCGATAACGGTCAGCCCGCGCGGGTCAGCAATTTCTCCAGTCTTGGACGGAAAGCGGTCGCCACGCCCAGGTTTTTCATGGTCCAGTAGTGGCCGCCCACCACCCGCTGTACCAGCAAGGTGCGTGAACTGGGCTGGAACTTTAGCATCTCTTCCAGCGGCGTGCGGCGAGCCTGCTGCACCACGTCCTGGTGCAGGCTGGCCTGGGCGAAGTCGAAGGGGGTTTCGGCGAACGCCTTGAGCAGCAGTGGCACCCAGGCCTGGTAGAGACGGTCGGACACCTCGCTGTCGCTGCGCCGCGCGCCGATCGCCAGCAAGGCCCGGTCCAGGGCCCGCCAGTCCCCATCCAGTGAGGCGCGCACCAGGGTGGCCATCAGGCGCACGTCTTCTTCCGGCAGCCGTTTCACCGCGCCGAAATCGTACAGCACGATGCTGCCGTCGGTGCGGAACGCGAAATTGCCCGGGTGGGGATCGCAGTGCACGGTGCGCAGTTCGAAAATCTGCCGCCCGATAATATCGAACAGCCGCTCGCCCAGCCGGTTACGCAACGCCTGATCAAAGCCGTTGGCGTCGCTGACGTTCTCCAGGGGCACGCCGCCCTCGAAACTCAACGTCAGTACCGTGGCGCCGGACAGGTCGGCGAACACGGTGGGGATCACCACATCGTCGTCCTCGGCATGGAACGCCTGGAACAGGCGCACGTTGTCCGCTTCGCGCAGGTAATCGAGTTCCTCTTCCAGCTGCGCGCGGATCTCCTTGAACACCGCGTCCAGCGCGCGCTCGTCGACGCGCAGCAAGCTGCCCAGTTTGAGGATGCGCTTGAGGTGCTTCATGTCCGAGTCGATCGAGGCCTTGACCGCCGGGTACTGAATTTTCACCACCACGTCGTCGCCGGCCAGCGTGGTGGCCCGATGCACCTGGCCGATGGAGGCGGCCGCGAACGGCGCCTCGTCGAACACCTGGAAGTAGTCGCCCACCGGGCCGCCCAGCTCCTTCTCCAGTTGCCGGCGGATCACGTGGAAGGGCATCGGCGCCGAGGCGTTCTGCAGCACCGCCAGCTGCTCGCTGATCTCGCGGGGCAGCACGTCCTGCATCTGCGAGGCGATCTGCCCGACCTTCATCACCGCGCCTTTCATCTGCCCGAGCGTGGCGGCCACCTCCTGGCCGATATGGCGCATCAGCGCTTCGCGGCTGGTGGCCCGGTCCTGTTCCGACTGAAACAGCCCTTTCACCTGATGCGAGGCGACACGGGTGGCGATGGACGTCGTCATGCCGGTCAGTTTCCAGAGGCGCCCGGTGGTGGAAGCGGGGCGCCGTTCCCGTCCGCGTTTTGCCATGCTGCGTGGTCCCGTGGTCGAAAAAGCGGTGGCGGAATCGCACACCGTGCTGAAATGCAGAGACTAGTCCGCTGTCCGGTCCCTGTCATGGGGTATTCGGGCCAAAGCCGGGCAAAAAAAAGGGGCCCGGGAGGGCCCCATTAAAGGAGAGTAGGCAGAATTTCAGAAATCAGGCGCGCTCTTTCTCGCCGGTGCTGACCAGATCGTCGAACAGTTTCTGGCTCTGTTCGCGCAGGGTGCTCACGGCGCCCAGGCCGGCGAGCACGAATTCGTTGGTTTCCTCGGCCTTCTCGCCGCGCTCCTGCTTGCCGCTGGCGACGAACTGCTCGTACAGCTCATGGCGCTTCCGGGGCGCTTCGTCGATCAGTTTGCGAGTGCTTACTACCAGGCCACGGCTTGCCAGCAGGGCCTTGGATTTGCCTTCGGCGTCGTCGCCATAGGCTTCTTGGCCGGCTTGTACGTACTTGTCGTACAGCTCTTCGGAGCTGTCACCGGCTTTGCTGTAGGCGCCCAGACCGGCCAGGTACAGTTTGTTGCCCAGGGCCTTGGCACGCTGAATCAGGTTGTCTTGCTGGTCGCGAATCTCTTTCAGTTCACCCATGATCGTTCCTCTCTCTTGCTGAGAATGTCGGCGACCCGGGAGGTCGCGCCTCGATGGACGTATAGTAGGGCGCCGGGCCGGCGGCGGGCGGCACTACTGTCTGACAATAGGACAATCAGTGAGGGTGATGGATGTGACGTGCTGTGACGGAATTCCCAGCCGGGCCGCCAAGTCAAACGTGGCGGGAACCCATACCGAGCGCTTACACTCCATAGGAAAGTATTAATCGGCAGAGATACGAATTCATGATTGAGAAATTCATTGCCAAGGTGCCCAGCCGGATTTGGGCGGACGGGCGTCCGGCCAAAGCGCGGCAATGGGATGCCGAGTTCAATGTGGCGGCCTGGGCGCGAATCTCCGGGAAGCCGGGCACGGTCCAGTTGTTGGTGCGTTACCTGGACACCAACAACGACCAGGCCATTCTGGTCGATGCCGCCGAAGTGAACGGTGACGGCAGCGCCTTGCTGTCCGGGCTGGTTCGGCTGCGGTTCAATGACAGCGTCGAGCAGGTTCAGGTGTCCCTGCGGCTGTCGGATCCGGGCATGCGCTATGTGGTGGAAGAGCTGTACATGCAGCGGCGCGGCACGGCGCTGCGCCCCCAGGACAAGCTGATCTCCAACTACTGAGCCGGCCAAGCATGGCTTGCTGAAAAAAGGTCGCCGGGCCCGCTCCCCTTTCGCGGGCCCGGCTCCTTACCCCCCTTGATGGGCCCGCCGCCGTGGCGGCAAGGCCCGCTCCCCCCGACGCTTCGGGTTTTCGGTGCGGCCGTTTCCGGCGGTGACATCGTCGCCACACTCCAGCAGGGACTCCGGCCAGTCCTGAAAATCCAGGCCGGTGAGCCGGTTCAGGTTCTCCAGAGCGGTTTCCGGATGCCGCTTTTCAATTCTTATCACCTTGCTCATGACGCTTCACTCGTTGCCTGACTCAGAGGAAGCGAGAACCATGCCAAGGCATATAAAAATTTTTTTGCTGGAAAATCAGTCGGTTGGCGCAGCGGGGGTAGGGCGGCGGCGCGACCACCGGCGCGCGCCGGCAAGATGTGACAATCTTTGCCAGTGGCGCCGGCGGCCCGGACAGGGCGGTGGCGGCGGGGTTAATCGAGGAAGAAATCAGGCAGCAACTGGTCGTCGGAAAGCTGCGGGTCGACCTTGTACACCGACAGGTCGGTGACGCCGGCCTGGCGGACCACCTCGTCGTCGATAAAGAAGTTGCCGCTGCACTCCGCCTGCGGCCGGGTCAGGATCCAGTGCGCCGCGTCCGCCATGATCTCCGGCTGGCGCGCCGCCCGCACCGCCATCTCGCCGCCCAGATGGTTGCGCACCGCGGCGGTGTTGATGGCCGTGCGCGGCCAGAGCGCGTTCACCCCCACCTTGCCGGCGTATTCGTCCGCCATGCCCAGCACGCACAGGCTCATGCCGTACTTGGCCATGGTGTAGGCCAGATGGCGGCCGAACCAGGCCGGGTTCATGTTCAGCGGCGGCGACAGATTGAGAATGTGCGGGTTGTCCGCCCGGCGCAGCAGCGGCAGACACAGCTTGCTGGTCATGAAGGTGCCGCGGCTGTTGACCTGATTCATCAGGTCGTAGGACTTCATGGTGGTGCCTTCGGTGGGGGTCAGGGCGATGGCGCTGGCGTTGTTGACCAGAATGTCGATGCCGCCGAACTCGGCTTCGGCCTTGTCCACGGCGGCCTGGACCTGATCCTCGTAGCGGATGTCGCCGACGCACACCAGGGCCTCGCCGCCGGCCTCGCGGATTTCCTCGGCGGCGGTATAGAGCGTGCCCGGCAGCTTGGGGTGCGGCTCGGTGGTCTTGGCGAACAGCACCACCCGGGCGCCGTCACGGGCGGCGCGCACGCCGATGGCTTTGCCGATGCCGCGGCTGGCACCGGTGATGAACAGGGTCTTTCCTTTCAGGGTGGCGGCGGTCATGACCGTATCCTCGGCATGAAGAATGGAGATTCACGCTAGCAAGAGCGGGCCGGGGGCGGCAATACACAAACCTGCGGGTTATGGCTCCCGGCCGGCGGGACTTGCTCCCGCGCTTGGGAAACGGGTATCTTGTGGCCTGTCTGGTCATTTTGGGCCATCGGTACGAAGGCCCCTAGGGCGGACGAAGACACAGGTTGGTGAAGACGGGCAAAACGTATGACGATTCTAAAAATGACGGCGGAGGACTACACCCTGTCCGCCGAATACCTGGGCCCGATGCTGGAGGCCCTGCAAAAACGGGGCATCGACGAACAGGAAGCGCTGGCCGGGCTGGACATCGAGCCGGGCTGCTGGCGCGATCCCAAGGCCCGTGTCACCGCCCTGACCTTCAAGCGCTTCTCCCGGCGGCTGGTGGAGCTGACCGGCGAGCCCTGGATCGGCTGGGAACTGGGCGCCTCCATGCCGCTGTCGTCGCACGGGTTTCTCGGCTACGCGGCGATGAGCAGCAATACCCTGGGCGACGCCATCGAGCTGGCGGTGAAGTTTTTCCGCACCCGCGGCACCATCGTCCAGTTGGAAGCTTTCGTGGAGGGCGAGTGGGCGGTGCTGCAGCTCAACGAGATGCTGTCGCTCGGCGAGCACGGGCCGCTGCTCACCGAAAGCCTGTTCTCCAGCTTCCACTTCATGGGCCTGCAGCTGATGCCGGACATCGAGATCCTCGGCGAGCTGCGCTTCGCCTACCCGGAGCCGGCGTACTTTTCGCGCCTGCGGCCGATGATTCCGGTGCCGATCTATTTCGACTGCGCCTACAGCCAGATGCGCTTCCCCGCCGAGCGCCTGCAACGGCGGTTGCGCTTCGCCGACCCGCGCCTGGCGCAGATGGCCGCCGCCCAGTGCGAGCAGGAAATGGAGCAGATCAAGGCGCCGCCGGCGCTGCTGGGCCAGGTGCGGCGGGTGATGCTGGCGGGCTCCGGCGGGTTTCCGGGCGTCGAGGAGGTGGCGTCGGAGATGCACATGTCGTCGCGCACGCTCAAACGCAAACTCCAGCAGCTGGGCACCAGCTATCAGAAGCTGCTGGATGATCTGCGCAAGGGGCTGGCGGTGGAGTACCTCACCCAGAGCGGGCGTTCGGTGGACGATATCGCCCTGGCGCTGGGCTATTCGGACGCCTCCAATTTTGCCCGCGCGTTCCGGCGCTGGACCGGCAAGAGCCCGTCGGACTACCGCTGAACCGCGCTACAGCCTGGCGATCAGATCCGCCACGGCGCCGCCCAGGCCGCCCAGCAGCAGCGTCAAGGTGGCCAGGAAGCCGAGCAGAAAGCCGCGCCCCCGGTCCCGGGGCGACGCCAGATAGGCGTTGAAATAGAGCTGCCGGCCGATCACGAACAGCGCCCCCAGCGCCGCGGCGGCGCGCGGTTCCAGATACCAGGCGCACAGCCACAGGCCGGGCAGGAACAAGATGAGCTGTTCCACCGTGTTGGCGTGCACGCGCAGGCTGCGCTCGAACAGTTCGTGGCCCTGCACCGCCGGCGCGCGGATCTGGTACTTGACCCGGGCACGGCCGACGACAAAGCTGAACAGCGCGCACTGCAGCAACGCCACGACGGTAATGATGGCAACCCATTCCATGACTTTCCCCCAAGCAGGTATGGTTAAGCCGGCGCCAGGCAGACGGCGCCGCTATATTCTTATTTTTGCGCATCATCCTAGAGCGTTTTTCGTACGATCGCATCTTTTGCCGCCGGGATCGGCCCGGTGGCGTGACCACGGAATCGAAAATGACGGAATTACACCCACGCCTGGCGGCGGACACCGGCGCCCTGGGCGAGACTGAACTGTGCTGGCTGCGCTGGATGCGTGATGCCCGTTTCCCCTGGCTGATCGTGGTGCCCAAGCGCGACGGTCTGCGCGAGTGGCACCACCTGCCGGCGGCGGACCAGCAGCGGCTGTTGTCGACCGTGAACCACCTTGCCGGGGAGCTGGAGAGGGTCACCGGCGCCGACAAGATCAATCTCGGCGCCCTCGGCAATCTGGTGCCGCAACTGCACGTGCACATCATCGCCCGCTTTCGCGATGACCCGTGCTGGCCCGGGCCGGTGTGGGGGCAGGGCGAGCCGGTGCCGGTGGACGGCACGCCGGACTGGCTGGCGCGGCTGGCGCTGCCCGAGGAGAGCTAGATGGAATTAATCGCGGTGGACGTGCAATGCCCCCATTGCTGGGAGCATTTCGAGGCCCTGGTGGACCCGTCCCAGGGCGATCAGGAGTACGTGGAGGACTGCCACATTTGCTGCCGGCCCCTGGTGCTCACCGTCGACCTCACCGACCCCGAGGCGCCCTCGGTGTCGGTGACGCCGGAAAACGACTGACGGACCCGCTCAGGGGTTGTCGTTGCCGGCCAGGAAGGCCTGCATTTCCGGGTCGTTGAGCATCCGCTCGATGGAGCGGCTGAGGATGTCGTTGACCATTTCCTGGTTGCGCGCCGCCGACGGCGTAAAGGGCAGGTCGTGCTCGACGCTGCTCTTGTAGGTGCCCACATGGGTGGTGTCGCCGCGCCGGGCCTCGGCCACCAGCTCCAGGTTCAGGGTCACTTCGTTGACCACCGACCCCTCTTCGGGGATGTACTCCAGCTTTTCCAGGCGCACTTCCAGGGTGGTGGCCTCGTCGCCCGGGTTGAAGGCGTTGTAGCCCAGCGTCTGCAGCCCCTGGCGGACGGTCTCGGCGATCGCCGGGCGCAGGTCGTTGGCCGGCTGCACCAGGGAGGTGTCCTTGTACACACCGCCCCGCGAGCCGAACGCTTTGCTGTCCCGGGAATCCACCGCGATCACCTGCACCGGCTGGTTGTTGCCGCGGTTGGCGGGCTGCACTTCGGCGGTGGGTTTCACTTCGATCTGCTGGGGGCTGAGCGCGCAGCCGGTCAGCGACAGCGCCAAGGCGGCGCCGGTGAAAAGCGTGGCGAGGGTCGATTTCATCCGTGTGGTCTCCGTAAGGGCGTTCACTGAAACGGGGTCGTGGTTCGACTCCATCAATGCAGTTTAGTGCGTTCGCTTCAAGGATTCTTCCGCCAGATTGTGGAGCGCGTCCTTGTAGCGGGAAGCGGGCACCGGCGCCAGCGCATCCAGGGCCAGCCGGGTCTGCTCGGCGGCCCGCTCCACGGTGTAGCTGAGCCCGCCGCAGTCGTGCACGATCTCGACGATCTGTTCCAGCTGTTCCAGGCCGCCGGTGCGAATCGCGTCCTTGATCAGCCCGGCCTGCTCCGGGGCGCCGTGCTGGATGGCGTAAATCAGGGGCAGGGTGGGTTTGCCCTCGGCCAGGTCGTCGCCCACGTTCTTGCCGAGCTCATTGACGTCGCCCTGGTAGTCGAGCACGTCGTCGATCAGCTGGAAGGCGATGCCCAGATGGCGGCCAAAAGTGGCGAACGCCTGGGAAAAGTCCTTTTCCGTGCGGGCGCCCAGCACCGCGCCGGTCTCCGCCGCCGATTCGAACATCTTGGCGGTCTTGTGGTGGATCACGCGCATGTAGCTGGGCTCGGTGGTGCTCGGGTCACGGGTATTGATCAGCTGCAGCACCTCGCCCTCGGAGATGGTGTTGGTGCTCTGCGAGAGAATCTCCAGCAGGCGCTGATCACGCAGCGCCACCATCAGCTGGAACGCCCGGGAAATCAGGAAGTCCCCCACCAGCACGCTGGCGGAGTTGCCCCAGACCGCGTTCACCGTGGGCCGGCCCCGGCGCAGGCTGGATTCGTCCACCACGTCGTCGTGGAGCAGGGTGGCGGTGTGCAGAAATTCGATCACCGCCGCCACATCCACGTGCTGGGCGCCGGTGTAGCCGGATGCTCGCGCGCTCAGCAGCCCCACCAGCGGGCGCAGGCGTTTGCCGCCGGAGTCGACGATGTACTCCCCCACCTCGCGGATCAGCGGTACCTCGGTGTCCAGGTGGTGGGTGATGAAGCGGTTCACCGCCTCGAAATCCTCGGCGACGACAGAGCTGATGGCCTTGAAATCCATGAAGTAGCTATCCGGCTAAAAAGGGGCGGTAAACAGCGGGCAATGCTAGCAGCGGGGCCCGGCCAGTCAAGAAAACCCGGCCACCGGAAGGTCGCTGTAAAAGCCGTGTCATGCGGGCTTGAGGCGCATCAACCTTTAGCGTACACTTCGCGACCCGATTTAATCATCCCACGGGCACCGAAAGCGACCGCCTGATTTCAGGGCCGGGTCCGCCCAAGAGGAACCATCTGGAGCAAGTAGATGTACGCAGTCATCAAAACGGGTGGCAAGCAGTACCGCGTCGAAGAGGGTGACACCCTGCGCGTGGAAAAGATCGAAGTGGCCACCGGTGAATCCGTGGACTTTGATCAAGTGCTGCTGGTCGCCGACGGCGACGACGTGAAGGTCGGCCAGCCGCTGCTGGAAGGCGCCAAGGTCACCGCCGAAGTGGTTGAGCAGGGCCGTCACAAGAAGATCAAGATTGTGAAGTTCCGCCGCCGCAAGCATTCCCGCAAGCAGCAGGGCCATCGCCAGTGGTACACTGCGGTGAAAATCACCGGGATCCAGGGCTGATCCGGACGCAACGAGAGGATTGAAACATGGCACATAAAAAAGCCGGTGGTAGTACTCGTAACGGTCGCGACTCGGAAAGTAAACGCCTTGGCGTGAAGCGCTTCGGCGGCCAGGTCGTTCAGGCCGGCGAAATCATCGTTCGCCAGCGCGGCACCCGTTTCCACCCCGGAGTGAACACCGGGATTGGCAAGGACCACACCATCTTCGCCAAGGAAGCCGGACGCGTGAAGTTCGAAGTCAAAGGCCCGCTCAGCCGCAAATACGTGGTGATCGAGCCCGTGGCCTGATCCTTCCGGGATCTGAAAAAGCCCCGCGAGGCTCGCGCCCGCGGGGCTTTTTTGTGGCCGCCTTCCCTGGCGGCCACCCTTCGGGCCGTCGCTGGCGCGACGTCAAAAATCGCTCCCGGCGATTTTTTGTGAGCGACCGGGCGCCCTACGTTAGAATGCCTCCTTTAGCCGATATTAAGAGCCGCCATCATGCAATTCGTCGACGAAGCCACCATTGATGTCCGCGCCGGAAGCGGGGGGCACGGCTGCCTGAGCTTCCGTCGTGAAAAGTACGTGGAGTTCGGCGGCCCCGACGGGGGGGATGGCGGCGCCGGCGGGCACGTGTACGTGGAGGCGGACACCAACCTGAACACCCTGGTGGATTACCGCTACGAGCGCTCGTTCAAGGCGCGCAACGGCGAGCCCGGCAAGGGTCGCCAGATGACCGGTAAATCCGCCGAGGACGTGGTGCTGAAAGTGCCGGTGGGCACCACCGTGGTGGACGTGGACACCGATGAGGTGCTCGCCGATCTGACCGCCGCCGACCAGAAGGTGATGGTGGCGCGGGGCGGCCGCGGCGGGCTCGGCAACGTGCACTTCAAAAGCAGCGTCAATCAGGCACCGCGCAAGACCACCAACGGCACGCCCGGTGAAAACCGTCGTCTGCGCCTGGAGCTCAAGGTGCTGGCGGACGTGGGTCTGCTGGGCATGCCCAACGCCGGCAAGAGCACCCTGATCCGCGCCATTTCCGCCGCCAAGCCCAAGGTGGCGGACTACCCCTTCACCACCCTGATCCCCAACCTGGGGGTGGTGAAGGCGGACCGCTACCGCAGCTTCGTGGTCGCCGATATTCCCGGCCTGATCGAAGGGGCCGCCGAGGGCGCCGGCCTGGGTATCCGCTTCCTGAAGCACCTGGCGCGCACCCGGTTGCTGCTGCATGTGGTGGACATGGCGCCCCTGGACGGCAACCCGGCGGACCACATCGACGTCATCGCCGACGAGCTGGACCGGTTCTCCCCGGCGCTGGCGGAGCAGGAACGCTGGCTGGTGTTCAACAAGATCGACCTGTTGCCCGACGACGAGGCCGAGCAGCGGGTCGCTGAGATCGTCGACGAGCTGGGTTGGCAGGGGCCGGTGTTCCGTCTTTCCGCCGCCGCCGGCGTGGGCTGCGAAGAACTGGTCTACGCGCTGATGAACGCCATCGAAGAGCGCCGTCTGCGCGAACAGGAAGACCCGGACTACGCTGCCGAGCAGCGGGAGCTGCGCGCGCGCCTGGAAGAAGAGGCCCGCGAGAAGATCCAGGAAATCAAGCGGGACCGCCGCGCGGCCCGCGACAATGACGACGACGATGATGATGACGATCACGACGTGGAGATCGTCTACGAACCCTGATCGTCCATCACTTTACTGAAAGCGGGAAAGGCACCATGGCGCAACGCGCACGCTGGGTAATCAAAATTGGCAGCGCTCTGCTCACCAACGACGGCCGCGGCCTGGACCGGGACCTGATGCAGGTCTGGGTGGACCGCATGGTGGCCCTGCGCGAGCGCGGCATCGACGTCATGGTGGTGTCCTCCGGCGCGGTGGCCGAGGGCATGACCCGGCTGGGCTGGGCGCGCCGGCCGGATTCCGTGCATCAGCTGCAGGCCGCCGCCGCCGTCGGGCAGATGGGGCTGGTGCAGGCCTGGGAATCCTGCTTCCAGAAGCACCGGCTGCACACCGCCCAGGTACTGCTCACCCACGACGACCTCTCCGACCGCAAGCGCTACCTGAACGCACGCAGCACCCTGCTGACCCTGCTGGGCTTTTCCGTGGTGCCGGTGGTCAACGAAAACGACACCGTGGTCACCGACGAGATCCGTTTCGGCGACAACGACACCCTGGCCGCCCTGGTGGCCAACCTGGTGGAAGCCGAGCGGCTGGTGATCCTCACCGACCAGGACGGCCTGTTCGACGCCGACCCCCGCCAGAACCCTGCGGCGCGCCTGATTCCCAGCGCCCGCGCCTCCGACCCGGCCCTGGCCGCCATGGCCGGCGGTGGCGGCTCCGGGCTGGGCCGTGGCGGCATGACCACCAAGGTGCGCGCCGCCGCGCTGGCGGCGCGCTCGGGCACCATGACCACCATCGCCTCCGGGCGCCGCCCGGAGGTGCTCACCGAGCTGGTCGACGGCCAGGCCCCGGGCACCACGCTGCTGCCGGACACCTCGCCGATGAACGCCCGCAAGCAGTGGCTGGCGGGGCATCTGCGCATGCGCGGCCGGCTGATTCTCGACGACGGCGCCGCCCGACGGCTGCGCGAGGCCGGCTCCAGCCTGTTGCCGGTGGGGGTGGTGGATGTGTTCGGCCAGTTCTCGCGCGGTGAGATGGTGGCCTGCGAGGACCGGCACGGCGAGCGCGTGGCCTGCGGTCTGGTCAACTACGACGCCGCCGACGCCCGCCGCCTGTGCGGCAAGAAGAGCCACGAGATTGCCGACGTGCTGGGCTTTATGAACGAGGAAGAACTGATCCACCGGGACAATATGGTGGTGCTGTAGTCCGGAGGCGGATCTTCAGGCATAAAAAAACCGGCCAGAGGCCGGTTTTTTTAGCGAACGCGTTCGATCGATCAGGCCGCCATGGCCTTGATCTTGGCGTTCAGGCGGCTCTTATGACGAGCGGATTTGTTCGGGTGGAACTTACCCTTCTGGGTGGCCTTATCCAGCACCGAGGTCGCCTTTTGGTACGCTTGCTGAGCGGCGCCTTGGTCGCCGGACGCAATGGCCGCGTTCACCTTCTTGAGGTACGTACGCACCATGGAACGCATCGCTGCGTTGTGCTTACGACGCTGTTCCGCCTGACGCGCGCGCTTGCGTGCTTGCGGTGAGTTAGCCAAGGTCCTGCTCCTATATATAAATCGGTAATTCGATGGTGATAATCGATTAGGACCGGGCGGGTGCTGCCATTGGCCGGTCCTGAAGACGCGCAACTATGCCGATCCGGGTGCGGATTGTCAATCCCCGGGGCGGGCCTGTGGCGGTGACGGCGGGCTTTGGTTACTCTTGGCCGGTTTTTCGGAGGCGCCGGGATGGACGAGCAGGAAACAGCGGGTAAAAAGGGCGGTTTGCTGGCTTCGACCCTGGTGGTGAGCAGCATGACGCTGCTGTCGCGGGTGCTGGGGCTGGTCCGCGACGTGGTGCTGGCACGGCTGCTGGGCGCCTCGGCGGGCACCGACGCTTTCTTCGTGGCGTTCCGCATCCCCAATTTCCTGCGCCGCCTGTTCGCCGAGGGCGCCTTCAACCAGGCCTTCGTGCCGGTGCTCAGCGAATACCGCACCCGCCAGCGCGATGAGGGCAGCGTTGCCGCCACCAAGGCGCTGATCGACCGGGTCGCCGGCACCCTGGGCGGCACCCTGGCGCTGATCACCCTGGTCGGGGTGCTGGCGGCGCCGCTGCTGATCTGGCTGTTCGCCCCGGGTTTCGGCGACGACCCGCACAAGCGCGCCCTGGCGGTGGAAATGCTGCGGCTCACCTTCCCGTACCTGTTTTTCATCTCGCTGACCGCCTTCGCCGGCGCCATTCTCAACACCTGGAACCGCTTCGCGGTGCCCGCCTTCACCCCGGTGCTGCTCAATCTCAGCCTGATCGGCAGCGCCCTCTACCTGGCGCCGCAGTTCGCCGAGGGGCGCATGGCGGTGGCGCTGGCCTGGGGCGTGCTGATCGCCGGCACCGTGCAGTTGCTGTTCCAGCTGCCGTTCCTGGCCCGACTCAATTTGATGCCGGTGCCGCGCATGGCCTGGCGCGACGAAGGCGTGCGCCGCATCCTGCGCCTGATGGCGCCGGCCATGTTCGGGGTGTCGGTGAGCCAGATCAATCTGCTGCTGGACACGGTGCTGGCGTCCCTGCTGCAGACCGGCTCGGTGACCTGGCTGTACTACTCCGACCGGCTGGTGGAGTTGCCCCTGGGCGTGTTCGCCATCGCCATCGGCACGGTGATCCTGCCCAGCCTGTCCGGCAAGCACGCCGGCGATGATCCGCAAGCGTTCAGCCGCACCCTGGACTGGGCGCTGAAACTGGTGCTGCTGATCGGCGTGCCGGCGGCGCTGGCGCTGGCGGTGATCGCCGAGCCGCTGCTGGCGACCCTGTTCAACCACGGCGAGTTCGGCGCCAACGACGTGCTGCGCTCGGCGGAATCCCTGCGCGCTTACAGCGCCGGGCTGGTGGCGTTCATGCTGATCAAGATTCTGGCGCCGGGCTATTTCGCCCGCCAGGACACCCGCACGCCGGTGAAAATCGGCATTATCGCCATGGTCGCCAATATGGCCCTGAACCTGGCGTTGATCTGGCCGCTTCAGCACGCCGGCCTGGCGCTGGCGACCTCGCTGTCCGCCTGGCTCAACGCCGGTCTGCTTTATATAGGGTTGCGCCGCGGCGGCGTGTACCGGCCGATGAAGGGCTGGTGGCAGCACGGCCTGCGGCTGGCTCTGGCCGGCGGTGCCATGGCCGGGGCGATCTACTGGCTGGCACGGCAGGCCACGGTGTGGCTGAATGGGGCGCTGTGGGATCGCATCCTCTGGCTGGGCCTGATCGTGGTGGCGGGATTGGCGGTTTATCTGCTCGCCTTGCTGATTCTTGGCCTCAGACCTCGCCACTTGCGCCGATGATTCCTATAATCGGCCCTCTTTTCTCCCGCGTGCCGGCATAAAGCCGGCCGGGCGGGAACCTGACGAGGGCGGAATGCGACTGATTCGCGGCATTCACAATCTGCGGGCGAGCCACCGGGGCTGCGTCGCCACCATCGGCAACTTCGATGGCGTCCATCTGGGGCATCAACGGATTCTCGATCAGGTGATCGACGAGGCCAGGGCGCGTGGCAAGCTGGCCACGGTGATGCTGTTCGAACCTCAGCCGCAGGAATTTTTCTGCCCGGACCAGGCACCGGCGCGGCTTAACAGCCTGCGTGACAAGTTGATCGCGCTGCGCGACTACGGCGTCGATCAGGTGTTGTGCGCCCGGTTCAACGAGTCGTTCCGCAGCCTCACCGCCGAGGCGTTCGTGCGCGATCTGCTGGTCGAGGGCCTGGGCATCGACTACCTGGTGGTGGGTGATGACTTCCGTTTCGGCCGTGGCCGTGACGGTGATTTCGATTACCTGAAGCAGGCCGGCGAGCGGTTCGGTTTTCAGGTCACCGACACGCCGACCTGCGAAGTCGACGGCGAGCGGGTGTCCAGCACGCGGGTACGCGCGGCGCTGGAGCAGGGGAATTTCCGCCTGGCCGAGCGCCTGCTGGGTCGCCCTTATACGATCAGCGGCCGCGTGCGCCACGGCGACAAGCTGGGCCGCACCCTGGATGTGCCGACGGTGAATCTGGCTCTGAAGCGGCCGGTTTCGCCGCTGCACGGGGTGTTCGCGGTGCGGGTGTCCGGCGCCGGCCTCGAGGGCCATCCGGGCGCGGCCAATATGGGCACGCGGCCGTCGGTGGACGGCCAGGAAAACCGCCTGGAAGTGCATCTGCTCAATTTTCAGGGTGATCTGTACGACGCGCACCTGAGCGTCGCGTTTCATCATTTCGTGCGGCCGGAAGAGAAATTCGACGGCCTCGACGAACTCAAGGCCGCCATGTGGCGGGATCTGGAACAGGTACAAGCCTTTTTGGACCAAGACGACGGACTATGACGGATTACAAGGCGACGCTTAATCTTCCCCACACCGACTTCCCGATGAAGGCCGGTCTGTCCCAGCGCGAACCCAAGCGTCTGGACCAATGGCAGCAGCGCGATCTGTACCGCCGGATTCGCGAAGCGTCCGCCGGACGTCCCAAGTTCATCCTTCACGATGGCCCCCCGTACGCCAACGGCGACATTCATATCGGCCACGCGGTGAACAAGATCCTCAAGGACATCATCGTCAAGGCGCGCACCCTGGACGGCTACGATGCCCCCTATGTGCCGGGCTGGGACTGCCACGGGCTGCCCATCGAGCTGAAGGTGGAGCAGAAGGTGGGCAAGGCCGGCCACAAGGTGGACGCCGCCACCTTCCGCAAGAAGTGCCGGGAGTTCGCCGCCAAGCAGGTGGCAGGCCAGAAGCGTGACTTCCAGCGCCTGGGTGTGTTCGGGGACTGGGACAGCCCCTACCTGACCATGGACTACGACACCGAGGCGAACATCATCCGCGCGCTCGGCAAGATCGCCGCCGGTGGCCACCTGACCAAGGGCTTCAAGCCGGTGCACTGGTGCCTGGACTGCGCCTCCGCCCTGGCGGAAGCGGAAGTGGAATACCAGGACAAGCAGTCGCCGGCCATCGACGTGGCGTTCGCCGTCACCGACCCGGCGGATTTCAACAGCCGCACCGGCGTCGAGGCCGCATCCCCGGCCCTGGTGATCTGGACCACCACGCCCTGGACGCTGCCCGCCAACCGGGCGGTGGCGGTGCATCCGGAGCTGGATTATGTGCTGCTCAGCGGTGAGCAGAACGGCGCCGCCGTGGCACTGGTGGTGGCCGAAGATCTGGCGGACACCGTCAGCGAGCGCTTCGCGCTCACCGGTGCCGAGCGGTCCGCGTCGTTCAAGGGCGCGGCCCTGGAACACCTCACCCTGCGGCACCCGTTCCTGGACCGCCAGGTGCCGGTGATCCTTGGCGACCACGTCACCACCGACGCCGGTACCGGCTGCGTGCATACCGCGCCGGGCCACGGTGAAGACGACTTTATCGTCGGCAAGCAGTACGGCCTGGAAGTGGACAGCCCGGTGCAGGACAACGGTCTGTTCCGTGACGATCTGCCGGTGGTCGGCGGCCTGCATGTGAGCAAGGCCAACCAGCCGGTGATCGACGCCCTCAAGGAAGGCGGCACCCTGGTGGCGCTGGAGACCATCACCCACAGCTACCCGCACTGCTGGCGCCACAAGACGCCGATCATTTTCCGCAGCACCGCCCAGTGGTTCATCCCCATGAGCGAGGGTGGCCTGCTGGCCCAGGCCCGCGCCGAAGTGGACAAGGTGCAGTGGCTGCCGGAGTGGGGCAAGGCGCGCATCGAAGGCATGCTGCGCGATCGCCCGGACTGGTGTATCTCCCGGCAGCGCACCTGGGGCGTGCCGATCGCCCTGTTCGTGGACCGCGCCACCTCCGAGCCGCACCCGGACACCCCGCGCCTGATCGAGGAAGTGGCCAAGCGGGTGGAGCAGAACGGCATCGACGCCTGGTTCGACCTGGAGGCCGAGGAGCTGCTCGGCGACGACGCGGAGCGCTACACCAAGGTCACCGACATCCTCGACGTCTGGTTCGACTCCGGCGTGACCCACTACTCGGTGCTCGAGCAGCGCGACGAGCTGGCGGTGCCCGCCGACCTCTACCTGGAAGGCTCCGACCAGCACCGCGGCTGGTTCCAGTCCTCGCTGCTGACCAGCACCGCGATCCGCGACGCGGCGCCCTATAAAAGCGTGCTTACCCACGGCTTCACGGTGGACGAGCAGGGCCGCAAGATGTCCAAGTCGATCGGTAACGTGATCGCCCCGCAGGAAGTGTGGAACGACCTGGGCGCGGACATCCTGCGCCTGTGGGTGGCGGCCACCGATTACCGCGGTGAGATGAGCGTGTCCAAGAACATTCTCAAGCAGATGGCGGACAGCTATCGCCGCATCCGCAACACCGCCCGCTTCCTGCTCTCCAACCTGAACGGCTTCGACCCGCAGCGCGACGCGGTGGCCCCGGACGACATGATCGCCCTGGACCGCTGGGCGGTGGGCCGCGCCGACGCTCTGCAGGCGGAGCTGCGCGAGCTGTACGACGGCTACCATTTCCATCTGGTCTACCAGCGCCTGCACAACTTCTGCGGCAACGAGCTGGGCGGCTTCTACCTGGACATCATCAAGGACCGCCAGTACACCACGCCGGCGGATTCGCTGGCGCGGCGCTCCTGCCAGACCGCGCTCTATCACATCGCCCAGGCCCTGGTGCGCTGGATGGCGCCGATCCTCAGCTTCACCGCCGAGGAAATCTTCGAGCTGCTGCCCGGCGAGCGCCCCGAGTCCGTGTTCCTGACCACCTGGTACGACGGCCTCTTCCCGCCGGCGGACGACGCGGACATGGATCTGGCGTTCTGGGAGCAGGTGCAGGCCGTCAAGCAGGCGGTCAACAAGGCCATCGAAGAGGCCCGCAACCGCAAGGAACTGCGCGCCAACCTGGCCGCCGACGCCACCCTCTACGTGGACGAGCGGCTGGCCGGCCTGCTCGGTCGCCTGGGCGACGAGCTGCGCTTCGTCACCATCACCTCCACCGCCACCCTGGCGCCGCTGGCGGACGCCCCGGCGGAGCTGCCGGACAGCGCCGTGGCCGGGCTCAAAGTGCAGGTGGCGCCGTCGCCGCACGACAAATGCGTGCGCTGCTGGCACCACCGCCCGGACATCGGCACGCACCCCGAGCACCCGGAGCTGTGCGGCCGCTGCGTGACCAACCTGGACGGTGACGGCGAGGAACGCCACTATGCGTGAGCAACAAGGCGCCCAGAGCCAACTGGTCTGGCTGTGGCTCACCGGCCTGATGATCGTGCTGGATCAGGTCAGCAAGCACTGGGTGGTGGCCCGTTTCGACCTCTATGAGCGGCTGGAGGTGCTGCCGTTCTTCAACCTGACCCTGGCCTACAACTCCGGGGCCGCGTTCAGCTTTCTGGCCGGCGCCGGCGGCTGGCAACGCTGGTTCTTCGCCGCCGTGGCGGTGATCGCCGTGGTGCTGATCCTGGGCTGGATGCGCAAACTGCGTGACGAGCGCATGCAGGGCGCCGCTCTGGCACTGATCCTCGGCGGCGCCGTCGGCAACCTCTACGACCGGGTGGTGCTCGGCCATGTGGTCGACTTTCTCGACTTCTATTGGGGCGATTACCACTTCCCGGCCTTTAATATCGCCGACACCGCCATCACTATTGGGGCAGCCTTGATCATTCTCGACATGCTGCTGGGAGGCCGTCGCGGCCATGACTGACACCTTGCGCGCGGGTCCGCAGACCCGCATCACCCTGCATTTCGCCGTGCGTCTGATGGACGGCACCGAAATGGACAGCACCTACGGCGGCGAGCCGGCCGCCTTCTCCTGGGGTGACGAATCCCTGCTGCCCGGCTTCGAGCGCGCCATCCTCGGCCTCAAGGCCGGCGACAAGCGCAGCGTCTTTATCGACGCCGCCTCCGGCTTCGGTGAATACAACGAACAGAACCGGCAGCATTTCAAGCGCAGCACCTTCAGCGCCGACGACGTGGAAGTGGGCACGGTGATGAATTTCGCCGACGCCGCCGGCGCCGAACTGCCCGGCGTGATCGCCGAACTGGACGACGACTGGGTCACCGTGGACTTCAATCACCCGCTGGCCGGCCGCGACCTCACCTTCGAGGTGGAGATCATCAACGTCGAGCACGACGCCCCGGAGCAGGCCGTCCGCCTGAACTGACCTTCTGGCCGGCCACCGCTGGTGGCGCGTATACTCAGGATACATTTCAAGCAGGTTCCGATATGCAAATCCGTCTCGCCAACCCCCGTGGCTTCTGCGCCGGCGTCGATCGGGCCATCGATATCGTCAATCGGGCCCTGGACGTGTTCGGGCCGCCGGTCTATGTGCGCCACGAAGTGGTCCATAACCGCTACGTGGTGGACGGCCTGCGCGAGCGCGGCGCGGTGTTCGTCGACGAGCTGGAGGAAGTGCCCGACGACGCCATCGTTATCTTCAGCGCCCACGGCGTCTCCAAGGCGGTGCAGGACGAGGCCGAGCAGCGCGCCCTGCAGGTGTTCGACGCCACCTGCCCGCTGGTCACCAAGGTGCACATGGAGGTGATTCGCTACGCCCAGGAAGGCCGCGAGGCGATTCTGATCGGCCACCAGGGCCACCCGGAAGTGGAAGGCACCATGGGCCAGTACGACACCAGCAAGGGCGGGCGCATGTATCTGGTGGAAGACGAGGCCGACGTGGCCCGCCTGGAAGTCACCGACCCGGACAATCTGGCGTTCGTCACCCAGACCACCCTGAGCGTGGACGACACCGCCCGCATCATCGACGCCCTGCGCCAGCGCTTCCCCAATATCCTCGGCCCCAAGCGCGAGGATATCTGCTACGCCACCACCAACCGCCAGGACGCGGTGCGCCAGCTGGCCCTGGAATGCCAGCTGGTGCTGGTGGTGGGGTCGGTGAACAGCTCCAACTCCAACCGCCTGCGCGAACTGGCCGAGCGCTGCGGCACCCCCGCCCACCTGCTCGACGACCCGGCCATGATCGACCCGGCCTGGCTCAAGGGTAAGAAGGCCGTGGGCGTCACCGCCGGCGCCAGCGCCCCCGAGGAGCTGGTCCACCAGGTGATCGCCCGCCTGCGCGAACTGGGCGGCGAAGACGCCCACGAGATCCCCGGCCGCGAAGAGAACATCCGCTTTTCCATGCCCCGCGCCCTGCGGGCCTGATCCCTCCGCTCCCTGGAAGCCGCTGTCCCCACCGCCCGCCCGGGGCGAGTGGGGCGGCTTGTCCGCGTGCCGCGCTTGCCATGTAAAAGACTGGCTCTATAGCTAATGAAAAAGTGTGAATAGCGTCACAGCCTATCTTCGTAAAAATCCCCCCTTATCAACCGCTTATGCCGTTTATTGCCGCCAAGTGACCGCTCGTCTAAGTCTCATTGTCGACGGTTTTACAATTGCTAGAGTGTCTGCTCACAAGAATGAAAGTGGAGTGCATCGTGGTGTCTGACACCCGGTTCGGAAGCGGGGGCTTTACCCTTATTGAGTTGATGGTCGGCATTGCCGTCGCCGGAGTTTTGCTTGCCCTGGCCGTGCCCTCCTTCCAGAACCTGACGGCCAACAATGCCTTGAGAAGTTCCTCCGCCGATCTGGTCACCGCCATCAATACGGCCCGCGCGCAGGCGGTGAACCTGCGCGTCGACGTCGTTCTCGAAGAAACCGGCTCCTCCTGGACGGACGGCTGGCGCGTTAAGTATGGCGCCGGCACCACGGAAACGGATCAGACCTTCACCCCTTCCGGTGGCGTCACCGTGACCCAGACCAGCGGCAGTGGGGCACTGACGTTCACACCGTCGGGCATGATGAGCGCCGGCGCCACTTTCGAAATCTGCGATGACCGCACTAACGAGACCGGCCGACAGATCAAAGTCGGGCTCTTTGGCACTGTCGAAAACACGGCGATTACATGCAGCTAGGAACCAGGATGAAAGCGAACGCTAAACGCCAGAGCGGTGTCGGTATGGTCGAAATCCTTATCGCGCTGCTGGTGCTGGCCATCGGGGTACTCGGTTACGCGGGTTTGCAGCTTAACGCGCTGAAAAGCTCGGAGGAGGCGCACCTTCGGGCCACCGCGACCTTTATCGCCCGCGACGCCCTGGAGCGCATTCTGGCCAATCCGGGTTCCCGGGCTGAATACCTGGATAGCGATAATTGGAACGAGAATGCCTCCGATGCCGGTGGCGCGCCGGATAACCAGAATGCCTGCGTCAGCCAGGCGTGTTCTTCAGGCGATATGGCCGACTGGGATATCGAGATGCTCACCTGGCAGGCGGCCAACACCATGCCGGCCGGTCGGATCGTGGTGACCCCGTGCACCATGACCGGGGCCACCTCAAGCTGCGTGATCGTTGCCTGGAACGACCAGGCGCCCGCCGACTGCCTTGATGAAGACGATGGCGTGGCGTCCGGTGAAGAAACCGAGTGCGTGGTCATGGAGGTCACCCGATGAAGATGCGTCCTTACCAGACGGGCTTCAGTCTCGTCGAACTCATGGTCGCCATGGCGCTCGGTCTTCTGATTACCGGCGCCGCCCTGTCGCTTTTCAGCACCAACCAGAGAATGTTTCAACTCCAGCAAGGGGAGTCCGAGCTTCAAGAGCAAGGCTATCTGGCGATGCGGTTTATCGTCGAGGACGTCCGCATGGCGGGCTTTCATGACCTTTCCGTGGGCGCCGCGCCGTCTCCGGTCATCAATGCCTCATCCCCGTCCATTCCCGCGTCCTCCGACGGTGGCAACAGCGGCAACGACCGCATGACGATCAGCTATCACGGCTTCAGGGATTGCGAGGGCAACCCCTCGGCCTCCACGTCCCGCCGGGAGATCATCAATACGTACTGGGTCGATGATGACGGACAACTGAAGTGCCGGGGCAACCAGGCTGTGCCTCTGACCTCCGGGGTCACGCTGCTTGCCGGTGTGGAAAGTTTTCAGGTCCTTTATGGCATGGACACCACGCCATACGATCAGATCGCTTTTGCCAGCCAGTATGTACCCGCCGATCAGCTTTCCACACATTTCGCCAGCGATCACCTGGTGCTGTCGCTCAAGATCGGCCTATTGCTTAAGAGCAGTGCGCCGGCAATCGGCAGTGGGCCCGAGAAAAGTTTCTATGTGCTGGATACTACTAAAGAAGTTGATACCAGCCAGCAACTGTTCCAACAGTTTTCCACCACCGTGACCCTGCGCAATTATCCTTGGAGTCAAATCTGATGAACGGCACGCCTTTGCGTCATAAAAATCAAAGAGGGGTCGCCTTATTGATCGCGCTGTTCGTGCTGGTGATTGTCTCGGTGATGGGCATCACGGCCATGAAGACCAGTATGTTCAGCGCCAAGATTGCCACCGGCACACAGATTGATGCGATGGCCTTCGAGGGCGCGGAGTCCGCCATCACAGCAACCTATCTGGAGCTCGGCAGCGATGACGACGTCATGCAGAAGCTGCTTCTTGGTGGTGTAGTGAGCCGGTGTATCACCATGGCCGATCGGACCGCTGAAGGCTTATGCGGTGATGGACAGACACTAGACTCCCGTGGCCTCGTAGTGTCGGAGTCACACAGTAAGGTGAACGGTTATGCACCAATTGATGGGGCCGCCGTGGGGACTACCGGCGGAGGCTCACTTCAGGTCGAGTACAAAATCGGTATCTTGGGTAATAGCGAACTGCCGGACCTGGGTGTTGAAAATCACCATATGCAAGAGGCTCTGAAGCGGGCTTTGAAGCCCTCTTCAGACATCGAATAGGATCGGGGTGAGAGGATATAGAAATGCGTAATTTTATTATCAAAGCGTCGCTGTTGTGGGCCGTGATGCTGCTCGCCCCAACGTCTTTATATGCTGACGATACGGAAATATTCTTTGCCCGTGCCAACGCCGACGATTCTCAGAACCAGAACGTCGCCAATGTGATGATCCTCCTGGATACGTCGGGCAGTATGCGTAATTGTGAGCAGTCCGATGGCGCCAACTGGTGTAACGATGCAGAGAACCGTCGTATAGCCATGCTGGTCCGTGCCTTTAATATCATGATTGATGATATTCCGGACGACGTACGCGTGGGGATCAGCCGATTCCGGCGCGGACAAACCGACGGTGGCCATGTGATGGTGCCTGTTATTGAGACAACTCCCGGCAACAGAAGCTTGCTCAAAAGAAAAGTGGCAGAACTGAACTCAGATGGTCAGTCTGGCGGTGACCCTGAAGGCGGCACGCCGACCTCGGAAGCCTATTACGAAATGTATCGCTACATGATGGGCTTAAGTCCGGTATATGGCGATTACAGCGGTAATACTCGGGATGCGGACCCTCAGATATGTCTTCGACAGCAAGTTGACGAGACATGTACTGACGTCCCGGTCTATGAATGGCAACGGGTTAATTATTGTGACCGCCGTTTCAACAACTGCGAGCGCTTTCGTGGGCAGTACTATTTGTACACACAGACGGGTACGGAGAAGCAGTGCTCCAGCGAGACCACTTGTATTGAGTCCGCGGATATCGTAGACGCCAATGGCAACTATGTCTCCCCGATGAATCTGGAAAACCAATGCGAATCCAACCACGTTATTGTGATGACCGACGGCGCCCCGAGCTCCGGAAGCGATAATTTGGGCTGGAATTGCTCGGATGGTGGCTCAATCTCCGGTAGTTATGCCTGCCAAAGGTTGATCGCCGGCGCCCTGAATACTGATGAAAACCCGAAAGGGCGTAAGGTGCTCACCTCCAATATTGGTCTGTATATGGGCAGCTATGAACAACGTATGTCCAGAGTTTCCGCGGAAGGCGGTGGTGCGACCTACAACGCGGATTCCGCGGACGCCCTTGCGCAAGCGTTCATCGACCAGCTCAAGCTGATCGACGAAGAATCCAAGTCGTTCTCTTCACCCGGCGTGGCAGTGAATCAGATGAACCGCCTTGAGCACTTGGATCAACTCTATTATTCCGTCTTTAGGCCACGAAAGAGCTCCGTTTGGGAGGGTAACCTCAAGCGTTACAAGATGGATGATCAGAATGTGATCCGTGATGTCAATGGGGCGAGCGCGGTGGATTCAGATACTGGCTACTTCAGTGCTTTTTCAAAGAGCTGGTGGTCTCCGGAAACAGACGGCTTCGACGCTTCAGAGGGGGGTGCCCGCAGCCAGCTTAACAGTCGGAAACTGTTTGTTAGTGATTCCACGGGCAGCATTAGCGAGCTGACACAGGCGGAAGTGAACGACGACAACATCACTACGGACGCGAGTTTCGGGATTCCAGCGAATACTGATAAGGACGAGTTCGACTCAAAAGAAGAAGTGTACGCGGCGCTCAAAACTTTGTGGGCGGACCCGCTCCACAGTGTGCCTCTGCTGGTGAACTATGAAGGGGGGGACGCCGACGATCCATCCACGCAGACCAATTACATCTTCGTTTCGACCAATGGTGGCATGCTGCATGCCATCGATCCCGATGACGGCTCGGAAAAGTTTACTTTTATGCCCGAGCAGTTTGTCAAGAAAGCCTATGACTTCGTCAGTGAGCCGCCGTTGCAGCCGGGCAACATCCGAAAACCCTACGGTCTGGATGGCTCTTGGATCGCCTGGCGACGACCTGAAATCAACGGGAGCGGTGAAAGGACCGGAGACGCGGCCAATGTGTACATCTACGGCGGTATGCGTCGTGGTGGCGATTCCTATTTCGGTTTGGACGTGAGCAATATCGATAGCCCTAGCATGATGTGGCAAATCGATGGAGGTTATGACGGCGACGCGGATTCGGGGTTTGAACTGCTGGGCCAGACTTGGTCAACGCCCACGCTGACGCAGGTCAAGATCGGCGGTACGCGTAAACCCGTTTTGGTTTTCGGTGGCGGTTACAGTCCTGAAGACCACGATACGGCGGGTCAGAGGAGTAGCGAGGATGAGATCGGTCGCGCGGTGTTCATGGTGGACGCACTCACAGGGGATCTGGTGTGGTCTGCTAGCAAAGAGACCAACAATAGTGGACAGGCACATACTTCGGTGGGCGATATGGACTGGGCCGTACCTGGTGGCGTGTCGGTAGTCGATTTGGATTTTGACGGTTTTGCGGATTATCTGTACTTCGCGGATTTAGGTGGTCAGATATTTCGAGTCAATCTGGATAACGGCAATGATGGCGCGGCTGGTCTGGTTGAAGGCGTCACCCGGCTGGCATCCTTGGCTGGGTCGGGAACAGCGGAGCACCGCCGGTTTTATGAGGCTCCGGCCGTGGGCTACAAGTCCGTGGGTGGCGAGGCGCTCTACGTGGCTATCGGCTCGGGATACAGGGCACATCCGCTCAATGAAGATACCACTGAGGCTATTTTTTCGATTCGAGATGATAACTTCAGAGAGGTAGGTGGTGACGGCGACACCATCACTTTATCGGACCTTAGAGCAGTGCCTTCGACTCCGGATGACAGCAAGTCCGGTTGGTATCATATGTTTAGTGATGGTGAGAAAGTTCTTTCTTCCCCGGCCATCTATAACGGGCAAGTGCTCTTCTCAACTTACGCGCCGGGAGGCGAGGATCTCGATGACGATCCGTGTGTGGTCCGGTACGGTGAAGCTGGATTTTACTCTGCGGATATGGTGACCGGCGCCACACCTAGCCAGAGTGATGAAGAACCTTATGGTGAGAATTCCCCTCTGAATGATATTGATTGGTCTGGTGTTCCGCTTGAGCAGAGTACTATCCCGCCTGGACCGTCTGTCATCTACCGTGATGGTGGAAACAAAGTGGCGATCATTGTCGGGACGGAGGTGGTCGGAGCCCCTGATGCCAAATTTACCAACCTTCGAAAGAATCGCTGGTACATGATGCAAAAGGATGAAGCCCAGAACTACGTCATTCCTCAGACAGGGGATAACTAAAGATGGTTACTCGACGGCCCTTGGCGGGCTTCACGCTGATTGAGTTGATGATCGTGGTGGTGGTCGTGGCGATTCTCGCCGCGATCGCCTACCCGGCCTACACCGAGCAGGTCCGCGACAGTCGACGCTCTGAAACGCAGGGTCAGTTGATGGACCTGGCGGCGTCGCTGGAAGCTTATCGGGCGAAAAATTTCTCCTACGATGGCGCCACGGCGTCGTCGCTGGCGCCCAAATTGTCCAGCAGCGATTTCTACAGCGTCGCCATTACCACCAGCAACAATGATCAGGCCTACACTATTACCGCGACCACCAAGACCGGGTCCGTCATGGACGGTGACGGTGCTCTCGTAATCAACAGTCAGGGGCAGACCTGTCGGGTAAAAGGGGCCTCAAGCTGTACGCCCAGTAGCTCCACGTCCTGGAAGGACTGATCCGCGCTACGGGCACAGGCGCGCGTCCGCAGTTTCGATGCGCGCCGTGCCAATCACGTTCATGATCACCTTGCGGGCATGTTCCTGATTGCAGATCAGGAAGTGCCCGTTTTGGTAGTAAAGATTGCCGCGGCGGCCATAGCGAAGCGCGTTGCCTCGAAAGCGCCGCCAGATCAGCGTGGTGCCTTCGGGTAACTCCAGGTATTCGATAATATCCTGAGCCCGTACTTTTCCGTCAGTATCCGGATCGGTGGCGATCAGCAGGGTCCGCGTCGGTCCGAACCGGTCGCACAGGCTGTCGCCATCGCACAGGTAGGTGCTGCCGTGGGTGAGCGCATGGGCGCGCGCCTGATGGATGAAGCCGAGCACCCGGTTGCTGGCGGCGACCACCTGCTGTTTGGGTAGCCAGTCGTTGTGCAAATTGTGGCCCGCGCTGAGCAGCACCGCCAACACTATCAGCGCGATCATCAGCTCCATCAGGGTGAAGCCCCGGCGGCGTGAGCGCCGCTTTGCCGTCCCGTTTGCGCCTTCCATGGCGAATCCTCCGGGCCGTCCTTGGCCCCATTAGTCGATACGTTGATCCAGGTCGTGTTATCCCAGTCTAGCGCGCCGGGCTTGTGGTCCCTGTGTTATTGTTGCTCCCCTTCCTGTCATCCAACTCCCACGATTTGCTATGGCTGATGTACTCGTTGTCGGTGGTGGAATTGTCGGTTTGCTGAGTGCGCTGAATCTCAGCGACCGCGGTTTGAGCGTCACCGTGATCGACGCCGGCGGGCAGCGTCCGCCGGCGTCCTGGGCCGGTGGCGGTATTCTGTCGCCGCTGTTCGCCTGGCGTTATCCCGATCCCATGAACCGGCTGACCCACGACGCCACGGCGCGTTACCGGGCGCTGGTGGATCGTCTCCAGGGCAAGGCCGGGTTACGCGCGTCGGACCTGCACCACAGCGGTCTGTGGGTGGCGGTGGACGGCGACGAGCGCCGGCAGGCGCTGCGCTGGGCGTCGGACTGGAGCCTGAGCTGTCGGGAAGCGCCGCTGAGCGGGCATTTGTCGGCGGCGCCGGAGCGGCAAGGTGTGTGGTTTCCGGAGGTCGGCAATCTACGCAACCCGCGCCTATTGAAGGCGCTGCGCGCTACGCTGTTGGGGCAGGGCGTGACGTTCGTGAACGCGGCGGTGGGCGCCGTGCGGCCCGGCGCCCGGGGCGCCGAGCTGACGCTGAGCCGGGGCGGCACGCTGTCCGCGCCCCGGGTGCTGCTCTGCGCGGGGGCCTGGACGTCGGCGTTGTTGGCCCCTCTGGGCGTGCGGTTGCCGCTGTTTCCGGCCAAGGGCGAAATGCTGCTGTACCGTTTGCCGCCGGGCCGGGTGCCGACCATCGTGCTCACCGACCAGGGCTATCTGATTCCGCGTGCCGATGGCGCGGTGCTGGCCGGTTCCACCCTCAACCCCGGCGATGCCACCACGTACCCCACGGTGACCGGGCGTTGGGCGTTGCAGGCCATGGCGGCGTCGTTGCTGCCGGAGCTGGCGTCGGTGACGCCGTCCCATCATTGGGCCGGGGTGCGGCCGGGCAGCGACCGCGACTGGCCCTATCTGGGGCCGGTGCCCGGCACCCGCGGGGTGTTCGCCGCCGCGGGGCTGCATCGCAATGGTTTGGTGGCGGCGCCGGCCAGCGCCGAGCTGCTGGCGCGCCTGATGTGCGGGGAAACGCCGTCGCTGGATCCGGCGGCTTATTCGCTGTCCGGGGCGCCGTCCTGATCCAGTTCCAGCTTCTTTAGCCGGTAGCGCAGCGAGCGGAAGGTCATGCCCAGCTTCTTGGCGGCCGCGGTGCGGTTCCAGTGGGTGGTGTCCAGCGCGCGCAGGATTTCCTGTTTCTCGATCTCCTGCAGATAGTCTTCCAGCGGCAGCTGCGGGTGGCGGCCGCCGCCGTTGCCGGTGGCCGGCTGCGGCCCATCGTCGCTGGGCAGGTGCAGATGCTCGGGTTCGATCATCTCGCCGTCGCAGAGGGTGAGGGCACGCTCCAGGGTGTTTTCCAGTTCGCGCACGTTGCCGGGAAAGCGGTAGCCGGCGAGGGCGGACATAGCCCGCTCGCTGACCGCCGGCGGCCGGGTCTCCCAGGCTTCGCCGAGACGCTCCAGGATGTGTTCCACCAGCACCGGGATGTCCTCGTGCCGTTCGCGCAGCGGTGGCACGTGCGCTTCGATCACGTTGAGCCGGTAGTAAAGATCCTGGCGGAAGCGGCCGGCGCTCATTTCCTCGCCCAGATCCCGGTGGGTGGCGCAGAGAATGCGCAGGTTAACCGCGAACTCCTTGGACTCGCCCACCGGGCGCACCGTCTTTTCCTGAATCGCGCGCAGCAGTTTCACCTGCATGTGCAGCGGCAGGTCGGCCACTTCGTCGAGGAACAGGGTGCCGCCGTCCGCTTCGCGGAACAGGCCTTTGCGGTCTTCCACGGCGCCGGTGAAGCTGCCCTTGCGGTGGCCGAAGAACTCGCTCTCCATCAGTTCCGAGGGAATCGCGCCGCAGTTGACCGCCACGAACGGCTTTTCCCGGCGCGGGCCCAGGGCGTGGATCAAACGCGCCACGCGCTCCTTGCCGCTGCCGGATTCGCCGCTGATGTAGATCGGCGCCTGGCTGCGCGCCAGTTTGCGGATCTGCTGCTTGAGGCGCTGCATGGCCGGCCCCTGGCCGACCAGGGTGTCTTCTTCCCCGCCGCCGTCGCCGGCTTTCTCGGTGCGGCTGATGCCCAGGCCGTCCTCGATCAACTGCCGCAGGCGGTCCAGCGCCACCGGTTTGGCGATGAAGTCGTAGGCGCCCAGCTTCATCGCGTCGGTGGCCACGTCCATGTTGCCGTAGGCGGTGATCACCGCCACCGGCATGTCCGGGGCGGTCTGGGCGGCGTGGCGCAGCAGGTCCAGGCCGGTGCCGTCGCCCAGGTTCATATCGGTCAGGCAGAGGTCGAAGCGGTCGCTGTCGAGCAGGCGCCGCGCGGCGCCGAGCGAGTCGGCCGCGGTGGCATCCAGTTTCATCCGCCCCAGGGTGATGACGAGCAGTTCGCGCAGATCCGCTTCGTCGTCAACAACCAGAACACGAGGAGTCTTATCGGTCATCATTATTGGAACTGTCGGTCCGGGTGAGCACAGGTTAGCACAAAGCGAGCGCCGGGTTGGGCGTCCTCATAGTCCAGGGTCGCCTGGTTCGCCTGGCACAGCTGCCGGCACACGTACAGCCCCAGCCCGTTGCCGCCGTCGCTGGTGGTGTAGAAGGGTTCGAACAGGTGGGCGGCGGCGTCCTCGGGGATGCCGTCGCCGTTATCGGCCACCGAGATCCACGGCAGCCGGGTCTGCGGGTGGCGGCCATAGGCCACGGTCACCCGGCAGTCCGCGCCGCCATGGTCGAAGGCGTTGCCGATCAGGTTGTCCACCACCTGTATCAGCTGGCTGCGGTCGAAGCGCACTTCCAGGCCCTCGTCGCGGTGCTGCAGGCGCAACCGCTCGCGGGGGATGCCGCGCTGGTGCCAGCTGGCGGAGACCTCCTCCAGGACCGGTGCCACATCGAAGCGCGCCGCCTGGCTGCGTGGCCGCCGGGACAAGTCCAGCACATCGGAAATGATGCCGTTCACCCGTTTCACATGGTTGCGGATAATGCCCAGAAGATGGCTGTCTTCCGGCTTTTCCATGTCTTCGTCCAGCAGCTCGGTGGCGTGGCTGATGGCGCTCAACGGGTTGCGGATTTCATGGGCCAGGGTGGCGGACAGGCGGCCCAGGGAAGCCAGGTTCATTTGCTGGGCTTCCTGGGCCACGCGGGCGGTGTCTTCCAGGAACACCAGGGTGAGGTCCTCATGGCCGGTGTCCAGGTCGGCGAAACGGGCGCTCACCTGCGGCGACTGGCGCGACACCCGCAGCGGGCTCTGCGCCATGTGCGGCGCCTGCCGCCAATGCTGATGCCGCTCCACCAGCGCCGCCGGCAGATGCTGGCCGACCATGGGGGTGGCGAAAAAGCCGTCCGCGGAGGGGTTGGACTGCAGAATCCGGTGCTCGTTGTTGAACACCATCACGCCGGTGCGCATGCGGGCCACGATCTGCCGGTTGAGCGCCTCCAGCCGCTCGATCGCCACGCGCTGGCTGGCGGCGATGGACTCGCTGCGCTCCAGCCGCTCGGCGATCTGCTGGATGATCAGCGACACCATGAAGAAGGCGATGCCCAGCAGGCCCGCTTCGGTGAGCTGGAACGGGTCCTTGTCGCCGGTCTGGGTGGCGAAGTAGAACTGCTCGAACATCACCGTCAGGGTGGCCAGCGCGGCGATCAGGAAACCCATGCGGCCGCGCAACAGAATATTGCCGGCGGCCACGTTGACCAGCAACAGCACCGCCAGGCCGCCTTCCAGGCCGCCGTTGGCGTGCACCACCAGACCCAGCACCAGCACATCGATAACCAGCGCCAGCGGCTGCGCGAAGCCCGGCTTGCGCAGCCGCTCGCTGTAATCCATCGCCGAGGACACCAGCGTCAGCAGCAGATAGCCCGACACCGTGCCTTCGAACAGAGCCGGCATGTACTGGCCGATCAGCCGCTGCTCGCTCACATAGAACAGCGTCAGCAGCACCGTGGCGATGGTGATGCGGTAGAGGTTGTAGATACGGCTTGGTGTCCAGCTCTGGCTAGGGCTCATGGTGCTCCAGGTATTGGCGCTGATGGTCCTGGCTGCAGAACGCCATGTTGTTGTGTTGGAACGCTTCATTTTCCGGCACATGCACGCCGCATTGCCGGCACTTGACCATCTTCTGGCTGAGCGAAGCCGGCCCGTCGGCCGGGTCGTCATGCCGGCGGCGTTCACCCAGCAGGCCTTTCACGACCCGCCAAACCAGATAAATCAGAGCCGCTATGATAAGCAGCCGTATCAGCCCCATAAGGATCTCCCCGACGCCTGTGCAAGGGCAGGCGGCTACAGAGTACAATCAGCGCTCCATGGAGAAAAGGCTGGTGATATGCGAGTAGTGATGGCCCAGCGCAACCCGCTGGTCGGGGATATCGAGGGCAACGCGGATGCGGTGGTGGCCGCCGCTCGTGAGGCGCGCAATTTGCTGGGCGCCGAGCTGGTGGTGTTCCCCGAACTGGTGCTCACCGGCTACCCGCCGGAAGACCTGTTGTTGCGCCCCAGCCTGAACGGCCGCGTCGACGACGCGCTGGCGCACATCGGCGAACGTATCGAGGTACCGGTGGTGCTGGGCTATCCTGCGGTGCGTAATGGCGTGCGCCGCAACGCCGCCGGCGTGCTGTTCCCGGGGGACAGCCGCCCCCGGCATGAGTATTTCAAGCAGTGCCTGCCCAACTACCGGGTTTTCGATGAAAAGCGTTACTTCCAGCCCGGAGATCAAAGCTGTGTGTTCGAGTTGGGCAGGGAGCGCCTGGCCATCACCATTTGCGAGGACATCTGGTTCGAGGGGCCGGCGGCCCAGGCCGCCCGCGACGGCGCCACCTGCATCGTCAACCTGAACGCGTCGCCGTTCCGCGCCGGCAAGCCCGGTGAGCGCCGCGACCAGGTCTGCGCCCGCGCCCGGGAAACCGGTCTGCCGGTGCTCTACTGCAATCTGGTGGGCGGTCAGGACGAGCTGGTTTTCGACGGCGCCTCTTTCGTGGTGGACGGCGAAGCCGGTGTCTGTGTGCAGGGCGCCAGCTTCGAGGAAGCGCTGGTCCCGGTGGACCTGGGCCGCGAAGGCGGCGCGCTGAAAGTGCGCGGTGAAGTGCTGCCGGTGCCGGAAGACGAGGAAAGCCTGTACCGGGCCCTGGTGCTGGCAACCCGTGACTACGTCAACAAGAACGGCTTCAAGGGCGCGCTGCTGGGCTTGTCCGGGGGCATCGATTCCGCCCTGACCCTGGCGGTGGCGGTGGACGCTCTCGGCCCGGACCGGGTGGAGGCGGTGATGATGCCGTTCCGCTATACCGCCGACATCAGCATCGAAGACGCGGAGCAGCAGGCCAAGGCACTGCGGGTGCACTACCGGTCGCTGCCCATCGAGCCGGCCTTCAACGGCTTCATGTCGATCCTCGAGGAGGCGTTCGCCGACCACCAGCCGGACACCACCGAGGAAAATCTGCAGGCGCGCTGCCGTGGCGTGTTGCTGATGGCGCTGTCCAACAAGAACGGGTCGGTGGTGCTGACCACCGGCAACAAGAGTGAGATGGCGGTGGGCTACGCCACCCTCTACGGCGACATGGCCGGCGGTTTCTCGGTGCTTAAGGACGTGTTCAAGACCTGGGTCTACCGGGTGGCGCGCTGGCGCAACCAGAAGGCGGGCAGTGAGATTATCCCCGAGCGGGTGATCACCCGGCCGCCGTCGGCGGAGCTGGCGCCGGATCAGGTGGATTCGGATTCGCTGCCCGGGTACGACGAGCTGGACGCCATTCTGGAGCGTTACGTGGAACAGGACATGAGCGCCGAGGCGGTGATTCGCGACGGCTTTGACCGCGACACCGTGTACCGGGTGGTCAAGCTCACCGACCGCAACGAATACAAGCGGCGTCAGGCGGCGGTGGGGCCGCGGGTCAGCCGCCGCGCCTTCGGCAAGGATCGCCGCTACCCGATCACCAACGGCTGGCGACCGGGGGACTGACAGCGGTTACAGCAGGTCGAACGTGAGCAGGCTCAGCAGGCCCTTGTTCTCGTTCGGCCACCAGGCCAGATCCACCTGGTCGTCGTCTTCCAGGAATTCGCTGTCCGGCCAGTTGGTGGCCAGGATGCGGCGGCTTTTATCCGCCAGCGCCGGGCGGTCCAGGCGCTCGTAGCCTTTCACCATGATGGCCAGGGCTTCCGGCACCAGCGGCGTCTGCTGGTAGTGCTGCACCACGTACTGGGCGCGGCCGATGGCGGCGATGTAGGCGCCCCGGCGGGCGTAGTAACGGGCCGCGTGCAACTCGTGGCGGGCGAATTCATTGCGGATGAACACCATGCGGGCGCGGGCGTCCTCGCTGTACTCGCTGTCCGGGAAGCGGGTCACCAGGCGCTCGAAATCCTCGAAGGCGTCGCGCGCGGACGACAGGTCGCGGGCGGACTTGTCGGTGTTCATCATGGAATCGAAGAAACCCCGTTCCATGTAGAAATTGGCCAGGCCGCGCATGTAGAGCGCGTAGTCCAGGCGCGGGTGGGCCGGGTAGCTGCGCATGAAACGCTGGGCGGCGACCACGGTTTGCGGGTAATCCTGAAGGCGGAACTGGGAGTAGATCAGCTCCAGTTGCGCCTGCTCCGCGTAGCGGCCGTAGGGAAAACGGGCCTCCAGCTCCTTGAGCCGGTCCACGGCGGTCACGTAGTTATTCGACTCCATGGACTCGCGGGCTTCACGGTACTGTTCCGCTTCGGTGCGCTCCGGGGCCTCGTCAGGTTTGCTGGCGCAGGCGCTGAGCAGCGCGGCGATCAACAGGGTCGAAAGCAATCGTGGCATTTTATCCTCGGTGCGACAGGGTACAATGGTGCGCCTATTCTACGCACAGGTCGGACCATGGGACATCTTGGCGGTGAGAAAATTCAGCGCACTGAGCAGGTTGATGCGCAATACGCCGGTATCCGGCTGGACCAGGCGGCCGCCGAATTGTTCGACGGCTTCTCCCGGTCGCGCCTGCAGAACTGGATCAAAGAAGGCGTGCTGACGGTGAACGGGCGCGCCGCGCGGCCCAAGGACAAGCTGCTGGGCGGCGAGGCGCTGACCCTGGCGGTGGAACTGGCGCCGGAGATCGACGATCAGCCGGAAGCCATTGAATTGCCGGTGATTTATCAGGATCAGGACCTGATCGTGATCAACAAGCCCGCCGGCCTGGTGGTGCACCCGGCCGCCGGCCACGCCGACGGCACCCTGCTCAACGGCCTGCTGCACCTGGACGATCGCCTGTCCAGCCTGCCCCGGGCCGGCATCGTCCACCGCCTGGACCGGGACACCACCGGCCTGATGGTGGTCGCGCGCTCCGTGGAAGCGCACACCGGGCTGGTGGCGCAGCTGCAGGACAAGAGCCTGTACCGGGAGTACCAGGCCATCGCCATGGGTGTGATGACCGGCGGCGGCACCGTGGACGCGCCCATGGGCCGGCACCCGGTGGACCGCAAGCGCCAGGCGGTGGTGTCCCACGGCGGCAAACCGGCGGTCACCCACTACCGGGTGCTGGACCGCTACCGGGCCCACACCCGCGTGCAGGTGCGCCTGGAAACCGGCCGCACCCACCAGATCCGCGTGCATCTGGCCCACCGCCGTTATCCGCTGGTGGGCGACCCGCTTTACGGCGGCCGGCTCAAGCAGCCCGCCGGCGCCACCGAGGCGCTGCGCGAGGCCCTGCGCGGGTTCCGCCGCCAGGCTCTGCACGCCTTCAAGCTCGGGCTGGTGCACCCCGCCAGCGGCGAGTACATGGAATTCGAGGCGCCCCTGCCCGAGGATTTCCAGGCGCTGGTTCAGGTCCTGGAGGCGGATCGGGAGGCACAATGACCCTGCCCGATATCAGCCAGTGGCTGCGCCCCGACTGGCAGCCCCATCCCCGGGTTCGCGCCCTGGTGACGACCCGTCTGGGGCGTCACTCGCCGCCGCCGTGGCACGGTTTCAACCTCGGCATGAACTGCGGCGACGACCCGGCGCGGGTGGAGCAGGCCCGCCGCCATGTGCACAAGATGCTGGCGGTGGACCATCCGCCGGCCTGGCTGGAGCAGGTCCACGGCGACCGCATCATCCAGGCCGGCGACGCCGACACCCGCGCCGACGGGGTCTGGACCGGCGAACCGAGCTGGCCCTGCGTGGTACTTACCGCCGACTGCCTGCCGGTACTGCTGGCACGCCAGGACGGCAGCGCGGTGGCGGCGGTGCATGCCGGCTGGCGCGGCCTGCACGGCGGCATCCTGGGCCGGGCGGTGGCAACGCTGGCGCCCGGCGGTGAGCCGCTGTCCGCCTGGCTGGGCCCGGCGATCTCCGCGCGCGCCTACCAGGTGGGCGAGGACGTGCACCGTGCCTTTGTGTCTCTGGGGCCGGAGTATCAGGCCGCCTTCAGCCGCGACAGCCAGCCCAACCATTGGCGCTTCTCCCTGGCCCACGCCGCCACGCTGGCGCTGAACGCCGCCGGTGTGTTCGAGGTGGCGGGGGGCGACCACTGCACCGCCAGTGATCCGGTCCATTTCTACTCTTACCGTGCCGAAGGCCAGACCGGCCGCTTCGCCACTCTGGTGTGGCTGGAACCCGCTCCGGCCTGATCCAGATCAACACTTCCCTCTTGAATCCCTTCACGCTAGCCCGCATTTAAAGCTCAGTTTTTAAACAACCGATAACGCGCCGGTGCCGAGGTCCGGGCCGGCCGTTAGGCGTGATCAGGAGAGTTGAGAATGCGAATGGACAAATTTACCGCGCGCTTGCAGGAAGCGTTGGGCGAAGCCCAATCCCTGGCCGTGGGCCAGAGCCACAGTGCGATCGAACCGGTGCACTTACTGTTGGCACTGCTGCAGCAGAGTGGCGGGGTGGCGGCGCCGTTGCTGGAGAAAGCCGGCGCCAACCCGGCGGATGTCATCACCGCCTTGAAAATGGCCATGGATAAACTGCCGACGGTGGGACAGTTCAACGGTGACGTGCAGCTGTCCCAGGGTTTGGCGCGGCTGCTCAACCTGGCGGACCGCGAGGCCCAGCAGCGTGGCGACCAGTACGTGTCCACCGAGGCGCTGTTGCTGGCGGCCTGCGACGACGGCGGGGAACTGGGCAAACTGTTCAAGAACGCCGGCATCAAGAAGAAGGTGCTGGCGGAGAAAATCCAGGAAGTCCGCGGCGGTGAAGCGGTCACCGACCCCAACGCGGAAGACAAGATGGAAGCGCTGAAGAAGTACACCCAGGATCTCACCGAGCGGGCCGAGAGCGGCAAGCTGGATCCGGTGATCGGCCGTGACGATGAAATCCGCCGCACCATCCAGGTGCTGCAGCGCCGCACCAAGAACAACCCGGTGCTGATCGGCGAGCCCGGCGTCGGCAAGACCGCCATCGTCGAGGGGCTGGCCCAGCGCATCGTTAACGGCGAGGTGCCGGAAGGGCTCAAGGATAAGCGCGTGCTGGCCCTGGACATGGCGGCGCTGATCGCCGGCGCCAAGTATCGCGGCGAGTTCGAGGAACGCTTGAAAGCGGTGCTGAACGAACTCGCCAAGCAGGAAGGGCGCATCATTCTGTTCGTCGACGAGCTGCACACCATGGTCGGTGCCGGCAAGGCCGACGGCGCCATGGACGCCGGCAACATGCTCAAGCCGGCCCTGGCCCGGGGCGAACTGCACTGCGTGGGCGCCACCACCCTGGACGAGTACCGCCAGCACATTGAAAAGGACGCGGCGCTGGAGCGGCGCTTCCAGAAGGTGCAGGTGGACCAGCCCTCGGTGGAGGACACCATCGCCATCCTGCGTGGCCTGAAAGAGCGCTACGAGGTGCACCACGGCGTGGACATCACTGACGGCGCGATCATCGCCGCCGCCCGGCTCAGCCACCGCTACATCACCGACCGGCAGCTGCCGGACAAGGCCATCGACCTGATCGACGAGGCGGCCAGCCGCATCCGTATGGAGATCGACTCCATGCCCGAGGAGATGGACCGTCTCGACCGGCGCCTGATCCAGCTCAAGATGGAGCGCGAGGCGCTGCGCAAGGAAGACGACGAGGCCAGCAAGAAGCGGCTCGATAAACTGCAGGACGACATCGCCGCCCTGGAAAAAGAGTACGCCGACCTGGAGGAAATCTGGAACGCCGAGAAGGCGGCCCTGCAGGGCGCCCAGCAGTACAAGGCGGAGCTGGAACAGGCCCGGGTGGACATGGAGCAGGCGCGCCGCGCCGGCGACCTGAGCCGCATGTCCGAGCTGCAATACGGGGTGATCCCGGATCTGGAGAAGAAGGTGCAGACCGCCCAGGAGGCGGAAGAGTCCGCCCAGGTCGAAACCAAGCTGCTGCGCAACAAGGTCACCGAGGAAGAGGTGGCCGAAGTAGTCTCCAAGTGGACCGGCATTCCGGTGTCCAAGATGCTGGAAGGCGAGCGCGACAAGCTGCTGCGTATGGAAGAGGCGCTGCACGCCCGGGTGGTCGGCCAGGACGAGGCGGTGACCGCGGTGTCCAACGCGGTGCGCCGCTCACGGGCCGGGCTCTCCGACCCCAACCGCCCGAACGGCAGCTTCCTGTTCCTGGGCCCCACCGGGGTCGGCAAGACCGAGCTCTGCAAGGCGCTGGCCGGGTTCCTGTTCGACACCGAAGAGGCGATGGTGCGCATCGATATGTCCGAGTTCATGGAGAAGCACTCCGTGGCCCGGCTGATCGGCGCGCCCCCGGGTTACGTGGGCTATGAAGAGGGCGGCTACCTCACCGAGGCGGTGCGGCGTAAGCCTTACTCGGTGTTGCTGCTCGACGAGGTGGAGAAAGCCCACCCGGACGTCTTCAACATCCTGCTGCAGGTGCTTGAGGACGGCCGCCTCACGGACGGCCAGGGCCGCACCGTGGACTTCCGCAACACGGTGGTGGTGATGACCTCCAACCTGGGCTCCGATCTGATCCAGCGCATGGCCGGCGAGGGCGACTACGACGCCATGAAAGACGCTGTGATGGAGGTGGTCGGCCAGCACTTCCGGCCCGAGTTCATCAACCGGGTGGACGAGACAGTGGTGTTCCACCCCCTGGCCCGGGATCAGCTCAAGGGCATCGCCGCGATTCAGCTCGACTACCTGCGCCAGCGGCTGGTGGACCGGGATATGGGGCTGCGGCTGTCGGACAAGGCGCTGGAGAAGCTGGTGGAGGCCGGTTTCGATCCGGTCTACGGCGCCCGGCCGCTGAAACGGGCGATCCAGCAGCAGCTGGAAAACCCGCTTGCCCAGGCGTTGCTCAAGGGTGAGTTCGGCCCCGGCGACACCATCGAAGTGGATGTCGCCGGCAGTGAGATGGTGTTCCGCAAAGGCTGATCAGCAGTTCTCGAGCGCCGCGCGGGTGGTTTCGATCATCTCGTCGCGGCGCGCCTGGTCGATCACTTCCATTTCTCCGGTCTGCGGGTTTTCCACCCGCACCACCGGCTTGTTCTCAAGGATCTCCAGGTTGGCGCGGTGCTCTTCGCAGCGCTCCTTGGCCACGGCCTCCGGCTCCTCGGCGGCGCGTTCGGCCTCGCGGGCCCGCTCTTCCGCCTGTTCACGGGCGCGGGCGGCGGCCTCGCGCTGCTCCTGCAGGGCCTTGAGCTCCTTGCCCTGATCGGAGCTGGGCCCGTAGGTGCGCACCGCTTCCGAGCCGCCGTCCTCCGGCGGCGCGGTGCCGTAGTGCGTGACTCCGTTGTCATCCACCCATTTGTAGTACTTATCCGCCATGGCGGGTGCGGCGCTGCCCAGCAGGGCGAGCGCCAGCAGTGGCGTGAGTGTTCTGGCGATGCTGGTTCGGATCATTGTTTGCCCCCTTGGTCGGCGAATCAGAATGCCCGCGACGGTCCCCGCTGTGCAAGTGCCCCTAAGCGTCCCTATTGTGTAAGAAAGGGCCCGCCAGGGGTTTGAAAGCGCCCGCATTTCTGACAATATTGCAGTACTTTCCGGAGATCGGAACCCGCAGGCGCTTACCGGCACCTGTGTGGCCGGGACCCGGGGCGCCGTTACCGCGACGTCCTAACGCAGCATCACTGCAAGCATGTCCCGCTGGTGAAGCCTCTGGAGGATTCCGGCGCGGGTATGTGCCCCCTCCGAGCTTCCCAACCTGTGTTCGCCGTTGGCCACCTCCACGCGGACTTCGGGATGCCTAAATACGGCGTCCGTCCCACAGGTAAACGCAACACCCTCCCGTTCCGCCGGTTTTCGGCGGGGTGAACGCTATTTTTAATTTCGAGGTAGCAATCGTGGAAATGTTATCCGGCGCGGAAATGGTGGTCCGCGCTCTGCAAGACGAGGGAGTGGAGTACATCTTCGGGTATCCCGGGGGCGCGGTACTGCACATCTATGACGCGTTGTTCCAGCAGGACAAAGTCAATCACATTCTGGTGCGCCATGAGCAGGCCGCCACGCATGCCGCGGACGGCTATGCCCGCTCCACCGGCAAGCCCGGCGTGGTGCTGGTGACCTCCGGCCCCGGCGCGACCAATGCCATCACCGGCATCGCCACCGCCTTCATGGACTCCATTCCCATGGTGGTGCTGTCCGGCCAGGTGCGCTCCGACTGGATCGGCGACGACGCCTTCCAGGAGACCGACATGATCGGTCTGTCGCGGCCGATCGTGAAGCACAGCTTCATGGTCCGCGACCCCAGTGAGATCCCGGAGATGGTCAAAAAGGCCTTCTATATCGCCAGCACCGGCCGCCCCGGCCCGGTTCTGATCGATATTCCCAAGGACCACACGGCGCCCAACAAGACCTTCCCGTACGAGTACCCCAAGAAGGTCAAGATGCGCTCCTACATGCCGGTCTCCCGGGGGCACTCCGGGCAGATCCGCAAGGCGGTGGACGAGCTGCTCAAGGCCAAGCGCCCGGTGATCTACTCCGGCGGCGGCGTGGTTCAGGGTGACGCCAGCGAGGCGCTCACCGCGGTGGCCCGCAAGCTCAACTATCCGGTCACCAACACGCTGATGGGGCTGGGCGCCTACCCGGGCACCGACGAACAGTTCCTCGGCATGCTGGGTATGCACGGCACCTACGAAGCCAACATGTCGATGCACAACGCCGACGTGATTCTGGCCGCCGGCGCGCGCCTGGACGACCGGGTCACCAACGACGCCAAGAAGTTCTGCCCGGGCGCCAAGATCATCCATATCGATATCGACCCGGCCAGCATCTCCAAGAACGTCACCGCCCACATTCCCATCGTCGGGCCGGTGAAGCAGGTGCTGGAAGAAATGCTCACCATGATCGACGAGCATGACAGCGGCCCGGACCACAAGAGCGTGGAGCGCTGGTGGCAGGAAATCGACGGCTGGCGCCAGGTGCACGGGCTGCGTTACGAGGTCAACGAAAACGGTCCGATGAAGCCGCAGCAGGTGGTGCAGGCGCTCTACAAGGCCACCAACGGCGAGGCGTTCGTCACCTCCGACGTGGGCCAGCACCAGATGTTCGCCGCCCAGTATTACCTCTATGACCGGCCGCGTCAGTGGATCAACTCGGGCGGCCTGGGCACCATGGGCTTCGGCCTGCCGGCGGCGATGGGCGTGCAGTTCGCCTATCCGGACGGCGTGGTGGCCTGTGTCACCGGCGAAGGCTCGATCCAGATGAACATTCAGGAGCTCTCCACCTGTCTGCAGTACGGTCTCCCGATCAAGATCATCAACATCAACAACCAGGCCCTGGGCATGGTGCGCCAGTGGCAGGACATGCAGTACGGCGGCCGTCACAGCCAGTCGTACATGGAATCCCTGCCGGACTTCGTCAAGCTGGCGGAATCCTACGGGCACGTGGGCATGTTGGTGGAAAAGTTCGAAGACCTGCAGCCGGCCATGGACGAAGCCTTCGCGCTCAAGGACCGCCTGGTATTCATGGATATCTACGTGGACTCCACGGAGCACGTTTACCCCATGCATATCGCTGACGGCGCCATGCGGGACATGTGGCTGAGCAAGACGGAGCGCACCTGATGAGACGCATTATTTCGATTCTGATGGAAAACGAGCCGGGTGCGCTGTCCCGGGTGGTGGGGCTGTTCTCCCAGCGCGGCTACAACATCGAGACCCTGACGGTGGCGCCCACCGAGGACGACACCCTGTCCCGGCTGACCATGACCACCACCGGCGACGACAAGAAGATCGAACAGATCACCAAGCACCTCAACAAGCTCATCGAGGTGGTCAAGCTGGTGGATCTCACCGAGGGTGCCCACATTGAGCGCGAGATCATGCTCATGAAGGTGAAGGCCACCGGCGCCCAGCGCGCCGAGGTCAAGCGCACCGTGGACATCTTCCGGGGCCAGATCGTGGACGTCACCAGCACCGTGTACACGGTGCAGCTCACCGGCACCACCGACAAGCTGGAGGCGTTCATCAACGCCGTCGGAGAAGCGCAGGTGCTGGAAGTGGTGCGCTCCGGCGTGTCCGGCATCTCACGGGGCGAGAAAGTCCTCAGCCTCTGAGTCGCCTTTACACTGTGAGTCCCAAAGAACCCCGCCTCGTGCGGGGTTCTTTCGTATATAGCGCTGGGAATGGCGATTCGATGTTGGTTTCTTGAGCGTTGAAACGGATGTACGTATTTTAAAGAGTGGTCATCGGACGTCATTTCCGGGGGAAAGACTATGCGTGGAGTATTGGGCGGCTTGGCTTTAATTTGGGGGATATGGTCGGGCCTGGCCGGCGCGCAGCAGCACCCGGCGCGCATGGTGGGGAAGTGGTGCGAGTCCGACGACGGTGGTCAATCGTGTAGTGGATATACCTCGTATTTTCCGGACGGTAGTGCCTATGCTTATACAACAAGCGTTGAAGGTAACCGGCTGGAGATAGTGGGAATGTGGGGCCATATTGGGCGTTACTCCTGCTTCACCCATATCGCTTTCGAGGAATACGATGAGAATACCAACTTGCTGGTTAACTGGGGGAGCCGGAGAGATTTCTGCAACAAAATTATCGGTTTAGGGTTGTCTGAGTTCGTTTACGAAGACTATGAGGGTGAGCGCCACTCAATCTATCGTCTTTCGGATACCCCCGACCGGTCAGTGTGGCCGCCGGTCTCTGGTGAATAGCGCAACTGTCTCCGCAGAGCCGATCCGCAGGCTCTAGGCTCGCCATGTCTTATATCCATAGCTTCCCACCGGTGTCCGGGCCCGGCGCCGACCGGCTGATTCTCGGCTCCATGCCCGGCAAGGCGTCGCTGGCGGCGAATCAGTATTACGCCCACCCGCGCAACCTGTTCTGGCCAATCGTCGAAACCCTTTTCGACATTCGAGCCGATCTCCCTTACGCGGAACGTTGCCGGCAGTTGGCGGAGCAGGGCGTGGCCCTGTGGGATGTGCTGCGAACCTGTACCCGCTCGAGCAGCCTCGACTCGGATATCCTCGAAGCGTCGATCGTGCCTCAGGATTTCGAGGGTTTTCTGCGTGCCCATCCGCGCATCGGCGTGATCTTTTTCAACGGCGCCAAGGCGGAGAGCGTCTGGCGGCGTCACGTGGGGCCCACACTACCCGCCGATCTTGCCGCGATCCCTACTTCTCGCCTGCCGTCCACCAGCCCGGCGAACGCGTCGATTCCCTATCCGGTGAAGCTGCGGCAATGGCGGGCGGTGACAACGCCTCTATAGGAAGGGCGGTGGTTCGCTGAGTCACCGCAGCTGCGACCAGAACGCCTGGATCACCGGGTCGGTGAGGCGCTTTTCCAGTGTGAACAGGCCCACTTCGTAGTCCTCCAGGGCCGGTTCCACTTCCAGGGGGCGGGTGCGCTCGGCCAGCGGGCTGTTCTCCAGCACGATGCGGGGCGCCACGCCGACCCCGAAACCCAGGCTCACCATGCTGACGATGGCTTCGTTGCCGCTCACCTGGGCGTAGATGCGCGGCGTGACGCCCAGGGCCCGGAACCACTGGTCCAGGCGCTGCCGGGACAGGCCCTCCTCGGAAAGAATCATCGGCACGTCGCGCCAGGCGTCGGCCCGGGCGGGGCCGTTCAGGGCGCCGGCCAGGTCGGGCTGGTCGGCGGGGGCGATGAACAGCAGCGGCGAGCGCAGTATCGACCGGAACGCCACGCCCCGGGGCAGGGTGTCCGGGCGGGCGCCGATGGCGATGTCTTCCCGTCCGGTGGTCACCCGTTCCACCGCCTGGGCCGGGTCGCCGGTGTGCAGCTTGATCTCGATGCCGGGGTAGTCGTTACGGAAGTGGCTGAGAATGTCATAGAGGAAGCTGTAGCTGGCGGTCACCGAGCAGTACAGGCTCAGCTCGCCCTGCAGCACGCGGCTGCTCTCCTGCATGGAGTGTCGCAGGCTGTCCCACTGGGCCAGGGCTTCGCGGGCGTACTGCTGGAAACGCCGGCCTTCCGGGGTGAGGGTGACACTGCGGTTGTCGCGCCGGAACAGGGTCACGCCCAGCTCTTCTTCCAGGTGCCGGATGGTGCGGCTTACCGCCGAGGGGCTCATATGGCAGCGGTCGCCGGCGCGGCCGAAATGCAGGGTGTCGGCGAGCGCCAGAAACAGGCGAAGCGGGCGGGTATCCATGCGGGCGTCTTCCAATCCGGTATTTCAATAGTCGGTATACTGTGTTGCGAATATATCATTTTACGCAATACCGGGTATGACCTATGGTAGCGACCATTCGTTAACCGTCATTGGGATACAGCCATGCAAGTGTACTACGACAAAGACTGCGACCTTTCCATCATCCAGGGTAAGAAAGTGGCCATTATCGGCTACGGCTCCCAGGGCCACGCCCACGCCAACAACCTGAAAGAGTCCGGTGTGGACGTCGTGGTGGCGCTGCGTGAGGGCTCCAGCTCCGCGGCCAAGGCCGAGGCCGCCGGCCTCACCGTGCAGAACGTGCCCGAGGCCGTGAAGGCCGCCGACGTGGTGATGGTGCTGGCCCCGGACGAGTACCAGGCCGCCATCTACCAGAACGAGATCGAGCCGAACCTGAAGCAGGGTGCCACCCTGGCGTTCGCCCACGGCTTCTGCATCCACTACAACCAGATCGTGCCGCGCCAGGACCTGGACGTGATCATGATCGCGCCCAAGGCGCCGGGCCATACCGTGCGCACCGAGTTCACCAAGGGCGGCGGCATCCCCGACCTGGTGGCGATCTTCCAGGACGCTTCCGGCCAGGCCAAGGATCTGGCGCTGTCCTACGCCTGCGGCATCGGCGGCGGCCGCACCGGCATCATCGAAACCACCTTCAAGGACGAGACCGAAACCGACCTGTTCGGTGAGCAGGCCGTGCTGTGCGGCGGCACCGTGGAGCTGGTGAAGGCGGCGTTCGAGACCCTGACCGACGCGGGCTACGCGCCGGAAATGGCGTACTTCGAGTGTCTGCACGAGCTCAAGCTGATCGTCGACCTGATGTACGAAGGCGGCATCGCCAACATGAACTACTCGATTTCCAACAACGCCGAGTACGGCGAGTACGTGACCGGCCCGGAAGTGATCAACGACGAGTCCCGTGCCGCCATGCGCAACGCGCTCAAGCGCATCCAGACCGGTGAATACGCGAAGATGTTCATCAACGAGGGTAACTCCAACTACCCGAGCATGACCGCCCGCCGCCGGCTCAACGCCGAGCACCCCATCGAGCAGGTGGGTGAGAAGCTGCGCGGCATGATGCCCTGGATCAAGGCCAACCAGATCGTCGACAAGAGCAAGAACTGATCCAGCGGCGCTTGCCGCACTGGTTCGCTATCAAAACGCGCCCTCCGGGGCGCGTTTTTTGTTGGGCGCCAGTGGGTTAGACTAGCCGTCCTGATGCCACACCGAGCGGCGAGACACCATGACCCAGCAGCAAGACCAGAACGAGCAGCCCCAGAGCGACCCCTTCGAAGTGGTGGAGGCGGAGCACCGCACCGGTGCCCGGCATAAGGGGGTGTATTTGCTGCCCAACCTGTTCACCACCGGCGCCCTGTTCGCCGGCTTCTACGCCATCGTGGCGGCGATGAACGGCCTGTTCGAAGCGGCGGCGGTGGGGATTATCGTCGCCGGCATCCTGGACGGCCTGGACGGTGGCGTCGCCCGCCTTACCAACACCCAGAGCAAGTTCGGCGCGGAGTACGATTCGCTCTCCGACTGTGTCGCCTTCGGCGTGGCGCCGGGGCTGGTGGCCTACTCCTGGGCGCTCACCGAGCTCGGCAAGTTCGGCTGGATGGCCGCCTTCATCTATCTCGCCTGTGCCGCTCTGCGTCTGGCGCGCTTCAACGTGCAGGCGGAAAGCACCGACAAGCGCTTTTTTATCGGCCTGCCCAGCCCCACCGGCGCCGGCCTGGTGGCCACCATGGTATGGCTGGGGGCCAGCCGCGGCATCGACGGCAACGAGGTCTCCTGGCTGGTGGCCCTGGTGGTGGCCGGTGCCGGCCTGCTGATGGTGTCCTCGGTGCGCTACCACTCGTTCAAGGAGTTTCATATCGGGCGGGTGCCGTTCAAGGTGCTGCTCGGGGTGATCGTGGCGTTCGCTATCGTTTTCCTGGACCCGCCGCTGGTGCTTCTTACCGTGGCGGTGATCTATGTCGCCGTGGGGCTGTTGCTGAGCCTCTGGCGGATACGCAAGGGCACGCCGCAAGCGTGAACAAAGAAAGGCGCCGCAAGGCGCCTTTCTTGTCTCCGGAGTGCGCCTCCGGCCGATTCTTTTTGTCCTTGATCGGTTCTTGATCAGGGATTGTAAGTCTTTGTTTTTAATCGATTTATTGTTGTCGTTTTCGCGCAGGCAACCAGTGTCCGCTCAAAAGGTGACCGTTTGATAAAGAACTCATGAAAAAAGTGTTGACGGGTCACCGCAAATCTCTAGAATGCGCCCCCACAACGACGGCACACGGCGAAACGCCAAAGGCCAGTCGGGAAGCGAAACGAACCGCTTCCAACGTTCTTTAACAATCAGGCAAGCAAACGTGTGGGACCTGTTTGGAGTAGGTATCTCAAAAAGATATCGGCTTTGAACAAGTCAACCTAGTTGAATTTGTTTCGAGCTGAGCATGATTTAAGTGCGCAGGCACTTTAAACGCTTTTTTGAACTGAAGAGTTTGATCATGGCTCAGATTGAACGCTGGCGGCAGGCCTAACACATGCAAGTCGAGCGGAAACGATCCTAGCTTGCTAGGAGGCGTCGAGCGGCGGACGGGTGAGTAACGCGTGAG
>Ga0208299_1000048_pt1 | contig 116840 bp, 101 predicted proteins | sample 15_taG_FD_184089 | JGI IMG/M metagenome (GOLD analysis project Ga0208299, IMG submission 184089) | Marine viral communities from the Subarctic Pacific Ocean - 15_ETSP_OMZ_AT15312 metaG (SPAdes) (version 2) | ecosystem: Environmental > Aquatic > Marine > Oceanic | place: Pacific Ocean... | reverse complement strand
AATGTTCTTGACATTCCAGTTATGAATGTCGTTCTTGGGCTGCTCGACACCTGCGAGAGCCAACAGCGTCCGCAGTTCGGCCGCATTGAAGTCAAGCTCCACCAGCCAGTCGTTCTTTGGTTTAATACACGCGCGGAACTCTTTGTTCATCGTGAGAATTGGGAAGCTGTTGGGGTTGGTGGCCAGTCGGCCAGTGATCGTCCCCCACGGATTATAGTCGCAGACAGGTTTAACGGACTGAATCGTGCGATGAAAGTTCTGGCCTCGCACCGAAGCGAGCAGGTGCCCAATGGGAGCGACGTCTAAATTAAGAGGTCGCGACCGAATATCCTCTAACACCTCTATCAAATTATATAGATGGTCATAGTTAGCCGGCCGAGGAAAAGAACGAAGAACGTGTTCCGTTATTTTATTTTTAGTGTTTAAGTATTGGTAAAGAAAATATTCGGGCACAGTATCATAAAAACAGTTATCCTCTAGTGAGAGCCGTGCCGTCTGAAAAGACTTGAGGCACGCGCGAAGCGTACTCTTGATTGTCCCCCATTCCTCTTTCAACTCAGGGGGACAAACGTCTGTTAGTTTTTTGCCTTCCGCATATATACGACCCAAATCATAGTTGGAACCAGGTAGATGAGAAGAGTACTCCCAGGTTGCGCCCTCTAACGGCGGCGGTGCTCCTGGCTTGAGTAAGTTGTTGGTAAAGTATCCTACACAATCTTTCTTGTGGTCGAGAATTTGAAAGAGAGGATGATTCATCTTCTTAATGGTATCATATCCCCACTCAATGTCAAGGAGCTTTATTATTTTTTAGGGGGGACGAGGCCATTTTTACGAATGTCCCCAAGAGAGCGTCCTGTAAGTTGCGTGAGGGTGACAGGATAGGAATAACGCCGGTAATGGTTGTTGATGACGCCGGCGGCTCGCTGGTATGCACTGATTGGAAGAGGGGTTGGGGTCCAATATGCTTGGTACGCTGCACGACGAAGGCGCTCTACCTCATGATCCTCATAGGGAGCGTCGCTCTCCGCCTGTCGGATATCTAGATATAGATCGATTAAGAATTGAGGACTCAACTGAGAGCGCAATTGCTCAGCATTATAGGGTTCCCGGGGGTGAGAGGAGTGTTCAAACGTTCCATCTGGACGCTGGGTTCGGCGCCGATAGAGAGGCGACCCCAGTACTGCATAACGATATGCTGACAATAAAGTCTCCTGAAGGTCTTCCAGGTCTGTCATATAAGTGGGGGTGTAGTAGGTGGGGAAAAAGTTGTGCTGCGTGATGGGCTCATACGTTAACGGATTTAAATATGTATATAAAAATTTAGCAAGAGCCTTTGTAAAAAGATCTGCCGTGAGCACCCACGGTTTATTCTCATCCACCAGAAACCCAAAGCGCTTGGCGGCATTTACATAATACCGATAGTTAGCGTCACTAATAAATTCATTATACTTGACAGCATCATCTGCGGCATCGTGATTGGAAATGGCAACTGAAAGGCCAGTTGACATGGGGTCAAGGCGATAGGAGAGCATATAGGTACTTTTGGTTATAGGCATAAAATGAGACAGACCTTTCAAGAATGGGCCATAATAAGAAACAAAGGTTTCAAACCCATCAATGGGGCGCTCTGCGGGGGGGAGAAAACTCAAAAGAAATGACTGTGCCAGATTTTGATGAAAGGTTCTATAGGCCCTGGTGGGGTCCTCGTATCCTCGCATGGCTGTCGGGGCAAGCAGCACTGCGTTGCCGGTCTTGGAGACGGCCCCCGCCATATAGGCATTAGCCATATGAGTACCAAATCTTTTAAACCCATCCGCCACAAAATCAAATACAAAAAGAGGCTTAGTTGAGCCTGCTATCTGCTTAAGAAAAGAAGTCTTGAGAATAAGACTATTTTTGTCGCGGTCAATCCGTCCATAAAAAGCTCGATTGTACCACGTATCTAAACCTGACGGCACTCCGGACGAAGGCTGAGGGTATACTTCGTCTTTGTAGAGGGTGCGCTGAAAGGAGGCTGCAAAAGCTGTGAGATTATTCTTGCCAAGAGGATCTTGAAGATCTTCAACTGTAAAAATAAAACCATTTGCGTTACTTATTTGTAGTGCCATCGTTTATACATATCCCATGCTTAGAGTTCCTCGGGCCCGGGGCCGGCGACGGAGGGGCTGGGGGCGTCCGGATACCATACCGCGCGGCCTAATCTAGAGTTCCAAAGGTAATTCCACCCGGGTGGCGGGGCGTAGACACTGACTCCGGCTGGGGGGCGAACTGCGCCCATGGCATCCAGCTTCTCCGCGACTGCTTCGGGAGTATCTCTCGGTGTCACGCCAGCACCTTGATAGGCCTTCCTTTCCAGCTGCGCAGTTTCCAGCTCCTCCCGGGCGTCTTCCTCGTCGAGAGCATGATATTCCTCTAGATCTTCCCATGCCGCTAGCTTGCGCTCAGCGACGGTCCGCGGGGTGAGTGCCGGACCGTCGTCGGTAACTCCCGTCGTGTCTCCTGCGATGCTCTCAAAGGGGTCCCCGGACTCCTCTCCCTCGTCAGCATCGTCGTCCCCTCCCGTGGGGCCCTCATCCGGTGGAGGGTCTTCAGCCACGGGTGAGCCATAGTAATTAATATTCGATATCGACTCGTTCATTGTCATATCAAACGCAGACATCTGCTGAATAGCATTAACGGATGTCTCATAGCCAGAGGTGCTTACTTCATGACCCACCTTGGTAACTAAGAAATAGCCGCCCAGTCCAATGAGGCGCGCGATATTAGGAATTCCCCCAATAGCCCGCGCCGAGCCGGCGCCGATTGCTATGGGATCAATATACACAAACGTCCCGTTCTTCTGAAGACCATTGCCTATCATGCTCAGATCAACAGTATACAACTCCTTAAGCTGCTGGGCGCCCAAAGAGCCATCTTTGCTAATCCGCGCTTCGCGGTAAAAAGGCATATCCTGCCTATTAAAATTAATACTTTTAGCCAGCCCGCATCGGCCGCCCAAGAAATAGTGATAGATCCCCTCGCTCATGTCGCTATGACGGTCGCCCACATTGGGACGAGAGTCAACACTGTAAACCACCAAAGTAGGGATACTTGGAGAGTGAGTAGAGTCGGCGCGCTGCCGAAGCACATCGCGCTTCTGGGCGCGGCGGCTGGACTTCCCCAGCTGCTCTAGGGTAACGTTGGTCTTGCCACCGAATCTATCTGCTAATCTAAACGTGGCTGTGTCAAAGCGTACATTAAAATTAAACAATCCTTTAAAGCAAACGTCTCCGTACGCCGCGCTGATCAGTCCGGCGCAGACGTCTTTAATGAAGTTAAGAAGAAAGTAGCTATCTTTATTCGTATTTATAACGTTGGTCATAAACCAATCATTAAAAGCATCCAAGGATATAGGAATGCTTCCTATGTTCATATACTGTGTGATGCCTGTCACCTTTCGAAAACGAAGAGGATCAAGTTCCGCTATTCTCTTAACCCCTGTCTTGCCATTGCCGCAATCAAATTTAACAGACTCTACCTGGTAGGCCCGCAGCGGGTCGACCATCTCCACGGTACCCAATAGCATCTGAAGAGGAGTGGTCTTCCCTTGGGTCTCCACAAGGTGGGCTAGCCTCTGATCAAAAAGTATGTCTATAAGATCGCCCAAATAAAAGAAAGGAATTAGAGTCGTATCCTGATTGCCCGTGTCGAAAATCCCAACATTTCTCGACATGTCTTCGAGAATACGGTCGGCGTCCGATTTGGCCGCATCGTGAGCTTCATCGTCGCCGGCAGTACTGGCGACCAATGAACTAATCCGCACGAACTCATCCATGGACTTGTCACCCTTTGTATAGGTGTCGGCGTCGGAGAGAACGGTGCCGGCGATGTTTTCCGATTGGCGCTGCTTGGCCGCCTTGGCACGATCTTCTGGACTCATGCTACCCAGAGGGTTAAGTAATCGTTGGCGGGGGACTCGCACTCCGTACATTTTACTTTTTTCCGATAGCATATTAAGAAACACACTATACTTGTTGAGTCGGTTACGTTGCATTAAGGCGAGCTGCTCTTCCAAAATTTCTTTTTCTCTCGCAGTATGAGAATCTTGTTCATTCTTGGGGAGCGTCTTAAAAGTATCGACATCTGTCTTATGGGGAAGGTTGGAATATTCTTCTTCAAGACTCTTCAACTCTTCGCTGTGGAGTTCTTTGGCTATAAAGATGTCCGCGTCCGGAGAACGAGCGATACCAGAAAGTGACGCCTGATATTGAATAGCTAGCTCTAAAGTACCGTCCTGCGCAAAGTTAATAGCATGACTGACAATCTGTAGGTACAATGCCTTGCGGGAGGAGTCGACAGCGCGTTTGATGGATTCTAGTTGGGAAGTATTGTAGCCCGGAATGTTGAGTTCCAAGAAGTTAGGAGGAGTTGCCCACCCGACAACGGCTTTTATACGGTAAGCAGCCCCCTCATAAATCTCACCCGAAACTCCACAGGGGCTCGCGAAAGGGTTTGGCTTCTCGGAGGGGTCTTCTTGATCTATTGCTAGGTCTTCGCGCTCTTTCTGGGTGACGGTTGTACCCGATCCAATGATCAAGTCCAGATAGCCGGCCGTTGGCTGGCCAGCAGCATATTCTCCAGTAGGGTTTCCATTATTATCATGAATCTCATTATGGCGGAACAGATCATAAACACTCTGGAAGTGCATGGTGAGGTTTGCAGATATAACATTGTCTACTTCGGCAGGTTGCACTCCATCCAAGGACCAGGTGAAAGATTTGATGCCTGCCCCACCTAGACGCCCATAGCGTTGGCTCGTAATCTGTTCAATGTCGCTGGGGTCTACAAAATTACTGAATGGGATTCTCTTTTCTCCCATTTCCGATAGGTGTCCCTTATCGTCCTTCTTATAATCCGCGCGGAACAATTCAATGTGGGGGGTCATCATCGCCCACAGATCGGGGCACATATTTTGAAGCCAATAAGCCTCAGAGTTGGGGCCCGTACCTTCGGGGGGCCAGCGGTTTCCGCCCGTTTCGCTATCCAGCGCTATCCCGTGGTGAATGCGCGATACAATATTGCCCGGCATTGCGCTGCTGATCTTCCCCACTCTTTTATAAGAAGCACGCTCGCGGGCGGTCGCCAGGGATGCAATGTTCTCAAGAAGATAGCACTGCACATCGTAGGCGTGGATCTCGCCAGGATTAAGGGCCGTCTTTCCTACGTTCTGGGGGGGTGCCGCCTGAGGGTTTCCTGGGGTGCCAGCTACACCAGGAACTTGAATCTTCTCCTTGGGGAGACTATTGTTATCATTGTTAAGAGCCAAGATGATTTCTTTGGCTTTGGTCTTGTAGGCGGCTTGGCCGGCCGTCGAACCGATTCTAACAAGGATAGCTCGATACGCGTCCATAAGCGAAACCGCATCAATATAAAGAAGGTCCGGACGGGCTGCTCCATATCCCTTGTTATAAGAATCATGCAGATCTGGAATCTTTTCCGGGGTGTCTGCTCCTTTAGCGCGCTTCGCGCTATAGCTCACACCGAGGACTTTTTCCCCCCATGGTACATCGCCCGTGGGAAAACTATCCTTGACTTTAGAAATGAGGGGGCTCGTTAGGTCAATGTTCCCCCCTTTAGTAGACTTCTTATATGGAGCGATGGCCTGGGGGTGGAAACTATAATCATCATCTAACTCCTCCTGGGGGAGGGGAGACATAGTGTACTCATCATCTTTCTCGGGAAGAGTATAAAACGCGGCTACGATGGGCGCGCCAATTGTAGGCTTGCGCACATACCACGTATCCGTGGCGCCACCTGAAGGAGTAAAGGGTCCCGACAACCCATCTGTGCGTAGCTCATCCACAAAAAGTGTACTCATCACAACGTTAAACAAAAGAGGATCAACACCAGTGGGTTTTCCAAAGAAATTATGACATTGAGCGACGTAATAAGGGCCCTCACCTTCTTCAGCCTTGCTATCAAAAGCTTTGCACGCACCTATATTTTTTCCCTCCATCAAGGCGCGCCCAAAATCATTAATTGAGGCATTCTTTAGAGCATCAAAATCGCCGACTGCGGCGCCACGGTACTGGGATAAGGCGGTACCATCCTGGAAGCTTGCTGCTGTGACGTCGCCGGGGGACTTCACCTCGACGCCGACCACTGCTGCAAACGCGTTACGAGCGTCTTTAAATAGTTTGAGGTTCTTATTCGAACCTTCCGTATCCGTCGCGGAGATCTTAGGTTTGTAGCCGTTGGAAGGGTCAACAGCGGCCTGAAATACCCCGCCGTTGGGGAGTTCGCTTGTCATCTCTGACTCTAGTTGGGCAATAGTTTGAGTAGACTTAGAGAGATCTGTCAGTTCGTGCATCACCAAATAGTGACCACACTGTTCGGCAAAGGCGTCGAACCACGCCGAAAAAGCTGCCTCTTTATTAGTAACCGACATGCTCTCTTACCTCAAGTATATTCCAAGCACTGTCTCCAGAGGCAGGGGAATATAAATGACATCTCCCACGCTAACGTGTGCTTCAGTGGGGCGCTTATTGTACTGAGCAATAACCCACCAGTACCTAGGCGAATTATAGTATTGGGTGGCAAGTTTATAGTACCGGTCGCCGGTCGTCCACACATGCTGAATGCTATTGAGTTCTCTAATTTGACTTACCGTGGGTGAAACCATATGTGGTGTATCCCAGTGGCGGATGAACTTTCGATCTCGTTGATCCAAAATTTGTTCATACATCTCATTGGCGTTCTTAAAGATTTTCCGGTCATCATAACGATTTGACATATTTTAAGTCCCCCCCAAGACATTGCCAACCTTGCCCTGTTCGATATCGGCATTATTACCATCCCCCTGACTCTCGTCAGTAACATCAACGGCCGAGTCCGGTGGGAGGGTGCGCGCGGGGTCTCGGCCTTTGTCGATGAAAGAGTTCGTCCCCCCATGGGGGAAGTTGCCCACATACTTGGCGCCCGCACGAGCATCTTTGCCAAAATAAAAGCTGTTATCGGCCCCCTTCACCCACCCGGTAAGGTGAGAATGAAGCACCGTAAATTGCAAATTAATAGAGAGTTGTTGATAAAAGATGGTGTCGGCTATGTTAGGATTTCCAAGAAACTTGCCGCTCGACATGGGAGCAGTATCCTTATCGAATGAGCTTTGGGATCCGAAAAATTGACCCGCTTCTAAATCGGGAGAATAATCAACTCCGGCTAAATAACCGAGGAGACCCTCTTGGTCCACATTGTTTTGAATCATATTAGTATACCGCATTCGTAACAAGGGGGCCGCTGCCACAATCGCCTGATCGGCGGGCGCACCAGTAGTACCTTCTCCCTTATCATACACCGGATAAAGAAATTGTATAAGGCGATTTATATTTAAATCATTATCGATGGCTTCGGCTTTACTCCCAGCGACCACATCAAACTCTAAAGAGATGACACGGCCGGTGGATTGGAAAGTTGCCAAGGGATCCATACGGCCGTAGACTTGTGTGGTGGACCAGTTGGAACTGAATGAGTCGCTGAAGGATTTCACCCACCCTCGAAATGTAATCTGTTCACTGGTGGGTAAGTGTTCGATGTGAATTGCAAAAGTGCGGTCATTGGGGGTGTACATGTTTATGCGCTCCTAAAGGGGGATATTTCATCGGACAGGCGTCTGCCCCATTTGCCTTCGCCGCCGACCGTTTTCGCCGTAGTTTCGGCCACATAGTTTTTGAACTCCTCGTTGCCAACAAATACTTTATTGATGATAGTGGGGGGCTCTTGCTTCCCGCTGGCCGATCCAATCTGCCCCACCATCTTCATCAAGTGTTGGGCGGGATTGGCATCAGCAAGGCGGTCCAAGAAATCGGCCGCAGCGCCTCCGGGCTTCATTCCCAAGAACTCATCGCCGCGGTGAATGGGCGTTATGGTGCCTCCGGCAGCGTCCCCCTCATAAACAAAGTCATCTACACCGCCCACTTTTCTTATCAGACCTCCAGCTATGCCTCCCACCAGTGGAATCTTTTCCACTCCTCCGGCTACTGAGTCGGCCACGCCTGCGGCTTGGTCTTTCACGTAATCAACCGTGTCGCCGGGCATGTTTTTGATATCTTCCCAACCGTCCTTAATCTTTTGTATAATCTCTTGAACCTTTTCCCACACCGCTGTAAAGGGAGACAGCATCCAGTCCTTCAGGCCAGGCGCTGCATTCATCAGGGCTGTCTTTAAGGAATCCCATACTTCTCCCAGACGGTCTCCGGACCAGACAGTCTTTAAGGAATCCCATGCATCAAGGAAAGGTTGGGTAATGTCGCCCCACATTCCTTTGATTTCCGGCCAAACATCTTTCCACGGTTGTACGAACGTTTTGTGGAGCCAGCCGGTCACCTTGTCTGTAACCCATTGCAACCCATCATTCCACATGCCTTTGATTTCCGGCCAAACATCCTTCCAAGGTTGGACGAGGGCATCATGGAACCATTTCATTGTGTCGCCCCCCCTATCTTTAACCCATTGCAACCCATCATTCCACATGCCTTTGATTTCCGGCCAAACATCCTTCCAAGGTTGGACGAGGGCATCATGGAACCATTTCAGTGTCTCGTCCCACATATAGGTAAAGGTCTCGCCCATCGCGTCGAAGCCCCAATCAATATCTGTTATTCCCTTGCCGGCGAGATTCTTATCAATGTTTAACCAGTCGCCTCCTAGTTTAGAAATTCCCTTACCAATTTCATAACCCGTATACGCGGCGCTGGCGATTGCGGCTGCCGGGGCGAGGACTGCCGCGGCACCGCCGCCCGCTCCTGCTGCTCCCGCTCCTGCTGCTCCAGCGGCGGCCGTGGAAGTCAGTGCGGTCGAGGCGGCAGCTCCTGTTCGAGCCACATTAGCGGCTTGGACGGCTGTCTTGCCCTTGCGGACCCATTTCCAAGCGCTACCGGCGCGAGAGGCGGCGCGAGAGGCGCCTCGCTTGCCCATCTCCAAGGCGCTCCGGCCGCCTTGTCGGAGGTGCCCCGCGCCCCTCCTGGAGGCTTCCCAGGCGCTGCGGCCGCCTCTCCGTAGTCGGCCGGCGCCTCTCCGTGTAGCGTCCCACGCTCTACGCATGCGCCCGGGCTGGGCTGGGCCCTGACCGGGACGTACGCCGGCTCGGCGCATTTTAGCGAGCCTTTCCATGGCGGCCCGGCTTGCTGGCTTTTTCATCTGCAGGGGGTTTTGACCCTTGAGCAAATTACTCATTCGCAGCTTGGGCATACTTCGGCGCATATTAATTAGCCCTTGGCCCAGGCGGTTGCCCAGCATTGACGTCGTAACGCGGGAGGCGGCGCCTCTTGCGGCACTCCTCCCCAAAGCAGTGGCGCCGGCCGAGGCCGCGAGGCCACCCCCAACAACCGCCACTTTGCCGCCAGTGGAAAGGTCATCAAATTTTTCCATCCCTTTCTCAACCCAGCCGGTGACCCACTGGATCATATCGCGGATATCTTTCAGGTATTTTGTCACATCGGCGGCCATGGCGTTGATGGCCAGGAGCATCAGTTCCCGGGTACTTTGCGCTTGCTTTGCCCTGTCTTGGACTTGAGTCTTTGTAAGCGCTTCTAGCTTTTCTTCTTCGGTTTCTGCGCCGAAGAGTTTGCGAGCTTCTGCAACATCAACGCCTAGGGCCGAAGCAATCATCTTTTGCTCATACTTGCCCATTTGTTTGAAATTCATGCCCGATTGTTTCATCGACTGCTTGAGAATTTCAACACGTTTCTCCTCTGAGGCGTTCAACATGTCAATAGAGTTCAAATACGGGCCGCCCATGATGGAGTTGAGTTTACCGACTGCTTTGCCTGCGCCCTCAAATGTATCAAACTGCTCAACGACGCCCAGCAATTGGTCAACCGACAGGCCCGTGCTCTTCGACTGCATTGAAAGCTTCTTAAAAACTCCCATTACGCCCTTTCCATAGAATGCAAGCTTCTTAGAAACCGTTGCAAAGTCTTTGGCCACCATATCGAAGGGCATCTTGAGGCCTTCAGCCACACCGGCCACCTGTAACATGACGCCCTCAACTTCTCCAAACCCATACCCCAAGCTCTTTGTGGCTTCGTTGGCAATGTCAGCAGTGGTGTCTGCACTAATTCCCAATTCTTGCAAATAGGCTGCAGTGGCTCTCAGTGATGCTTGGTCTGTCGTGCTTTGCTTGGTAAAATCTGCCATTCCCCGCTGGAGAGATTCCTGCGCTTTAAACAGTTCGCCGGCATTGATGCCGGTTGTCTTCATTGCGTCCGCTTGTACCTCTATCGACTTAGTAAAGGCATAACTGGCGCCTGTGCTTTTGCGATATGCTGCAGATGCCTCGTCTATCTCCTTTGCCACCTTGATGGTGGAAGCTATCACGGACCCAACAAGGCTTATGAAAAGATTAAGAGGGTTGAGTGCCCGCATGATGCCTGTTGTCCAGGCTTTAAATCCTCCCTTGGTACTGAGCAGGGTTTTTGCCATACCCTTCATGCCGCTATCAATCCCCAACATACTTTCCACAGTGCTGTGGCCTTGGTTTTCTAGGTCTTCAAGGGTATCGTGGACGCCTTCCAGCGCCTCCCTGACAATTCGGGCTTGCTTGACGGCTACGGAGCCGGCTTCCTTAGCTACCTTCGTTGTGGTCTCGAAGGCCTTCATCTTGTCCTTGTGCTCTTTCTTTTCAGCGTCTGAGAGCTCTCTGTTGGCGGCCTTCCTGAGGGCCCAAGACTCAAGGTAGGCTATCTTTTCCTTCTCAATGGCGTCGAGCGTCTCCTCTGCCTGGACGATTTCTTGTTGAGCCTGACGATAGGCTGCCATTCGGTCCGGACCGAGGCGTTTGATAAAAAGATCAACTTCCGCGGATTTTACCTGAGCAATGACACCTAAAGTTTCTTTAAATGCTGCATTACGTTGGTTGATTAAATCAATTTCGCGGCGATGCTTTTCTTCGTCGACGTCGAGGTTGCGTGCCGCGTCTTTGATGTTCTCGGCTTGTAACTCTTCAGGTAGGTCTTTTTCGTCCGCCATAAACCCGTACCTTAACTGTTATACGGCCAGCGGAGCCCTGTCTCTTTCTCAAACTTGCTCACGGCGCCCATCAGACGAGAACGGCTGCGCAAAGTGTGTTCATCATTAAGGCCGTATTTCAGGAAGGAGTCCATATACCGCTTCTCATTTCCTAAGGCCGTAGCAAATGCGGCTACTTGGCTAGATGTACCGCGTACTTTGAAAGGCGCAGGATGACCAGCAAACATATGCTGGAGCAGTTTGGTAGTAAGAAAACCAAACGAACGCAGCCAGCTTTCATCTATACTGCTGGGGTCAACGTTTAGGTCGATTACATCCGGTACTAATTCATCCATGGGGGGCCCTCTCGTAAGTAATTAGTTTAAACCAAAAAAGCCGCACATTAATATGAACGGCTCTTCTTGGAGGATTTGGACTTAGCTGAGCTTTCCTTCATAGCTTTGGACTCTTTTTCAAATTCATCAATCAATCGATTAACAAACCATCGACGCAGCTGAATCGGTAAGTTGTATGCTTCAAAGAAGGACCAGCCCCCATGATGTTTGAGAACGAACAGTTCTTCATAGACGCCCTCTTGGTATTTAGACGTTAGGCCAAAAAAAGTCGACGCCCAAAGGTACGCCGATCCTCCCCTCATGCAGACAATTGTCACAAGTAAACTCTTGAGTTAAATCTACGTCAGGTACCACCTTATCATAAGTGGCTCGCAATTTGCGGGAAGCGCTTGCCGGAAGCACATCGATAAATTGTGCGATAGAGTTGGGGTCCGACATTCCATTAACTCCCTGAATGATCATATGGAGTTGATTGGTGATGGGCGACTCGGGAAGGTTCATCTTCTTTTGTTTAGCCTTGCGGGCGGTCCATGAGTTCTCATCAGCGCCAGTCAAAAGTTTAAGTTCGACTGTGACAGTTGTTGTCCCAATCTCTAGTGCCACCTCGAAGTGGCCCGAAGGCAGAAGAGTAGCGCTCTCGGGCAACTCTTGTGCAGTGTCCAATTCTAATTCTTGTAGGTTAAAGGTGTGGTTGCAAATGTCATCACAGCCCGGGCACTTTATGCGAGTCTCATAGCCGGCGCCGAAGCCGGTGATACGTGTCGCCATAATAAGCGCATTCTTATCTCCCAACAAAAGGTCGGTTACTTTGATTTGTTTATTAACGATTACTGATTGAAGAAGTCGATCGACTGCGACGCCTTTCTTAAGAAAAGACTCAGAGGTCAAAATATCTTCTTCTTTGGCCGTCATATGACGGATCTCAACGGTGTCGGAGCCGTGAAGAGGGTGACCTTCACCATAAAATCTGCCTTTGCTGGGGAGGTCTACAAAATCAGTTGGTGTTACAAACGAAAACGCTGTTGTAGAATTATCCTCAACGGCAGGGGCCGGACTTCCTTGGTCCGGGTTAACTGGATTGCCTCCAAGAGCGCGCTCCAGATTGTTTCTTTGTGCCATTCATTACCTTCTTTCTTTTCTAAGTACCGGCGCCGAAGTTGGTGGTTGGTATCTGACGGCCATCATACTCTGCCCAATCATACCGCATTCCGATCTCAATATTAAGTAAATCATCACCATCATAGTCCAAATCACCAAAAGTGGCAGACTTAATGAAAGCATTGCGGAGCGTCCACTCGGCAATCTTACTACCATCGCCATCAAGTTCCTTAATGGTAACGGTACCCAAAGCCTGCTGTGAGTCTTTCTTATTAATGGTTCCCGGCGTGGTCCCTAGCTTCTTGCGCTGTTCCGGGGGGACAAGGTAGCCCGATCCTTCGAGGGCCCTAAGGAGAAGGGCCTGGCCATCAGGGTCAACTGAGTTAACCAAGGTCACCGTAACTTCATTCCATGTTACGGACCCGGGATAGTAATAGGTATTTCCTAAGAATTTGTGCTCGGTTTCGCTTACTTCAAAAGAAGGCTTCGTCGCTGATTTGGCTAAATAGAGCTTATACATACCGATCCCGGAAAAGTTAACCGTAAATCGATGTTGTCTTTTCGGCTCTGAGCCGGGTAGTGTCCAAAATGGCATTTTAATAATCTCCTAGAAGGGCTGTATTAACTAGATACGCTCCTTGAAAAATCCTTTCATTTCTCTTTTTAGTCATCGAAAGATGCTCCCGTGCGACTAATATTGAAATCAATGGCAATGAACTCGATGGCGCGGGTGGGCTTCAAGAAAATCTGGGCATATAAGATGTTCCTATCGACTAACTCGGGAGTGGTTGTCGTCTCATCTAAAACCACCCTAAAATCGCTAAGTCCAAAGTTACCCTGCACTTCGCCTAAGAAAGGCTTCACCATTCCGATGAACCGATCCCAAGTGATCTGTACGTTAGGATCGAAGAGGAGTCGCGAAGACATTTGCGAGATGCGCTTCTTGACGAAAATCATCAGGCGCCGCACGTTAATCCGATCGAGGGCGGAGGGGGTAACCTGCAGGGTCTTCTGACCAAAGATTACAATGCCTTCTGCCGGGAACTTGGCGATCGGGTTAATGTTCGCCTCATACAAGTCGTCACGGTCCTTGCGTCGCAGCTGGTGCGACACGTCAAGGACTGGAATACCAGCTGATCCTTCTGTGAGTCCGCCGCGATTAAAGCCGGCGGGAGCGAACCACACCTGCGTTTTACGCTGGGAACTTGAGAAAGTACCAAGGGCAGCAATGGAAGGCGGCAGCCAAACCATGTTTCCAGCGATGGTGTCGCGGGAGCGAACCCAAGGATAGAAAGCACAACCATACGAAGAGTTAAGCGCTCGGTCCCTCAAGTTATTGATAACTGTCTTCAGGGCACTCGCGGTGTTGTTTCGGCTGATACTTGTGCTATCGGCGCGAGGAGCGAAACCGCCCTTCAAGTCAATAACCGCTAGGGCATCAGCGCGATCTTCACAAATGTTGAGTAAGTGGTTTGTAAGACCTTCGTGTGTAAGACCAGGCATAGAGGCAAGGTTCATCTCGACAACCTCAGGGTCCGAAACAGAGTCCATAGCTCTCTTGATACTGTTAAACTGATAGCTGTTCTGATCAGAGATACTGCTAATACCGTTGAGTAACGAATTCCGGAAAGGATTCATCTCGGTGATATCGAGACCATCAAAGCCGCCGTACAACGGTACCGTAAAGCGGTCGAAGCCGGCGCCCAGGACGCCAGAGACTGCGCCCGACTGACAGGTGAGCGAAGTACCCGCTGCGTGAGAACCAGATACCCAGTAAGCAAAGCCACCAGAGCCCGTAATATCATCCAAAGTAAACCACGTGGAGCGTTCAGAGATGTTGGCTGCTGGGCCGCCGAACATTGAAGTAACAAGTCCGCCGCGGGCCATATAGAGGTCCACGTTGGAGTCATCAAAAGTGGTACCGCCAGCAGTTCGGGTGGTTTGCATTCCGAAGTAGGCATCCGTGGGGCTAGCAAGATTGCCAGCCGAAGCGCTTACGCGGAATTCAGGTGCCGGATTTAGCACAGACGCCGTGAGGGCTGATCCACTGATAGAGAAAACCGAAGTGTTGCTATTCTCGTCTCCGGCGAAGCCTCCCACAGCTGTGGAAGCACTGTAGCGATAATCGCCACCGATAGTAGAGGATGCACTGACCCAGTTACCTTTGCTTTCATTAATCGTGAGGGTGCTGTCGTCTAGGTACTTGATAATGCCGCGGAAACCGAAAGGAAGAGTCGCTGCGTCAATCGCATAGCTCTCCACATCGTCTGCCATGGCCACACGAATGTAGTCTGATCGGCTGTCGTACTGTCCCTCGACGCGGTATCGACGTTCGGCCGCCACCCATTCGCGGCGGCGATCTCCGATCTTGCGCGCGACATAGTCCAGAGAATCCGGATTGAGGTTGCAATTATCGAACTGCTCGACAACCTTAACAACATTATCACTGTCATCCAACTTTCTTACAACGACCGAGAAACTACCATAGGCCGTGGACTCGTTAGTAGAACTCTTGATGCTCTGAATGGAGACCTTGAGGTTCTTATTAGTCCAAGAGCCGGGCTCTTCTAGAGCATGCACGGTGAAAAGACCGGGCATTAATTCCACGTTATAGCTGTTAGTCGAAGTACCACGCTGTAAAACATCGCAGCCTAAAATAAGTGGAGATTGCGCAGCCTGGAGGGGGTCTCGGTGTCCGGCTGCAGTTCCGTTGCTCGCGTTTGTAAGGGGAACAATAGCGGCGTAAGTTGTTGCTGTTGAAGGAATGTTGGCCTTCATGTGGCGATCAAAAGTCTCCCCAAGCCAGTAATTATCCGTATCAGTGTTTATCGCGCTATTGGTTTTTTGAGGATTGGTATTAAAAACCTTACGAATATATTTGGAATCGGAGTTGGTAAAATTAAAAACCGTTTTCAGGTCGTTCGTCCCATCATAGCTTTTAATGAGCATATTAAACTCATAAGGTACGCCGGTGTCCTTAACGATAACCGACGAGCCCGAAGAAGCAATACCAGTGGTAGCTGTGGAGCCGGTAGCCGCCACAATGTTCCCCGACATCTGAAGAAGGGCCGGGCTTGAGCCGGTGCTATAGAAAATGGCGGCGAGGGCTCCTTCAAAAGATCCCGTCGCATTAGAGCCGGAGGTGGTAAAATCGCCTGACCAAGGAAGTGCCTCAAAAACTACTAAGCCCCAGGCCTGAGTCCCGGTCCAACCGGAGTTTCCTTCGCCGGAGAGAGAACCTTCGCCTTCGGCGCCTAGAAGTCGCACATAAGTAAGGGGAGAACTGTTTTTAAGATAAGCCTGCGCCGCGTACGCACCATATGTGGGGGCCGTAGTATTGGCGCCGGTGCGCCAAACATCCGAACCTCCTCTGCCGGGGCTCGGGGCACCGAAGACGTTCACAAAATCTTCAAAAGAATTGACGGAAACCGGGCGAAGGCCCGGGCCTTTGGCTGCGCGGCCGATGATGACAGGCCCGATGCCTGCGGGCGATGCAGGAAGCTGCGAATTGTCGATTTCATCAACAAAAACTCCCGGCGAAACAAATCTAAAGTTTTTAACTGACATTAGTTAGCTCTCCTATGACTGAATGGTCTTATTAAATAGTATCTTATAATGGTAACAGACTTATTCTCTTCTAAAGTGGATAAATTCACGATTCCAGTATCGCAGTTAGGACTTACGATACCATCCCTCCTCTTGTCCTTTGCGAGTAACTGGTGCGTCGTCAAAGACGGTGCGCTCGCGGCCAATACGATATTCCACTGCGTTTTCCCGTCTAACAATTGAAGGAGGTTCTTGGTTTTCACCTTCCCCAATCAAGTACCCCAACACCTCCATGGTAACAATGGTTTCATAATTGCGCTGCTCCATCCCCAAATTGGTTTGATTAGAGTTGTCGGCAAAAGAGCCATTAATGAAGACTTCATAGGCATGCCCCTGTGCTTTTATGCGCCTAGGCATCCGGGAATTGCCCGCAATTGTAAAAAACGGTCTTATAAGTTCATTCATTTGTTGTTGATACTCACAGCGCAACGCAATTTCATATGTAACGGTCACCCAGACTGGGAGAGGAATTGTAACAGTTTCATAAACCACACGTTGCGTGCTCATCAGCCGCTTGTTTACGCTATAGCGTGCAGAGCGGACTTGAGAATTTACGCCGTAGCGCCGATTCGCATAGGCATTTTGGAATTGAGCAGTTTTCTGTTGATTAATTCCGCGAGCAATTGTAATAGTACCTCCGCGGGCGTCGGGAACCGGGTAAAGGTTGGCATAAGGCAGGCCGCGGCGGTTAGGTTCTTTATTAACACCTGTGCGTGCGATAGTAATGAGGGGCAAGATAAGGGTGCCGTCTTTGTCTCTAAGTTCTTTATCGTCTTTGACTTGGTAGGCGCGCTCTGTGGTCGTCCATAACACGGGCACTTTTTTAAACCCTTCATTAGAAACAAGCTGGAGGTCAAGGTCCGCATTTACAAAGTCTAAGACCGCACGATCGATAGTTTCCAAGCCCGATGGCTGGAGTGTTATTTCTTCAAGCTTATCCTCAATTTCCTTGTCGCCAATATAAGCATACCTTTTGTCTCTTGTCTTTTTTTGAATTTCTTCTTGTGTGCGCTTACTCCGAGCCATAGTCCAGGTCCCCCTAGCCTACGTAGATGCCAGTCGGCACATTGGAAAGAACTTTTTCGGCTGAGTCTTGCATACTTGAATCAACCTCAGCCAGCTTATCGTAAGTAATCATATCCAGAATCGCCTTTAGCTCATCCCGCAGAGCACTCTGTTCGGCGGCAGCTTGACTTAAAAGATCCGATGCATTGAGTGTAACACTTTCACCTGGGATTGGAATGGAGGCAAACTTGCCCCGAATTTGCCCCAGCATTTCCTTAGTGAGCGCTAGTGCAAAGCGCCTGATCCACTGTTTTCCAATAGAATTGATACTGGAGTATGGCAGATTATTAAAGGGAACGGTGTTAAGATTATTTATGCCCTTTGATCCCGTGGAGCCGCGGCCAGTGTCGTCCCATGGTTCGTATTGATTATCAATTGTGAACTGGATCCAAAAGCTTTTGGGACTTGTGTCATCAGGGGTGGGGAAAAGCCTGAGCATGTTGTCTTTAATCTCATAAGAATAATGAGAGGTCCGTGTATATATAGCATCTTCATAGGCCATAGCCTGTAGTTTGTTCTGCCACACCGGTATAATGTCAAACGTGGAGTCATCCGCAAACTGCCCATAGGTTCTCATATTTCCCACAACGGAGAAGCCCCCGTAATAACCATAAAATCTCCACATGGCACGCGGGCTCTTAAAAAATACTTTACGAACTATAATTCTCTTATCTTGTACTGCACCATAATATGGCACCGTCGTATCAGCAGAGGACGACGAAGAAATTAAGGTCTGAAGATCATAATCTTGTCGTTGTGGAATAGTGGAGAATGAAGCTGAATAAATAGGGGTGAGGCCGCCGAATCCCGTCTCGGTGGCTAAACCTTCGGATATCCGGCGGACGTAACCATAGTCGAACCTGGGGTAGCGTAGCTCGATGTCCGATCCCGAAAGAGCTGACCCTGATTCAATCTGTCCATCTTGATTAAAAGAGGCTGTTGCTGCGCCTAAATAATTCGATAGCGAATTTTTTGTCTGATGAAGATTAATAAGATAGGAATACTCTAATACAGCTTCTTCGTAAGCAGCATATACATTTCCTTCGCTTAACTCAATATCGAGTACATCTCCGCCTAACTTCTTGTAGGTATAAGCCACCTGATCGACGGCGCCAGACAAAAAGGGACCGGACTCTACATATATTCCAAATGGCAACGAGCTAGATACATTTGCAATCGCTCCCGTAACGGGTAAAATATTAGAATTACTCGTGGAGGCGGGTTGTAAATTAGGGATTGCCATTGATAATACCTCTTTTGTTCATTACTAAATAGAAAGCCCCGGCTCTTTCGAGCCGGGGCTTTCAGAAAAGTTGACCGAAGTCAGCTCTAGACTAGATCTTGTACAATCACAAGACCGTACATGTCAGGACGCACCATCTTCTTGGCGTATCGAGTCATGACTCCCTTACGGGGCACGAAATCTTCAACACCGAAGATTGTAGGCGTAGTCTGCAGTGGCACGTACGGAGCGTAAACATAGCCACTCTCTAGGAAGCTACCTCCGCGTCGGCCAACGAGGACCAAAGTACGCGGGAAGTACGGATCGACATAAATGTCGAACTTCTTCGAAAGTGAACCAACCTTCACGGTTCCAATATCGCCACGATCACTATCAGCAGTCACGTTAGCGCGGAAGCCAGCGGTGAACTCAAGGATGTTGGCAACTTCAGGTCCGCAGACGACGAAGTTGGCAGCACCGCGCAGAGTCTTGCGGTGGATCTGGGCAGAAACATCGTTGATGGTCTCAACGAGGGTCTCATACCACTCACTAACGTTACCAGTGAAGTCAGGCGTCGTAGAGGCACCCATTTCCACACCAGTTTCGCGGTTGACGAAACGACCAGCAGCACGGGACCAGTGGCGGATGCCAGCGGTTGAGCCACGAACGAGGTCCTCAAGGATCTCGCGATCAATTTCAAGAGCGATCTGCTCAGACAGAATCTGAGTAAGCTCGACCTCAGCGTCAAGGTTGTGGTAGGCGTTAAGATCTTGTCCTAACTCCGGGGTCCACTTAGCCTTGAGCTTCTTGGTAACCGCGGTGACGGCTACACTGTCGACCTTGATGTCGATCTCCGGAATGTTCGGACTATTCTCAAGTCCCCATTCCGCTCCACCAATAACAGAACCAAGGGCTCCGCCATTGTCGAAGTCGTCAGTCTCGGGCCATGACCAGGTGTTCGCGGCAGCTTGTGAACCCGTAAGCGACTTAGCAATCATCGCTTGCGTAAGGGTAGAAGTTCCCTCGAAGACCAGGAGCACGTTGCTCGAAGCGCGGTCGCCAATTGGGCCACCCTGCGAAGCAGAGCTGTACTGGGTGAGACGTCGAACAAGTCGAATGTGACCACCAGCGGAACCATTGTTCGCAGAACCTGAACCGGCGAGGAAGTTGAAACCACCAACGCCACCAGATCCACCAGAACCGGAAACCTGAACTGCCACAAAGTCATCCTTGTTAAGCTCTTCGCCCTCAAAGTTGAACGAGGACAGGGCCACTTCAGCGACGAGGACGGGGGATCCCGACAGATCCACATCAAAGTCGCAAAGCGAACCAAGCGTGACGTGCTTACTGGCTCCAAAACCACCAGTAGCGTAGTAATCACCCGCAGTACCGGAAGCAACGATCGTCCAGCTAGTGCCGGCCAAAGTTGCCGAACCAGTCGGGGACGCATAACCGTTGTTAAGGGCATACGGACCAACTTCTGGATTTGATCCGGAAGCTAGGTTGATACCACCAGTGATCTGCGAACCGACAATTCCACCACCATAGATGGATTTGTTGGGCTCGGCGCCAAGGCGGCCGTTAGTGGATGAGCGATCACCAACATCAGGTGAATACACAAAGTCCAGGAAGAAGATGAGGCCCGAGGGCAAGCTCATCGGTTGTACGCTTACGAGATCGTTGGCAATTAAGCCACCGAAAACGCGGCGAACGAGGGGAAATGCGACAGCCGCAAAGCCCTCAACGTCGCCAGCAGCCATGCTGGACGACTCACGGAGTAACTCTTTTGCCTGGTTCTCAAGCAATCGGGCCATCCCGTTCCGAGCGGCATCATCGCCGATACCCTCAAGAAGACCCGTATTCTCCCATTTTGCAATGAGAGCGGCGCCTTCCGTAGAGAGATCGCGGTTAACGATACCTTCGGTTAATTTTTGTACGATAGACATTTTTTTAACCTCCTATAGTATAATTTAGTCTAATCCTGCTAAACGCAGCATTCGATCCATTCTAGGATCTGGGGTTGCCTTACTTTCTTTCTGAGCACTCAGGAGCAAAGATGTATGCTTGGAAACTGCTTCACGAAGTGTTTGTGGCCTAGAACTATTCGTAGAGTTCGAGACGCTCACTGCGTTTTGAATGGTTTCAAACAAGATTTTCGCTTCTTGAGCCGAATTGGCACGACTAACAGCTTCGACAATTTTAGTTTTTTGTCGCTCATTCAAGGAGGTGCTGCCTAATGCCTTGTTTTGGTAAACAAGTTTGGCATTTGCCAAGTTCAAACTTTTCAGTTGGACCTTGGCCTCTTGTAACAGAGCGTGTAGCTCTCTAACAGAAACATTAAGATTCTTGATTTTTGCCTCATAAAGATCGACATCGTCCGGTGTTGAAACCGTCTCTGCTTTCTCTTCTAATTCCTCGTCTTCGTCGAGGTGGGCCGCTGCGGCTGCAGCCATTTCATCATTATTGGCCTGCTCCGTACTATTATAAGCGGAGCCTAGGGAGGACCATCCCTGAAGTTCTGGATTCATATCAACATTAAGAAGTTCGCTGACCAAAGAATCAATCATCTCTTCCGAAAGTTCAATATCTTCGTCTTCGGCTAACTCTGACGCCACATCTTCATCGCTGTCATCTTCGAGTTCGCGGGGCGTAATATACCCATCTTCCTGAAGTTCCATTGCAACGTCTTCGGACCCGAGTATGTCATCCGGGGATCCCATTTCTCCTTCGGCCTCTTCTTCTTCGAGACGGGTCTTCAATTCATCAAAATCGATTTCTACAATTTCATCCGCTGCAGGAGCATCAAGCTCCTCAGTTTGAAATGCGTAGGGAGTTTCCTCTAAAAAGGATGCATCACCCGGTTCAGTGGGGGGCGCAACATCGCCGCCTCCAAGGCCCATGTCCAAGTCGCCACCGAGGTCGCCCATATCCGTTGGGTCTTCCTCCTGCTCTAACAAAGTGTTTAGGGCGCGCTTTACATCGCTTGAATACTTTTCCAATACAGCAGTTTCGGCATTTTTTAATGCCGCTTCCTTAAGCGCTTTAGCGTCAACAATAGCTTCTTCTAACAACGAAGACATAGAATTACTCCAAATTCTGATACGTAATCAAATGTAATTAGTGTGTAAGATGAGGAAATGACTAATAGATGTGATTTCTAGTGTCCCTGCTGCCTGTTATCTGTTAAAATAAACCAATACGTACCGGTACTCAGAAGTGTAACGCTCTGCGCGCCGCCGTCGATTTCGATTGAATCCTCTGGGCCCGAATCCTGGTTGGAACCCATAAACTGACCGCCAGAGCCGGTAATCGTAAGTGTCTGCTCGCCATTGCCGGTAGTCAAAATGTGATATGTTCTTCCAGTAACTCCGCTAGCAGCTGGAAGAGTTACGGTTGCATCATCGGTGTCAGTAAGATCTACTGTGTAGTGGGTTTCATTTAACGTTATGTCATCAGTAATGGCTGTATAATTTCCGGCCTGCGAGCCACTAACTTGAAAGGTGGAGTTGGGTGTTGTTGTACCTATACCAACCTGTCCTGCAACCAGGGACAAAACGTTATCAGCGGTTCCAGCTTCGCGAGTGGTGAAAAAGATACCGGCATTTGTGTTGTTAAACATATTTTCAAAGTAACTACTACCGTTGCTATTGTTATATCTTATTTTAAGACCAGCAACACCAATATGGGCATTGTCAATAAACTGAATTTCTGGATGGTGATACGGATGGGTACCACTTAAATGAATATTGCCATCTTCAATAAGAAGGGCTGGCTCGAGGTTTCCAGTAATATGAAGAGGAGCTTGGGGCGACGCCGTGCCGATGCCGACTTTGCCGTCGCCGCAGACAACGAAAACGTCATCATTGCTGTCCGAATTGGTATAGAATAGATTGTCGCTGTCGCTTCCGGAAACATGTATCCGTCCCTTGGTATTGGCGGCAGACATGGATGGGAGGCTGAGATCACCGTCGGTGCTTAAACTCATTTTCCAATACGTATTGTCGGTACCCCAGTTGATCGCGCCGTCGGCGCCGGCTACGAGGTGCATATCGCCGCCCTGGGCGAGAATGTTCATGCCGCCGCCGGTCATACCAATGATTTCAGTGCCATTGGTGCCTTCGATATAAAGTGTAGCAATTCCGCTGGAGTCATTGGTCTTTAATACCAAATCTGTTCCATAAAGGGCACGACTAGAACTGATGGCGCCATCGACGCGCAAGGGGGTACCCGAGCCGGACACGTTTACGACTGCCCCAGACACCGCTAGAGTCAGCGCTCCCCCGGCTACCAGACCGATGGCGTCCTCGCTCCAGTCTATATAAGTGTTTTGCTGGGCATCGTTTTGATTATAGATGTCGCCCCGCTCAACGGAGCCCGTTGTAAACTTATAAGCCATATCCTAGAAGATGTTCCATTGGGTGCCATCACTAATAAGAAATACCGAAGCGCCGGCAGTCTCTAGTTCGAGGCGAGCCTCACCATCAATTACGTCTGCGACATCAGACCCAGTAATAACCACATTCCCGCTCATCAGTGCATGGCGTTTGATGGCATACTGATAATGTTCGCCCGCGCTAGCAGACGGCAGCATCATCGTAATAGCTGCAGTGCCTCCGCTCACCACCTGATAGGTAGTCGCAGTCGAGGCCGTGAGGTGAGTGTTAGTAGTGACCGTGGTAACCTGAAACTGAATGCCTCCGCTAATTCCCAACTGGCCGCCGAGGAGGACGTTGCCCACCACCTGTGCTCCGGCTGAACTAGAGAGGGCGCCAGCTAAGGTAGTAGATCCCGATACCTTAAGATATCCTGACGTTTCCATGCCGGTGGCAGAGTATTGGCGAGCGGAGCCGGACGCCGAATCGACACCGGTTAGGTTGGAGCCGTCACCATAGTAAGTCGCCGCATGAACATTTCCTGTAACGGCGACATTCGCAGAGGAAGACAAGGATTGAACAAATACCGCACCAGCAGAACTAGAGACTGCCCCCCCTAAGGTCTGCGCACCCGTCACATTGAGAGTGCCGACTAAAACGGTATTTCCAACAATTTCCATTCCCGCCGAACTAGAAAGATCTGCATCGTCGGAAACCTGGAGTCCACCATTGCCTACAGTGAGACTTTGTCCCTGCAGGCCTACGGCTCCGGAGATCGCCCCTGTAGCATGGAGCGTACCACCAAAGATAGCCTCTTGCACAAACTGAGCCCCAGCAGAGCTAGAAATAAGACCAGTGCCAGGATTGTAATTAAGATTGGTATTTAGACCAAGGCCCAATGAACCATCAGTCTGGGCTCCCTCAGTAAAAACAAGGTTATAAGCTAAGTTTCCAGCAGAACTGGTAACATCAATTCCATCGGCGGAGATATTGCTGAGGCCCGAACCGTCCCCATACAGCATTGCTGCGTGAAGATTGCCAGTTACCGCTATATCCCCTGAGGATGATAGAGAGCCGACTGCTCTAATAGTAGACGAGCCTGATACGAGCCCGTCTAGATGTGCGGCGCCTAATTGAACCTTGTATGCCATGATCTTGTCTCCAAATGTACATCAATAAATAGCTTCCTAAATACAAAAGGGCGTCTATTCCGAAGAATAGACGCCCTTGAGTTTTGTATCTAAGTTTTATCTTAGAGAATTGTCCATTGCGTTCCGTCATCTACGAGGTAGACTGATGCACCAGCAGTACTCAAAGTAATGCTTGTATTTCCATCAATCAACTCGCCACCATTACCATCAACAACCACGTTTCCGCTCATGTTGTTGTGACGCTTAACCGCATACCAACGGCCGGACGTGCCAATGGCCGGGAGGGTCATAGTAAGCGCGGCAGTTCCGCCACTCACAACGTGAACGATAGCTGCCGTTCCAATACTGGCAGCTCCCGTGTATGTCTTCACCTTGAGGTTTGCACCTCCATCCATACTAACAGCTCCGGAGACACCAAGTGTACTTCCGAGAAGCGCTGCACCGACATACTGTAGTCCAGCCGAACTCGAAAGGTTACCAGCTAAGGTAGTCGCACCACTTACCGACAGGGTCCCCCCAAAAATAGAGTTGCCAACAAACTGAGCACCATCCGAACTGGACACAAACGTCCCGGCATTGAGAACAATTGCACCGGGGGCGTTAATATCTAGGTTTTGCCCTTGATTGGTAATCTTCGCAGTGTTAGTTGCACCGTTGAAGGAGAGCGAATTGCCCTGCGACATCCGAATAGTAGACGCAGCAGTCACTGCACCAGCGGTGCTAACAGTAAAGTTGCTACCGTTGACGTCGATACCGCCGTTGAGAACGGACGAGCCGGTCACATTAAGGCTACCAACTACGTCGACCTGACCAACGATTTCCATCGCAGCAGAACTCGAAAGCTTGCCAGATAAGGTAGTCGCACCACTTACCGACAGGGCCCCCCCAAAAATAGAGTTGCCAACAAACTGAGCACCAGCAGCGCCAGAGACAGCGCCGTCATTGCTCTCGACAGCGAATTTATACACCTCGTCGTCGTCGGAGTTCCAGACAGAGAAAAAGCTTCCATAAATACCGACCCCTGCTTGCTCGCCATCTCCACCATATAGGGCGATGCCGGCGTCCTGGGAAGAGGAAATATCGATCCCTGCTTCCGAGGAAGTAATCTGGAATAGAAGACCCTCATCATTCTTAAATCCTATTCCAGCTTTTTCACCAAACTGAATGTCACTAGTCTGGTAACCGCCTACATTACCGGAGAGACGCAGCTTGCTTCCCCACGTAGCATCCAACGGATTGAAAGAAGCTCCCGAAACCGTGGTGATTAGACCAAGTGTTCCATCGCTCTGAACTCCCTGGGTTCCAACAATGCCGTAAACCAGACTTGCGCCAAGAGACGCAGTAACATCAACAGCATCAGAAGTAATGCCTGTAATTCCAGCACCACCACCATAGAATTGCGTAGCGTGAACGTTTGCAGCCCTCAGGTCAGCAGAAGCTGTCACAGATCGAAGACCGGAAGCAACATCCGCATTGGCATCAAGGACAAGAGCCTTGTTGGCTGCGCCGGCACCATTCGTAATACCGTCAAGCTTCTCCATGTCGGCTTCGTTCAAATCGGCAGAACCGATGATGAACGAAGAACCAGCAGTAATGGAACCGCTGGACGCCATTGCACCGATCGAATTAACAGTGCCGACAACCTGTAAGGTTGAAGAAGCACTTACAGTAGACTTGGCCACCACAGCGCCGGTCACACCAAGTGTTCCACCAAAGATGGAGTTACCAACCACTTGCAGCACGCCGGAGCCAGATATGGCCGCGGCCTGCATCTGCCCCGTGCCGTCAACTCCGAAGAGGGGGGTGCTACTTGCATTAATAAATGTCACACTAGTGGCAGCCGTGTCTGAACCAACTTTCAGGTAAATCTGCTGGTCTGCATCATTGTTAATAAACAAGAGATTGCCGCCATCAGTGTCCATGGTGATACCCGAGTCACCATAGGTAACATCGTTAGTCTTGAATTCCGAGCCGAGGACCGAACCGGATGCTTCAATTTGACCACTCGACTCAACATTGCCAACGAATCGTGCATCAGCAGAGCTAGACACGCCAGCTGCCAGTGTCGTTGACCCGGAGACAGCAAGGCCTCCTGCAGTGCGAACACCAGTAACGAATTCAGCGTGGCCGGAGCCGGAAATGCCCGCAATGGTCATTGCGCCCGACACAGCAAGAGTTGAATTGAACATGCCAGAGCCAACGAATTGTGCATTATTAGAGCTGGAGAGGCCGCCGGCGAGAGTCATTGCGCCCGACACGCCAAGTGTTCCACCAAAGATGGAGTTACCAACAAATTGTGCCTTGGCTGAAGATGAAACTACCCCGTCGCTTGGATTGTAGTTCAGTGCTGTGTTTAGACCAAGTCCCAAAGTACCAGCGGTCTGAGCACCTTCAGTGAAGACGATCGGATAAGCAAGGTCACCAGTAGACGAGGTAACATCCACAGCATCAGAAGAGATGCCAGTGATACCAGCGCCACCACCGTACAGCTGGGCAGCATGGACCGCCCCTGTAACGGCAATATCGCCAGAAGATGAAAGAGACCCAACGGCTTTTACCGTCGATGAGCCTGAAATAAGGCCGTCCGCGTGGAACGCGCCCTTTTGAAATTTGTAAGCCATTGGAAAAATCCTCCTATGTTAATGGCAAACGGGTGAAAAAGTCATAAAATCAATAGATTGTAATCACAATCTGAAGAAGCAAAACATAACAGATATACGAGTAGCCACTTCCGTTTTCTATAACATATAGTAATGGCCGTACCAAAAGACCTCAACAAAACATATTTATATGTATCTTTTTGGATCTAGTAAATAAACCAACTCGCGCCATCGGTAAAAAGGCTCACCGCTCCATATGGTGAACTGAGTTCAAAAGATGCTTGACCATCAATTGTCTCTAGTTGGTAGCCGTCTATGGTAATAGGATTTGTTGCAACATTTCCGCCGACATCTTTGATTATAAAGGTGCGGCCGGTCTCATCGGTATTGGTGTTTGGCAGCGTTAACGTAATTGTGTTGGCCGATGTGTCTGCCGTTATATAATAGTCGGTAGCTAATATGCTATAAGTCGGCGCCGTAACTGCCGTAAGATTATGCATTATGCCCCCGCCATATTCGGCGCTGCCCGACACTTTCATGAACCCTGACGTTTCGAGCCCAGTTGCAGAATATATTCGAGCAGAGCCTGAGAACGACGCAGCGCCGATTCCTGTCAACTGAGAGCCATCGCCATAATAGGTTGTCGCATGAACATTTCCTGTCACGGCTACATTGGCTGATGAAGAGAGGGACCCGACCAAACGGGCTGCAGCGGATGCACTGATGGCTCCTCCCAACGTGGTCGATCCCGTCACCCTGAGGTATCCCGAGGTTTCAAGACCGGTCGCAGAATAATGGCGCGCCGATCCGGACGCGGTTCCCGCAATACCGCTTAAGTTAGAACCATCACCATAGTAGACCGCAGCATGCATATTGCCAGTGATGGCGACGTCGCCGGAAGACGAGAGGGATTGTACGAAAACTGCCCCCGCAGAGGAAGAAAGAGAGTCCCCCAAAGTTGTGGACCCCGAGACCTTCAAATATCCCGAAGTCTCTACCCCGGTAGAAGAGTAGTGTCGAGCGGAGCCGGAAGCTGTCCCTGCAATGCCGCTCAAGTTGGACCCGTCGCCGTAATAAACCGCTGCGTGCACATTGCCAGTAACAGCAAGATCGTTAGACGAAGAAATTGACCCCACCAGGACCGCACCAGCAGAGGATGAGATGGCGCCCCCAAGAGTGCTGGACCCGGTTACCTTCAGGTAGCCCGATGTTTCGAACCCAGTAGAGGAATAATGTCGAGCGGAGCCCGACGCATCACTGACTCCTGCTAAATTAGAGCCGTCACCATAATAAGCTGTCGCGTGCACATTGCCAGTAACAGCAAGATCGCCGGAGGAGGAAACCGAACCGGCCCATACAGCGGTCGCGGACGATGACAGGGTGCCGGCTAAAGTGGAGGAGCCCGAAACCTTCAAATAACCCGATGTTTCGAGTCCTGTCGAAGAATAGTGTCTGGCTGACCCGGAAGCATTGCTGACGCCAGCCAAATTAGAACCATCACCATAATAGGCGGCCGCATGAATGTTTCCACTAGCCGCCATATCACCCGATGAAGAGAGAGATCCAACCAAGGCGGCGCCGGCAGAAGAAGAAAGAGCCCCCCCAAATGTAGTTGAACCCGTCACCCTCAAATATCCTGAGGTTTCTAGCCCCGTGGCGGAATAGTGTCGTATCGTTCCAGAGACAGGCTCGCCGGCCCCAGTAAGCACAAGCTGATTGGAGCTGTTGAGTCCAATGAAGCTCCCACTTCCCGCCAGGGAGCCGCTAGCAATGCTCGCTGCCGTAACCGTACCCGAAACATTGAGAGCGCCGCCCACCATAGTGGCGCCCACAATCTCGACGCCGGCTGAGGAAGATAGAGCACCAGCCAATGTGCTAGAACCAGTTACCTTCAGATAACCTGAGGTTTCTACACCGGTGACGGAATACTGACGAGCAGTTCCGGACACAGAGGTAATGATCCCACTGAGACCCGAACCATCGCCGTATAGGGTAGCCGCGTGTAGGGCGCCCGTAATGGCGACATCCCCAGAGGAGGAAACCGAAGAGGCCCAAGTCGCCCCTGTGGACGAGGAGAGCGAGCCGGCAAGAGTAACGGAACCAGTAACTTTCAGATACCCAGAGGTTTCTATTCCAGTTGCGGAATATTGGCGCGCTGAGCCCGATGCATTGGACCCCACTCCCGCTAGGTTGGAGCCGTCACCATAATAAGTGGTCGCATGGATGGCGCCCGTAGTGGCAATGTCTCCGGAAGAGGACAAAGAGCCAACAAGTCGCGCGGCGGCAGAAGAAGAAAGAAGGCCAGCTAGGGTCGTTGATCCGGTAACTTTGAGATATCCCGAACTTTGAAGTCCCACGGCCGAATAGACCAGAGCCGAAGACGAAACAGCTAGGTCGCCCGTTGCCGCAATTGTAAGGGCTCCACCTGCGCCACCATCAGTAAAGGTGATGTTGTCCCCGGCTGTGAGAATACGCTCTTTGGTAAGGCCCGAATCGGCTGTAAGCACCAGATACTCAGCATTATTAGGAGCGCGAGGAACGACGGGTGGGGGGGCTGCGGCTGGCTCGACCGCGGCCTTTACTCCCGGCGCAGTAGTGACAAGTTGGGGCTTCATTGAACCCCGAATGCGGAAAACACCCTCGCGGGCTTTTATACATTCTGCCGAAATTTGAAACTTATGCTCTATCTGGCCAAAATAATAACGAGTGTCATTATACGTTTTAACAACCTCATAGAATTCGTCGCCGTACTGAACGAAATCACCAACCCGGACGAAAAGGTTTTGATCTTCTGTTAGGCGCTTGCGATTAAAGTTGACGGTGAGCTTCGTTTGATACTCATAACCATAGCGCTCATTACTTTGTTCGTTTTCAACTGTAACGTACGCATAAACACGAACGGGCGGTAATGTAACCTTATCAATTGCTTCGCCATAAATGGGATGAAATTCAGAGTCTTCGAGACTCACTGAGTAGTAGGCTATAGTTTGGCCTACAACGCGTTCCGCGAGTTCGTCGTTTACCTGCTTTACTAAGTCGCGCTCTTTTTTCCCAAAGAACATGGGAGGGGGCGCAGATTCAGGTTGGTCCCACTTATTTACCGGATCAGACATTCAGTTACCCCGCTTAGTTGCTCATGATAACTAGATAGTCTGTAAGATACGTGCCTCCCTGATTGAGTAACGTTCGTGTCGCATACCATCTTTTACCATAGCCCCAACGTTCCCATTAGCCAATACCGGCAGAGCCAGACCAATTGGGGCCATTTGGAGAATTATTGGGATTGGTATCAATTGATCCACTTTCAATACCCGTCAGGCCAGCGATCACCGAAACATTATCGGATCCACTTAAAAACAGTTGAGTCAACTTAAGATCCAAGTGCAGGGGTCCCGACCCACTCGTGGGGGGGAGTTCCAAGTAATTGTTATTGTTCCCGGCGGCGCCTAACCCGGCGACGCCTCCACTTGAAAATCCAACGCGAACATTATTGTTGGCGCTGTCCATATTAGAAATAACAACAAAGGATGTAACAGTAGGAAAATCAAGTTGGGCGATCTCCATCGTATCTTTGCGACAGTTGATGCTGCCGGTTGCCCATGGGCGGCCCGACACCTGATAGGACCCTACGTTATGAAGTCCGGCTTTATATTGAAATGGTGGCATTATAAATCTCTCCGTAATTAATTAGTCGTAGGGCCGCCCTTTAACGAAACATTTTTTGTTGTTTACGCCTTTCGAGCTTCTCCTGAGCCTTCCGGGCCTTCTTCTGTTTCAGCTTTCGCTTAACTGATGGTTTAATATAGTGAGCTGTTCGATCCCGATAGGTTTCGAGAATCTTCTCGTTTTTAACTTTTTTAATAAATCGCCTGATTAATCGCTCAGATGTTTCATTGCGTCGCTGTTGGACGCTAACATTGGTGGCCATAATTCTATTGTGTATCTTCCTTCACATTGTCCATGTGAGCATTCCAATTTTTTCCGACTGACCCAAACAAGCTGCTAATATCTACCCCCGCATGCGAAGGGTCCCCTCCGGGCTGAGTCACACTTCCCTGCGCAGGAGCCGGGGTGGTCCCCTCAAAGAGATCGACGCCGTTATAGGCTTGCCTTCCCACCGCTTGCATTAACTGCTGTTTTTGCTGTTTTAATGTGCTATTCTGTTTGTTGGAAAAAGCATTCTGCTGCAGTCGCTCCCGGACCGGGTCTGCCTGTTCCACAATGGGTGGGGCAGTTGAGTGGGTGGCAGTTAGGCCCACGGCCACCTCTGAAATTACTCCGGCAAGAACTCCCTCATCCAAAATCACCTCTTTTACACACTCTCGAATAAGAGGCTTGAGGATTCTTTTTAGGTCTGATTTTTTCATTTAATGCCTGATAATACTTTCCATCGATTTAGTCGATTCTCTTCCAGCATTCGGATTTTTTCGTTAGTTGTCATCTCTTCTAGTATAAACCTGCCCACCATTAAAACAGATTCGTTTACTAACTTTTTAATCTCAGCGGCATCGTAGCCGCGGCGCTTCATTTGACGTCGAAGCAAATTAATGATAGATTTGCGCAACGCATTGAGTGCGCGACCATCGTCGTCACCCGAGAAAATGGCCTGTAGTTTTTCATCCTTCGCCAGAAGCTGCTGGTTGTCCGCAACGAAACGGGTGAGAATTTTGTCGATGATACCTTTAGCCCGAGATGAACCCGCATGGCCAGTATCCTTGCCACCCATCCCACGAATGCGTGCGCCTTGACGCTGCTTGTCCAAAGCTTTTGCAGCTTTGGCGCCTTTTTCGGAGTGCTTAAGTCCCTCTAAATCTTTCTCAATAGCCTCATATCCTGCCGCGGCCGTTTCAAAATTAGCTTTAGCGGCACGAAGTTCATCACGAGTAAAGCGTTTGTCTGCTGAGGCCTCATGTTCTTTCTCCGCCTTCGTAAGTCTTGCTTTAGCGGCTTTGATTCCTCTTAAAGAGCTGTCAAATCGCTTTCGATATTCGGGGCGCGCCTCATTCATGAGACCCTTAACTAACTGCTCCACCAGCACCGGCATCATCAAAGCCGCAATTTCTTCAGCGACAGGAACTGATATATCAGTGCGCCGCTTAAAGTACTGCGCTATTGTCTTAGCAAGCTGCTGGGCGACGGGCTGTGATAGGCCAAGCTTTTGCAGCTGCATCACCAGGGGCGCCTCTTTTTGTCCGCCGGCAGCTTGTTGTTGGGGGTTATTACCGGGGCCCACGCGAAGTTGCGGCTGGCGCTTAGTTATAGAAAGAGGAGCATCTTTACTTAATTCGGTGGTCCCGGGCTCTGGCCCGGGCTCTGGCCCGGGGTCGGGGTCTGGACCTGGATCAGTGCCCGGGCCGGGGCCCGGATCGGGATCTGGTGTCGTGGGAGAGGGTGCTCCGCCGGAAGCCTTAGGCATTGCCGGGGGTGATCCTTTGCGGCGGCCTTGACTAAAAGCTCCCGAAAACCAATTCGCTATCTTCCCCTCAAAAACTGCAATCTCTTCTTCAGTCATCATGACCCTTCTCCAATAATATCGTTGAGTAGCGCTACGATCCGGTTGTTGCGCGCCACATTTTCATTCATTAACTTACTTTCAGAAAGTCCCATAAAGGCGTTGGGCGTCGACGGTTCTGATACAATATCAAAACAGATCAATTGAAAGTCATCCTCTACCATCGTTTTGCCCTGCTGTTCAGTAACCGAGCCCATACCACGAGAAGAGATTCCGATCTTAACGCCTGACTCCACCAGAGAACGGAGTATCTGACCTGATGGTGTATTGAGAACTTTAGCCTTCCCCATCACGCTCGGGCCGTCCATCCAAACTTCCGTCATCATGTGAGAAACGTTGGTGAGGTTAATAATAGAAGACTCAGGATGATCTAGTTCTCCTAGGGCCCGATTGTCTTGCACTATCCCCGCATACTTCTTCACTTCCCGAGTGAGAATCGGCGCCGGGTATACTCGACCGTTACCGTTCTGAACATCACACTCCTGAAGTTTGCCGGTGAGCATCATTCCGCCTTCTTTGACGAAACGCTTTTCGGCTTCCGTCAGCAGATCCTGACAGATACCGCCTTCGCATAGTTCATAGTATTCTCGTAGGAGTTGTGCCACTGTTTATTCCTTATGCCACCGATACTTGTCGGTGGCTGAGGAACCATAGCCGCCCGTTCTAGAAGTGCTCGGACGATCGCGGTGGCGTTGTTCAATCCCAGCCTCGCCGGCAAACTTCTCCAGAGCCTGCATTACCTTGGCAAGCTCCTGCTTGTCGCGACCCTGAGCGTACTTCTGAACCATCTCTGCATTTCTTAAAAGCTCTTTGGCAAGACCGGGCTGACCCGATTTCATATTCTTTTTGAGTGAACCGCGAGCCCTGTCAAAACTTCTGAAGACATCTTTAAGGTCTTCGGCGCCTTGTGCTGTGGCCCGGGCGTCCTTGTCTCGCTGACTGATTGCATCGATATTTCGCTGGTCTCTTTGGGCAGACATACGCTTGTCCTTGGCGCGCGCTGCCTCTCGCTCTTTCGCTGCCCCCACTTCGTCCACATAAACTTGTTTCAAAGCTTGAAGTTCTTCTTGCTCAAGGTCGAAGGCATCCAGAGCCTCCGGGTAGCTCATCTTTGCGGTGCGCGGATTGGCGCCCTTGGCTATAGCTATAGCAAAAGGTTCTTTGATGAAGTCGTGGACTGGCCGGTTGTTGTACTTTCCCCCGGCCTTGTCGATCATCGCAAGGATTTTCTTAACCTTCTTCGCGAGCTTCTCTTTCTTCGAGAAGCCCAAAAACTCCTCTAAGGGTTCTTCCTCACGATTAACTGTCTCGTGCAAGAAGTATCTTGGGTCTATTCGTTTTACATTTTTTCTGCGTGCCATTATATTATTCCTTTAAAGTAGTCAACTGCCGGAGCAGCAACGTCGAACTGGTTGGATCATCCATTTTTTCATGATTGCTCACCTCCTTTATGGACCACTCGGATCCCGTAGTCCTCGACCAACATACTTAAGAAGTATGATGTTCCAGCACTAATGCAACCGCACATGAATGCTGTCATGGGCTGATTGCTAAAACTAAATAGTTCTGTATATGGACTTACGCCCCAAAGAAACACTCCAACCCAGAATCCCATACACAAATGACAATGGAACAAACGGCCGAAGCCCCACATCGATTTGCAAGGTGGCCGGATCTTATTAAAGATATGTCCGTGTATAAGGATGAATGTCATGCCGTAAGCGGCAAGTATAAAATGTATTAATTCCATTTAATATCGGTAGCGTAACGGATAGTAATAATACCCAGGACGCATAGACCCTTTCTCCGCATATTGCGGGACTTCGCCGTACTCCGTCGAATCTCGGTCGGACGGATGGGTGTACATATCTTCGAGTTCTTGCTCGTACTGATCTGCTACCTTCTCGATACTGGCTTCATAATTGATGAATTCCGCAATCACATAAACTGCGGCCTGCAATGAGTTAACCTCTTCATTAGGAAATACAGCCCCCTCAAGGGATCGAAATACATTCCCCCCCTGAATGCTTCCGCGATCGATAATTCCTTTGTCGGCCAACAATTCCAGTAGGCGATTTTGGTAATCATACACATCTTCCGTAGCCGTGGTCTTAGGGAAGGTGACTACTTTCATCTTTTCTGGTATAACGGCGATATCAATCTTTTTATGATCCATAACCAGCAGCGACCCATCCAGCGCCTTTCGCGCGTTGAGTTCAACTGTTGCTTGGGGGCCGCCGACCTTGATCTTAATCATTGTTTACCAGTTCCTTTGCCAAGGCCTGAGTCTTCAGCAGCTTAGTAATATCATCCGGCACAAACTCGCGCTTTCTAATATTTTCTAAATACGTCACCACACTTTGTGACTTTTCGCGAATGAGCGTATCAGCAGTGCTATCCTCAACCGTTTTACTAATTAGACTTTTAAGTCTTGCAATTTCCTCGTTGAGATAGACACGCAGCTCAAACCCCTCATCCGCGAATGAGGTAATATATCTATTAAGAAAATCTTTTTGTTCCTCTAAAAGTCCACTATATTTATTATTAAATTTTTTAATAAAGGATCGATAAGTCAAATTATCTATCGATTTCAGATCTTCTGTGTGGGGTTCATGGCGGCGCGTCATACGATCTATAAGTGCTTGTTCAAACAATACCTTCTGTTTAACGGTAGCTTTGGTATTAAAAATCGAACTAATAGACGCCAAGGTTTTAAAGTTGGGAACAAAATTTGCCCAAACTTCAGAGCCTAGATTTTTATTAATTGCAGCAATCACTTTAGACTGAGCATCAAAAAGGGTTGCCTCGTTGAGAGCCTTTCGTGCGGCCCGGGTCTCACTAAGAAGACGCTCCGCCAAATCACTCTTCACATTTTTAGTTTCGAGTAAAGTCTGGTACAACTGCAGTTCTTCAGCCAAAAGAGTGCCCTTCGAAAAATGTTCCTTAAGAATTGCCATGGCTATATCTTTACGGGGAAGATTGGTCTCTAGCACCGCCTTTGTAAACTCTTTAACAAGAGCTTCATAAATAAATGCAGTATTACGTTTCTTGTTGTGTTTCATCCTGTTCCGCCTCTTTCTCTTTGCTCTCCAGTTGAGCTATAAGTCGCTGGATGTTGGTGGTACTTTCCATTAATACTGCCTCGTCCTTAGTATAAATAGATGCATCATTCTCTTGTAGACTAACTAAGGCTCGAAGATCGGGTACACCAACGCGACCAATGGAATGGCCGACGCGTCGTTTCTCTGCTCGACCAGTGGGAACTTCGGGGGCCACAAGACTTCGAAGATGGCGACGCGAAGGGCCGCCAGCGCGACGGCCGTCTGGTCGGCGCGAGATTCTATCTTGGGCCGGGCCAGGTCGATCCTCGCGGCGAGCAGGAGCTGTCAGAAGTGCAGAGTCTTCACCTCCTTCGGCGCCCCCTTCTTCGCCTCCTGCGGCGCCTCCAAGGTCTTCGCCACCGAGATCTCCTCCGAGGTCTCCTCCGAGGTCGCCTCCAAGATCGCCGCCTAGACCCCCGCCCATCTCGTCTGCGGCCGCTTGTTCTTGTACTCCTTCGAGAGCTTGCTGATATTTCTTATCATAAAAGGACTCTCGTTGATTGCGCAAGAATTCTTCGTCCGACATTCCCAAAATGTTTTTGGAAAGCCAACGCTTGCTATAGACCCCTTCGGGAACCGAGTTTGCAATATCAAACTTGGTACGCATATACTCCAGTTGCTGTAATTCCGCAAGCCGGGAGGGATTGTTGAGAGCTAATTTAAAACTCACCAGGTCCTCGCCCCGGAAGCCAATAGTATAAAGATGAACAACTGCGATTTTTTCTAGTTCAGAAATCAGGGCTCTCTGAAGGCGCTGGATGGTTCGGGCAAACCGAATGTCCTTTTGAGCTAACGTAGTTTTGTCTTCGTTGTCTCCGTCTAGGTTGGTGAGGTAAGACTGCGGCACCTTAAGGGCTGCGAACAGCTTGTCTCTCAAATACTTAACATCCTCAATATCATCCAAAGATTTGGCGCCAGGTAGCGAAGTAATATCGGAGCCCACCCCGCCCCGCATCGGAATGAAATAGTCCTCTTCTAGAGATAGAGGATTGTAACGCAAATCTACGCGACCAGTAGAAGCGTTCACCATTTGGTTACGCTTCATCTCGGTCTTCACCTTCTCCATGTATTGGGGGACATCCTGCGGTGGAATATTTCCTACGTCAATCTTAAAGACCCGACGTTCGGGGGCACGCACTACGCGGTATGCTATCATGGCATCCTCAATTAACACAAGCTGGCGCCAGATGCGGCGGGCGGAGTCCAGGACTGATGTCCCATAAGGACTATACTTATCATTACCTAAAATACGAAAATGAGCGACCTGCCAATCTTCAAAGGTCATACCAGCGCCGTTCCACTGGAACTGTACATAATTTGGATTTGTCGGGTCCTGTCCTTCTAGTCTCTCTAATTCAGAACTGGGTAATCCGATAACTGATTTGACGCCGATCTGCTCGTCGACATCCAAATATAAAAAGAAATCTCCAAACTTAACCATTGAGCGGGCCCAACCAAAAGCATTAAACTCGATGTTTAATGCATCATAAAAAAGAGTTTCTAAAATGGTCTTAATTTCAAGATTAAGACAGTCTATTGTAAGAAGCTGGTCAAACTCATTAGACGTCGTCATCTCGTCGGCATAGATATCCATTGCTGAAGCGATCTCTGGCATATACTCCATCTGATCAAAGTCTTGGTATCTCTCCCCGCGGTTCTGGTTGCGCATCGCATGCGATGACAAGAGATTATAATTCTTGGAAAGATTGTCTGTGGCGCGCTTGAACTCTTGACCGCTCAGTGAACGGAAACGATATCGATACTTATCTAAATCATTACGGCGTTCTTGTCGAGCGATTTGAGCTCGATAGTTTACAATGGGGCCCGAGAATAATCTAGTTAATCTCTTAAATAATGGAGAATCTGGATTTCTCGGGTTACTTCCGTTTTTGCCTGCCATGGGTTATCCTTTAATAAGGGCTATATATTGCTCATTGAATATATTCGCGTGAGCAGCCCTATCCTTTTCTTTTATTGTTTTATGCCCCTTCATACCGGGAATGGTTGTAGAAATCTGTGTGTCCGATGTAGATATCGAAGACAAAAACTGTTTGCTATATTCAACACTTCTCTGACTCTCCACAATTACTGTATCTCTCACCCAACAACCGATTGCAAATGACATAACTAGATCGTCGTTATAACTCCTCATTGCTTCTGGCCGCCCATTGTGCCAAATAAAAGTTTTCATTTCCGACAAAAGACGATTCGAATTAATCTTAATTAGTTTGTTTCTCATAAACTCTTCCATCTTGGCAACGATGAGGGGTCGCGTTTTCGAGGAAGTTGTAAAGCCCGGAATGGCGCTTGAGTGCCATTGAGCTGTTATTGGATCGACGTATTGGTGATCTCCCTTACTAGAATGGTATAGATTAGGATACCCTTTATCTAATAACTTTTTAAGTACTGCATATCCAATATTGTTGTTTTCTATTACTAACATCGGATTCCCATACTCACCGCCCACATTATAAAGAATGTCGGCAAAATCATCAGGGGTGGGCTTCCCAATATATTCGGCCACTATTTCCATCGACTCCAGTTCAAAAATATGAAATGCGCTATTATCCTTCCCATCACCCCGAGCGACATCGGCGACGATGAGGTGCGGCTTTTCTGGGTCGAATCGTTTCCAAATCCAATAGTTGCGATCAAACCCTGTCCGATATTCGGGTGCCGTGGCGCGCTCCATATACCAATGGAGATCATCTGGGTGTATCACCGTTTCGCCCGACACATTGAAATTGCACTCAAGCTCCTGAGCTATCTGGCGTCGCGACATATTCATGGTCTCTTTTTCAAACCAGGTCTTATCACGATCAGGGTGTACGTCCCACATTAAAGTGGTCATAAAGAAATCATTGGTGCCGCTCTCAGCTTCAACACAAGTTTGATGAAACCAGTTGCCAACGCCATTGGGAGTAGAGAGGGCGATACAACGACCGCCCGTGGACAGGGTAGGGTAGAGAGCGGTCCACAATTCTCCTAGTTTTTCAACATGGGCGGCCTCGTCTATAACCAACAAAGAGAGTGCTTCTGAGCGACCCACATCCCCGGAGGTGGAGGCTGCCTTAATTTGAGATCCATTGTTTAGTTCGAAAGAAGTTCGATTATCTACCATAATCGGAGAGATTTGCAGCCAATCTGGTAAGTTCTTAATAATGGCTTTAACTTTGCGCACCAAGTTTGTCGCAGTTTGAAGCTTCGTGGCCACAACTAAGATGTTCTTGTCACGGTGAAAAAGCATCAGCCACCCAACATAGGCAGCTGTGATGGTAGAGATTCCTAATTGGCGTGCTTTAAGGATGACGTTAAAGCGATAATCATTATAATCTGTAAGGAGCTGCTGCTGATAGTCAAAAGCCTTAAACGGAATGAGGCCCCTTTGAGGGTGAGAGATGCGACAATAGTTGGTCGTAAAATGTACTGGGTTTTTGCCCGATTTTACAACTTCTTTTAATATCTCCTCTTTTGTAAGGGCATTAGCCATGGCACCCCTTACTTTCCTTTACGAGTATCGTTACTGGGTCGCTTACCTTTAGGGCCGAGGGACAACCAATCCTTGATTGCGGTGTCGAGCTTCTTATCTTTATCGCCAGCTTTCACCTCATCTGTGTCGGTGAGGCCACCGATGCGATAATCACACTGGGCCTGGACATCTGTGCGATAGTTAGACATACGCTGGACTAGAATGTTGTGCTCCCCTTCTTTAGTTAAAGTAAGGGCATTCCCGGTGATAGCTTTATACTCTTTTTTAAGAAACTTAACAATATCTTTTAGGTGTGCAAGGATATCGTTCTCAAATCCCTTTTCTTTCACATCCCGGAGTCGGACTTCTGATTGGTAAGAGATTCGCAGGATAGGCCCAATGAACCGTACGGTGAAGCCATCCATTACGCGGCGGTCTAGGATGGGGTCGCCTTTCTCTCGCTGTAGGCCGACTTCGGCTTCGGACCCATCATAGGCATTTGCTGCCGCCTGATTGATTCCCTGTATGATTTCATATACTGTTGCCATTGTTCTACTCCTCTTGTGTTAAGCTAGCCATCATCGACTGCATATCAGATGCCCCGCCTGTCTTCTCGTCGCCACCCATAGCCTTCATAATTGCTGGCAGCATTGCATTAGAAAGCAGCTGCAGCATTTTTGGATTCTTAATGATAAACTCCATTATCTTGGGGGCTAACGTAGCTAACATGTTCTCCGACAGAATCTCTGATTCGATGAGCTCTGGAGTTGGGGTTTCCTCCAGCTCCTCCAAAATGATCTCGCGCAAACGGGATTTAGAAATTCTCATTGCATCTCGTTCCTATATGCATATTCTTGAGCCAGTTCCGCAATGCGGGCCATCTGCTCTTTGGCGCCATCGTGTTCGGGGGTTCCAGGATCGGAACGCCTCTTTTGGTCAAGAAGGTGAATCATTATTTTTTCAAGTTGTTTCAGAGCATCGGCTATTTCTTGCGCAGAACGGGCGCGCCTCATTGAAGTCCTCAAGCCCTCGTTAATTTCTTCTTTGATGATCTTCTCTAATTCTGTATTGCTAATTCTCACCGCTTGGCCTCCAGCCACCTAGCCATCTCTCTTCTCGTCCTTCAACCCATGCTATATAACAAGTCTGACAACATTCAAACTTATTCATATACAAATCATCTTGGGGATGAAAAGAATATGTTTTACAAACAGGACAGCTTCGATTTGCATCTCTATTAAGTAGTTTTTTATTTATTAAAAATCCATCTTGTTCGACTTTGTCTTTGGTTTCGGCAATCTTAGAAAATTTACGGTGCTCCTCTTGAGACTGTGCGAGGTATTCTTTTTCTTTTTGGTCATCCCAAAATCTTTTAGGATTGTTCACTGTCTCATCACCATATTTCTGGGAGATGGCGCGCTCTAGTTTGGCTATGTAATCTTGGTCTTTACTCATTTTATCCACAGTGATAGGTGCAGCCGACAAATGCTTTTCTGTAGGTGCTGCCGCTATGTTCAAATTCTACCACATTATAGTTAGAGGCGTTAATCCTAAAATCGCAAGCCTGCGTAATCTTGGCCACTGTATAGTTGTGAAGTAGGTCGTCGTCTTGTTTCATTCCCAATCCCGGAACTTCGCAGCTTGTAATATAATCGCCATTTTCTAGATTGCCATTGATGTTGCATACCCAGATAGCGCCTTCTCCTAAAGAGTTGACTCGAATCTGAGTTTGCTTTAAATCGTTCCAGGAATAAGCCATGCCGTCCTGGTCCTCTTCGATTTCGTTTGTCTCGCTGTTGACAACATAATTATCAGGACGATTGCTTATAACTCCAAACACTCTTTTATCGGCACGGCTCGTAGCTAATTCAATGCGAGGAAGTGTTTCATTAATAGTCACAGCTTCTGATCCAGTAACCCACTCTTCTTTTATCTCATCCCACCGCATCTGATTGCCTGACGACACCGCTATAAGTCCCACGTAATCAGACAATGACGAACTAATGGCTGAATCCATTGGAACTGTTAAGTGCTGTCCTGTAAAAGTAAAAGAAGTTCCCGAGGTGATCACGCGATATGTGGTGGCGGCGGCCGTGTACTTCCAAAACCAATAAATATTACTCGAATAGATCCCGGGTCCAACTACGTCGTTGTCTTCGTACGCCTCATTCGTTAAGACAGTCCGGGCATGGGAGTTGTTCGCTATGCAGGATTCCCAGTAGACACCATTGAAGCTTGAATATGTCTGGCCTCCGGTGTTTCGAAACTCTGCTCGCATCCCGGTACCGAGGGACGATTGCCCTCCGAGGATGATCGCTCCGTCGAGGAAGGTGTCGCCGCGGACGTCGAGGTCGGAGGTGACGGTCAGCTCGCCATCTGCATACATATCTCCTGTAGCTCTAAGTGTTCCATTCACATCCAGCTTATAGGAGGGGGAGCTGTCTCCGATACCAACGTTGTCGGAATCGTTAAGAAAAATGCCATCAGTTGTGCTGTTATTGTTATAAGCTAGCTGAAGCAGCCCATTGTTGGTAGTTATATTAGCCCAGCCTTCGCTGTTGTAGTCCCTAATTATAAAACCATAAGTAGCATGACCTGTTTTAGCCTCTAGGTAGCCTCCGTTGTTGTTGTGGATTATGGTTCTGTGGGAATTCGTTCCTATAATACCAGTGTGGCTGGTGAGGGTGACATCGCTAAAGGACCCGGAGGTGGCAGTGGTATCTCCCGAGATAGTTAAATCTCCTGTGACAGCTAGTCCCGCAATCGGTGTGGCTCCCATCATACCAACGCCGGTGGAGTTTAACTTAAGACGTTCGCTGTTCTGGCAAGTATAGGTTTGAGTATTGGCACCGAAGCCGATTTTGGTGTCAGTATCACCAGAGTGAATAATGTCGCTGCCTAATATCAAATCGTTCGCAACCGTAAGATCAGTGCCATCAAAAGTCAGGTTTGAACTGCCTTCCATGGTGTTGGCATCCGTCCAGATTCCCACCTGATTATCTGCAGGGGTTCCAGAAGCATCGACAAGAGTGGACCCCCAGACGCGAGAATCGATTTCGTCCGTCACCAGACTGCTGCCGTTATAGACTACAACCGAGTTGTCGGTGCCGGTGTCAATATTAGCTGGATTGATAGTTTGAGCATTGATGGTAAGCGAATCTCCCGACGCGTCTCCAAGTGTGGTATCTCCCGAGATAGTTAAATCTCCTGTGATAGCTAGTCCCGCAATCGGTGTGGCTCCCATCATACCAACGCCGGTGGAGTTTAATTTAAGGCGTTCGCTGTTCTGGCAAGTATAGATTTGAGTATTGGTACCGAAGCCGATTTTGGTGTCAGTATCGTCAATGTGATAGATGTATTGGCCAATGTGCACGTCGCCCGAGATACTAGCATCGCCCGTAACAGTAAGGGTGGATCCGTCAAAAGTGAGGTTTGATTCAACAGTTGCCTCGTCGGCATCCTTATAGGTAGCAACGCCGTTTGCGGTTGAACCGTCCCACGAAATACCGGCGCCGGTTAAAGGCCGCGCTAAGACAAGCTCATCGTCCGAGTTTACCGCAACAAAACTACCGGAACCCGCAAGGCTCCCGCTCGATATTTCCTGTCCCAGGTTATCGATAAGAAAGCGCAAAAGCCTTCCGCGGGAATCGGCTTGCGAGATTGTCATTTAACTATTTCGGTAGATAAAGCAAAGATTCCCAAAGATGTAAGTGTACCGATGCCAAAACCCAATGCCACAAGAAGCGGACCTTGGGCAGGCTTCTGCTTTAAAACTAGCTCTGTTAGGCGATCGTTTTCAGCGACTTTGAGAATCATCATGGACTCGTATTTATCCTTCCAGGAGTGAATTTCAATATCTTTGTAATCAAGCTGCAGCTGAAATCTCTCTCCTTGCATGTGAAGCTCATAGCTGATGCGCAGATCGCACTCGGCTCCCTCGAACTTTTTCTCGGTTACAATCTTTGCTGCAGCATCGAGAGATAAAAGAACTCCATCGAATGGCACGATGTCGCCCGCCTCTATGGGGAGAACTACATAATCCGGAGAAGACTCTTCCTCTGCGAAGGCTACCACCGGGAAGGCCAAAAAGACTATTAAGTAAAGGGATAATATTTTTCTAATCATTATTTCAATCCAAAAGCTTCCGCCAACTCTTTAGCTAGCTTCTCGGGATCATTATAACTCTCGTCAATCAGTCTTTTAAGCTCCGCTTCTTTTTGTTTATCGAGGGTTTCGCCTCTTTTGGCAAATTCTGCTTCTAGTTCGGCGCGCCTTTTAAGGTGTTCTTCAAGGCGCGCATTTTTCGCAGAGACTTCCTCGTTGTGGATCTGGGTGAGAGTCTCCATCTCCTGGTCGTGCTGGTCTCTCTTCGCTTCCATTAAATCTAGGACTCCGGCGAGCAATGCGCCGTTTCGAGTAAGCGCCCCTAGAAAACACGCGCATAAGAAGAGGAGGCCGATAACTATCACCCACCAAAACTTCTTCGCCCAAAGCCACGCTTTTTTTGCACCCGTTCTAAATTTTATCCAGGTCATTATTTATAACCTTTAAGCTTCGCAACTGCATCGATGATGGTCTGGCCTCCAATATAAACTGTAGTAATGATTACCCAATCGCTGGATGTCAGATCAGAAAACAACAACAAGCTCGTGGCCGTTGTCCACGCTAACAACTTTCGGGAAACTAGTTTCTCTAGTCCCTTATCTATAATGTGTCTCATGCTCTACTCCTTTACACTAATTAGACAGAGGGGAGAAGTATGTCTAAACAACTTAAGTACAAATTGAAAAAAACCCTCAAAAATGCAGAGTTTGTGCATGCTGATTTAGAGTATCATCAAGAACTCTCTAAGGACGCCATCCTGGAATTCCAGGAGGAGGTTTCGCGACTAGTGAGAGAACTCCCGGAGGAAGAACAAACCAGATTAGCCGAACAGGTTGCCGTCACCCCTCAGGCGCCCCCGCAGCCAGCAGAAGAAGAGCCCCCACAACTTATAGAAGAAAGCAACGAATCCGACTGTACGGATCTTGTGCCAACGGACAGCGAGCCAGAAGACGAAGACGAAGAGGCTGTTCCCAAGATAAAAAAAGAGGTGGAACTTAAAAAGTTGTTTCGACGCATAGCTGCCGAGACGCACCCAGATAAGGTCCGGGCCAGCGGGTTCTCTGAGAAGGAGATCCTTAGACTAGAACGAATCTTTATGCGAGCTAAAGAGGCGTATGACAATCAAAATTGGTACGTATTATATTCCATAGCCATTGATCTAGACTTGTCTGTCGACGATCCCACTGATGAGCAAATTGAATGGATCGAAGAAGACATCAAAAGAACCTTGGCAGCAATTGCCGGCATTGCCAACCTTACTGCTTGGCACTGGTATGTGGGCGATGACGACGCTAAAAACCGTGCTCTTAAATTTTACTTCTTACAGATTTACGGATTCGAATATCCTGGATTGTAGTCACTGACTGACCCGGGCATAACCATTTGTCTTATCAATGGTAATTTCCACATCTACGATATCTTTAAGAGAATCTAAATGAGAGACAAGAATGACAGTTTTAAAATACATCTTAATAAGCTGAAGGATTCGAATGAACCCCTCCATGTTGTCTGCATCTAGGGCAGTTCCAGGCTCATCGAGAATAAAAATATTTCCCTTAGGTAGTGATGACACGGAGAGCAGAGCCAGGCGAATAGCCATCGCGGTAACAGTTTTCTCGGCGCCGGAGCCCATCTCAATCGGCCGCGGGTCGTGCTTTGGATGCTTGAGCAGGATGTCGAGCTTGCGGCCGTCTTCCTGGAAGAAGACATCGAAGTCAACAATGTTTGACAATACCTTCGCTATTTCAGCATTAATAACTGGTAGGCGCTTTTTGATAATATCGTAAGCAATCCCATTAGAATGAGTGCAGCGCATGAACAAATCATAGGCTGCGTATTCCTCCCGTATTTCATCTAACTCTAACTTTTTTTCCTTAAGGTCTTCAACCTTTTGTTCCATAGATCCAAGCTGTCGGTGGTGTAGATTAATCGAGTCTTCGACATCGAGAAGCTCTCCTCTCATCTCTTTTATTTTTCTTTCCACCGTGTCACGAGAGTTAATAAGACTTTCTATGTTCTTAATTAAATCTTTCTTTTCTTCATATAACTCAATCTTTTCACTCGTTGTTCGAAGAGCGTCTCGATAGCTTTTTATCTTCGCATATAGCTTCTCGATAGAGACTTTGTTATCGCGCTTCTCAATCTCAATATTGTTCTTTTTAATAATGGTATTATTATAACGCTCAATAAGCTCAATCATTTGAAACGAGTCCACAGAGATTGTCATATTTTTATATCCTTTGGCCTCTTCAATCTTGTCAACAATTTCAACCTCCAAGGAGGGCAGTTCAACCGCGGCCAAGTGAGCGTCCCGGATAAACTGGCACGTGGGATATTTATCCCCGCATGGTACTTCATCCAACAAGTCTAGTTTTTTGCTCATAGACTTATAATCATTATCTAAGAGGCGCGCCTTATTAAGGGTATCATCATATTTTTGCTTGAACTCATCAAACTCTTGCTTTTGAGCCAAAAGATCTTCGATATCGATAGTTGTCAAAAAGTCGTCGTAGTCTTTTAGCTTTTCGTTATAGTCAAGATTCTGCGACTTAAGTTCTACAATGCTAACATCAGTCCCTTCAACCTTCTTTTCCAGAGAAGAGCGAGTTTCCAAGAGATTTTTAATATCCAAGCGCTCAGCGGGAATGGAATCGATCTGCACTGTGAGTGTTGCATATTCCTTCTCTGCCACGCTCAGGCCCTCTCTGAGTTGATCGCATGCCGCAACTTCATTATCTAGTGCGCGATTGGCTTCGAGGTGCTGGACCTCGGCTAATGCTATGTCATTACTATAATCTGTATCTCCCACGCGTCGCAGAACGGCTTTTAAGTCCGAGCCGTCCTCGTGAGCCAACTTAAACTTTTTCTCAAAAATGTCTAAATCCAAGAACTTAGCAAGAATTTCTTTGCGGCGCGTGGATCCCTCCTTAATAAAAGATAAACTATCGAGCTGACTTGACATCGAAGTTAGTAAGAAGTCCTCTACTGTGCCAAAACGCTTACGAATATGTGCATCTGTTTCGGTACGGGTGGTACCGTTAAGACTCGATTCTTCTCCCATTACCGCATCGAGGCCCGAGAAATCTAAGAAGGTCCTCGCCTCGTTGGTGACTTCGCCTTTTAACTTTTTAACATACTTCTCCGACTTGCGCTCAATCGTATATACTTTATCACCTACTTGTAACTCCACGCAGCCGCGGCAGTCTTTTTTATTCTGGTTGATGATGTTGTAGTTTTTACGCTCATTCTTGGAGGTGGTATTAAACATCGTATAAAGCATTCCGTCAATAATACTAGACTTTCCGGAATAGTTCTTGCCAAAAATCCCCACAATACCATTTAGCTTAGTAAAGTCTACACTATTGTCTTCACCATAGTTAAAGAGATTATCCCACTCAAACTTGTTAATATTCCAATTAACGTTTCGTGCGACTTCTTCTGTCTCTTCAATCTGTGAGTTGTACTTCCGATTTAGTTCGAAGACTCTCTCAAGCATGTTCTCGCTCGGCTGATATTCAACGAGATACTCACGGATTAGATTCTCTTGTACGCCCTTGTCTCGCAGATTTTCTACCTTAAAGCCAGTACCGATCTCAACTGTACCGCGTTCGCCGGCTGCACGATTAAGAAACGCAATACTCTCGGGCTTAAAACGATGCTTAGCGACCTCTACAGCTTTACGCATAACATCAAGCGGTAGATTATTATTGCTCACGAGGCGAAGTCGAGCCGTGGGAGGGATCTTAGTGCCCTTAGGCATACGCCCCTTTGGCGTGAGTTCGATTGTTACGAATGGCTTGGGGTTGAGCAAAACATGGTGACTCACGCGAAACTTGTCTTTGTCTTCAATTTCCCAAATCAAAAATCCCTTGTCATTTGTCTCGCCGTGATTCTGCTGGACGGTTGAGCCGCAATACCTCACGCGACCTTCGGTGTCGAGGATTTGATTTGTCTTGTGAATGTCGCCAAGCATAGCATAGTCGTGACCACCGAAAATTCCTACGTCGTGATCGCCATGAGTCATCACCCAGCCGGTGTCGGTTTTGACGCCAGATACAGAGCCGTGATAAAGTGCGATGTTGATTCGTTCCGGGTCGGTCGGCATCACCCAATTATCCTCGTCAAAGACGGATAGCACGTTAAGGGCGATGTGCGGCCCTACAAGGACTTCTCCGGCTTCCTTGAGCAGATGTAGGTCCGGTAGGTTTAAAGCCTTCACAATTGGCGACAGGGCGTCCTGACGGGTGCTATTCTTTAAGTTGCCGTCGTGATTGCCCAAGATGATGTAGGTTGGCGCGATTTTCGCTAGATTTGCGAAGAAGTCGGAGCAAAGCTCAACGAACTCTGGTGAAATCTGTGTCTTGGTGTGGGCGATGTCGCCGCAGTGTACGATGTAATCTACGTTTTCTTTTCGTAGTGTTTCGTAAAGTTGTTCGAATACCTTCTTGTATTCGTAATGAAATTTTAAATTCTTTATATGCGTGTCCGCAAGGTGTGCTATTTTATACACGTAGTTATCCCCTAGTCTATGATACTAGTATACAGGATGGGGAGGTGGTGTCAAGTGTTATTTTTATTTATCCCTATATTCCGGAGCCCAAGGTCCGGTAGATGTGAAGCGTCCGTGCTCGGTGCCGCTCTCTATCTTATCCTCTATGACCTTGCGGATTTCGTCATTGCTCAGTCCGGCTCCCGCAGCGCGGTTGATGGCGACGCGAAGATTCTTAATAGCCCACTCCCTACCAGCCTGCCGCGGACTATTAAGCGCTGTTTCCTCCGCTGGGTCTTCCTCCCGCAGAGTTCCCAACTCTTCCTTGATGATCTGTCGTAGCTTTGCTTTTGAAATCTTCATTTTAGTAGCCTCCGCGGCCTTGGTTCTTCTTGCCGGTGGCGCTATTGAGCGCATCTTTTTCACGCTGTGACAGATTTTTCTCGTCACGTGGGGTCTTCGGCTTTGGTTTTTTCGCGGACTGGCCGTAGCGCCTTCGTTCGAACTTCTCCTCCATGGGGGCATACATCGGGTTGGCGAGGAGGTGTTGAAGCCATCTGGTAGTTTCGCCGTCGAGGCTAAGACTGAGTTCTTCCAAATCTTCCTCACTCATTGCCGCAAGAACCTCTCTTGCTCTCATAAGCGTGAGCAGCCGTTCTTCGGGGGAACCGCCTGTGAACTTTTCGTCCGACTGGAGATCTCCCAATCCGGCGTCGCGGTCGGCATACTTCCTGTCGGCGCGGGTCTCGTTTTCGTCATCATACCAGTCGCTCTCGCGAACTGTGGAAAGCTCTTCCTTGATGATCTCTTTAAGTCTTTGCTTGGTGATTTTCATTATTTCCGACCCCGGACTGATGCTCGCTGGCGGCGCGCAGGGAGAGAGTCTCCAAGTGGATCGAACTGGGGCCCTTTGAGTACCAGAGCCTCTTCGTCCGAAACCTCGTCTTCTACCTCTGCAAACTTCTCGTTTAAGCGTCGCTCCATAGCATCAACGGCTTCGCGGAGTTTTCCGACGATTGCGAATGCAAGCCCTGCTGGGTCAGCGTTGGAGCTGTCCTCTAGGTCCTGTGCCAGATATACTAGACCTCTGAGGATCTTGTCGGCCGACTCCCATTCCGGGTTGGAGGCTTCATTAAGCTCTTCCTTGATAATCTCTTTTAGTCTTTGTTTGGTGATTTTCATTTTATTTGTTCCTTTTAAAACTTATCCTTATCGAAGAATCCTCGGGCGCGCCACTGTTCATACTCTTTTTCCGTCATCTCCAGCGTATCAAGTCCAACATTTTCCGGATCTTTTTCTTCAGGAGCGGCGCGATCAAAGCGCTTGAGATTGGTGGTGCTAGCTGGTGTCGAGGCTTCTCCTCTTTTTTTTCTCTCAGCTGCAGCCGCAATCGCTGCTTTTTCCGCCTTGAGCTTCTGAAGGAACTTTGCCGCGGGGTCGCCTCCACGAGGGAGTGGCTCCCATCCCCGCGGATGGGCCGGGTTGGCTTCTTTCATTGGTCCGGTGCACATTTCTTCTGCTTCTGCTTTCGAGAGGCCTTCCGGGCGGTCGTCCGAATCCTTCATTGCGCACATATAACGGCGCTGTTTTTCTGACTCTACTTCCGTGAGTTGTTCTGTCTTGCGATGAAACTCTCGATAAAAGAGTTCCTCGTGGATGATTTGCTTTAAGCGGGCAGTTGAGATTTTCATTTTTACTGGGGCGCCGGCGCTACGACGATGAGGTCGAGGTCAGCATACTCGCTTTCGATGCTACCCACCACTATCTCGCCATCCTGATTTACAACCGTTAGTTCGTCATTCCACCCGCGGAAGAAGCCGCGGTCGATGTCGTCTTGGGTGATGTCCCGGCCCCTTTCTTTATAGTACTCGATCTTCCCGGGATCCTCGGACCAAAATTGATCGTTTGACCGGTCAAAAAGACCCGGATTATCCTTAGCCAAAATAATCTGGGCATTGGCTTCTTTGTGCAACCGAAGAGGCTGTGGTCCGATGGGCAGATCTTCTAATTCTACTCTCTCAGACAAAAACTTCTTCCAGTTTTCCATTATTAGTTTCATTGGGCTCCTAGACAGACATGGCAAGTGTCAACAATAAATAGTTGTCTGGAGTGATAAGGGTCGCATTTTCCAAGCATTTCTGGAATTGTTCCTTTTTCATCGAGCCAACATCCTCGTTGTCGCCGATATTTACCTTCCAAACCTCAATATCAAAATCCAACAAAGTCTTTATAATCTCAAGCTCTTTCTTTGTGGCGTCGGGATCGAGTGCAACATACACTCCAGCGTCCTCTTTAACGATCTTACGAAGCAGGACAGAGTTCTGATTTAATGTAGAGCCAAGAATAGGGACCGCATTACGGCCTGCATTAATCGCATCAAAAATCCCTTCGACCAGGATAATGTCCGAACTCCAATCCACAAACAAATCGTTGAATATAATATTACGGCTTGCCGGAGGGTTCTTATACTTAGGATAATAGGATCGATCATAAGATCGGGATACAAAATAGCTCAAGTCTCCTTCATCATCGAACGATGGAATTATGATTCTGCCCTCGTATTCTCCCTTGGTGCAGTATCCCATCTTCCACCAAACAATGTCTTGCTTAGTGATGCCGCGATGGCGTAGGTAGTTCATTGCAGCAAAGCCGGTAGGTGGCATCTCTCTGTTTGCGAGAGAGATAAACCCTTCGGGCATCTCAAGTATCTGTTTTTCTTCTATTTTCTCGCCGAATAAATCTTCGAGTTGATCAAAATCAATCTCAGAAGTGAAATCTCGCCATTGCGACTTGTCGTGGTTCGTGCCAAAACGGCGAACAACACGATAGATATTCTTGCCACGGGTGTCGCACACCCAGCATTTATAGTAGCCCTTATCTAGATTTACAGAGAATTTGCGCTTGTGATGTTCGCAGTAGGGGCATTTAAAAAGATATTCATTGTTGGTCCGGTAGCCGGTCCCCAACACATTAGTCAGTATCTTTAGCTTCTTCTCTTTCACGGATCCAGCCTGCCCTTGCAATAACATAGCTATCCGACCGGTCGGCATAACCAGCCTTTGGATTTCCATGTCTTGTATATTCTATCTCAAAACCAGGCACGTTGTCAAGTACAAACTGTAATGAAACCTTTTTTGCTTTCTGGCCGCGAGGGATTTTGATCCCACATAGTTTGCGAGCAGAAGTGGCGGCTAAGTACTTGGGTTCGCCATAAAACATATTATAACATAACCACGAGACAATGCCATTAATTTTTGAAAGCAAGGAGAGGGTTTGGGCTGATGAAAAACCGGAGCGGAAAGACTGGAGCGATTGCTCAATGTAGACCTGTTCTACCTCATATGCATGGGCTATCGTCTCTAGGCGTGAATTTATAGTCCGCACCTTCTTAAAGAAATTCTTCTCTTTGCGTAAATCAATGTGATCACAGGCGACGATGTTGCCTTCATGGTCTAATATGGTGTAACCAGTTATACTAGTGGATATGTCGAGTCCTAAAATCATAGAGTCATTGTACCAAAACTACGACAAGGTTTATATATCTATTTTTAGCTTAAACGTAAAATCGCGGTCTGCTTCTTTTTTAATCGGGGTGGCCGGCTTTGCAATTGCGATCAAGTTTTCGTTCTCGTCGTAAATTCCAATTTTTGAAATATACGTTGTTTTTTGAAAGGAGGCGGTTGGGGTGATATAGGAGGAGGACACAATATTTTTAATGACTCTTTTCTGGTCTTGAAGATAAGCATGCGACCCAGTAGTAACATGACTCGCGGTTGAAAACTGAACATAACTAGGATTATTTGAGTGATTTAGCTGTCCTTTGGGTGCTGTCGCGAACATTGTAACGGTCTGCACATCCGCCGTACCGCTCATTTCCATTAAGAAAGAAGAGTAGGGAGGAGAGACGCCGGCTTGTTGGGCGCCTGCCCCAAAGTAAACCCACTTGGGACTCTTCTGGCCGGCGGTGGCGCCTTGGTAAAGATCTGTCTCGCCGCCTGAGGCCAGGTCATATGCTCCTGTCAATATAATCATTCCCTCACGATAGAGAACCAAACCAATTGGGCTTCCCGTCCGGGGGCCCATTGTTTCATACAACACTCCATTTTGCGCAGTATCGCGGGCTTGAGCAAACAAAGAGCCCGTATAATAAAACTTAAGATTTATAGTGCCTTTCTTAAACCTGCTGCCATAAAAAATACTTGGAACACTAATGAGGCCAACATCTACACTATCGAAATTTCGTGCTGTATTGGAGTAAGTGAATTCAGGATTAACATAGTTGTAATAATTAATCGTATTTTTAAGGGCTAGGATTCGAGTAACGGACCCATTAGCAGAAACCGCGATTCCGGTTCCGCCGCTCTTGGTAAATGACGGCGCGACGCTTCTCGCATCAGAGGAGGCATAAAAGTCTTTTTTAATAGAAGCAGTAAGAGGAAAAGTGGAATACATAATGTCCCCCACGCTTGCGGCATTAAAACCAGCTTTCGTAGTAGTTCGGAAGGCCATTCTAGAGCCGTCCTTAGAAACCCATGGTCGAACTAAATTATTATTTTCTACATTGTTGGGACCAAACGCCTGACCTTCGGTCTCAAAACGATCTACATTCATTTCGTAGAGGCTGATTGCGCCGGAAGGGTTGCTTAATAACACCGACCCTGTGAAGGCCCCCGAGACTATGGGTGCATTATTGTAATAAGCGGCTCCCCCATAAATTGAAAACTTTACTTCAGGGTAAGTCTTTATCGTATTAATGTAAACATCGCTACGGCGAAACTTACGAAAGAAGTGGGGCATGCCATGTCCTAATAATCCAACCGTACCCGAACCGTGAATTCATTAGACGGGTCCTTCTTCATTGGTTCCGACAGTTTTGCAACTGCCATTAACTCGTTATCGGGCGAATAAAGCCCAACCGAAGTAGCATAAGAAACCGGGGTGTCTTGAGAGTTATTCTTAACAACCAATTTACTGGCGCTTAAATATGTAGGATTCGCCGAATAGTTGAACTCATTATGATTTGCACGACAGAAGTAAATGGTTGAATTAAGCTCTGTAGTATTATTAAACTGAATGTTGTAAATCCTGCGACGCAGAACATCACAATTGCCTGAGATGGCAGCGCCACTTAAAACTGACTGGATCGGGTTGGAGCCACTCACTAAAGGAAGATCGTCCGCCGTATAGTTTGGAGATAGGTGTACACCAGTAAGAGACTGAGATAACAGGCCCGGATCGTCCAGGCCGGTCGCATGCGCGCTACCTTCTACAGAGCCTGAAAACAGGGAAGCGGTAATTGCCACGATTCCGGCTTGATAAAAAATCAGGCCGGCCTTGATAGATGTAGTCGTGGCAGCAGGATTCTTCAATGTAGATCCGGCAGAGTTGTTGGCATAAAGAATTCCGTATTCGCCGGCGGGGGAGTTAACTTTATATTGATCGGACGCACTCACATCTTGCAACATGATACGCGTTGCAAAGGAATTAGCTGAGGCGCTTGTTCCCAGCTCCAGAGTAAAACTTCCTTTCTTGATCTCATCTTTTTGAAGAAGCCGCGAAAAATTAAGAAAGTAACACTCGCGGAGCTTCGTGCCGCCAGTAAGATCACCATCTTCATCAAACTTTCTCACAGATCCGGTTTCGTCAAACCCGACTAAAATCTGGGCCAACTCATTATAAATATTAACCTTTTTAGAATTCTGAGTGTTGTTCGAGGCAGAACACGCGGAGCCATTCGAGTAGCCAGCGGTGATATCAAAAATATGATTCGCCGACGAACTTAAGTATGGGTAATCAAAAACTGACTGGAATATTCCGTGAGCATAGTTTTTGATGTTTAGATCATTGTACGTTCCGGAAACAATCGTTCCCGTAACCGGGATCGCTTCGTGAAGCATCGTCCGAGTGGAAACAACGTCTTTCGAACGTAGAGATTTAAATGTGGTGGCCATGGTTTATCCTTCTTCCTATACCGATCTTACAAACCGAACTGGAATGTCAATCCTATACCCTGTGTTAACGCCCGTTATACGAACGCTTGTGTCAATGAATCGATAATTGGCGGAACTGAGATTCGTCCCGGCATCGTTGGTGAGAGCCGATGTTGCTAGTGTACCAAGCTGGGTAAACAAATAGTCACTGGTTCGCAATTCGAGACTCGACATAATTCTCAATCCTAGTTTTGTGCCGCGGGGACCGGCGATGGAGGAGTCTTCGGTGCCGCCTAGGTTAGATACAAAGCCATTGGTGTTGCGTAAAGTAAAATAATAAGACGCAATGTTATCATCATCAATAAATGATGGTGTTGCCGCAGGGCTTTGGGTGTCTGTTTCTAGCACATTACTAGAGACTCCGCCAGGCGGTGGAAAAATAGCTCCAAACCTATTGTCAATTTCAACAATGTAGGCAACCTCGACCAAGTCACGAGAGAGAGGCTCTTCGTTGGAGAGTTCGGTTGTATCGAGCCCCTGGTGGACTTCTATTCGGGAAGCATCATCGTTGGGCTTAAATCCATTTAGGATACCGGTACCTGGCGTCACGAGAGTATCCACGGTGTTTTTATCAACAGCGACATTGAAGGTGCCGTTCGCATTCTTAGCAGAACCCTTCCCTGCAGTAGTATAAAGTTCCAACACAGGAAGATATAAAATATCATTTCTATTAATTGAAACTAATTTCGACTTCATGGTTGAGGTATTGTTCGTAAATGCCTCCAACACTGGCGTTTGTAAAATTGTTAAATCATAGTATGCCGAACCGCTAGTGTTGTTCTTATCATACAAGCTATAATTAATTTCGTCGTCGCCCAAGGCGAACTTAGAAATTTTGAAGCTCCCATCGCCTTTGGCGAGCCTCATCCTTCCGGTATCAGTTAAGACGGCATCTAAGATGATGTCGCCATCGTTTTGCAAGAATCCCATATTTTTTCCTCTCCTCTTAAATAGTTACAAAATAGCAATTATTCCTATGGATTATTAACTCCACTGTTTTTAACAGTAATGTTCAAATCAAATTTCTTACCAGTTTTTGAGCTGGTTACTCTAACCTTGAATTTTTTATCCCACACCGGTGAAGCATCTTCTGGTAGATATCCTAACACATTTTCCGGCGGTAAATCAGTTATTTTTATATTCTCTGGTTTATCTTTTATAGCGTTCGAACTCATAAATGTCTCTCTGTCGAAGACCGCCTGTTGTGGTGCCGGTGCAATATAAATGAAGCGCCGGCCCGTCATGGTGCAGTTATCCGGGGGTGCAGGAACCATATCGTAGGTCTTCATAGTATAAAAAATTTGACCATTATTGTCCACCATTTCTACTTCAAACACCTCTGTAGGGTTAGAAATGTTATTATGGATATCGATCCCTCTCACACAATAATAATATTTAGTGTTGGGCCGGATGGTGCTTAAGTGTGTCGCTGGTGTAGATGGTTTGTTGGGCGCTATGACTTCCGAGATTGTCGCGATCGGGTTTCTAGGGGTATTAAAGTCCTCGTATGAAGTGGGCTTTTTCCGCAGTCTAAAGATTTGATAGCTTCTTATAGGATCGTCGCTGCGATAGTTTAGTTCAACATCTTTAGTTTTTACATAATTGCGCACATCAGATTGGGGTACAGACAATTTAAGTTGGGAAAAAAGTTCCTCGACCATAAAAGAGCTATCAGTATCCTTTATTATTATGGGCTTCAGATTCAAGTCTCCCATATTGCCATCAAGCAACAATAAAATCTTATTGCTCACTCCCAAGAAGGGTACAAAAACCACATCAGGAGCGATAGGAGGTTTATCTGTTATTACGGTATTCTCAGACCAATAGGGGAGCGTGAGTCCTTGCACGCTTTCTTCGTTGGTATATGCTACTCTAGCAGCGGGAAGCTTAGGGGATTGGGGCTGCAGCGTGGCAGCTCCGTGAGGGCCGCTCTCTAGAGCTATTTTAAATGTTTTCTGGGCCGCGGCGCCGGGGGCATAAATGGGATACTTCCGAATAAACTCAAACCGAATGGTAGCTTGCCCGGCGGTGCTGCCTTGCACAGTCTCGCTAGTGGAAACCAAGGTGGGAATAACTTCATATAGGTTTTGAGTGTCGCCATTGCCCTCGTCCCAGGCGTGCACAAACAATTCATTTATCTCATCGACCAGTTCCTGAATTGTCATGAACTTCTGAGGATCTGCCGCATTTGTTTCGTCCCAAGATCTTACGATTGGGCCTGCAGAAAAGGAGTTGGCCAGAGCATTTCCCTCATACTCTTCGATGTCTAGCCACCAATTAATTGATTTGATTGCCATATTTTACATCTTCCTCAACTTCATCCGAGTATTGCGCTTATTTCCTCTAGGGCCCCCAAATGTGGTGGCCATAGATCTTTGCTGTGCCGGATCGTCGCCCTCCGACTCCAAAATCTCTTTCAGGATGGGGGGCATGCGAGTCGGCACCTCTTTCATATCTGACTCCGATGGAACAACACTCAGTAAGTCTCGCACCTTGTTGTCTACCATATTATATATTGTGGTGGCTGCATTAAACCTAACATCACTTACCACCACTGAGGGTGTCCCCGGTAATGGCTGTGCAAAATTATCGCGGATATTCCTCATAGACTCCAAGAGTTTGTTAACCTTTTGGCGGTCATTTCTCTCTATAATGCCTCGGAAATAAATCTCTATTTCTCTAACTGTTTGGTCTAATTCTGTCTGGCTTCCCACAGCATCGCCACTTAAAAGATCGATTGCATATTTGTAATTGGGCATTGGACTGGCGTTAGTATTAGGCTCGTCGTCGGCATTGAATGCCTTGGTTAGCCTTCGCGACGAGCCTTGTAGGTCTGACGGGATCTCTATGGTGTGTGCAGTCATTCCGCTGTTCGCGGTGGTGCCGGCATGCAGCTCTACCACCAAGCCAGAAAAATCGGCTACTCCCTTTTGTATTGCCCGATAGTATTGAATTGCAGGAGAAGTAACTCCGCCTTTTACAGAGGATGGCAACACCTTTTCCTTTTTTAATTTTTGTACCGTGGCCTTCGGAAGACTAAATATAAAATTCCCTGCTTGAGACTTTCCTCGTCGTTGAGGATTGCCGCGTGTCTGATATGCATATTGCAGACTCGGAGCTTCGTTGTTAACCGTTGCGTTCCCGGGCGGCTTATAAAATCCTAGAGCGTTTCCTACGGCACGACCTTCCCCTGTCCTAGAGGGGCCGAAGTCAAAGCCCACACTATCATAGCTATATTCATTTCCGAATACTACCCGTACTTGTTTTATTTCATATTTATATCTTATTCCATATTTAACTTGGGTATCAATATATCTTAACAGTTCACTAAAAACAACATCCTTTGAAAGAATCATTGTCTGCAGAAGAGGGCCGTGAAGACCTTTTGCCGTGGGCTTTACTCTTTTTTCAATGAGATACATTAGCGTCTCACTGGGGGCTGCGGCATTCCTATATACTTGAACAAGATTTCTTTTTCTATCTTCTAGAAGTTCTTCAAACTCATCACTGTTTGCAACTTTAATCGCATCTTTTATATTTAGCTGAAATAGCTCTCCTCCCTTTTCCCACTCTCGCAGAATAGTATAATTTGAATTTGGAGACGCCTCTTCTTTAGACTTATTATAAACATCCAACAAATAGTCCAACTCCTTATTTCTTAACCGATAGAGGAACTCATGCATTTTAAAGACCACATCACTCTTATCATCGAGCTTGGTTAAGGAGGCGCGCCAGGCGCCGGTGGGAGAAATTACTTCCCGACTCCATTTTTGTCCCCGAAAGCGGTCGACCTTTCCGGCGCTCATCATCTCCACGATATACAATTGTAGGATCACTATAAAGCTTCTTACCTCATCGGCGCCAAGTTTGGAGGCAAACAACGAAGTAAAAAAGGACTGTGCTCCAGGCTTACCCCCAATCCCCAAAACATCGTTCTTGTCAAAGCCAACAACAACTTCATTATAAAAAGGACAAAAAGAAGTAGATTTCACATCGTCAGATGTATCGCCTGGTGTGCCCTTGTCATCCCTGATGATGTACTTTTTAAGTATATCCAGATCAGGATAGAGAACTACAACATTTCGAAACTTTCTTTTAAACGCCCCTTTGACCTTTTTTATGGCTCCAGAGCGGTTCAATTGCCCTAGCGTCTCAGAAAACTGCTGATAATACGACTGGCTACCCTCAGCACTCGTTTGGTTTTGCTTTAAGAACCACACATCCAGTTGCGGTCCATCATAAAAATTACTAGCATTGTTTAAAGTAAGTTGCTCGCTGTAGTTTACACTAGCGGTGTTATGTATGTCAGATTCCAGCATGTACAAATTGGGGAGCACTAGTTCTGCGCCGGCGCCGGCGTTGGACGTTACCGTTTCATAGGGAGGAGAGGTATCAAGATAAAAATTATAATAAGAATTTACTTGTAAATTATAATCACTTTTTTCTAGCACTCTTTTGGAGGTGGGCGGATAATAGTAGTGCGTATGGTGATCGGTAAAGTTTGTATCTAATTTTAAGAGGGGCGAAACTATAGGCTGTTGTTTACTCTTATAGTATGTCGTCTCACTAATATTTCCTGCCAAATACTGATAAAAGTTTGGATCACCCTTTCGTGCAGACGTTTGAGGCTTTGAGAGATAATCTTCAAGTTGACTCTTCACTTTTTTGGTGGGCGCCTGATTCCAGGGCGTGTCGTTGGCATACAGTGTAAAATATGAATCAGTAAACCTTCCTCCGCCAGGAACTTGCAGAGGGCGATTAATACGGGGGCCGTACCATGGGTGATTAACAAAATCAAATAGCCGCGGCTGCCCCTTATAGCTCCCTTTGGCAAAATAATATCCTTGGGCGCCGCGGAGGAGGTCTTTTGTGCCCCACCTATTGCGCACCAGAGGATGTAAAAAGTAAGGCGATTGTTTCTTGGATGCTCTTAGTTTGATGCCTATGTTGTCCTCTTCAACTAATAAAGAGAAGTTAGAATATGCCCCCATAATTAATATCCTCCTCGACGACCTTTTTTGCCGGTGTTCTTAGCTGCGTCTGTGTTTTCAAGTGCCGCCATTGATTGTGCCCTTCGTTGTGTGAGCTTAGATGTTTTTCCTTTCTTAGAGGCAGCCTTTTTATCCTTTTCTACTTTTTTCCCGACTCCCTTATTGGCCGCGGATGACGGCGCGGACGCAACATAATATTCTGGTCCATAGTTTGCTTCGGGGCGAGCAATGTTGGCTGCGACACTCTGGTTAAGAGCTGTCATTCGAGTGAGGTAGCCCTTATACCTTTTAAGATAGTTAGCGCGCATTTGTTTCTGGCCGGCAAAGCCGTCGCCCAAAACAAATAAATGGTTATAAGCACCCAGATTATAACGAGTGGGAGCACTCGTTACCGGAGGGCACGGCGACAAACGACAAAGTATTGATCTGTCAGTCTCTTTAAGCTGCGCAAGCTGGCCTGCGGTTAGGACTTCCCATTTAGGACGACGAATATTATCGTTAAAATATCCCGTCAATGTTTCTATCTTTTTCAAAGAATTATAAAAAATGTCTCTTTCAAATGAGTTAGTATCCCTAAACTCTTCAAGGTTTTGATGTATCCGCGCATGCGCCAAGGAGCCCGCCGATCCGGGTCTTGGAAGAAGTTTAAAATCAGTAAAATTCTGAGCGATACCATCGACCATTTTCTCGGCTAAGTCGGATTCTAACATCAACATCTTACTTTTTTGGCCTTGGAGATCTCTAAATCTAACACCGCTACTGCCACTAACGTGGTCTTCTGCACTTTGGCCTTCTAGAGTAAAGGCGTCTACATCAAAATAATCATCAGAATCAGATTGTTCTTCGTCTCTTAGTGACAGCTTAGCGGCGACATGCTCTGTCAGTCCAGTAAATAATGGCTCCATATAAATGCCGCTGGTGCCCAGAATCGACATCATCGTGGAGATTTTAAGATCTACTTCCTGCGGGGATCCATCAGCTATGAACTGTGAAATAGAGGGATTCTTATTATTTTCTAAAATTATAAGACCATCGGCTAGCTCTAGGTGGTCCCCAAAGGTATCCTGAGTTTCGTAGGGAGTGTATATGCGATAAGGAGATAAGAACCCATACCTATTAATAGAGGTGACATTAGGATTGGCTACCTTATACTTATTGATCTCTAAGTTCATTCTTTTTTCAAAATCATCAAGCTCAATCCCCGAGAGGCCAGTGCCACTCTCCTTTAAAAACTTAGCTATACCCAAGTAATCAAAGCCAACGTCCGCATCCGTGGTTTTTTTAACCTTCTGAGATTTATACGTATACTTAATCTTCCGGACCATCTCTTGGGTTTGAGCTACTTTGGACCGAGTACTAAACTTTTTATCGCTTCTGCCCACGACAGGGAGAGACACAATATTACGCAGATCTCCAATATATCCTTTTATGGTCTCGGTAAATTCCCGAAAAGTTTCGTCTGTGGCACACATTGGATTTATCATGGTTGTTAGATTTTTTTTCCATACGAGAGGGGTCTCGTTTCCGAAAGTCTCGGGCCCAAATATAAATAAAATTGAAGCCAAAAATTCATCAATTAAGCGAACCCATGAGTCGTCCGACTTAATAGTGTCAGCATTTACTCTCAAATATTCTTCTATATCGTAATTCTTTTTTCCGAGGCCCTCAAACTTAGACATAAATGATTGGAATTCAGTGAAGATCATTTCTAATCTATCAACAATATTTTTAACAGCTTGAGCAGTTGAATCTACAAATTCAAAAGTAATGGTATATTCAAAATTAGATATTTCTTCCTTCTTCATCGCTTTGTCTGTAATAACAAAATTTAAGAAATCGCCTAAACCCATATCAATTGTCGCTACTGCAGAACTCAAATCCCCAACAAACTTAGGCGGCTCGACGAAGAAGTCCGAAGATGGGGCAATCGGTTGTGCGGTCAGTTTGCTCCCCTCAGAAATTTCATTTTTCCTTTCCCGATAAACCGATACTTCGTTTATCGTAAAACAGGACTTAAGAGATCCCTTGTTGGCAAATAGATTCGCCAGGCGCGCATTATCCTGAATGTAAGTGTTGTAGTCCATCCCTAAAAATAGCTTAAAGGCACCCTTGCTGTCGCGACAATACTGGAATGGAGAAAAATATTTCTTCCCCAAGAGGCCCTTTACTTTCTCATATTTTTTAACATTACTGCGATTAATATTATTGGTGTTAAATACAAAATTATCTAAATCGAGGCCATCAATAATTTCTAGCACTCTAAGATCTTTAATTTTTTGATTACTTACCTGGGATCGTTTGAGCTTGGGGCCAAGTGCGCGGAAAACAGGTTTGACATAATAAGAGTTCTTATGAAAAGTAACCGCTCCGGGCCACACGTCGCCTTTCTGGCCGAAATGTCTACCTCCTTGGGCTAGTGTATACAAATATGTGGTTGTGGGGGGGGCGCCTCCCGCAAATATGGGCTCGACTACATGCGCGCCGAATTGGAATCTGTGCTTGCCGATAACTTGTTTGACCTTATCATCGGCTCCCTTACTTGATTGATAGGGGATGCAATAAATCCACAGATCTTGGTTTTGGGTGGCAAAAATATCCATCCCAACTGAAATTTCTTTGGTGGTCACGCCGGCGCCATCGCGAGTATTGAGTAGGTGTCTTATTTTTTTATCTACGAAAAAGTCTTCTACGCCAATATATTTCTTCAGCATACGACCGGTTTTTACACTTGGGGAGTTCGGTGTAGATATTTCATATTGAAGAGCTGACGGATTCTTTTGCAGCGCTGCTAATGCATCTCGGTCGGTTACCAGAGCGACAAACAAAGAAAACGGTTCACCATCTTCCAGCTTCATATTTTGAAGTGTGAGCTTGATATCTATCTTCGTTATCGCTCGGTTGGTTTGATCCCCTCTTAGCAGAACCTCTTTTACCAATACCGCGGGTAACGGATTATTAAATATTGTGGATGAAATATTTCCCATTAGTCGCAGGGCTCCTCATCCTTGGTACTATCCTCTTCAGTAGAATAGATCTGCGGGCCGGTCTCAATTTCAAAGCGTTGATCGTCGTCGCCACCGCCACCGCGCGTGGCGGCGAAGCCAGCCGAGCTGTCGCCATAAGGATCTTGACAAGTAGGACCATTATTGTTAATAGTATTTTCGTCGATACAGAACTGGCGAGTAATCGATGGTCCGGGGATTTCCCAATCTGTGCTAAGATCTAGATAACTGTCTGCACTATCGGCGTCTGGCTTTTTAAACCCTTTAGTAAAGCACATCTGCTTAAGCATATCATCGCTTCCCGACTCAAATACCTCTATATAAAAATTTTCTTTTTCATAATTTGTATTGTGCTCTTGGACGTCTATTAAGATATAATTTTTTTCCAACGCTAAATTAATTCCTTCTGCATTCAAAGAAGCTAGAATCTCAAAGTCTGGGCCGGCCATGGTGTTCTTTGTATAAAAAGTCTTATAGTCCAACGTAATATTGATCTGAGGGATTTCCTTAATCACGCCGTTATTCAACGTTGCTGCACTACTCGTTAAATTAACAGTATAATAATCGGTGCTAGAAGATATCTCGTTATGAAGAAGGTTTACTCCCCATGCCGGGTCATACGTCGACTTGAGATCACTGCTTCCTAAGGGGTCTGTGGCCACAAAAAACTTCTGATCAAAGTGGGGAACGTTTTCGAAAGCATCGGCAAAGTCGATAGAATTGACTGTTAGCGCCTTCTTGTTGGCATTCTTTTGTACTGCTTTTTGAAATTGCCTTACGCGGGTTTCCACTCCCGTTGTATTACTTTGCGGTCGTAAATTAGGAGTTTCATAGCGGATTCTTCGATCTACATCTTTCTGCGCTTCGTTCTGGTCTCCACTAGCCGAGAGATCATATAACACCTCATCGTCAAAAAAAGCATAATAGGCCGGCTTCATCCTCCCCTGAGATAAGAGGTATTTTCCATACTCGGTGAGTTGAACATCTAGGACGTCTTCTTTTTTATTGAAAAACTCCATCTTATGCCTCTACTTTCTCCGTCGTCGGGATGTGCCTTCGGAGGCCTCTTCATTAAGGAGCGCGACCTCTTCACCGGCGCTAGCTTCGCCCTCTCGGCTTCCTCTAGCCGACCGCGGCTCATCGGGGGATGCACCAAGTAGTGGCTGAGGGGGCATTTCTTCCCAGGCCCCTATGCTATCTTGAAGTTCTCCCGAAACATATTCCATATTTTCATCAATTTTAAGTAGTTCAACTAAGGAGAAATAATCATAAGGCCAGTTGAACGTATATGGCGATCGAATCGACGGCGAAGTGATAGGAGTGTCCTGCGTGAGCCCCTGTTTGGAGAAAATATCATAATCTTTTGCAGCCCTTTGTTTAACCTTGAAAACCATCCACTGAACATTGCCGCCGTTCTCCGGGCCAAAGAATCGGCTTGTCCAAAATTCTGAAATATGAACTGAGCTTTCCAATTTTTTAAATTTCTGGTTGCTCTCCGGCGGTAGATTTTGCCACATGTTTTGAAGATCTTTTTGGCTAAAGGTGTCGCTAAATTCAAAAGCAGTAAAATAAACTGGGCGCACACTTGGGTTGGTAAAAAAGTCCAAGGTTGGGGGCAACACATAACTTGTTAAAATAGAAAGCTGCCTATCATATGCATCACCATATTGATCCCACTTCTGGGCAGAGACTGCGGCTCTGTTCCTTAGGCTATCGAAGCGAGAACTTCGTTGTGCCGGGATTTGGCGGTTCCGGGAACGCGTTGCGAATGCTCGGGCGCGGTGTAGCATTCGAGTTGGAGGAAGACTAAAAAATTGGCGCCGGTTGTTCTTAACAGTAAAGGGCACACATATAACTGCTTCTCTAACAGTTTTTGCTTCTGCTAGTTGACCAACTCTTTGGTCGCCGGCGTTTTGAAACCCTACCACCGATCTGAGAGACTTGAGTTCAATCGAGCCGCTATAATAAGATGATGAGTATTTCGTCGGAAGATCTTGAACCCCCAAAAATAGTCCTTCTGAGCCACTTGGTATTTGGCCGTACTGGTGCCACATCCCGCGAATTTGGAATGGGGCGGTTGATGAAGTCACATTAATACACCCTACTCCGCTCTGGCCTCCGGCGTCTCCCATTGAAGAGGTACCATGTGGCAGTGAGGGGGTATCATAAAAGTTGAGAACCGGGGTTTCAAATTTAGATTGGATGAGCCATCGAGGCTTGGCTGTTGCGCCCGGACCTGCAGGGACGGCCAAGATCTTATCCAACAAATTAACACTGGCACTAATTTGCATCTGATTGTGAACATAATCGGTGTGAAGTGCACCGGTAACGTTGCCAATATAAGAGCTGCTTAGATAACCATTCGGGCCATCTGAACCAAACGTCCCGGCCACTAAGTTTGTTTCGACGTCTCGATTGTATTCAATAACCACCTGTGAGATAATGTCCTGCAGGGCCGGACGATCGCTATAGCTGGCTTTATAAATGATATCTGCGGTTGCTCCTCCATTGTAGTATGGGGGCGTTAAATGAGAATAAGTAATGTTTCCGCCGCGGGAACCCGAGGCCTTAAGGGGCGCGCCAAATGCACTGGCCCGACTATACATACCAAAATTTGGATTACCTTCATCATCGGTAGTACGATATAGATTCACCCTCATGCCATAATAGTGATTTTTCTTAACTGGGTTAAACTCCGTCTCCTCTGCTGACACGAAACTTGTTAGACCATCTTGGAAGAAGTTTAGTGTCTCACACAAGAAATTGTCAATGGCCAGTTCGTAAAGCGGGCTGCTCATTTGTCCAGGCCAGCGAATCTTGTTCTGATTGTCATTGGCGAGTACTCCATTAAAGTAAACGCTCATTGCCATACTAGAGGAGAAGCTTGCGCAACCCTCGTCATACAACCAACCCGAACCGAGGCCTACTGCTGGGTTGTTACCTGCGTCCGAGCTACCGGTCCCCAGCAACACTCCGTATTGCCACTTCGGGGGTCGGTGCAGTGATGCTCTGCCGGCGAGGCCACGGGCCGAAAGATAATCCTGAGGGCGTCGGATTGCCTCAAAAGGCAGCTTATGCAGATAAAACCCCGAGCGATTAGTTGGCCAAATAGCAGCTGATGCAGTTGTATTGGAGCCAGAGGGCGGGACGATGCCGATGGCCTGGACCGCAAAGGCTCCGGCTGAGGCACTCGTTCCCAAGTTTAAAGGAAAAAAGGACGCGGAACAAACGGATGACGACTGAATCGATGCGGAGCTGTTAAAATTATACTCGTGATAATCATCTATTGGAGTGAGGTGTCCGTAACGATATGGCACCGAAATGGGATTAGCGAAGTAATTGGTCCAATTCCAATAAGAGTTCATTGCGGTGTGTTGGAGCGGGCTGTATCGATGATGTCCGGCGGCGCTGGGAGCCACATTAAAAAGCGAAGCAGGGCGATCTCGGCCGGGGTCGGATGCAGTGTTGCGGATAACATAGTTACTCACCGCGATGCCAGACTTGATAGTGTTAAACAAGATGCCCGGGGCGAACAGAGGTTGCAGTAGAATCTTAGATAATGTCTCATTAGCGGTGGAACAGGGAGCCGAGACACCATCGCGAACGGGGACCGTGGTGTTTCCGTCCACATCTACGCCAGGGGCGCTGCGAGTTGCCGGCAAAAACGTTCCCATCGATTGCGAAAAATAAGAAGCCAATGCAACAGTTCGTTCTACAGGATAGAAGCCCTTATAAGGCAAGAAGGAAAGGAAAGCGGATGCCTTAAGGGTTGTGCCATGGCGTTGGAGGTCCAGAGAGCGAAGAGTTGGAGCTTCGGGGTCGTCTTCTGATCGGGAACGAGAAGGTTTTCGCTCTTCGCGGAAGTCTTCATCCACAATCTTAAACAATTCTAAGAAATCACTGTTACTGTAGGTCTTATAAAATCGGGCGTTAGAGTCTGCGGCCGCCGTCGCACCTGTTAATTCTATAAGATTTGTTAATCTGGATAAAAAGCCATTTGTGGCGCGCTCTTTTCTGGTCGAACCAAAATAGTTTTCCAAATGTTCGCTAATTCTAAATTCCGGGACGATGCTGTACTCCTTACCAGCAGTACGCAAGTTCTGAGCATATTCATCATAGGGGCGGTACGGGGAAAGACCGCTCTGTTGTGGTGCCACCCATGGGTGAAAGCCGACTTGTAGGGACGCGGCAAATCGGCGACCACCGAGTTCGGCAGCTTCGCCGGGAACGACGGCGCGGCCGACTTCGAGAATAGGACGGATATAAGAGGCGGCTGGGTGGAGGGTGCCAGTCATCCAGCCGCCTAGGGAGTCCGTGGTGCCGGCTACGCGCGCTGTTGGCCCGGGCTTTCTCATCCAGAAATTATAAGTGTTTTGAAGCTCGCCGCCGCCGGAGCCAGTTCCACTACCAACGGAATTATGCATATTCGATGCAAAATTCCCGGGTAGCATTCCGGTGTTACTAAAGCCGCCATAGAAGGAGATGCCATCGGGGCCCAGGCCTCCTGAAAGAAAAACAGAAGCGGTAGATCGAACGAAGCCGCCTCCGGAGTTGAGGAAAGAGAAGGCCGTAACATAGCTCGGACGATACCCGGTCGATGATGTAGTAGACGTAATATACATAGGAGTGTCAAGTGGCCAAGGGGACTCAGGCCCACCATCTTGGGCGCGGCCGATATTGTCCCAATACCCCTGTGAATTTGTCACAGGATATGTCCGATCAGCTCTGTTGTTGGCCCATATATTGTCGATTTTATAATGTAGTCGCGAGCGCACTTGTTGCCTGTATGCATTCGCTTCAGCTGGATATATTTGTTCTCCGTAAGAGACATAGGCCCCCAGATTCTCACTCTCGCTATTGATGAATTGTCGGACGCCGTTATACGCCTGTTCTTCGGCGGGATCCACTTCTAAGTTGAGGCGGCTATTGAGCCCATTATGGGTAAAATAAGTAATATTGTTTCCCCACGCCACCTTCATTTGAACGCGGGTGCCGGGGACTGGACTTTCAGATAAGTCCTCAAAGGCCGCTACCAGTGGCTTATAACGACTGACGACCGGCGATTCAACATAATCGGTAAATCCCTGAGGTTTCTTCGCGCGGACGACATTAATTGGATCAGCAGCGCCAGCGCGATATATTGCAACCATAGGCGGCCGATCAGATACCGAGATGCGATTAGTTTCTCTCATCTTTCGAGCGACGGGGTGTTCGCCTGTGCGAATCTGCTTCCAGCTGGGATGCTGATATGGCCCGTTAAGGTTTAGCATTGTCTGATTGAAAGTGATAGATGAATTACTCCAAAATGCGCCGGTGATAGCATACAGACCATAGGAGGCGCTAGCATTATATGAACCAGGGCCCGTGGGAGTCACCACGGAAACGTCCAAATTCCCCTGCGCGCCATCGGATCCAGAGGCGGGGACGGCATCCGAAATTGAGACTACGCCACTAGTATAGTACTGTATGGCGTCATTATTCCTAATCGTGTCTTGGATTACGGAGACACTGTCGCCAGGAGTGGTGCCGAATCTCCACCATGACATCATACTGTCTTTGAGGTTTGGGGCGCCAAAGAAGTTTGTGCCGGCGCGCTCAAAGAGATCTCGGATCTCAGGGGCCGACAGGTCGCGATTATAGACCTGCATTTCATCTAAATTTCCTACAAAGGGGTGGCAGTTATGTCTGGACCCGCCAATCCAAAGGGGGCCATCAATACCATAGGGCGCCTTCAATTCCTCTTCCACTGTTGTTGTTATGGCGCGGCCATTAATATATATTTTCATATGATCTTCGGTATTGGCGCCGTCGGGGTCGATACCATCAAAGGTAGCAGCGAGATGATACCATAGGCCCGAGCGCAAGTAGTTGATGGCGCTGGTGGGCCGAATTTCTCCGTCGCCGACACCCAGCGAAGCGTACGGTCCATCTATAAAGAAATAGGGTACGGCCAGACCTCCATACCACTTGAACCAAAATCTACGCCTCGAAGATGTGCCCCATCGGTTTGTCCATTGCCATGGAGTCATATAATCTAGGTCGGCGCCAGGGTCGTCATCCTGGTTCACGATTCCCGTACTTCCTGTCAAATCAAATTTTTGCCACCAAGCCACGGTAAAGGCAGCGTTGCTGGAGGGGAGGGTTGTTCCGTTACGTGCGCCCATTTCTCTCCAAGCGCCCGGGCCTCCTGCTTTATAAAGAGAGGTTTCCGCAAAAGCATCCTCACCACTTCCTGACATCAAATAGGAGTGATTGTTGGGCATATATATCGGAGGCTCTAAGGTATGAGTCTCTAAATTAACATAGCGGGTAGCATATTCATCATACGCGAAGCCGGCGAAGTTGATATTACCACTTACATACAACGTGGTATAGGGAGGCTCAACGGACGGTGCATAAGTGGACTTGTCTACGTCTGAGCCGGTGCCAAACGGGTACGAGGCGGTTACATAAGAAGACCCGGACGAGCCGCTGGGGCCTGTAACAATTGCTCTTGCTAACTCATAAACTTTGGTGGAACCACTAAAGGGCAAAACCTTTTGGTCGTACCCATAAAAGGCAGCATGAGGAAACATCGATGCTGTTATCCAGGCGTAATTCCTATCTGCGCGGGGAACTGGGTGCTGCACAAAAAGATTGTCATAACTCGATCCGGTGGAAAGAGGCTGATCTGTTGCGGCGGGGGGAGCAACGAAGGAGCCCGTAATAACGACGCGCTTCTTCGCGTTCCTCTGAATCTTATGGAAGGAGGGCTTTGTAACGGTCAGGTTGGCGTTCTGCTGGACCTCTGCGAGCGTTACCTCTCCGAAGGCAGCGTCGGCGCCGTAGCGGCCCGTGTGGAGCGTCCAGAGCTGATCTAAGCCCCGGGGGCGATCGATCTGATCCTGAACGATGATAGTGGAGCCCGAGGGAGGCGCACTGGCACTTCCGGATACGCCATAATTAATCACATGGCGATTTCTGAACGGCAACGCGTTATAAACAGAATACTCTTCATGCGCGGGGTCCATATAACCCTGAGATGAAACATCCCAGCCGCCGGGCGCATTAAAGCGATTAACGATGATAGATTGATTGGAGTCCGAACCGGTGCGCGCGGGGATAGCATAATCTAGGTTGCCACTAAGGACTTGTGTCTGGCCGCCGGTCCACATAAGGTTCAGTGCGCCACTCAACTCTCGGTATTCTTCACTACCGCCGACTCGCCAAGTGTTGTTGCCTCCCCCATACTTGCCGCCATTAAAACCAGCAGGGCTGTTGCCGTTTGGATTGCGGCGCCAATCAGAACTGAGATTCGAAGAGCCAAAGGAAGACCAGAGTGCTAGCTGATTAGAGATGGTGCTGGACTCTAAATCCCAACGTCGTCCCTTATTATATATTTCTTGTACGTTGTCTGGGGATAAACAAGCCTCCCAAATAGCAAAATCACATACATAACCCGGGTAAAAGTCGTAGGCCATGTTGTACCCATAGACTCCCAACCACATCTTCTGGTCCGCGGTGATGGCCTTAGGGGTTCCTGCCGTGGAGGAATTCGTGGCATCAACTCCATTGATATACCAATACGTACTGAGGTCTCCGCCATGGTCGACGCCACCAGATGTAACAAAAGCAATATGATTCCACGCATCCTGTTGAAATTGGCCAGTCGTGCTTTGGCAGACGGCATCGGTCCCTAGCCAGGCGTACAGATAAGGATCACTCTGGACGTTGAAGATTCGAAAGTAGCGGCCGGTCGAAACGGCGTTTTCAGCCACACTAAAGAATATATTATCATCGGTTCCTGACGAGTCCGCATATATCCACATCGAGACTGCATGCGGCTTGAGGGCCGCTTCGGCGCCTCCCATAATTGTATCCAAGAAAGTACCAGAGCCGACCAACGTGCCGTCCGCGTATGTAGAATTAGTACCGTCCGCGAAATAAAGGGCGCCATGGCGCGGGTTTTCCAACGGAAATCGGCCTCTTGTTGCAAGGGTCTCGGGATAAAGAGCAAAATCGAACGACTGATCTTGGAAGAATGGATCGTTTTGAGAACGACCAGCAGTTTGAATAACCTCATAGTTCTTGGAGTAGTTACCAATTCTATTATGATCGATTGTGCCAGACATAGACTGGCTTAGGGAGCCGGTTGTCATCTTGATGTTCTTGATGTTTACGGGGCGCTTGGCATATTCCACCCGCGAAAGATTAGCTTTGGGTCTATCAGAAAGATTGGATATTCCTGCGGCCGTATCTATTTCGGGATACTGAGGGCCTACGACTTGTAGGCGCCCGGGGGTCGACTTCCAAGGACTCGTAGTTCCCGTTGCGCCGGTTAACTCGTAGCCCATCATCACCCGGAAACCTTCCGGGCGATTTTCTCTAGTGTCTAGGCCATTAAAGGCCGGATTCTTTGAACTAAATTCATTAAGACGAATGTGGCGATGCTCTCGGCCGCCCACAAATTTCTCTGTAAAGGGGCCCTGCATCGGAATATCCGTCCGTGTTGAGGCTAAATCAGCGTGCATATTCGTAATGATAGTACTACCCGTAAAGGCGCTCATTTCGGTTGCTAGCTCATCATCAATTGAAGAGCTGTAGAGGCTGAAGGGCGCAAGGGTGGCGCCGTCGCCCACAATGGGATAATCACTATAAAACTGAACCGATGAAGTGTTGCCAATATTAATGGAAGGATTTATACCGAATCCAAGGCGGCTCTTCTGGGAAGGGAAGTAAACATCGCTGGTGTTAATAAGTTGCTCAACATCTCCGGAGACGGCGACCATAATATTCTGTGGTACGCTAGAGGTTCCGACGACGGGGCCCATGGGAGTTGTCGCATCATACACAAAGTCTTTGCGCTTATTGATGTGCTGTGCGACGCCTCCAAGGACCACAGAGCCTCCGCCGCTGAATTTATAGGGGCGGTTAAGGGTGCGACTGTTGGAGGCCTTGATCGCGTTAAGGAGGACCTGGCGGTCAGCCAAAGCACCAGAAGGCATGCCTCCGGTGGCATTTAAAACCATGAGTTCGGCGTCACCACCTCGTACGGCACGGTTTTGCCACCAGGCCAAAGAGCCTGCGTCCTGCTGTGGGCGAGCGCCGTCGACCCAAGAAGCCGTGGGGAGAGGCGCATGATCATACTTCCAACTATTAAGCAGTGAAGTGTTCGGCATCCCGGTGACTCGCTTCGTGGGCGCGTGGGCTGATTCAATACCAGTCCCCTGGGCGTCATTAATAATAGAGTTGACCGTTATGGGAGAGGCGATTGTCCCAATCGTTCCAGATATATCAGGTTCTGACTTGGCCAGGAAGGGGAACTTATGTTGATATTTACTTCTTTCAAGGATATGACTCTCAATTAGAGTACGAATGTTAGGATCAAAGTCCAAAGATACGGGAGCCAATTGAGCCAAGAAAGTACTTAATGCATCATCGATCCATTTATAATATTCAAAGAACTTCTCAAAATCGATCTCGTCATTTGAGACGGTTTCAAAAAACTGTTGTTTAACAAAATTAAGACCTTTATAGTGGGGCCTATATAGATTAACTGGCGCGCCAATAAGGGTATTCAGATCACTTAACGAAGCAAAATAATTTATCATCTCTTCTGAGATCGCTTGTTGCATGCTCTTCTCGAAAGCTAAGAAGTAATTGGTTGGACGCGAGTCGATCGTGAATTCAACATCATCTTGTTGTGACAAAACAGTAATCATATCGGAAGACTCTAGGGCCTCTGGTAGATTTTGTTTTGACGTTATTACAAAATCTTTATCTGTGACAGAAGTGCTCGATGCCTCGAACTCCGAGCCGGAGCCAGGGTGCTGCATATAAAGAAGGTTACTAAGCCATCCCGCACTGCCCGATCGAGAGGCCGATCCGGAGGAAAGATCAGCAACCCTAAACCCTCCGTCCGCATTTGATCCAGTATTTTGGTTAAAATTCCAATTCAACAGAAGAGTATCACAGGCCGGAATATCTCCGTAACTAGCAGAAGACTGGAACGGGAAGGCATACATCCCGGAATTAGTTCGACCATAGTTTTGAGGATCTAGAGCATGCGCTTGCATCTCTTCAGTGGTAAGGTTATCGAGCCAGAGCCTACATGACCCTATCTTGGTGTCGCTTCGCTGAAGGGTTGCTCCGGTAACGTTGGTTTTGTTAGAGCCCAAGAACACACGGCGGGAGCCGCTCATAAATGCTGGGAGGCCTGAGACGCCGCCGGCGATGGTGCCCGTAACATTAAAGCTATTGAGAATAATCCCCGCTTCGACGTGGACTCCTTCGAACTCAACAAAGTAACCGGCATTACTAGCGTCGCTAACTTGAGCTACCCAAGGATATCGTTGAGGCCTAATCTTTACGGCCACGTTCCACTGATTGTTATTATACACATCCAAGAACAAAGAGCTTGTGAGCCGGGGCACATAGCCTCCATCCGAGCCAGTTAATATAAACTGAATATTTGGAGAATCCACGCTATCTCGAACAGCATACACCTGAAAGTTGGTCGCGTTGTCTACCGGGATAGTGGTATCCGTCTGTGCTGGTTCGGAGCCAGGAGTATCGGTCGGCTGTGTTGTTGTAGCGTGGACGCCAAACAAGGATGAGGAAATGATGTTGGTATCGGTATACCAATCATCGCTGCGACTAAACTTTTTAGGAAAGTAGACCTCACTCTCTAGAGTAACGGCATATCCGCCGGTAAGATTCGTACTAGAGGATATAAACCCTGTCGTGTTGGCTGTGTCGCCCGGGTTTCGTAACTGAAAAACGCTAGCATCACTATTGGAAATGGTGTTAAAATTAACATACTTCTTAGCTATTGCCTTGTTTTTTCGATTGGTGGTGAAATCAAATTCAACATTGTTGGCATACATGTTGATCTTTATCAGGTCATCATCCACTCCAAAAGCGCGAATAAGATTTCTAAACGCCTTCTCCGTGCCCTTTGACTTATAGATATAACTTAAGTTGTTATAAATGTTTTGATAAATAAGATTTTTAAGTTCGGATAGGGATTTTTCAAAAACTCTATCTTCGCTCCTGTCTCCCAGTTTCTCCAACACGCTCGCGTCTACAAATAAATCGGGAGTAACAAGCCCGTGTGAGGAGAGAAGCCTGTGTCCATAAACAGTAGGCTTATTGGACCCACTAACATAATCGATATCTTTTAATTTATTAAGCGACTCGGCCTGAAGATGCAAGGTATCAAAATAGCTAGACAGAATCTGTGTGAGTTTCCGGACGTGTTCACCACTTTCGAAATCATCTTCAGTGATCCAACTGGGTATGGTACTGTACATCATAGCGGTGTTATCCGCATCATGCTCCGAACCAGATTGAATTAGGCTTGTGCGTAAGCTGGCAACCTCAGGATGAAAAGGATAGATAATTGGATCTTGGAACTCCTTTATTGCCGCGCTGGATGAAATAATGGCCGAGCCTGTATTACGAGAACTACTAGAGTAGCCCGTCCAGGCACCGTTGGTGACTCGCCCGGAATAATCTAAAATGTTAGAATCGGTCGCGGTAACTCCAGTAATGCCCTCATTAAACTTATAGTAAACGCCTAAATCAGTATTGGCAGTTACTGTGGTATCTTCGAACGGCATCGGGTCATCGTTCGTGCCCCCACCCACTTGCGTAAACCAGAAGCGACCGACGTCTCTGCCGGTGCGTTTCGTCTTCCAATACCTAAACTCGTCGAGGGAAGCCGAGAGTTTTCCTGCATATTGCGCTCCACCTCCCGCTGTCGTCGTCACTAAGGCACCGATATTTCCTTGTAATGCTCCCGTGACTTGATTGAGCGCGTCAGAGCCGAGCTTCGTTTTCTGGTTTAGATTCCCATCAACATAAAGCCGCGTGTCGATTCCGGTCTCGGAAGACATGAAAGTAAGAGCGTAATGGTGCCAGGCCTCGTCAGCCACCGTTACAGAGCTGCCTACTGATTGATCGATGACGCCCTTTGAGCCTGATTTGAGAGTGACTAGAAATGGCGCGCCACCATCTGCGGCCGAATCTAGGGCCACGCGAAGGCGGCCGTAATCACCATTCCCTATCGTATTTCCATTCCAAACATCGAGAACTACCTCTTTGGTAGTGTTGCCTGTCCACGCGTCTTTTTTCATCCAAAATTCCACGGTAACGCCGGAGCCAGAAAGGTCGTATTTAAGGTTGGATCCCCTATTGGACCCAGTATCGTAGTAATTGGACCCAGTAAACTGAAGATGTAGTTTCTCCATACCGTTGGGGTTGGCGTGGGGGCCACCCTTCAGATAAATATATTCTGGGGATGTCGGGAGACCGTAGCCGTCGGCCGCTGATGTTTGGGCGCCCCATCCATCGGCGGATAACAAAATATAGCCGGTCGAACGAGGATATAGATTGTCATATAAATAAAGGTCGATTTCAGTAGAATCATTCTCCCACTGGAGTCTCTCTCGTAGTGATCCGTCGTAAGGGTACTGTTGAATAATACGATCTATGGAATCTCGATAGTACATCTCGGCTGAGCCGTACCGAGCAAAGCTAGACGCCGAAGAATAGTCCACCGCGGGGATGAATCTCTCCTCCTTGATGATGTCCTGTGTCTGAAACGCTTCGGACTCAATAGCCGAGCCAACCTCTTGTGCTGACTGGTTGGCTAAGGTTGTCCGCGCTTCCGCTTTGTCAAATAAATTTTTAAAGCTCATATCCTAAATACTATTCAACTCTAAATTTGAAGGTTTCGGGCTGTTCTATCCAGCTGCCAATACTATCATTATAGTAGGCAAGTTTAATTCCATACATATATCCCTCTTCAAGGTTCCTCATATCTAAATCAAAGTAATTCCCGGTTACATCAAATGATAAATAAGTCGCATAATCACTGCCAGTACCATAAGGAATTACTTCTAGGTTATCGGCCATCCGGACAACTTTATAGGATGCGCTCTCGATTACCTCTGTGGGGTTGTTGCGGGTGGCCACAGTATAAATCGTGGGACTCCAATTACGATCTCGCACGAATGTCCTAAAACGAGTCGTTTGATTGGGGCTATACGAAGATCGCAACTCTTTCATAGAGGTGACACGATCAAATGTGGGGGCGCCCTCAAATGATTTAAAAGTACTAGTAATGACAGAGCCCGTCTTGTACTGCGTTGACCCTGTAGGCAACGAAGCCCACACATCAAACAGTTTGGTTGGTGCGCCGGCAGACGAAGATGTCATGCACAGCGATGCCGAATAAATCCCCGCACTCACATAACCGCCCGTTACAACGGTAGCGCTATTATGTAACACCATTGCATTCCCGGCAGGAAGTGTGTTGGCCGCGTTTCCGGAAAACAAAGAAACATATAGAGTTCCAAGACCTACTCCCGGAATATTAGTGAGCCGGCCTCGCACATAATTATAGAGATAGAGCGTATTGAGATTATCGACACCGGGGGCGACGGAACTGCTATAATAGAAAGCTCCTCTGTCATCTTGAACCCGAGAGTCCCACCGAGCCTCAATGCGCGGACGTCGATAGAAAAACTCGCTGGATCGGGCAAAAAACTTCTTCGTATAATAAGATTGCGCTGCGCCGCCGGTATTCTCTATGACGCCGTTAGTGGTAGCTGCCGCGGCATAGGCTTCTTGGCTCGAAGTGAGCATCACTCCAAATCCATAATTATCAAAGTGGAGAGTCGTCCCAGAGGTTTGCATCCACCTCTCTACAACATGGGTTACATCGATATCTAAATCTTCATACCCTAATGAAAAAGTTTGCTTATACACGGGGCCTGATGATCCGGTACGGTAATCACCGCCGCGGTGGGTCCAAGAAGTATTTGTCGAAGCAGAAAACCAATTAGATTTTCCAAGATCGGAATAGTCATCCATATCCAAGCCGGTGCCTTCGATCCAAGAAGAAGAAACGGGGGCGACTACTAAAGTAAAATCTTGAGGCAATGTCCACGGATGCTTGGCATTAAACATCTTTAAATAAAAAGTAACACTGCCGCTGCCAGGAATGTTGCCGGCAGAGCGGTCAGTGCTAATAGAGTCTATGGGAAACTTTATCAATGTGCGTGAGAGTTCTTGGCTCTGTCCGTTTGCCGAGCTAGACGTCTGCCCGTAGATGGAAAAAACCTCTACTGAATCAGCGTAGCCCATATTAGATCCAGTGCCGCGTGTAGTCAGGTTAGCTTCGAATGCGTTGGTGAGAGTCGTGTCAGCACTCGCCGTATATCTTTTAAAAGCCATTAGATAACGCTCCCCTTAATGTCGTTCCCGGGGAACTTAAGTTCAAAAATAACATTTTCTTGCGCTAAAATTCGGCGAGAATCGGCGCTTCGATTGGCATTAAAATCATAAGAGTCTCCTCCGTATGTGGTACCACTCTTTTCTACAATTTTTACGCTGACTACGTCCAATATACCTTCGACCTTGTTCAAGACTCTATTAACATCTGAGATAAGAATGGGTTCACCAATATCATATGTTTGGCCAAACTTTTTGCCCAAGGCTCTGCTGGCCAAATTAAGAACATTAAATTTGTTCGCACTTAAATCAATTGATATTTCAAATTCAATTCCAAAATTAACAATTTTTGCATTCAATATATCAACAGTATCATTAATCATTTTATACTGTGAGATCCAATTTTTAAGATTATTCTTCAAGGTGGCATTCGGAATGGTTAACTTCCCACTCATATTCTCAGATATAACGTATAAATTTAAGTTTCTTTTAAAAGCATCAAAGTCGCGGGCGATTGACACTCTCTTGATCGAACCAAACTTCGCTGGCATTGCATAACAAATGGATTTGTAATCTTCCGCTGTCACGGCACGGTTCTGTGTCGCGAAAAAACCGTACGCTCGTTGTTTAATCTCCTCAGAATTAGGCAGAGAGACGCTCCCAACAAACTGTTCTTCATTCACAACCTGAACAGAAGTAACTACGCCTCCTCTCTTCTTACTATCGAGAACACTCTCGCGTTCGAATACAAGCTTGGGACGATTGACCTTGGTAATAGAATTAACAGGAGCGTTCACATCAGTCGTAGTGTTATATCGATACGCCACGATTAGTTCCGTATTGGATGGTGCGATACCGAACTTGTCGGTATTCATCAAATTGTTGGGGTCAAATCCCACATCGGTCACATAGTCGCGGCCAGTCATGTCCAGCATAAGATTGGCTGGATTTGTAACAGCGTCCGACGTTAACTGAGAATCTGAACCATATCCAAACTGCAGTACAGTTTGTCCATCGACGAAATCTACCGTGAATCGGCGCGGGACCGGGAAGGGCTTAAGGATATTGGGTACGGTTGCCCTAGTGGCAGTTGTATTGCGGACGGCCTTATATATGATATTTTGCGATAAGTGGTCAACCTCGTAGTAGCGATGGCCGGCGAGGTCGTACACACTCACGATGTTGTTGACTTTAGAAATCGACAATGGAAGGCGTCGGAACCTTTCGAAATCGCCTATAGTAAACTTATCTCTGCCGACTCGTCCACTTGTGGCTCGGCCCTGGGCGCGGATTACAAAATGCGTGGGGGCCCCAGCAGTGGTTGCGTCACTAACAACGATCTGATTCTGTTGTTTCTTAAAATCGACGTCGTCTAGAAGAGTATAAAATCCCCCCGCCTCGGACGAAAATTCTGAGCCGGCTTGAAGTGTTGGGACATAATTAAGATCAGGGCCCATTGTGCTCACCGACGCTGGAACTTTGATATATAGTGTTACTACACCATAGGAAGAGGGGTTTGGGTTAAGCTTAAACCCTAGTTGGCGACATAGGCGCACCACATTATTGTATTCAATAGCTGTTTCTAGAAAACTTTCGTTGGCCTGATAGTCTACGTAGAAGGATAGGATGTCGCCAATGTAGGCAACAGTATCTAACATTAGGGATCCGAAGCTCGCCTCATTAAAATCTTTATAGGTATTAGAATAGTATCTTTTTGTAAAATTTTCAAGATCTCGCCGAATTGTGGCGAAGTCTCTACTGGTGTAATTAATTGCTTGTAACTTCTTAGCCATGTATCTACCTCCCCATAATTAGTTCGTATTTGTATCAATTTGCAGCAAGCTTGTCACTTGCAGCGGCACAATCTTAAAAGTTATAGTTGCGCGCACGGTGTGAGGATACAAATCCGGGTTATCTTCGCGTGTGTTGAATTCAATTTTAAGGATCTCCACAAAAGAGAGATACCGGGTGACCTGGCTCCTGATTTTGCTAGCGATCGAGGCATATGTTGTATCATCGTTCATCTCAAACAAATACTTACGCATTCCCACCCCAAAATTAATATCCATGATCCTTTCTCCCGGGTTGGTAAGAATAAGCATTTTAAGATTTTGAGCCACGAGGGCTTCATAATCTTGTATCAAATCAAATCTACTAGTAGTAACAGGTAATCGTGGTGCAAGTCCAGATGACATAATGAGCCCTCCTAATAAATATCAAAAAAATGTTTTTTTAACAAACATTTGGAGTTTGACCGTCCGATACATTGCTTTGGCGGTCGGCGCTAGTAGTACCACCTTCTGCCGCGGCGTCCAGATCGTCTCCCAAGCCCTCTAGGATCATGATAAGCAAATAGATAAGTCCCATGGGCCCGGGCGGCATCATCAACATTCCCGCGATCGAGCCGGTAAAGTCCACGCCGTCGAGAGTAAGACGAGGGCCTAGCAGGGGCGCCTCTAGAGGGCCGGGGGGATCGGGAAGGGCCGCGGCAGCCTGGGCATTAAGCGAACTAAGTCCGCACAAACCAAGGGCAAGCAAGTCTTCTCCTGACATCTTTTCTAGGACTCCCTTTAGCATGCTCGATGCCGGATCGGCGGGGGAAGGTGTGATCCCGGCCGCCGTCTGGCTGATTCCCGTATCGATCGCATTCGAGACTAGAAGAAAGGCCTGGCCGGTGATATCTCTAATGATTTTAGAAATAGCCACGTGCGGGTCGGTTAACTCGACGACACCCTTCAAAATTTTGATGGGAGCCAAAGCTAAAGCTTTCAAGATATATTCGCGGATGTTCTCATCCATATCGCTCATTCCTGATGAACCAAAACTATCGGTTAGGCGGTCGGCCGCATTCCGTTGAATAATCGAAGGAGTTTTATTAGTGTTTCCAACTGTTTCAAATAACTTAAGAATAACGTTTTTAGTGGTCTGAAAGTCTCTCTCGATGCCGGGGAAGAAGTGACTTGTCAAACCAAAATTATAAAGAAGGGGGACCATCATAATAAGTTCCGGATTAAATGTCTGGTTCATGAACCGCGAAAACTCCGGATGGGTCTTTATTGTTTCTAGATAGCGATCTGTTGAGTGATTATTGAAGTTCTGCATAACAGAGTACGCAGTAGTCGCATTAACATCTTCTGACCAAGGGTTTGTTGGGGGGTGAGTATCTACTTCGACCTGGAAAAGGCCGGCATCTACGTTATCTTCTATACTACCTCCAGTGGAGACCATTCCGGGGGGAGGCTCCCAGTTTCCAGCAAGAATAACATCAGCAATTGTATTTGCATTGAGAGTCCCGACAGAATTCATTTCAATTGTGAGCAGTTCGCCTAGTACTTGGGACCCTGCGTTGTTGGCGCCTGATTGGGGCATCATATCCGATTGGACCGAATCGAGAATAGCATTCATCTCTTCTCCCTGAGCCCCAGTGGCTCCCTTTTTCTGCACTTGCATTGCGAGGCGCATTATATCTCTAGAGTCGCCTGTTGTCTTAAACGATTCTATAAAAAAGCTATTATCTTGATCATAATCGAAATTTGCACCACCCGCATAATCGGAATCTTCATAGGGATAATTAAATATCAATTTATAACCATAGGCGAGGCCCTCAAATACTGGGCGAGGGCCCGTAATCCCTTCCATAAGATCTACAAAATCAATAGCTCGCGGAGTTTCAATAGGCATTGCACCACCGTTAGCATCCCCCAGTATCTCTCGCAAGGAGCCAATGCGCCGCTTAGTGATTGAAGAGGGGCGCGGGCCATGATTAATTATATAATTTTCGACGGCGCCGTCTATAATCTCTTGACTCACACCGTTCCCCAGACCGGAGACTAGAGCGGAGTGGCCGGCGTCCCAGGCATTTCTTTCCGCCAAGCGAACACTGTTCTCCACGGTAGGATCGTCCGAAAATTTATTCCATGGAATATCAACCGTGCACGCTCCTAAATCACTCCAATTAGAAATACTGTCCCACCATACATATTTGCTTAAAAAGATCCTACCATTCTCGGATTTAGAAGTACGACCATATGGGCACTCGCGTACACCTATAATATCTTTAATAAAAACATCCTCCCAGGCTTCGTTCGCGCCGGCGCCCTTAAGCACGTTATTAATTGACTGAAGCGTGTTAACAGTTTCTCCACACTCTTCAAGCGTATGATTGATTCTTTCCGCTACCAAAAAGTTCACAAGCTTAGAAAAATCCACAGATGAAATATCAGCACCATCTTTTAGGTCCGGGTCCGCCGATCGGGGGCGAGCATAAGAGTGAGCAATCCCGTCGTCTTGGCGCGCCGGGTATCCTGCATCGGGGCCCAAAGAACTGCGTTCCATTACGATAGCAAAATGATCATAAATAAAATCTTTTAAGTCGGGGCGGCCGGCAGTTAACTGATCTTCAACCTGAGCGACGACGGTCTTAAACATCATGGTTCTGAGAATTGACTTATCCATAATCTCGCCAAAATTAAATGCTCCAAAAACAAAAATGTTTTTAACTAAAAATTCAACGATATGGACCTGAATGAGTAAATTTATAAGTGACAATTTTAAGGCGTCACTTACTCTTTCTTGTGTGGTGCCAGGATCTCGGCAAGCTGACTGTCTAAAATTTTTCTTTCCTTGATCAATAATTCCGCGGACGTCGAGAAGGTCTCCCACATCGGTGGGCCGGCAATTTGAGTTATCTTTAAAGAGGTTAAGTGCCATCAGCTTCGGCATATTAAAAATACCGCGAGTATAAATATAATCAAAGGTACGCTCTATTAAACCGTTAAGTGCTGTGGGGTATACCTGTTTTTGTAGTTTATCCTCAAGATACTTTCTGTCCTGCCACTTCATCGCACCAGGAGTTAGAGTTTGCAGCTGCCGAAGGAGAGGATATGTAAAATTAAAAGCATAGGGATTAAAGGCTGGGCCGGTTCCCATTCCTGACAATTTACTATCAATGGCTGCCTGATTGGTCCCAGCACTCCCCCCGGCTGCGGGATAGAAGGGCGAAAAAGATTCATCCGGGGATTCTATCTCGATGTAACCAGCAGCGCTGACGCCCTCAAGAAGCCCGGCGGGGTAGCGCAGCTGCACTATGGGGCGCCCGTGTCCAATATCGTCATTAGAAGAAAATCGGATTGCTATGGACTCATTTGAGAGAGAGCCCATGTCGTTTTGAAAGAAATATCTCATTTGGAGGCGGCCTAGGGCCGACGAATGACGGTCATTTCTCAGGTTGGACTTATATGTTGTCGCGCTCCCGGGGTTTCCAATCAAAGGATTGCCGGGCGTATAGGGATATTTTGTTCGAACAGCCCAGCGGCCGTTGCGGCTGGCATCGCCGGTTCCATCTATATCTAGATAATCTGGTACAGCTTGCCGGGACTTCGAGGCCCAAGCGCGCTTAAAAGCTTTGGGAAAAACGTAAGTAACATAGGGAATAGAATTGGCGCTGGAATTATCAAAAGTATCCTGAATCTCTGTCAGTTTGGTTTGCACATCGGATATGGTTCCTCCATGGATCGACAAAGCATTGTTCAAAATATCGGCTAAATCCCCCAACATTGGTAAGAAGTCGTCAACGTCGACTCCAAACTTTGCCACGTTTACATCCGGACATATATCTGGATCTATCTGTATTTGAGCGTTAGATAATGTGTTTAGAAGGTCTACCAAAATAGATAAGAAGGCTGGGTCGATAGCGGGAGGGGTTGGTGGTCGCATCTTGGGAGGAATCGCACCTATGGCTGCCTGCAGGGTTGGGTTTTCATTAACCGAAACAAAGGGCTCCAAAAGAGTAACTCGGGCTGCTTCCAACGAATATACAAACTGCATCTTAACATTCTCAATCAGAGTGTTATACACTTGAGGTATTACCCTACTCACAATCGGATTGGGCACGAACTTGTCATTCTCGGGGCACAAGAAATCAATCTCTGGGACGTCTACTGGAATGCCGTCGCCGTTTAGGAAGTCGGCGAGCTTCTGGATGCTGGCCTGATCGGCCAAGGATGCTATGTCGTCGCAAGATAAACAATAGTTTTCAAAAGAAGCTCGTATGTCCACATTATTAATAATGTCATTGCAAATTTGAAACACATCCGCAATCTGGGCCATGCTCTGGAAGAACCCTAGAATCTCGTTTCGACTTTGCATTGCTCGGATGTTCTCTTCGTCGAATTCAAGATTGCTTAAACGAATTTTCTCGATGGTCTCATCTGAGACAGCATCAGGGGAGTGGAACAGTCGACATATCTCTAAAGGAGTCAGCCGGCTGCCGATTGCACTTAAATAAGCGTAGCCTGTATTTTGATCAAATCCGTGTGCGGCAAAGGCCTCGTCAACCAAGTCTTGTGAGGTTGGGTCAAGACCATTCCCCGCGCTGCCACCTACAGGATTGTTTGCCACAGCACTCGCTAAATCTATCTCACCCTCGTTTTCGGGACGATTCAATAAGTTATCGCAGTTGTGCTTGATAAGTTCAGCAATGCCTTTAATAATATCAAAGGCTACTTCGGCCAATGTCTGAAGTATTATATCGCGGATCTGTTTCCAGAGAGGAGGGTCCCCAGTGATCGAAAATGAAATATTAATAGACGGCATATCCGGCATTATAAGCATGGGACGCGGTAGCTCAGGAGAACCGTAATCTTCCACGAAATCCTTAATACTAAATCCTAGATCGATTGCTTGGTTGATTCGCTCCAGGGAAAAGGTTGTTCCCATCGTTGTACAAATAAGCGCCTCTGCAATTAAATCAGCGAGGCCTAATAACGACAAAACCCGATCAACAATACCCTCGGCACATTCAGACCCTTCGCACGTCCCGCCGCCTGGTGTGGAAGTTGCTGCAGATGACCCGCCTTGTTTGGCTTTTGATAGTCTATTACGGGCATTTTGTAGATCTACTTTTAGATCGGCGTACGCAGCGAGGTCATCTTCTGTGCCCCCCATAGTTCCATCATTAAAAAGCGTGATGACATTTTCTTCATAATAAGTGATTTCAGATTCTATCGCTGAGATTTCTTCTTTGATCCTTCTCCTCTCTTCAGTTTGGACACTTATCCCTTGAGCAGCGTTAATAAGTTCTATTACCTCGTCAATAATTTCCGGAAGAGGAAAATTCGTCGTATAAGATTTCGACTTAGAATCATTATACATGGCAGTTAGGAGCACCGGGTTTTGGAGGGCGGCCTGAATCTTCCCTACCTCTTCGGAGGTCATAAAGGTACTAATCTTTTCTGCCAAAGCTGAGGGGTTGGCAAGATCGATGGGACTATCTGGGTCGCGGCCGTTGAAAACCTTACTATATAAGTCCGCGTTGACGCCAGGAATGGGGGGGCCGGTGAAATTGATAGCTGTTTCCCCGGCGCTTGGGTTTGCAGAAGGGTCGACCAAGAGGTCCCTGTAGGTGTTTTCCACAAACTCAAGAAACGAGGGCAGGCCTGGGCCCAATGCGGTGTTATTAGATCTAAAGTCTTCTCGAATCGCATATTGATTAGCTATGGTTGCCATTAGCCACCGATCTTTTGTAGCCGCACCATATTTCACTAAAGAGAAGAGCCCTATCTTCAGAGGTTCTTCCACCGCATCATCTCCCATGTCAATCTCATAGCTTATAGATTGAATCTGCTGTTGGGGATCCCACTCTAGTCGTAAAGTATCATCGTCTCCAAAGGGAGAGACAACATAGCCCGAGAGGTTAATGTCTTTCGTTATATATATTTTTAATGTCCCCAGAAGTCGCTTAAGGTCCGATCTAATTGCCGGCAAACTTAAGGGAATCCGAAGTGGTGCTGGGAACATGTTAACCTGCTGCTCATATGATCGTAGTGCGATTTGGAGATCATTTATAATCTCGGTAAGTGTTCCCAAAGACATTTGAGTCGCAGTACCAGGGGAGGCGGAGATTCCTTGTTGGTTGTTAAAATAAGTGCGTGCCGTAGCAAAAGATGGCAGCCCCGAACTGTATGAGGGGAGGCCACTATCGAAATCGTCAGGACAGTCTCGATTTCGGGCGCGTGTTACCAGAAGCTCGCGAGCAATGGATTGTATATTGGCGGTGGTCTCTTCTTGTGTCATCCCATGGGACAAGAGTCCCAAGCGAATCAGCTTAAAATTAATTTCACCAGAGGTGGTACTAAACAAAAACTTTGTGGTACTAGGAAAAGGTGATTCAGTCGCACTATTTTTAACGAACACTAAGCTGTCCGAAATTTCTGATCGGATGGTGGTATAAGTAGCTAAAAAGTCACTCCCGGTGCCGTTTTCATATAGAAAAGGATAGAACTCTGGCAAGTAGAATTCTATAAAAGCATCTATTGCTTGCTCCTTGAGGGCCGCGGTATCATCTAATTCTATTGTGGATTCTATGGCAGCCGGCTGCACAATAACAGAATAGTGACCCCCAGTGCTATCATACCAAGGCATATAAGAAGAAAATTTCTTAAATACATTGATGCTGTCAAAATCGAGAGTATTGCCTTTAGAGGATGTGGTCGCCATAATTAATTCGTATTGTTATATTTACTCAAGATATATTTTCGGTGGCGCATTCCGCCGGGTGCACATAAATAGTTTTTAACAATTTCTGTTGACTTCATAAGGTCGTCCGACATTGCAGGGATCTCAACATTCATGGCCGTATTCAGCATTGACTCAATACCTTTGGGCATCAGTTGTTCAAAGTCGGGAGCTGAGGTTAACCCGTAAAACATTGTACGATGTGTGTGGGTAAGAAGCGTTTGGGTTAAGTTACGCTGATAGTCCAACACTGTTACCAGTTTGTCACGGAGTTCGTTGATGTGATCCATCATCTCGCTCAAACATTCTCTTAGGTTGTTTCCCTTAACCATGGGTTGCATATCCGAGTCATCATTCATTGCGATCAGGTCTATGCCGTACTGCCCCTGCCACGCATTAGCAAGCTTTCCTCCTTGAGAGTTCTTTTTGTCTGTCTTGGTAACAAACTTAATATTTTCCCGAGCAATGAAACGTAAAGTGTCGGCCTTGAGAGCGATCGTTGATCGGGGGGCGCCCATTTTTACATTACCCACGGTTCCTTTGGCCAAACCAAAATACTTGATATCATCAACAGCCGCTCGTTGACTAATATAAATACGGGCAGCGTCCTTTTTAAAGTTAGGACTTACTATTTTTTCCTTGCCCAGAGGTGTATGAGAACGGGCCTGGTACCCTAGTCTCCCCACCACAATATCCATCGACGAACACTTGTTACCCGTTGCGCCGAATCCACTCGCCCGAGAGTGTGGCCGGTCGTATCCAAGAACAATAAAGGAATTACCATTCTGAATGACTTTGTCGTCCTGCGTTACATCGTATTTGGGACAATCATAAAGTTTACGTCCCTGGTACCCTACTCCAATAAACCGAGCTTTACCGATATCATCCAAAGCATCATAGTGCTGTCTTTCTACGTCGTTTAAGACATCGGCATCATATGCATCATTAATCGCCATAACAACTCCTTTCCTTACACAAACAAGTGGCTCGCTTTGTTGGTGGCGCTAATGGCACCTTGCACAGAAGTGTTTGTGAGGGATTTCCCCCATCCAGCATTTGCGCGGGCGACGACGATATTGGCGTCGCGCTGACTCGAAACATTATTGATATCCTCTTTCACCGGTGATTTCGGATTCTTAAGTCCATTAACTAAAAATGCCACTGCAGCATTGGCTGCATGCTCTGGATCATTAAGTAGGTCCGGGTTTCCTACCAAATCGAGGCCTGCGAGTCTGCCATATTTTCTATAACTTGCTTTAAAAGTGATCTGATTGAAGCCGCGGCCGCGGTAATTGTAGCCATCTCTTTCGCCCGTATGGTCCGCCCAAGAACCTCTTGATCCAGGACCGAAAAACTTGGGCCCATAGATGTGACTAAACCACAGAACATCATCTTGCATTAGTGCTTTAAGTTCAGTATCGTTGAACATCTTTACGCGGCCGCCAAAGAATTTCCGCGAGCGCTCAACGGATGCGTTCGACCATCCATACTCTGATTGGGGCTTTAGGCCCGATTCTTTTGAAACCACCCCCAAAATAGCAATCTTCACGTATCTATTGGTAACTCCATATTGTTCCATATAGCGCTCAAGAATCTTAAGATTATCATTGCGTACGCCAGAAGAATATCGACCTAGGCCAATAATCGGGCCCGTGTCGTCTCCCTTCACATCCGGATTATTAGGTGCCTGTTCTGTAACAAACGGTGTTCCTTCAACTGCGCCAGTGGAACCAACGGTTCCGGCCGCTCCATAAGGGCCGCCCAAAATAAAAGGATTGCCTGGAGGCGGCCCTTGCGCTAGGGCAATATCAAAAATCTTTTCACCTATCTCTATTATCTGAGGATTTTTGGCGCGGCGGATATCTTCATATTTTACTTTCACATAGGTGCCGGGCGGAATTGCTCCTTGCACTGAATTAGCACTCAAGGAAACAGTAATGTCTTTCATGGCTCCCACCTTCCTTTTAAAGATTTCTTCCCGATCAGATTCGAAATCTTTGGGTAGGAGGGATCCGTCCGATGTGCCGTATAGGCAAGGCTGGTACACCTTATAGATAAAGTTGAACGCCTCGAAGTTCGGTCGTTGGGCTGCCATATAGCGCGCCGCATCGGCAGGATTTTGAATTATAGGAGATGCGGTGGTTTGATACCCGACCACTATCCCCGGGACTGGATTAGGCATTATCGCCCGACGAACATAATTAATTCCACGCATTGCATGAGAAAGACCCCTCGTGGCATTAAATAATCGACGATTGCCGAGAGCAGAGTCCAGCACAGTAGGACAACACAGAAGAAACTCGCAGTTAACATTTTTAATTGTGAAGGTCTCAGTGGAAACGTCCGACATCTCTACTCCTCTTGTTCATTTAACAAATCAAATATTTGTTCTTTATCGTCTGCGCTCAACCCAAAGTGTTCAGTTTTTTGTTTCTGAAGGAGGGCAGCTAGCTTGACCATCTGCTCGTTTGAGCGCTGAAGGTTTTCTACATATTTGGCGGCAATGGATCCCAGCTCCTTGCGAGCCGAATCGGAGACTTTCATATCACTTATCGCATCCATAAGCAATGATTTGGCCATGGCGCGATCCTCCCGAATATTGGTCGTGGTCTCCTCTATATAATCATCCAAATTTAAATTTCGCCGTTTTGCCATTTCTCTTTAAATATCCTATATCGCTTTCTTAATTTATTTAAGTTGTTAACAACCTGTTTCGTGTTGAGGCCAGTAATCTCCCTCAGGTATAAATAAATAGCTTTTTTATTAAAAATTTCAATTGTATCGGCGGAATCTAAAAGAATGCGGACAGCCATTAGCACTTTCTTTTCATTTTCCTTAAGCATAAAGGAGTCCCATGTGTTCATCTCGGTGCCAAAAGAGGACCAGAACTCGATATCCTGCCGACGACTCTCGTAGGTAGGCTCTTGCGATATTAAATCTTGTTCTAGTTCGTTAACAACGTCTTCTAGATAAACTTCAGTGCGATTTCGTTTTTGAGTTTTTTTAACTTTGTGAATAAACCAATTTTTGGTTACCACAGAAAAATAAGAAAACGCTTTTGATCCCTTGTTGGGATCATACTTGTTAAGGATAGTAGTAAGCCAAATTTTACATTCATCTTTTAAGGAATGAATATTTGGCAAACTTGTAAAGCGATAGGTGTAAATGATCTTGTCGACCATTTGATCAAATGCGGGCTGGATGTATTCAATATACAACTTCGTTCGAAGTTCTCTGTCCTCCGTTGCCGCATATTTGATAATTGCGTCTTCGTGAACTTTTGTAAAATAATAATTTTTATTGCGTTTCTTCTTCGGCCGTTTTTGTGATGTCATCTAGTTCTTCCTCTAATTCATAATCGAGGGTATATTCAAAAATGCTACGGAATCGCTCTGACTCTTCTAGCACAACTTGCGTTCTGTGAATAAGATCTTGAATCACTGGCTCGCCATGGAACATTTCCATACTATAAAGTGATCGGGTAAACACTTCAAATGATTTCAGCGTTAAAAATAAGTCAGCATGATTTTCCGATATAAACATAAATTTAATCAGTAGGCGTACCAAGTACCATCCCAATAAAATATTGAGAAGTAGCGAGATTACAAGTGCTATAATTAAACTCATCGTTTATCGTCTAGATCATCTTTCTGCTGTTTTAATTCTTCCCTAGCATCCTTAATAAACTGCTCGGTAGTTTCACCAATCTTTTTCTTCACCCATTTGGAGTCAGGCGAAGTTCTAAATTTGGATAATTTTTTACAGAGTGCCCCCTCGTAGTGACACTCTGGACATTCTTCCACTGTTTCGCTAGATAGGTGCTGGATTGTGCTGTCTAGCTCACAATTGCCACAGTGGTATTCATAGCGTGGCAATATATTATACCTCTAACGAACCAACTACGTCCGCCAGAATGGTATCCTCTAGTTTTATTACAGGTGGATTAGTAATAACTAAAGTACTTTGACTTGAATCCTCAGGGTTGACCTGGAAATTCATCTCTTTTAAAAGCGGCACAATGTCGCTCTGCTCCAACAAAGACTTTTGAAGGGCCATCATAAGCGCCCCCATAGCTTGAGTAGATAGCTTCATTACGGCCGCTTCTCCAGGTTCTTGATTCGTGCATCAATATCTTTGAGATGGCCTTCCATATCGCGACTAAAGGAGCTTAAAGCATCTCGTAGCATTTGGTCGACGACCTCTCGGACATGACTTTCTTTTAGGGCCTGCGCAGCAGGCGCCTTTTTCGTTGTAGACTTTTTCATTTTACCTCCGTATTTTTAATAAAGTCGTAATCGGCATCATACATCATTTCTGCCAATCCTCTAAAATCGACTTTAGGCTCCCACCCCAACTTTTCTTTTGCTTTGGATGGGTCTCCCAGCAGATAGGGAACTTCGTGTGGCCTAAATAGTCGTGGGTCTATCTTAACATACTTATCAATATCATTTAAACCCGCGTATTCAAATACATAATGCAAAAATTCTCGCACGGTATAGGAATGTCCTGTGGCGATGACAAAATCATCTGGCTTGTCTTGCTGCAGCATACGCCACATCGCTTCGACATAGTCGCCAGCATAGCCCCAGTCGCGCTTTGCATCTAGATTACCTAGGTGTAAGTGCTCTTGTAGGCCAAGTTTGATTCGGGCTGCCGCCATTGTAATTTTTCTTGTAACAAACGTTTCGCCGCGACGGGGGGATTCATGATTAAACAAGATCCCGCTCGATGCTTGGAGTCCATAAGCCTCGCGGTAGTTTCTTACTAGGTGGTGAGCAAAGACCTTCGCGCAAGCATAGGGCGACGCTGGCTGTAAAAGGGATTCCTCATCAAAGGGAACGTTCAGATTATCGCCGTACATCTCAGACGATGACGCCTGATAGAATTTCGCTTCGGGGCAAAGCTCCTTATAAGCATTCATCAAGCGCAAAGTTCCCATAACGATCGAGTCGACTGTCTCCTCGGGGACATCAAAGGAGACGCGAACGTGTGACTGTGCTCCCAGATTATAGATTTCATCAGGCTTATATTTGTTTAAAAGCTTCCAAAAACAGCCTGCATCATGGAGGTTGCCATATTCCAATATCAAGTTGGAATTTTCAAATATCGTATCTATACGATCGGTGGTTATCAGGGAGGTGCGCCTCTTGACGCCTATCACTTTATATCCTTTAGATAACAGAAGCTCGGCTAAATAAGAGCCGTCTTGTCCTGTGATACCTGTTACTAATGCTGTTTTCATTACCATTCCTTATCCTCTAAATATGGCCGTAATATCTCGGCAACTTGCGGGTCGTCGCATATTCCCCTTAGTTTCTTATTTCTTTCGCCGGCGTGCTTGGCATTGTGGTGATGGTGGCCGATTCCAAAATTTGGCGCATTGATCGATTGTGTCTCATAGGCCCGCCGGTTGGACTTTGCCCCATATGTTCTATAGGTAGAGGCGGATAACTCGACATGCTTATCATAGTCTTTCATAAATTGCTCAACTATCTTGTCCTCCGGCTTTTCATTTAAAAACAGGCTAACTTCGCGAATGCTATGTTCCGGATATTTAAGAAGTGCTTCATAATATATTAACAGTTTGTCGCTCGGCCATTCACTAAAATATTTAACATTTTTTGCAAACTGTTCCCAAGCCTCGTGCATATTGTGGCGCACGATGGCGTCGCGAGGATCTCTGACTAACAATATTAATTTGGTCTCGGGCTTAATTGGAGGAGGATCAAGTTCTGGGTGGGATGCGATATCTCTGGAGGTATGCTTTTTTAATATAAGACCTTGATCGTAATTCATTCTCTCTTCTCGCCAGGCGATCCTAGGCTGAGAACTCACCGGATAATCAATACTGGGGGCATCCAGAGTTTTAAGTAGACCAAAGGCGGCAGCATTTATCGACGCTATCTTGTCCGCGCGCATATGACCTTCATAGATCGTGGGTATGCCTGTCGTATATTCAATTATATATCGCAGCCAACTATTGCCGCTCTTTGGATAGCTCAACAAATAAGCGCGTACGTTGTCCTCTAGTTTTGAACAATCCATTCTAATACCTAAAAGGGTTGATACCAATTATAAGTCTGTTTTATGCCGCTGTCAAATGAAGTAAAGTTATAGTCTCCAATTGTTTGAAGCAGCAAAGCGTTGGCACCATCTTTACGATGCTGCCCATCTAATTGATTATTATAAACAATTTTCACATCAATGTTTAAATGAGAAATTAAAATTTTTGCCATCTCGTCAATACTTAAATTTTCGTTGGGTGCCACAATAATCGGGTCATCGCTGTGATGGTGTGTTAATAATAGAGGGATAATTTGACAAAGATCCTCCACATATAGCTGCTGGCGGAGCGGCGCTCCGGTTCCCCACAGCTCTAGAGTATCTCCGTCTTTTAGTTTGGCGGCTTTGCTAATGAGAGCGGGAACAAAGTGAGAAGTATCGGTGTCAAAATGATCACCGGGGCCATACACGTTAGAGGGGCTGAACGTGCTATAATCTACTTTATGCTGACTTCGATAAGCTAGTATTAGTGCATGCAATAATCGTTTAGAATATCCATACGCAAAATTTGTGGTTGCGCACGGTCCGTCAAATATCTCATCTTCAGTAAACGGATACTGAGAAACTACATCGGGGAAGGCGCAGGTACTTAATGCTCCCAGGAGTCGCGGAACACCTGCTTGGTAAGCGCCGGCGACGACGTTTAAATTCATCACTACGTTTTGTTCGAAGAACTCTACCTGATTGGAAGAGTTGTCTTTGATTCCGCCGACTCGACCAGCAAGGTGTACAACAGCCTCGGGCTGTATATCTGCATACATTTTATCAACCGCGGAACGGTCAAGGAGGTCGCAATCAGTCGACGAAAGATATACCCAATCTGGACGATATCTCTCAAGTCTGCGCCCAATGAAGCCGCTCCCACCGGTGACTAGTACTGTCATAGATACATTTTACATCATTATTGAATGATGTTAAAGGCTCTCTTTCGCTTTCGTTCATCATCAAAGCCATCGTCGACAAACGGCGCAATCATTGTTCCATCCTTAGTAACTACTGCTGCCGCATGCGTGGAGTTTTTGCCCTCGACTCCGGATTGCTCTTTTTCTTGAATGGCAACCCAGCGCGCAACTGTTTCTTTATCTTTCTTAACTTGTTCGGTATGTTTTACAATGAAGTCTTTTTGGGCCCCAATGTCCATTTGCGACAAAAGTGTTTTAATAAGCCCTTTTTCAAAAGCTGTATGAACCGACTGAAGTTCTTTTGTTCGAGTCTCTCCTAAAAAGAGGCTCCGCAGCATGCTTAACGTTAAATTCTGGTTATTATTGAGAATTTTCATTACCTCAGAAACTATGCCGTTAAGATTAAACCGCCATGCATACTGAATAATGTGAGGTATTAGTTTTCTTTGTTGCAAAAATGTATCTGGATTTTTTAATATCCGATCGAGAGATACTGCATCTCGGATTTGTTCTTTCCATTCAAGCAGCTGCTCGTATTTATGGTCCACCTCATAAAATGGAACATCCAAGCCAGTAAGCCAGAATTCGTCATCGATAATCCCATAACCGGGGACCTCCATCTTCGCTTCTTTGGCTAAAGTAAATAACTCGGTACCCGGATAAATGCTAGCCACACCGATGTCATCATAATAAAGATAATGGAGATACTGAAGTTCTTGAACGAAATCGATTGTTTCAGCGACTGTCTCATGAGTCTCTCCCGGCAAGCCAGAAATTAAAAAGGCAGTAGGTTTAATCCCAGTCTCCGCAAACAGCTTCATCGCATGACGCACTGCTTTCTGGGTGAGGCCTTTTTTCATCAACTTCATAACGGGTTCCGAGCCCGACTCTAAACCAAACATAACCTGGATAAACCCAGCATCTCTCATCAGCATGACGACCTCGCGCGAAATAGGGCGAAACCGGGCGCTACAAATAAACTGCGTTTTTATGCCGCGGCGAATGACTTCTTCGCAAAACTCAATTGTTCTATCCTTGATAATCATGAACGCATCATCGTGAATCCATACAGTATTAACAGTAGGGTGACGTTCGAGTATCTGCTCTACCTCGTCGACGATATTCTTTGCTGATCGGCATCGAACCTTACGGCGAGAGGCTGCGTCGAGGACACAAAAATTGCATTTATAGGGGCAGCCGCGACTTGTGAGAAGCCCGGCAATTGTCTTTCCTTCCCACAAAAACAGTTCGTGTTTAGGAAAGGGCAAGATATCAAGGTCATCAATTAGGCCGCGTTCTTCGGTGGTCACCACTTCTTCTTTCTTGTGGTCGTAAAAAGCAATTCCGGCGACGTTATTAAGGTCTCCTTCCTCGTCCCAACACTGAACCAGTTCACCCAGTGTTATCTCGCCTTCGCCGATAGCGCACACTACATTTCTATAATGCTCTGTTAGTTGGCGATACATCACGCTCACGTGCATACCTCCGATAACAATTTTAACCTGAGGGTGTTTTTCTTCTAGATATTTTATAAGGCGGAAGGCACCGACGCGACTATGGGTCATCATCGAGATCCCTACTATATCTGGTTTAAATTCTTCCAGATCTTTGGCGAGGGTTTCCATACATTTTTCTTTTGTAACATTATTCAGAAACCGAGTCAGCACTTCATAGCCTCGATCTAAGCTCTCTAGGTAAGAGTGGAGATACCCTAATCCAAGGGGATAGTGGCTATCATGTGCGTTCTCAATTCGATGAAATTCATCAATCGTAGCGCACGTTAGTAATATTTTCATGGAAAGTCCTCTTTATAGATACGTCATAAGTACGCAGCGCTGGCGCTACCAAATAAAATGGTTTTTATAGTATTCCACAATTTTGGGTATTTCTTCATCAAAATTTTTTGTGGGGGCCCAGCCTAATGCCCGCAGCTTTGAGTCATCAAGCGCATATCGCACATCCTGTCCTGGTCGGACTACCGAAAAATCTACATAGTCGTCCCATTGGGCATCGGGACCGTGGTAAGCCGATATAATCTTACGCACCGTCTCTTTGTTTGACTGCTCAAACCCTCCAGCTACATTATAAATTTGGTTAACTGTACCAGAATCTATAATAGCCATCACGGCCGCGGCTGTATCATCAGCATGCAGCCAGTTTCGAACTGGTTCGCCTTTATCGTGAAGTCTTACTTTCTTTTCTCTTAACAAATTTTTTATTGCTAGAGGGACGAGCTTCTCGGGATATTGGCCGATGCCATAATTGTTTGTAGGTCGGAGGATAATATACTGAATTCCATAGGTGCGCGCCCACGCGTGAATTAACATATCGCCGGCGGCTTTAGCTGCCGAGTAGGGGTTGCTTGGCTTGAGAAGGTCGTGTTCGGTGTGTACGCCGGCGTCAATATCTCCGTACACTTCGTCGGTACTAATATGGAAAAAGGTGGGTCGATCATTACAGTTGATTGGTTTAAACCTCACCAAATCAAGTAAATTCCGGACTCCTAAGATATTGCTATCCATGAACTCATCACTATTAACAATACTATTTCCTACATGAGACTCTGCCGCATAATTAATGACGTAGTCGCAATCATAAAGACGCTCAAGATCCTTGATGTCAGTTTCCTCAAACTCAAAATTAGGATGCTGGTAGAATTCTTCTAGTAGGGTGGGATTAGCGGCATAGGTAAGTTTGTCCACGCCGCGGACTTTCCAGCCGCGCGCTAGCGCTCTCCTCACCGCATAGGATGCCATAAACCCTAGGCATCCGGTAATATAAACAATTTTCACCGGTTACGTCCAAAGAAATTATAATTCTTATCTATGAAAGAATCCCACTTAGCGGGGACGCTGGTCTCGTCATAAATGGCTTCTACCGGGCACTCTGGCTCACAAGCTGCACAATCAATACACTCTTCTGGGTCAATATATAGCTGCAGACCTGTGGGGTTAAATCCGGGGGCGGTGACCTCTGCGCCGGCGCCAACGATATCGATGGGACCATGAATACAATCCACTGGACATGCATCAACACAGGCGGTGTCACAGGTTCCCACGCAGGGCTCTACGATAATAAAGGCCATCCTAATTCTCCAATATCGTCAGTCCGGCTGGGCGATCAAAGAACTCTTTCACACTGGCCTCTATGTAGTCCAACTTCTCAGTGGTGAGCCCGTGGAAGGTGCCCAAAAAGAAACTATCATGAGTCACTTTAGCGGCCACCGGGAAGGTCTCTTCTAAATTTCCGTAAGGACCCGCAAGATGTATATACCCGGGATGAGCCAGTACGAGACCACTAAAATAGGAACGAGTTTGAATTTTTTTGCTCTCTAAAAAGTTCACTAAATCATGACGACCAAAATTAGCACCATCGCGGATAGTAAGAAGGAACCCAAACCAACAGGGGTCCGCCTTCTCGGTGGCCTCTGGTAGATGAAAATACTCCTCATAGGGTGCAAAAATTTCCTTCAGGCGATCAAAATTCTTTCGTCGAGATGCATCAAGCATTGGAAGTTTCTTAATTTGTTCCAAGCCCATTGCAGCAGCCAAATCTAATGGCTTCAAATTATACCCTATTTCATCAAAAACATAGCGATGATCAAAAGTTGTAGTAGGCATTCCTGGTAGCCAATTCTTAAATCGATCTCCGCAGGCAGTGCCGCTGGTTACAGAGCCGGGCTTGGCAGTATTGCAATAGCAAGCCCTCCCCCAGTCACGATAACTAGCAAGAACCATACGTTTCACGCTGCTGTCAGTGGCTACAAAGCCGCCCTCTCCCATTGTCATATGGTGGGCGGGGAAAAAGGAGCAAGTAGAGATTGTACCAAAAGAGCCAAGCTTTTTACCATCATAATAAGAGCCCAATGCATCGCAGGCATCTTCTACAAAAATTAAATCATATTTTTTAACCAGGAACATTAAGCGATCCATATCAGGAGGATTACCCAATACATGAGCGAACATAATTCCTTTAATCTCTGGGTCTTCTTCCAGAACTCTCTCTACTTGATCCAGATCTAAATTCAAATCTGGAATCGTCACATCCACAAATACTGGTTCGAAACCATTTTGGATGAGAGGGTTGATGGTGGTCGGAAAACAAACCACCGGGGTGATAAATTTGGCGCCAGGTTTGAGATTAAACCATTTACGAGACTTAAGAGCACTAACTGCTAGCAAATTAGCCGAGGAGCCCGAGTTGGTAAGAATGCCGGCATCTTTTCCGAGGTGTTGTGCGAACTCCAATTCGAATTCACGACCCTTCTTTCCGAAGATGAGCCACTCTGTGAGGAGACTCTCGAAGGCGGCTACATATTCGTTCTCGTCGAAAATGGGCCCGGAGTACGAAACCCAGTCTTCCCCGGGAGTCCAAGACTCCGATTGTCTCTTTTCAAGAATGTATTCTTTAACTAGATCTAAAATTTGTTGTTTTTTATCACTCATATATCTGCTATTCCCATCTTATTGATAGTATATCAAAGTTTATTCTTTCTGTCCAGCTTTACTTTCTAAATTTTCAATGGCTGCTTTAATAGCTTCCTCTGCCAATACAGAACAGTGAATTTTAACGGGGGGTAGAGATAGCTCCTCTACAATCTGCATATTATCAATTTCAGCAGCTTCTTTCAGGGTCTTCCCCTTGATCCATTCCGTAGCAAGCGACGATGCAGCAATCGCTGACCCACAACCAAAGGTTTTAAACTTTGCATCACATATGCAGTTGTCGTCGTCCACTTTAATTTGGAGCTTCATGACATCGCCACATTCGGGTGCACCCACAATGCCGGTTCCAACACTATTATCATTTTTATCCATTGATCCCACATTGCGTGGGTTTTCGAAGTGATCAATTACTTTTTTTGTATAGGCCATGGTGGGCTCCTTTTCTGTATATAGTACCAGTACTTAACTAAAGGAAGACCCGCATCCACAAGTAGTATTCGCATTGGGATTATTAAAACTAAATCCTTGCTGTTGTAACGTCACCACATAGTCTACCGTCGTGTCATTTAAAATAAATGAGCTGTGAGGGTCTACATAAACCTTTACATCGTCATATTCAATAAGAATATCCTCCTCGTCGAACTCGTCTTCTACACTCAATGAATATGACATTCCAGAGCATCCGCCGCCCTTTACGGCGACCCTTATTATGTCCCCTTCTTCTAGGGCGCCCTTAAGATGAGTCACGGCTGCTTCTGTGAATGTAATCATTTATCTTATGCTCCCGTGTCGTCAACAAAGTTGTGATCTTTCATCTTCTTCCCGCGCAGGGTGATTAGAGGAGCGTTCTTCCAGGTGTCCACCTCTTGACCGCATCCACTTCCTAATTGTACATCACCCATATTGCCTTTGTCAAGAAAATCATCGTCAGTAAATACGCGGTCGTATCTTACCGGCACCTCGTTATCTCCATAAGTCTGGGAGATAACATTCTTAATGAATCCTTTATCAACCCCACAAATGCAGGGCATATTCTTCTTCGGATCAAACCACTTAATGTTAAGACCCCGATTAATAATATCCGCTAAAGGCTCCTCAAAGAAATTTCCGAGAGATACATGCTGGTAAGGGCAGGGCATTACATCTCCATAACGAGAGATGGGAATCATTCTCTTCACAGCGATGCAGCCGATGTCACGGCCATATGAAGGGGTCATATGAGTAAAGATGTCGTATTCTTCCTCGAATTTCTGAAGGATCTTTCCTTCCTTCTCTGTCATCATCGCATCCGTCTGGCCCTCGTAGGCGCCAACGGGCTTTGCGTATACAATGTAAGTTCCAACTTGCTTCTCTTTTGCGAAGTCTAAAAACTGAACCCATTCGTCTGTGTAGATTCGATCCTTCCAAATTACAGTGGATAAAATAATGTGCAAGCCCGCTTCTTTACAAGCGTCAATTGCGCGCATTGCGCGATCGAAGGCGCCGGGCTTTCGGCGGAAAGTATCGTGAGCTTCCGCGGTGATTCCATCTAAGCTAAGCTGGACTTTGTCTAGACCGATCTTTTTAAGATGAGCAGCGCGCTTGTAGTCTAGGTTCCAGCCATTTGAGTCACTAACGAGGTAAAACTTAGAGGGGTCAATAGCCTCAATAAGTTCATCGAACTCTTTCATGATAAGAGGCTCGCCGCCAGTAATAACAAAGTTTGCGAGACCCATCTCATCAGCCTGTCGTGACAATTCACGTACGTCATCTAGTTCAAACTTGCGCCGGCCGGATGCGGCCTCCCAAGCTTTAGGAACATAGAACTTATCAATGCAGCAATGCTCGCAATCCATATTGCACAGATAGTCATATTGAAACTGAATAATCGCGATGCTTTCGCCGTTGGCGATCTTTTCTGGGTATTTTGCCATCTTTTCGTACACTGCTGGCTTATACCCCTTTAGCCAGTGTTGGCGATCTTTTTCGTCCTTAATGGTGGTGTTCCTCATGTCGAAGGCGACAGTTTTGTCGACAGCCTCGTCTAAAGGGTTGCCCTCTAGGGGGGATTGAAACATCTTCATATGTGAATTAGCCATTGTCGTTCTCCTTAATTCTTACGCCGCCGCGATAGCCGCGGTCATATTTGGTGCCCTCGCCTGGACCAGAGCCTTCTATTACCTTCACCTTGCTGATCGGAATGAACCAGATCTTTCCGGTGGGATCGGCAGCACGGTACTGAGGATTAATTCGGCCGCGGATATCGTCTATAAATACTTCGTCGCCCTCGTTAAGAACGGCGGTTGTACCATTTTTTCCTGGACTATTGTGTGACTCTACCATAACTCCTACGTGGTCAATGATTTTATCCCACTTCTTCCAGTTAATCTTGTGCCACACTTCACCTGTTACATCTGATACAAACTCTTGATTCTTCTTTGCCATTATCTAGGTTCCTAATAAATCTACAATGAGGCTGTTGGGTGGATAAGGACGTGCACGAAAATCTTCTCGTACACCGACTTCAGGCCCACCGATAAAACGAGTTTCGTGCTCTTCTTTCAAAGACAAGATATGTGAGTTGAGAATACTCGACATCGAACGATCAGTTTTCTTAGAGTATTCTTTAAACCAAGACATTGCTTCTTCGTTCAATGTAAAGGTATATGGTTTTCGCTTGCTCATATTTACTCCCTATGTATATCATACATATGTTTGCTTCCACGTCTAAGTATACACTAGTTTCCCTAAAAGCACAAAATAAAAATTATTTTATGTGTTCGAGACCGTGATCGCGTAAAATTGCCACTTCTATTGTAGGATCAAAACGATCTCGCAGCTTCTTTGCGACCCCATCCGAATAGCTAGCCGCCATGATTATGACTGCATCGACGGACTCAACATTTAAAGTATCCGGAGGAAAAATAGGAATGTGGGTGGCTGGCGTGTACTTACCCTGTTTGAATGGGGCAGAGTCGACAACGTACTCAACTTTGTCCTCAAGATCGAGAAGGGATAAGACTGCTAGCGCCTGGTGGCCCGCGCCCCACACAGCCACCCTATTATGGCGCGTTGTATAAGCATCTATCTCTTCTTGTAGCTTCTGGCGCTGAGTATCAAAGCTGCTAACATCAGTCTTCTGCCTCTTTCTTACAGTGGCCGAAATAATATAATCATACCAGATCTCCTTACACTCCAATACCTCGAAGCCATTCTTTTCTAGAACGTAAGCCAGCGTCTCTTTAGTAAAATAGAAAAGATGGTCTCCGATAAACTCTGTAAAAAGATTGTTCTTCAAGATCATATCAAAATTGGGGACTTCGATGAGCCCGAGTCCATCATCTGCCAAATTTAAGTGAAGTGAGGATAGAGTTGCATTAGGATCTGGAATATGTTCAAAGAAGTTGAGAATGAAAAAAGCATCAAATGGCGCATCACGCAAACGGTAGCCCCAGTGATTAATATATTCCTTTGTCACTTGCAGTCCCGCAGAGAGACATTCATCTACCGACTCCTGGGCGTGCTCAATTCCGTACGCTTTGGCGCCGGCGTCTTTCATTAAAGAAAGATATTCCCCTTTTCCGGTTCCAATTTCAATTACCTTTTTATCCTGGAGACTATACTGGTGTACAAAGTCTTTAAATTGATCTTCCCTAAAAGCTTTCATTTCTCCCGAGAATGCCGCGGCTCTTATCACATCCTTATAATAGGGGACTGGGTCATTTGTTAATTGCACCAGGCCGCACTTTTGGCACTGACATACCTCCAAATCGATGCCTTTGTCGTTGATAAGATCGGCTAGGGTGGGCAGATGCTGCGCAGCTTTAGGCATATTAGTAAAGGTTAAGAGCGCCTCCTTGAAAAAGGGGCCGGCGCAAACGCGGCAGTTAGTTATAGGCATTTTTTATTTCTCCTTGTTCCTCAGTACGCAAAAGTTTCGGGTGTAATGGAATCTTTATTCTGTTGAAGATGCAACAGCATCTCTTGTATGCTTTCTTCCATGGGCACAAACTTATAATCTGTTAATTCTTCGAGTAGGCGAGAGTTGTCTCCACTATATTCGGACATCAAACCAGGAACGTCGCTGCGAATTTCCAGGTTTTTACCAGCAAATTGGCATATTTTTTCAGCAATCCACCGGTAACTGTGGACTTCTCCTCTGCAGGTGTTGTAGACATGGTGGCGCGGCGAGTTCACCATAAACCATTTAACAATATTTATCAAATCTTTGATGTATAAAAAGTCAAAAAAGATGTTTTGTCTGAATGTAATGGGCATATCAAAGAGCGCCTTGCAGCAAGCCAGGGAAACGAAGCGATATCTCCAGTCATCGGCGCCCCCAGTTATAGCAAACAAACGTAAATTATAGATATTGTTAGATTTTTCGGCATATTTAGTCATAATATACTTTGATAATCCGTATTGATCTGTAGGAACATGTGTATCGAAGTAGTCTTCCGACATCATCGGAACCCAATGCGGGCGACTGAACTCTGCTCCGGAGCCAAAATAGAGCATTTTCCCGAAGAACTCGCTACATCGAGCAAGATTATAGAACATTGTAAGGTTCTGTTCGAGGACTTTGTTCTTATCTTTAGTAGTAAAAGAGGGTGCAGCGTCATAGTTTGCTGTATGTATTACAACGTCAAATTGGCCATTTTTGATGAAATTGTAGACTTTTTCGCTGTCTAGGAGGTCTAATTGGCGTCTGCCCGCACAAATGACTGTCCAGTCGCCGCGGAGGGCCCCCAATAAGCTTTGAGCAATAAAACCCGATCCACCGGTGATGAGTACCCTATTCATCCTCTAAGATCTCGATGAACATATTTTCTGCTAGCTCATCGCGGTCTAAAAACGGATACATATCTTCCATTGGTCGTGAGGCGAATGAGCCGTCCTTCTTTTTATAAGCAGCAGTACGAGGGGCCGTCTCCTGCGTGGGAGGCATCTTAACTTCACAAATTGCGGGGCCCTTATAATTCAGCACCAACTTCATCTTTTTACGAAGCTCATCATGACTATCAATACAATAATACTTAATACCATAACAGGCTGCCGTCTTTTTAATATCCGGTAGTGTACACCCGCTCTCCGGGCCCGAAGCAACCTGACGTCCTCCGAAATGCTTATTTTGAGTATTTCGAATGGAAACATAGCCATCGTTATTTAATACAAAAAATTTAATGGGTAGCTTCTCTCTGCGGACTACTTCCAGTTCCTGAACATTCATAAAGAAGCCGCCGTCGCCATCGACGCAAATAGTGTGCTTTCGGCCGCTAGCAATACAGCCTCCCATGCTTGCCGCGATTCCAAACCCCATTGGCCCAAGGCCCTCACTATTGAATATCCTCATTCCGTCTTTTACTTTAAAAGCCTGCATAGTAACTTCGCTGCACGCTCCGGACGAGCCAGGAATAAGCAAGTCGGTAGGTTTCATCAACTCAGACAGAACATCCACAAATACGTAATTATTAACAAGACCGCCGGGGGCCCAATACTCGTCCAAAACAACCGGATATTCCTCCTGCCACTCTTTGGCTGTCTCCAGCCAGTCGCTATTGTCGTTATTAATCTGGGAGCGTCGTGCAAGGAGCTTCGCAATGAACTCGCGAGCGTCAGCATAGATCGGGTATTCCACTTCTCCCATTTTGCGGATCTCGAAGGGGTCGATGTCAACAATGACTTTTACTGCGCCGCGCGCGAAGTTCTGGGGTTGGTACGCTGTTTGGCCATGGTCTAGGCGCGCCCCGATCGTAATGATCAAATCTGCATTTTGCTGTGTAAAATTGGCCCCTCGCTGGCCGGCGATTCCGGGACGGCCGGCAAAACATTCGTGGTCTTCGCCAAAAAAGTCAATGGCTTTCCAGGTGGTGAGGACTGGGATCTTTAGTGCATCGACGAGTTCGTTCATCTGTTTTTCGCACTTAGAAAGTCTGACCCCGTTACCCACGAGCAATACTGGGCGCGCCGCAATATTTATCTCATCGATGATTGCATCAATGGTCTCCTCTTCAATTTTAGGAGCCTCCATTATTGGAGAATAACCGAGAAGCGCATTAATATCTATTTCCGCTGCTTGAATGTCGAGGGGGATATCCAGCCAAACTGGGCCCGGGCGCCCTGAGGTGACTTCGTGAAAGGCCCTCTCAAAATGATATCTGATGTATTTGGGGTCATCTACCACAGCTGCATATTTAGTGATTTCTTTTACCAACTCGGTGGACTGAATTTCTTGAAACCCAATCTGCCGGGTGCCGCGGCCATTTACCATATCTCGTTTTTGGACTTGGCCTGAAATTATCATCAGAGGGGTGGAGTCTAGCCACGCGGCCGCAACTGCTGTAACAATATTTGTACTTCCGGGACCGGTGGTAACCAGAGCAACGCCGAGGTTATTTGTGTATTGAGCATAAGCTTCGGCGGCGACGCCGCTAGCCTGCTCGTGCAAATTACAAATATAATTAAGATCGGGGTGGCGACCCAATGAATCCACCAAGTGGATGCATCCGCCGCCAGGGATCAAGAAGACATCTTTAACCCCACGCTTAGCAACAAAGTCCATCACATAATCAGAAATCTTTTGATTGGGCTGAGTGAAACTTTTGATATCAAAGTCAAGAGGAATTACCTCAGCCACGGAATCTGGCCCGAAAGTGGGGGAGTCCTTTGGTGCTTTCTGCATTGACCCTGGCGCTCGGCGCTTCGTCATTTTTACTTCTTTATCTCTACCAACTCAATATGACACCTGAGAGGGGTGCTGGGAGGGGTGCGATAGCCGTGGAACGTATGAAAACTACTGGCTCCCAAATCTCCGTAAGCTAGTGAAGCCGGAATAAAAAGCTCCTTCTTTCCTCCCTCTTTCATCGTCACCAGTGCTTCATCTATGCCTTGAATAGAATCTCCCATTGTATAGATATCATCATCCGGTGTTGGCCGGCCAATTACCACCTCTATTGGGCCGTGAAAAGGATTTCTTTCATCATAAGTACTATCATGAATACTGTCACTATAGGTATTGGTCTCAGAATTATATTCGGAAGTGGTTACTCCCTCTCCAACCCAAATTTCATAATGTATCAATACTTTATCTCCAGTAGATGGAGTATCGCCAGTTCCTTCTATTAGGGTGGCCATTACTAATCCGCTATCTGTCGTTATTTTTTCACTCATAGATGTCGTCCTCCTCTGGTATAATGCCATAAAGCTCTTTTATGGCGTCCTGATATTTTTCTAATTCAGCTTTAAGAAGCCGATTTTCTTCTAACAAATCCCTATACAAGCTCTGATAGTTGTTGGTAAACGGCTCTACATCAGCATCATCATAGCCAATTTGGCTTACCACTTTTTTACTCTTATCTGGTTGGCTCATATCTTCTCCTAATTCAACCAATGTTGCAATATTGTTTTTCGATTCTTGTTATCTATGATCGTTTCGTCTGTGTAGAACGAATCATTCACGATATGAGTAGAAGAAATCTCTTCAATTATTGCACCCGTCGTTGTTGTAAAAGCATGTCGCACTTCTGGTTTCACAGTTACCACATCGCCTGTCTTTAATATAGTGGTTTCGCCATCCAATGTCAACTCCAATTCGCCAAAAAGAATCAAAAATGTTTCTTCTTTCTGCAGATGATATTGTTCTGGATGATACTGTTTTGGAAGGACGGCAATTAATTTCTTGCAGTATTCACGATTTACGACCGTAACCATTGTAATACCAAACTCTCGAAACTTGTCTATTCCGTAATGATGAGAAATTTCCAACTCGGCTTTACCTGGGATAACAACGTTGCCGTCCTTAAACAGGCTTTTTACATCCTGAACAATGTCCCACACTTTCTGGCGTAGCTTGGTTTCCCGGGTTGTTTCAAACATTACTGCGTCGTTTGTTTTGTAGTCTGTGGTGGCCACGAACTCGGTGTACTTAGACATGTCGTTGGCCAACACTTGACCTTCTCCACAAGGGAAGGCATAAAATACGTCCTCACGTGTTACTCGTTCCCCCGCAGTGATATCGCGGGCAACAAAGACGCCGCGCTTAAAGCGCCGTAGATCGGCCAATTCGCTCTTGGAGGCCCCTGGCCTACCCCGGACATCTCCACACGTTGCGAAGGCGCGCCTTGCGGACTCTAGCCACCTCTGCGCTTGTTCTGGTGTAGCCGAATAGGCGTTCAGTGCATATTGCTCCGTCGGGACGCCTACGTGTTTCTCAAACACCTCTGCTCCCATCGCAATTGCTAGGGGGACAATATTAGGATCATTGGGGTCCTCATGAGTTGAGTATCCTACACGCACGTTAGGGTACCGCTCTGAGAACAAACGCAGCTGATTAAGCTGAAGGTTTGTGGTCTTTGTCGGGTATTCCCCCACGCAGTGCATGATTGTAAGGTCTTTTTCGCGATTAGTGAAAAAGGCGACTACATTGTCAATTTCCTTGAGAGTGGAACCGGCTGTTGATGCAATAATGGGCAAATCTGTTGCCGCGATTTTATTTAGAAGAGGCCAGTCAGTAAAGGAACAGCTAGCAATCTTAATGATGGGAAATCCCATTTCTTCTATTCGATCGACGCTGTCTTCATCAAAGCCGGTGCACATGGGGATAAATCCCAAGTTCTCAGCCTCCAGCTTTAATTTCAAAAACTGGGTTCGAGAAAGGCGCGTTTCGGAGAATCGCTTCACATATTTGAGATCCATCCTGTCGCGATAGTCGGGATGAATAAAGGTATCCATATTCCGAAACTGAAATTTGAGGGCAAAGTCAAATTCTGGGAATTTATCCTTAACTGCTCCAAATTCTCGGATAAGACGCAAGCCGTGCTCGACGTCTCCCATGTGATTGTTCGCCATTTCAAAAACGAATAATTTTCTTCTTGTCATTATGTTTCCCCTACACTGCTATTATAACACACGATATCACAATGTCCACTTCTTTTTCCAATAGGACCGAACTATTTCATCATAATTGGTTGTATATTGGTGTACCTGCCATGTGCACTGTTCTGAGTGCCATCTATAGTAATAACCTAGGCAAGCATCCACTGGGTAAATAAAGATTCCTCGATCCGCTAGTCCGCACCACATATCATAATCCCCAACACCCACATCCATCAGGCCGGCTGCAGCGTGTGCTTCCCGGGCTGCCTGAATTTGAGGATAGATGCTGATATTGTAGACAACAGTGGGTGTGTTTACGGGGCTGCGCGTCATACATTGTTGTTTAAACTCATTCATACTCTTGTAAAGATGAATCTGCTTATTAACCTGCATACTATTCTGGACTCCCACAATACCGCTCTGCATACATTTGATGCGTTCGGGATCGTGAGACATAATCTTCATACACTTAGCAACATAATCTTTATCTAAGTAATCATCGGTCGATACGAAGGTTAGGCAATCCGCCTCTGTATTCTCAAACCCGGCGTCGAAAGCTTCGCGGTAAGAGTTCGGATGAATATTGGGCAGTTGAGAGACCTTCAAATGATCGTGCTGTTTTTCTAGTTCTAAGAGGTACTCATACGTGCCGTCCGTACTCTCATTGTCGTACGCGTGCACATAGTAGTCGTCATAACTTTGATTTAATACGCTCTCCATACATTGTTCGATATATTTCATCGAGTTGTATGCAGGCACAACCAGTACGATTCTCATTTCCAGTCCTTTGTGTTCATATTCTTGTCGTCAATAAAAAGATCGTAATAGGGCTTCCCCAGACGCACTTCATGACACTTTGCTCCCCAGTCCTTAATTTGCTGGTTTGTTAGCTCAGTAAGGTCTCTCCCAGAGACACTCCCTCTGGCGGTCCAGTATACGATTGTGTGTCCTTCCTCGTATAGTTTGTTCGCCTTCTCGATATTTTCTTGGATTGGCACCGACAAGGTGTAATCTCTATTCTCCGGAGTATCGCATATAGTTTCATCGATGTCAATAAAAATTATCATAATTCTCTCATCTGTTTTACTCGATTGACGTAAGTGTGTTCGTCGGCTACAAGTTGGCGATAATGATCCTTTGTCTCTTTCAACAATTTCTCATTTTCTAAATAAGAGTGAATTTGTTCTACCATTTCTGCCGGTGAGCTATACAGCGGAAGATCAGGAAACATACCACTTATTTGTCTTATGTTATCACATACAAGAGCGCCCGTCAAGCCTAAAGATTTAAAAGTTCTTTCATTTGAGTCGTTGCCCAGGATTCGCTGGTACGAATCATGAATGTTCAAAGCTACTTTGCTGTTATACAGCACCAGATTCTCTTGTTCGTGAGTGAGTCCTTTGTTGATAAACACTCCACATTTTAAGCCAGTCTTCATGAGCACATTAAAATGTTCCATCATAATCTGTCTTTTTTCATTAAATCCGTTGTCAGCCCAGCCACCCACAAAACAGACGTCATACTCATATGCTGGATCTATAATCGGCTTGTAAGAGATAGAATCAAACGCTAAAACAACTTGATTTATCTTTTTCCACTCTGGAAATTGTTGTTGCCTGAGCTGGGGATTCATATCTCCCCAGTTCCACAGCGCAACATTCTTCATGTTGTTTAATTGCTCAATTAAGGGGCTGTCTTTAATTAAAGAAATAAAGTTAGGGTGGCCACCCCACGGCATCGGAAAGTTAGTAGGCTGCACATATAAATAAACTTTTCGGGCTTGAGTAATTGCTCGGGGAAGCTCGGTAAAGGGTGCTAGCAAATAATCATTACACATTATTTCATAGGGTCCGGAGTCGCTTATTTCTTCGACTTTGTCATAGCCGATGACTTCATATCCTATTTTATGCCAGGCGGCGGCAAAACCCTTATAAATGGGTGCGCCGGCATGCGTCCACGTATCGCGCACATAAATTCTCATAGGGCCTCGATTTCTTGCAATACGTGGGCCAAGCGAATGTGCGATTCGTGATCTTTAATAAACCTCTGGTAGCCGCGGCCGGTAATAGATTCAATTATGTGAGGATTTTTTAGAAGAACACGAGTTTTTTCGTACATCTCTTGAGGGCCCTCAAACGTCACAATTTCTTTATCTATAATATAATGCTCTTCTAAGCCCGGAGCATTTTCGGTAAGCAGCAAAGATTGTGCCCCGGGGACCTCAAACATCCGGCCCTTCATTTGGAGAGTGGGCACACCCCCATTAAAGTTTTTACTAAAATTAATTCCAATTCGAGACTCTGCCAAACATTTAAGCATTTCTTCGTGGCCGAGGCCGTGAAAATGGGTAACCTCTATTCCCATTTCTTGTAAATAATTAATATAGTTTATGCGATCGCGATTAAGATGCCCACAAAACAGAACATCATATTTCTTTTGCACCGGATGGGAGGGAAAAAAATTTATATTGGAGTGCCACAAGCCTAAAATAATATTTCTATAGTTAGCCTCTATTTTAAATCTCTCTAAATAAGCTCTTTCCGGGGTAGAACAAGCCGTAAAACAATGACACGCACTCTTTGAGAAGTTTTCAAAACGCCAGGTATCGTCACAAAACCAATTAAACGTTTTCACTAATCCAGAATCTGTGTATTTTACCAGATCGTCCCATGGTTCAAATGGCGCGATTTGTTGATCGTTTGTAAGACAACAAAAAATTAAATCTGGTTTAAAAGAATCCACTACCTTCGTAAAGTTACGTTCTTCGGGATTTACTGTATCATAAAAATATACGTCATGACCTAAATCTTTCAGTGGTGCATATAAATTCCACGTGGCGCCATCAAGCCAGGTATCTCGTCCATTGGTGAGCGTTCGATTAACGGTTAATAATATTTTCACTGAGTAATGCACTCCAAAACCATCTGGGGGATACTATGCCTTCTACCGCGCATCACATCGATTAAATCTTTTCCCTTTAGCTTAAACCACTTCTCTTGGGTAGCTCCCACCAAACGGTTGGTGATAACGCGCATTCCCATCATACGGCTTTCTACCACTATGCGCGAAAGTGTCTCCGGAGTCTGAGGAAAGAATACCAAGGTTTCGTTCTTACTAAGCTGTTCAAGGAATGATTCATAATCGTTGCTTGCGCAAAGATCATAATCTAGATTTTTTATTTCACAGTAGCCAACCGCTTCCCGCGTATTCTTATGCGGGATAGATGAACTCAGGATAGAACAGCCGTCCTTTTTCTGAGCCAACGACAGGCACTCTAGGAGATCTAGTGATTCGACGCTCCACAGGTTGCCCCCAACACTAATGATATTATCTGTCTTTAGGTTGCGATGGATAATACTCTGGTGGAAATCGCTTTGGCAAAAAATGCGTAGCGCTTTCTCATAAAACTCCACATTCACAAGTTCTTCGCCCGGAGCTGTAAAATCGTTGTAGTGGGCCGGATTTCGAGATCTCAGGTATTTATGATCGTGTTCATAAATGACATAATTTTTGCTCTTTAATTCGTTTTTAGATTCCTCGGACAAGCCGATGAAATTCCCTACTATAAACAGAGATGCATTAATCTTTTTTAGATAAGAGGGGGTGACACGATCACTCTTGATTGTTTTTACGTTGTGGCCCTTGGCGCGAAGAAGCTCGATTAATTCATGATTATTGAGTTCGCCTCCGCCGAGAATCTCGTCAACAAAAAAGTCGGCTATAAAAACAATCATTTCTAATCATGTACTTCTAGATCCAGACCGTCTAGCCAACTCTCAACATTAAACTCTTCCTCGTCAACCACATAGGAGACAAATTTAGCATACGCATCCTCTTCCTTGAAGTTCTTGAGGATATACTTCCTTAATGACTCAGCTTGATTCTTGTAATGAATCTCCTTATTAACAACATCTCGCAATGCTCGTTTGTAAGAGGCTTTCTTAGCAAACGCCCACATAGAGTCCGCCTGAACCACTCCCTCCCAGTGAGCCTCTGGCTGCACCTGCTTAAGATCATAGTCTACCTTTACGACGCGTGGCACCATCTTGCCTTTTTTATTTGGCCGGCAAATAAAGTCCATCTGGCCCGACCAAGTTACAGTCACTAAGGGAAGGCCATTGTATGCTGCTTCGAATAGTGGCAGCCCGAAGCCTTCGCCGTGGCCAATATTAATTAAGGCCTTCATAGTGGGGTGCCGGTACAACCACGTTAATTGTTCCTCAGACAGTTGTCCATGGACCAAATAGATCTTACACTTCCGATCGGGAAAGTCACGAATAAGATTTTTTAAACGGGCGCCAGTGTGTTCCCGATCCATAATGCTCTCGTTTGCCGTATTCGTTTTTAGAACTAAGCCAACATCACTGTCGTCGTAGAATTCATCTAAAAACCAACGAATAGTGTTTTCCATATTCTTGCGGGGGCCCCATTGAGAGACACACAAAAAGTTTTTTGTTGTTTCAAAGGGGATGTCCAAACCATTTGGGTCAGCCTCTATTTCTTTAAAAGAATAGTTTACGACCTCAATGGGCTTCTGAATACGAAAGTTGGTAACTCCTTGTTCCGGAAAATCATATGAGGTTTGTTCCATAACTTTCTTAGAATGGTTAGAAATGGTGATAACACTATCTGCTATTCCGTTGATTTTGTCGATCCAGTGAGGAGCTATTTTCGAGGTTTCAATCCCAGCTGTGTACCCAATATTAACCGGAGCTATTTTTTCAAACTCGTTGGGAATAGTAATCTGAAGAGATATATCAAACTGAGGAGGTTGTTGTTGCTGTTGACAAATTTGCATATATTGCGTTGTCTTCAGTACAAGAGAGTCTAGCCAAAGGCGTTCCTCATCATAGTTAGACAGCATTCCGGTCTTGCCCCAACTAATGTTTATCAAATAGATATCAAAAATATCTTCTCTAGAGCGAAGAGCGCGGAGAGCAAAACGGGCCTGTTCTCCATAACCCGACCTAGATAGGGCCGGTGCTTTAACGACAATTCTTTTTTTCATTAAAAGACTCCTACGTCATAAGATTTATAATTCTGTCGTGTTGTCCAAGATCCCTTGTCCTCGTGAATACTCATGAGTAGAGTGTCCCATCGTTCAACATAGTCTTCCAAATTAAATTTGTTTTCTACATATTCTCGGGCTAAGCGGCCAATTTCAGCGCGCTCATCTGGTGTTTTGTTATACATTTCCAGCATCGCGTTAACAACTGACTCCTCTGATAGTCTGTCTTCATAAATATAAGGCACATTCTGTGAGCCGATGACTGCCTTGGACACGGGCTCAATACCAACACCAAAAACCGTTTTACCATCAGTAATCTGGTCTTTCATTCCTCCTGTGAGGTTTACAATGATGGGCTTTTCGCACGACATAGCCTCCAGGGTGGCGAGGCCAAACCCTTCGGCATCTGATATATTAATGGTGCAATCGATCATATTATAGACAGCTGCAAGATCGGGAGCTTCCAACTTCTCTTTCGAGAACAAGACTTCCCCGTCAACAAGGCCTAGTTCACCAATAATGTGTTCTAGGTCTTGACCGTTGTGATCTTTGGGGTCCGTATGCATAATAAGGGCCGCTTTATCGTGGCCCACTTTATCAAGGAATGCTTTAAACCAATAGATAAGGCTACCCGACTGTTTGCGGCGGGCGTTGCGATTGTTCCAGAAAAAGAGAAACTTTTTGGAGGCCTCTGGGCCCATGCGCTCTTGTCGGAATGTTTCGATCTCTTCTTGAGATTCAAACTTTTTGAAAATGTCAGTATCCACTGCGTGTGGGATATAACTACTGTCAACTGTGGGTGCTACATTCTGGAGGATGTCGTGTGTAAGAGTAGAGATGCACGCGACATGATCGTTGGACCGATAATACCGCCCATTAAAATTTGGATAGGGGTAGTTGTCCCACACATGATAGTACACCATCGGTACTTGCGCGCGGATTTCATTTTCAATGCTCCAAAGCCACTCATAAAACCGGGGGTCTGTCATAAACCACAAAATATCCGGTTTCTGTTGGCTGATCATTGCTCGGACTTGATCTGGTGTTCCATAGCCGTCGACGGGCCAAATAATCCAGTCTTCCCCCCACAATTCAGTTTTCTGTGGTGTGTGGTCTGGATGTGTGATGGCTCCCCCAAAAGATACCACTTGATATTTACCTGTCTTGAGCAGGCCTTCGATAATATATCGAGTTTGGGTACCCACCCCAGAAGGTGAAAGAGGATGATCACTAATAGTGAAAATCTTGATTTTATCAGACATTTTAGTTCCTTATGGGCAATGTTCGGTATTAAGCAATTTGCAAGGATAGGGTTTATGACAATTCAGCCTATTCTTGATGCTAAATCTTTTAGTGATATTATAGATTGCTTGATAGAGAAGTTTAAGAGCGTTTTCAGTTTTCTTTGGACCGCTCGTTACTCTAAATATCTCTACACGGTCTTTTTTGGCCGTTCTTTTTAACAATGCAAAGTGAGTTTCAACCTTTTGAGGGTCAATTTGGTGCTTTTGACAGAAGAAATGTTTATACAAAGTTAGCTGATATGTTACCATCTTTTGGCTCTTCCGGCGAGAATCCCAGCCCCACGAGCAGGTTTTCCAGTCAAATAAGTGATAAGTGTCTCCCACCTTCACAACCGCATCCACAAATCCTTTGAAGTTGATATTGAAATTTTCAATGGGTACATAAAGCATTTCCTCCGAAGAGAATACCTCGTAATCACCAAAGTAGTCCCCTAGAGCATCTTCTACTTGGGCCAGTATTGCAGGTCCTGCTGTTCGCATTTGTTCAACATTTGTTCCATTTACCTCGATATTTTTTTCCATTAGCTCTTGGAGTTTTTTATTAAAACCGATCTGGAACATCTCGGCTTCGTCGATCTCTTCTTTTAGGAGCTTCTTTTCGCAGACATCGTGAATAGCAGTTCCAAAGGCCGTATACTCATTGCCCTCAAAAGTCGCGACTCTTTCCACCCACGCTTTTTTGTGATAATGTGGACATGTTGTCCAATCTTTTAGTTCGGAATATGATATGTGTTCACGTGTTGTCATTTAAAACTGTTTCTATCTTAGTGTAAAGCACTGGACTAATCTGGCGGATAACTTCTGGACCATCCAAAAAGTATTTCTCAAAACCATTAGCAAAATACTCTTGAAGTGATGTTGCTCCATAAGGAGATGCAAAAAGGCCCATTGTAAGGTTCACCAAAAGGGGATAACCTACAGTATTGGCCAAAAAGTGATCAAATTTTTTATTATACTCGGTAAATTCGTATAGTTGGGGACTTAGATCAAATCCCTCCGCTTCTAGTATACTACGAAGGCGCCGGCGTTTGCCTAAAAATTCTTGGTGTAGCTTGTCATCATATATATCCCACCCACTATCAATCTCTAGTGAGTGCGCAGTTTCGTGAACGAAATCTTCGACCATATCGTGAACAGTCGGTTCATCCCCGGTAATATATATTGCACCATTACTATAAGCTGCATTTCGATTCTGCATTTCCTGGAATTTCCCTACATACACAACATCAACGTTGCGCAGAAGTGGCTCTGGTATCAACTCTTCTACCTCTTTACAAAAAGAGGGAATGTCGACGGATGGTGGTGAGTCGCCCAACAAAAAAAGAGGAATATTATAAATGTAATATTCCATTACTTCCCCGGGATCGTTTTCTCTACATCATCAAGTGCTTGCTCATATCCGCGTATATAATTTTCTTCCGCGATAGGCATTAAAAATTCGGGAAAATCTGTACTGAAGACATCTATAATCATCTCAACAGTAACTTCATCATTTTCTGGTTGCAGTTTCTCTCCCACATACTCCACGATCAATTCCTTAAGAGCGTTGGTGCTCTTAATGGGAATAACGAGATCGGGATTTTTTTCTACTTTTTCCATTTTTCTCTCACAAATTCTGTGCGGCGAAGGTGGCGACTTTAGATCTCTCACCCTTGTGTAAGGTAACGTGTGAGGCTAGCTCAAACTTCTTGAACTTTTCTACAGCATGTGTTAAGCCGTTAGACGTCGCATCGATATAAACATTATCAATTTGTTCTACGTCACCGGTCAACACAATTTTCGTTCCTTCACCCACTCTTGTTATTATAGTCTTTAATTCGTGAGTTGTCAAGTTTTGTGCCTCATCAATTATGATAAAGGCATTTGAGATTGAGCGACCACGAATGTAAGTCAATGCTTCTATCTCTATTGTACCCTTTTGCATATAAATGTCAAGAGTTATTTTATCATTTCCCATCAAAAATTGGAGATTGTCCTGGATAGGCATTAGCCAAGGTGACATCTTCTCCTCCATGGTTCCCGGGAGGAAGCCTATGTCCTTTCCAAGCGGCTGTACGGGTCGTGAGACGATTACGCGAGTGTATTCCTGTTTCACCTCGTCGATGGTCTGCTCAAGCCCTGCCGCGATCGCACAGATCGTCTTACCGCTACCTGCTTTGCCGATAACGGTTACTATTTGCACCGCGGGGTCCATCAAAGCATCCATAAGAAATTGTTGTTCTTTGTTGCGAGGCTTAATGCCCCAGATTTTTTGACTCTTTAGTAACTGACGCAAGGGGGTTGCCTTGTTGATATATTTTCCAAGCGCTGTCTTTTTTGCGTTAGCATTGGAAACCATCATTACGTATTGATTAGGAAACAGGCCCGGCTCTTCTAGGTAGACGCTTTGCTTCTCATAAAACCGATCAATGATTTGATCATCTACCAATACTGTGGTGCAGCCCTCAAAGATGTTTTCACTATGATCAACAATTTGATTGCTTTGAAAGTCTTCGGAATTAAGTCCGACTGCATCTGCAATCACACGCATATTGATATCGCGCGAAACCAAGATTACTTTGGGGGTGCCTTCGCGCTGGGCTTTAAGTGCGGTTGCGATGATTAGGTGATCGGGAACCTTAATGTCCAAATCACGAGGGAGGTCAGCGGCGGTGAGGCCCGCAGCACTAATCGATTTAATAATCCCAAGACCCTTTCGAATCCTGACTCCCTTATCTAGAGATCCTGAGGCTCTTAGCTCATCCCAAATACGTATGATTTTGCGTGCCTGGGCACCAACGGCATCTTGACGCTTCTTGTGTTTATCTATTTCCTCGAATACCTTAAGAGGCACGTGAATATCATGGTTTTTAAAGGCATAGAGACACTCGGCATTAGTTAAATAAACACTAGTATCTAATACATATATTTTTTTACGACTCATATAGGCCCTGTCTATAAATAAGTAGGGCCCTGGTGCTAATACTCACCGTTCTTGGCCACATCTCCTCCCGAGACAATGTCCACCCTACTCGGAGTTACATCAATGCCGTCAATTTCCTTCACGGTTTGGATAAGCAGGCCCGAGTCACTGACTAAAGTAGAAGAGCTTTGAATTTTGCCGCCGCCCACATTCCACACCAACTCGATCCCCAATTCATTACAAACTGTCATTTCTGGCGTATTGTCTGTTTTACGATCACCCCCGTTGGCAAAATAGTCGGGCTTCAAGCGCTTAAGCGCTTCGCAAACACTATCATCCGTATCGTCCACATAGGTTGTATCAGATACACAGCCGAAACCCTGCAGGATTTCACATCTTTCTTTAAAGGGCATAAAAATATAGCCCTTTTTTCTCATCAGCCACTTATCAGAGTTTACAATAACAATTAAATTACCGTGCTGTGCGGCTTCTTCCATCATGCGTAGGTGTCCAATATGTACAGGGTCGAAACCCCCAGACACACAAATGGTTGTATAGGGTGTTCTATTCGGCATCGGCGGAGTCCGGAAAGGGGGAGGTATTGGAAAGAAAGTTTCTTTCTAAAGCCTCGATAGACTCTTCTGCAGCAGCCAGATCCCTGGTTGCTTTTATTACCTCCTCCACCACATTTGGATGGTCTCCAATTGCAGTGCTTCTATGAAGATAGAGGTCCAATGTGGCTAAGGCATTATGCCGTTCAGCATCAAATTGAGCTAGTGCTGCCCGCAAGAGTTGTGACGCTATCCGGGTTTCTGTTTCATTATCAGACATTCTTTTTTCCTTAATATATAAAATGGCTGCGGTGGCTGGACTCGAACCAGCGGCTAGCTGATTAACAGTCAGCCGCTCTACCAACTGAGCTACACCGCACTACTCTTCTTTTTGTAAGTATACAACATTTCCTTCTTGTTTAAAAGCTTTTATTTCATTAACGATATCATCTATCTCTTCTACTTCCCAAGGCATCGGAATTAAACCATGGTAAGACATTCCCACTTCTAAATAATTTAGGCGCGTCCACGCGCGACGAAAAACTTCTATCTGAACGTTTTTTACACGGGTGATAGCCCATAAACTGATCATATTAAACAATATACCAACCACAGAAATGAACAACACTAATTCAATAGTCATAGATAATATCTAGCCGGTAACCTCAGGGATTATCATACCAGTTACCGGCATTATAGGTTACAATCACTGGGTATCCTTCAAAATCTCCGGGGATCGTTTTTCTTATAAGATGGGCTTTTTCCTTACAATCAGCATGAACATATAAAGTTAGACCCAAGGTTCCTTTGCGAAAGTCATAGTCCCATTCGGGGTCAAACTGTATGGCTGCTTTTAAAATTATCTCATCGCGAATCATTGGAATCAGTCTTTCGGCGGCGCCGAACTTTTTTGTGCAGCTTCTCAAACAAAAGCTTTTTCCACAAAGTGCTTTGTACCTCTTCTTCCGACATTCCCAAAGAATACAAGCCGGCCAAAATTAAACGTATTTCTCGATTGGAAAGATAAACGGTTTTTAAGAAAGCTGGTATTTTTTTTCTTTGATCGTCTGACATAGCTATATAAGTCCTTGTCTTTTAACTAGTTTACTGGAGATGCTATAGACATTACCTTCTGGTATTGTCTCACTGCTTCATATAACACAAGGTTACCTGTTTGAGCAGTATTTAAACAATACCCGATGCCCGGCATTTCTATATATATTACAGCAGAATGAGAAATTATTTCAGCGGGAACTCCTGATTCTTCGTTACCCACCACCAAACACACGTGGCGATCAAAATCGAAAGCATAAGAAGCCAGGGGTGTTGCTTCTTCCACCAACTCTGCAGCGACGATTTGAATTTCTTCTTCTTGCGCGTAGTCCACGAAATCTCGTGGTGTGGCAAACGAGACAATTTCGACATAATCAATCAAACTCCCAGAGGGAGCCTTTATGCGGCTGCGCTCAGGAACGTGTCCAACCACATAAAGCCGCTCTGCGCCAAAGCAAGCAGCACTCCTAACCAAATACCCAAGATTATCATCAACGCGGAAATTGATAGCGCAGAGACTAATCGGATACTTCTTGGCAGTTTTAAGTTTTTTATCATAGCGTTGGCGCCGAGTTTCGGTACGCATCACGACTCAACAGCCACAGGCCTCGTGATAATTAAAAAGTGGGGATCTGAAGATCCTCCTCTTTTTATAACCTTCATTTCTGGAGCTTCTGTTCTAAAGGCACAGGCGCCGCGATCGCAAGTAGGAACGTGCTCTTTATATAGATTTATACACGACGTCGCATCAGTGCGAATATCGAATATAAGCCCCCCGAACCATATCCAGCCGGCCGGGACGGTGTTCTTTATTGTGTCATGGCTTTCGGGGGATCCGTCGAGTTCCCTGGCACCAAGATCACTATATGAAGTGATTCGAAAAGTCATTTCCTTTTTCCTTTTTGGGAATTCTTAGTGCGCTTGGGTGGCGCCTTCTCCGGATCTTGGCGCGCCTTAACCGCATAATATCGACTTGACGCCTTTCCTTGCCAGTGAACCTTCACTTGCATATCTTGTTCTATGGCCAATTCGAGGCGCTTCTGATCGGCTTCATCATATGTTGGGTATCTGGCAACAATCTTCCATGATGGGCCATCCTGATGAGTCTCTTTTGTTCCTTGTTCTGTCTTCATTTTATTTCCTTCCATAAATAGGTGGCATCTTCGGGCCAGTAAAATATCTCGGCCGTATCTACTACTTGTATTTTATAGACTGTGATGGATTTGTCAAGCACTAATCCAACAAATCTACGATTATGTCCATGGATATCTTTGCGCGCAGGGTCCACACAGATTACCAAATCACCTATCGTCGCTTGTTTTCTAGTCCGTTCTTGTCCCAACCGCCCATGGTCCACTTTTCATTCATAAGATGATTAATTTTATTATAGTGCAAGAATCCTAAGGCATGTCCCAATTCATGCTCCAATACTGTCTTCCTTATGTCATTTCGCATATAAATTACAGCCCAGTCTATTTCGCCGGTATCATTGTCGACAAAAAAATGTGTTTGGGCCAGCGCCGACTCCTCTAGTTTAATGTCTGTTGAAACGAGACGTACAAGGATATAACCTTCTGGAGTTCCCGAGAGGCATTTATTAAGGGGGTCGTGTTTATATTGAGTGGTATAAAACCGATACCCGAGACTCTCCCAAAAGGCTGTAGCACTGTTGATTTGAGCATTGGTGATCGGAGCATGCTCGCACACTATCACTGTAGGGGTCCTAAACCACGTACCCACTTTCGGGGGTGCGTTATGTACGGCCGGGATGCGGATATGATTACTCACATAGTCGCTCGCCCCCGAGGGAGTAGCTAGAGAGCATATACTAAATGCAATAAGACAAACATAAATAATGACCATAAGGCCTAATTTAAAGTAATCATTCATACAGTATTTAGTTGAAATAACCGGTT